>Ga0115029_1002641_pt1 | contig 10391 bp, 7 predicted proteins | sample SidtaG_3_FD_87297 | JGI IMG/M metagenome (GOLD analysis project Ga0115029, IMG submission 87297) | Marine algal microbial communities from Sidmouth, United Kingdom - Sidmouth_Asex1 metaG | ecosystem: Host-associated > Algae > Red algae > Unclassified | place: Sidmouth, United Kingdom | collected...
CGTGATTCACGAACGCGTAATTAAAATAGGCGGAGAGGGTGGAGCGATCGCAGTGGACGCACACGGAAATATTTCAATGGAATTTAATTCAGCTGGAATGTATCGATCTTATAAACAAGGAAATGGAAAAATAATTACCGGAATTTTTGAATCTTAATCTCCGTCTATTATTTACAGCCTATTTCATCGATTAAATAAACGGTTTGTCAATAGCCAACATGACCGGATTTTTTTCATCGATTAAAAATTCGTCGCCATTCGCCAAAATGTGGACGGTCAAATTGCCAATTGAAATTGGTGTTCCTTTTTCGAGAATATTCACAGTATTGTGCGTCATATGGCTTGGATCAAACACGATGACCATACCTGAACCAATGACTTGAAATTTATTTCCTTCGCTGATGATGACACCTGTATCTTCTCCTAGCCCAACACCAAGTTTGTCTGGATGCAATGCAACAGCTTCCGCTAGTCGACCAAACCGCCCCCGTACGATAAAATGAGAATCAAATATCACTTGATTGACAAATGCCATGCCAGTCATCAACTTCACTGCACCTTTCAACATGGCATAAGCTGCACTTCCACCGTAGACCATAGTTTCAGACATGCCAACTGCTCCGGCACTCGTACCCGCAATTACAATGGGCTCATTCATATAGCGCTCATGGAGTATGGATAAAAACTTTGTCCCACCAAAGACTTTACTTAACCGGCGCTGATCGCCACCAGAAAACATGACGATATCGGCATTTTTTATACGATCTAGATAGTCGCTGTGATCTGCTTTTTTCTTACTTCTGATATTTAATACGCGCACCGATTCACAACCAAGTTTGGCAAACGCACGAATATAGTTTTGACCGACTTCCTTAGGAATCGATGAAGCCGTCGGAATAATCTCAATATTTGATTCAGGGCCACCACCCAATGCGACCACATGACTTAATATACCGTCCTCGACAAAATCGAGCGCATAACTTTCTGTGGTCCCGAAACCTTTGTCTTCATTTCCTCCAATTGCAATTAACTTTCCTTTTGGGGTCATTCAAATTTGAATTTAGCGTACAAAAATACGTATGTTTAATATTTAGACGAGCCGGCGAAGGTATGCTATCGAAATTAGTCGAGCGCATTTTCGATTGATCGTCTGTTCATTTCATCAAAACGACTCAACCAAAAACCTATGGAAATTCGAAATATCAAAGCGATGCGCGGACCTAACTACTGGTCAATTCGCCGTCATAAACTCATCGTCATGTTGCTGGACTTGAAGGAGATGGAAGAACGACCAACGAATAAGATTGACGGATTTCTCGATCGATTGAAGGCGATGTTTCCCGATATGTATGAGCATCGTTGCTCTGTCGGAACCCCTGGCGGCTTTTTCGAACGCGTCGAAGAAGGGACTTGGATGGGGCATGTGATTGAGCACATCGCACTTGAAATTCAAACATTAGCTGGAATGGATTGTGGATTCGGGCGGACGCGCGGAGCTGGCGAAGAGGGCGTTTACCATGTCGTATTTGATTATATGGAAGAAAAAGTTGGACGCTTTGCCGCGCGATCAGCCGTCGCAATCGCCGAAGCATTGATAGAGGGCGAAGATTACGATTTAGATTCTGATGTACAGCGGATGCGTGAAATTCGCGAAGATGAACGACTTGGTCCAAGCACCGGCTCGATCGTAAAGGAAGCCATTCATCGTGGTATACCATACATACGACTCAACCGATATTCGCTTTGTCAACTCGGGTATGGCGCGAACCAAAAGCGGATTCAAGCTACTGTCACGAGCGATACGAGCAGTATCGGTGTAGAATTGGCATGTGATAAGGAGGATAGCAAATATTTGTTGGAGCAAGCTGAAGTTCCTGTTCCTAAAGGAGAAGTTGTGCGCACCGAAAGAGGACTTGCTGATGCCATTCGGTATGTCGGATATCCACTTGTCCTGAAACCAATAGGCGGAAATCACGGGAGAGGTATCACAACGGATATCCGAGACGAAGAAACAGCTATAGCGGCTTTGCATAAAGCGAAAGAAGTATCGCGAAGCGTCATTGTAGAAAAATATATCACAGGAGATGATTACCGCCTTCTCGTCATAAACTATAAGCTCGTCGCGGCATCAAAACGAACACCTGCCCATGTCGTTGGCGACGGTAAATTGACAGTTCATGAACTGATTGATCAAGTGAACGAAGATCCTCGGCGTGGATATGGTCATGAAAAAGTATTGACGAGCATTAAAGTGGATGCCATGACAGAAAATATTCTCAAAAAGTCCGGTGTCGAGTTGAATGATATTTTAGAAAATGGCCAGATACTTTATCTGAAGGATACTGCGAACTTGAGCACTGGCGGCACGGCAACAGATGTATTTGATAGGGTCCACCCGATGAATGTGTTTATGGCGGAACGCATCGCCAAGATCATAGGTCTCGATATCTGCGGCATCGATGTCATGACGTCAGATATTAGCATTCCATTGGAAGAAACAGGAGGAGCAGTCTTGGAAGTCAATGCAGGACCCGGATTCAGAATGCATCTGGCACCGACTGAAGGCCTGGCGCGAAACGTCGCGGCGCATGTGATCGACATGATGTTTCCTGACGGAGAAACTTCCATTATTCCAATCATTGCAGTGACTGGAACAAATGGAAAGACGACGACAACTAGACTTGTTTCACATATTATGAAAATGGTGGGATACAAAGTGGGTTACACTACATCGGACGGCGTATACATCCAAAATCGTTTATTGATGAAAGGTGATTGCACGGGACCGACAAGTGCCGAGTTTGTGCTACGCGATCCGACAGTGAATATGGCGGTATTGGAAACTGCTCGCGGTGGATTATTACGCGCCGGACTTGGATTCGCGAATTGTGATGTAGGTATTGTTACGAACGTAGCCGCCGATCATCTAGGGCTGAAAGGGATAAATACCATCGAGCAAATGGCACGAGTCAAAGGCGTGATTCCTGAGACTGTATTTGCCGACGGCTATGCCATTCTTAATGCTGATGATGATCTTGTCTATGAAATGCGCAAAAATGTGGATTGTCATGTCGCGCTCTTTTCCATGGATGAATCAAATGAGCGTATTCAGCGACACATGGATCGGGGTGGTCTTTCGGCCATTTATGAAGATGGCTTTGTTACCATTTGTCGAGGCCGATGGAAACTACGCGTAGAAAAGGCAGTCAATATTCCGCTTACTTTTGGTGGGAAAGCACATTTTATGATTCAAAATGTACTACCAGCTATTCTTGCAGCTTATGTCAGACAAGTCAAAATCGAAGACATCAAGATGGCGTTGACGACATTTATTCCATCGCCAGGTCAGACACCAGGACGTATGAACATGTTTAATTTCAAGGAATTTGATGTTTTGGTCGACTATGCACACAATCCAGCTGGTCTGAGAGCATTACAAAAATTCATAGCAAATGTAGATGCGACTCATCGTGTCGGTGTGATCGCAGGTGTAGGTGATCGTCGTGATCAAGATACACAGGAAATAGGTTCTATAGCTGCCGAAGCTTTTGATGAAATCATCATTCGCCAAGACAAAAACTTACGCGGCCGCACGGAAGAAGAATTAATTAATTTAATGAAAGAAGGTATCTTGCAGGCCAATCCGGATATGAAAATACGCGTCATACCGAACGAATCAGAGGCCATCACGTATGCTATTAAAAATGCTAAAAAAGGATCTCTAATTACGTTGTGTAGTGATGTTGTGCCGGATGCCCTTGAATTAGTTATGCGCTTCAAAGAAGAAGAAGCGAATAAATTATATGAATTTACGTCAGAAGATATCCCTAATAAAGTTGAAGCTTAAATATTAATTACGATGAAATTGTTTTTTACAAGTCTTTTTATTGGTTTAACCTGTGGTGTGTTTGCCCAGGCATTTGTTGAGGTGTCCGAACAGGCCCGTATTAATCATGGAAACCGAAATTCCGGTGTTGCCGTATCTGATTTTGATAGTGATGGCTGGGATGACGTCTATGTTTCGGTGCGTGATGGTGTTAACCGGTTGTACCGCAATGAAGGCGATGGAACATTCACGGACGTCGCTGCTGAATTGGGACTTGATTATAATGGTGATACGCGGACGAGCGGGTGGGGTGATATTAATAATGACGGTCACCCGGATTTGTATTTAGGAAACGACCTTCAAGATGATCAGTTATATTTGAATAACGGCGATGGTACGTTTTCAGACATTACTGCATCAGCTCAGATATTAAATAAAGAAAGACCGTATTCGATCTTATTTGCGGATATCGATCATGACGGATTTCTCGATATGTACATCGCGAATTTTCAATCAGAAAATAAATTATATAAAAACAACGGAGATAATACATTTACGGACATCACGATGTGGAGTGGGGCGCTCGATATTCAAAATAATATGGGTGCTGTATTTTTTGATTACGATAACGACGGTGATGAAGATTTATATTTATGTCATGATGGTCAAGCTAATATTTTATATGAAAATGACGGCAGTGGACAATTCGCTGATAAGAGCGTTGTGTCGGGTCTAAATTTCGATGGCTTTGGAATGGGAGTTGACGTTGCGGATATTAATCGCGATGGTTATATGGATATTTACATCACTAACTTATTTGAGAATGTACTCTTCCTCAATAATGGTGACAAGACTTTCACAGATATTGCTGCAAGCGCCGGAGTAGATGACTATGGCATGGGTTGGGGAACTAATTTTGTTGACGTGGACAAAGATGGATGGGTGGATATCCATGTGGCTAACGATTCATATTTTTCTGCTTACAGCAATGTTATTTATCGCAACAAAGGTGACTTGACGTTCGAAAAAGTATTACAGAATAACCCGATCACCAGCACTCAAGGTGCTTTCGGATCTGCTTGTTTGGATATCAATCGGGACGGTGCAGTCGATTTATTTATTGCAAATGCCGGTGTTAATAATGGCGACCACAACCAACTATTTAAAAATGAAACAGTCGTCAATCATTTTATAGGATTGCAACTCATAGGTGTAACCAGTAATCGCGATGCAATTGGTGCCAAGATTTACATCCAAGACGAGCAAGGTCGCAAACATTATGATGTGGTCACATCGGGTACTGGATTTGCGAGTCAAAACTCGAGTATGATGCACTTCGGACTTGGAGCGTCATTGAATACATTTCAAATTATTATTGAATGGCCATCGGGTATATCACAAACCATTAATACTTCACTTGCCGCCGATAAGTTTTATAAAATTGTAGAAGGAGAGGAGCCTACTGTGCTTTATGCCAACAGTGCTGTTTCAAATACTTTACAGGCAATTGAGATTGAGTTAGGACCAAACCCAGCACATGATATATTAAACTTGAATAGCCAGAAAGTATTTGAAGAGGAAGTGAATATCTCTGTGTTTAATAGAGATGGAAAGTTAGTATTGACAAATAATTGGGATTCTGGTCTGCTAAAGCGATTGGACATTTCTTTACTCAGTAGCGGAATTTACACGCTACGATTAGCAGTAAATGATTCGTTTTATAGTGCCAATTTTATAAAAAATTAAGGACGATATAAAGGGCTGATTAACTGACTTTGAAATTGAATAATAAACATCTTGAGACCACTTGAATATTCTATTTCATACTGCAACCGCTGTTGGCATCATTGCAGTTTTGGCCGATTCACGAGAAGAAGTGGCGTCGAAAACCAATGAATATTCTAAGGCTGCAGTTGCTTTTGTGATAGGCGTCATATCGCACGGCGCACTCGATTATATCCCTCATTGTTATCCGATCAACTCAAGAGTTGATGTCATAGCTGGTGCAATTATTATGACTATGCTCACTTTCCTATCTAAGCCGAATTATCGCTGGATGGTTGGGTTGGCTTTTATAGGTTGTATATTTCCTGACTTGATTGATTTGTCTCCCGAAATTCTGAATAAATTTTTTGGTTTATCCATTCCAGTTTATGAAAATATTTTTCCGTGGCATTGGGAAAAGTATTCTGGTTCAATATTTATAGATGACTGTATGGTGTCGAATTTTAATCACCTTTTGGTGGTGATAGTTGTAGTTTTAATTTGTCTGAATCGAAAAGATGATTTGAGAAAAATTTTCAAATATAAACGTGATGTTTTATTATAGCCATCACTTTTTTTTACCATTAAATTTTCATCAGAAAAGATTAATTTTTCGCTGCTCAAATCGATCATCAAATTCAAACTGAGCAATATACATGCCGGAAGGCATTGACGACATTTGAATTCGTACGAAGTCTGATTCCTGCAAATTTGCATCCAATACAAGTTGACCCTTCATATTATAAACACGCATGGATATACGCTGTTGAATATTTGGGAAATATGCAATCCATTCACGGCTATTAATTTTATTCCATAAAAGGATTTCGCCGTCATCGTTCACGTTGCTACCGCAATTGTCCAAAGCGTCAGATTCCAAGAGAGATAGTCGAAAACCATTGAGTACATTCATCATCCGATTAACCTGACCTTGCGTGAAGTACTGCAAACATGCGTCGTCCACATAACCCATAAAGTTTTTTGTCATGTCAGAACTGCCACAAGAATTAGCAGTCAACTCACTCGGGCAGTCATAATAAATCTCCGACTGATCTGGTGTGTCATCTATACCATCGTCCGAAACACAATTCCCACCGCCGCCGCCCCAAGGATGGTTCAATCCGAGATAGTGGCCCATTTCGTGTACGAGTGTGCGACCAAGATCGTAAGGCGGGCGCTCAGGAGCAAGTCCTGCAAAACCAAACACTAGGTTAGAAATGACAATCCCATCTTGATTCGGGTCACCAAGCATAAATGGAAGTGAACTTCGACCTAAGAGCGTTCTATCCATTTCCGCCACCCAAATATTAATGTATTGATCAATAGGCCACGGATCTTTCCCGCCGAACTCGTCGTGATGGACAGCATAGATTCCAGGTCTTTCGAATAAAAAACCGATGTCAGCCACATCAGTTTGAGTCCGTGTGATACCATTTGTAGGGTTTCCATTAGGATCACTACAAGCAAGTTTGAAATTAATTTTTGCATCTCCAATAACATCGCGATGTTCGTCAAGTATATCTTCGGAAAGGTTTACGTGTCCGCTAAATGCTTCATTAAGAGCATCCATTTGAGAAAAGACTTGAAAGTCTGATATGTTGGAACGGTCTTCGGAGTAGACGATATGAACTACAACGGGCAATGTTATCATCTCACGCGTACGTGCGATCGGTTGATCTGATATGGACAGAAACTCTTCTACGATTTCAGGGTCTGAGGCGTACGCTTGGTCAAGTAATTCATCTACACCACAAGTACGATGTTGTGCCGACACACCACAGATCATAAATGACAAGAAGAAAAGGAGCAAACGTTCCATCCTCAAATAAACGAACAAAAAGATGAAAGTATATGCATGGCGCGTGGAAGTTCTCAGTGTCGATAAAGTCGAAATTTGTTCAGAGCAGTCTGCAGTTCTCAGTCTTCAGCCTCCAATTTGGACAATGAAGCCACTCGTGACCTTAAAACTTCAGACGTAAAACTTAAAATTTTAAATCCCTTTGTTCGCTTAGTTCAACGGGATCTGCGGCTTCGAACATTGGACGTTTCATTCATTCAGCATACGAAACAACTCGTCCAGCTTTGGCGACAGAATGATTTCCGTACGGCGATTCAGCGATTTATTTTCCTCAGAATCATTGGCTGCGACAGGTGCATAATAACCGCGCCCGGCTGCAGTAATACGTTTCGGATCGACGCCGGATTTAGTCATAATGTTGATGACAGAAGTCGCACGTGTAACACTCAAATCCCAATTTCGCTCGGCCGTTCCGTCTGTGTCGGTATGCCCTTCGACGGTTATTTGAATATCAGGGTTTTGGGCAAGTACGGTCGAAACTTTTTGTATAGCCTCGCGACCTTTCGTATCTATTTGATCGCTCCCTTTGGCAAATAATAAGTTTTGACTTAATGAGACATATACTTTCCCATTTTTCTGCGTGACCGTTAGATCGTTAGCTGAGAAGCCGAGTAGGGCGTCCGATAATCTGGATTTTAATTGGGTGAGTACATTTTTTTGAGCATTTAATTGATTGGTCAGGTTCGCTATTCGCACTTCACGCTCTTGAAGTGATGCGCGCAACGATTCGAGCGAACTCCGTAAATCTTCTAATTCAGTCTGTTTTGCTGCTAATTTCTCGTCCGTTTTCTTGAGCTCTTTTTCCTTTCGATTTAATTCAGTCTCTTTTTGCGCGAGCTCTTCACTCAATTGCTTTTTTTCCTTTGATGAAGAGGAGACGATGTTTGAGTTTTGCGCGAGTAATTCGTCATATTTATCCAAGAGATCATTATTCGCTTTTTCTAAATTCTTATACCGCGACTGTAAGTCTTCACGCTGATTCATAATACTTTTATAGTCTTGTTCTAGTCTTTCTTTTTCTTTGAGCATTTCATCGCAATCGCGCTTAGCCTTTCGCAGTTTGGTGAGCTCTGTTTGGAGGTTATTTCTCGAAAGTGCCAGTTCATCATACTTCTTTTGTGATACGCAAGAAGTAAATAGAAAAGACAGGACTAGAGATATGATAAATATGTATCGCATGATTTCGATTTCTTAGATGAAAAGGTCAAAGATAATCAGAACGAAACATATAATTATATATTGTAATGTGTGGGTGCGTTTCATTTTGTCGTCTAAAGACAATTTCTGCTCTACAATTAATGTGATATGTCTGAGAGACCAAATGGGCTGTGAATACACCAACCGTATCAAGAATTAATTCACCCTTTGGACAAAGGGGTATTGAGAAAATGAGATCATTTTCTTGTATAGTACGTTTTTGGATTTTTCAACTCGAGGAATTTGAGTAGATTTTAGCTGATTTGTGCTCAGCTCGTGGATAAAATGGGTGGTTCTAGGGGGAAATGGAAGTCAAGCGTTGTTTTGACTAATTGTCAGAGACTGTTCAAATAACTGTGTCTGTTTAACTTTGTAAAACATGAGAAAAAAACAAAAAAAAGATCAGTTATTAGTTGACGAACAGACGTACGAAAGATTGAAGTCTCATTTGTACAGCAGACGTCCTGTATTGGGTGAAGACAGCCCATTCAGTGAGATGTTGCAGGGCATGGTAAATCAGATTCTTAAGGGGGAAATGGAAAATTTCATTGAACAAGAACGAACCGGCCAAAAAAAGAATAAGCGCAATGGTAAGTCTGTCAAAAAGGTTTTGACGAACAGTGGAGAGATTTATGTTGAGACACCTCGAGACCGCAATGGTGATTTCGAGCCAGAGCTAATTGCGAAGCGGGAGCGTCATCTGAGTAGTGGTTTAGATGAGCAAATATTGGCGCTTTATGCTCAAGGGAATTCAGTAGAAGACGTCAGGCGGCTGTTGAAAACGATGTTTGGTGTTGAGATTTCAGCGGGTAAGATTTCGATGATTACTGACAAGGTATTACCTGAGATAGAGAATTGGCGTAATAGAGAGCTCCAATCATTCTATCCAATTGTTTACTTGGACGCAATACATTTTAAAGTCCGGAATGAAGGGAAGTATAGTACACACGCTTTTTATACGGTCTATTCAATCGATTGGGAAGGAAACCGAGATATACTGGGACTGTATGTGCAAGGAAGCGAAGGAGCGAGTAAATGGGGTCTTATACTGGAGGATTTAAAGCAACGTGGCATAGAGGATATCTTTGTTGTGTGTACGGATAATCTAACAGGTTTTTCAGAAGTTATTGCAGATGTATTTCCTCGTACGATCGTGCAAAAGTGCGTTGTGCATCAAGTACGTAACTCGCTTCGATATGTAGATTCTAAAGACGCTAAAAAAGTGGTTGCAGACCTACGTAAGATCTATACAGCAACGTCTCTAGAGCAAGCACAAATAGCACTAGACGCCTTTGAGGTAAAATGGTCAAAACAATACTCATATATCGTTCAACAATGGCGAAAAAATTGGGATGAATTAATGGCATTCATGAATTTTTCAAAGGAAATGCGCCGAATGATATATACGACCAATCCTGTGGAGGCAGTGCATCGCATCATGCGCAAACTAATTAAATCAAAGGCTGCATGGGTATCACCCACAGCACTCACAAAACAACTCTATTTGTCGTTGATGCAAAATAAAAAATCATGGTGTAGAAAGGCCTATAGGTGGATAGAGGTCCAACGAAGTATCATGGAAAAATACCCTGAAAGAATCCCCAGGAAAACATAAAAGTAAAAAGGTAAGGTTGGGCTCTTCCAGTCGGCCTACGGCCTCCTTCCAGAGCCCAACCTTACCTCCCAAAAGTGGGAGGTAGAACAATACTAATATTTAATAAAAGACACAGTTAAATGAACTATCCC
>Ga0115029_1002645_pt1 | contig 10350 bp, 12 predicted proteins | sample SidtaG_3_FD_87297 | JGI IMG/M metagenome (GOLD analysis project Ga0115029, IMG submission 87297) | Marine algal microbial communities from Sidmouth, United Kingdom - Sidmouth_Asex1 metaG | ecosystem: Host-associated > Algae > Red algae > Unclassified | place: Sidmouth, United Kingdom | collected...
GGGCGGGGGGGTGGGTGGGGGGGGGGGGGGGGGGGGGGGGGACACCTACGCAGGAAGCACGTGCGGACTGTTCATGACGGGGAACGTCCGTTTCTCTGCCACGAGTGTAGGCGGCCGTTTGGGGCAATTGGGAAACGGTACGTTGGCCGCCGCGACGCCCTGACCGTGGCTGTGTGGCCCCCACCTTTTTTTTCTCGACCGCCTATAAGCCGACCAGCTCGCGGCAGCACCTGGCAGATTTTTTTTCTTGGCTCTGTCAGGCACGCCCACGGCAGCTGTTGGGGCCTCTGTTGACAAGACCCCCCAGTCTGCTCGCGCCCACAGCACCAGCGTGGCTGTTTATCCGTGCGGCACTGTTCCCGCCTCTCCGCCCCCAACTGCTTGTCTTGCTAGCGCCGCGCGTTGATGTCTGACACGCCTTCGGGTGCCCTTGACTCTCTGCCGTCGCCGCTGCTGGGGCGCACGCGCTCGGTTCGCCTCCCCCCTCCCGCCCCCCCCCGCCCCCCCCCGCCACAGGAACAAGCACGAGCGGGTCGTCCACCGGCGGGAGCGCAACTTTGCGTGCCCGACGTGTGGCTTTCGGTTTGGCTTCCGGGACGGTGTGGCGCGGCACCTGCGCACTCTCCGGGCCTGTGGGGGGACTGCTGACCGCAGGGCGGCGGCGGGGGGGGCACCGCGGGGCCCACCAGCGCGACGCACGCCTGGGCACGTGGGGCATCCAGGGGTGGAGGGGCAGGTGCACGGGATGGTGCCGATGTGACCGCGCTGGTCCCGGCGCTGCTCGTTGGGGGCGAGTCGGACGGCGGTCGTCTTGCGCCAGGTCTGTTGGACCGAGCGCCTGCCGCAACCCTCTCCTGCACAAGACTGGTGGCTGTGCGGCGGTGGCCGCCGTTGTTTGTGGGGTGATTGCCTGTGCTCGTACCGCGGTGCCCCGAAAAGGTGGGTCAATTGCGTCAATGTTTCGGGCCATGCTTCATATTTCGTCTCTTCCAATTTTAACTACATATTCTGGCCGACTTGAAATTTTCGCGCTATGGGAATCATCTAAGGACATGCAGGGCTCGGTCCGCGGCATCCCCCCAGCGTGCAAACGCCAAGCGCGACCAAGGCTGTGCGACGACTGTGGCGCGGCAACCTCCTCTTCACCTCCCCATCACCCCGTACCTCACGGTTTCCCTGTCGGGCGTCATCGTCCTGCCCGTTTGCAGCCGCTCTACCCCTCCCCTGGTTGCTTCCTTTCCCTACTCCGTCCGACCCGCCGCCACCTCCCCGCCGTCGCTTCCGTCGCGGAGTGCACGATGGGGACGTGGTCGCCCACATCCAGCGAGGCACTGGCCGAGCTGGGAGAAGATGGCCTGACCGAGCTCTGGCTGACGGATCTGCCTGTTCACCGCTCCGAAGCGCCGGTGCGTTGAAGCTGCCAGGTCGTCCACCTGCCACCTTGGCACGATGGATTCTGTTTCGCAGGGGTGTGGTGGCAGCTTCGTTTACTTGTGCTATTTGCTTTGCTCTTTCCTAGTGCTCTAAGTGTCAGGTCTCCCTCTTGTGCAGTCCTGGCCCGCTATGGCGTAGGGCATGTGGACTTGAACTGACTTCTGCGTGTTTCCTCCTTATAGTGGTTCTGGTCTGAGCCCTCCCTTTCCTACATGCACGCATTTATTGCCGTTCCCCTGTCTCGCAGGAGGTCTGGGACCAAGCAGTGCAGATGCTGTCAGCGGCTACGCTCGAAGCCGCCCGCTCCACCGGCCGCGTCGTTGTCACTCAAGAGCAGCTGTTGTCCCTGCTGGAGCTACACGGCGCCCCTCCTGAATGTATGCCGGTTGTCTTTGACCATCTCATCCGCACCGGCGCGCTGCAAACATCACTCCTGCTGCCCGGCGACACCTCGCCGTTTGGTAATGCCGCCCGGTTGGGTGCACCTGCTGCTCCGTCAGACGCCGCACCCAGTGGCCTGGGGTGGGCCGTCAACGTATTTTGGACGTCGCTCGGGTATGCATCAACTGCCTCTCCACCCCCCACTGTGACGCCGACCACCCCACTAGTGCTACCCGTGGCGGTGGATGCTGCTGCCGACGCAGTGGCCGCCGCGCTTGCCGCCCCCTCCCGCATCGAGGCTGTGACCGACTTGGCCGCGGTGGCGCAAGCTGCTTGCGGCGGGGACCTCCAGTCAGCCGCGGTCGTGGCCGACCGCTTGGCCGCCACAGGCCGGGCAGCGCTGCAACCAGACGTGTTGCCGATGGCACCTGGGCGGGGTATCAAGTTTTGTGACGTGGATGAAGGCTTCACGTCTGTCGACGTATCGGTACTGTCGCTCAAGGCCGCCACCGCCCGCCTCGACGCGCTCGACTCGACGCTGACGGATGCGGCCGCGTCGGCGCGCAAGTCTGCCAAGTCTGCCCTAGCATCGGGCAACGTGCCGCTGGCCAAGCGGTACCTCCGCCGCGAGGCCGATCTGCGGCGGCGACTCGACCTCAACGCCGGAGCTGGGTCCAACCTGGCCGCCGCCCTCGCCGCCGTTGACACAGCCGACGGTAACCGGGAGACGGTGGCGGCGCTCGCCGCCGGCAACGCTGCCCTCAAGGAGTTGTCGGGCCCCAGCGCGGCGAGTGTGGCGGACGTTGACGCGCTGGCGGTCGAATTTGGGGAGCTGACGGAGGGCGTCGAAGACGTGTCGACGGCCCTGGCGCAGGCGAGTGGCCCCAGCGCGGCCGTCGACGCGGACGCTGAGGCCGAGTTGGAGGAGATGGAGCAGGCCCTTGAGGCCGAGCGCGCCGCCGCCACCGCGGCGGCTGCCGACAAGGTGGCCGCCGACAAGGCCGCCGCCGCTGCCCGGGCGCGGCGGGCGGCCGCCGCGGCGGCGGCGGCGGCGGCCGACGCAGACGCGGACGCAGCGGCCGCAAAGCTGGCCGCGGCGGCCACGTCGGGCGTGGGCACCACGGCAGCTGCCGCCACCGCAGGTGGCAGGAGTGGGGAGGCCGCGTCGGCGGCGACGGGGGGGGATGTGGACGACCTCCTTGCTGATTTGGACAACCTGCACGTCTCGTCGTCGCCGCCGCCGGCTGCCCGTGAAGGTGCCGAGGAGCAAAGAGAGGGCCGTGTGCGGGTGCCCGCGTAGGCACACCCCGGTACCGTAAACTGCAGCGCGTTATAGTTGCTGCGTGCATCAGACATTTGTAGCAGAGAGGAAAGCCATACCCCTTGGGATTGCTGTTTGCGTGCTGCTAGTGCTGCCCACCGGCTGGTACGGCTCAATAGCTGGTGTGGTGACAACGCAATATGCGAGAACAAAAAAGCACAACCGGCCGAAACGACCGCCCCCTGGCCTTGGGCATGCGTCAACCAGTAGCAGTAATCGCACCACCTACGGCGCGGGCTCCCGCGAGTGGTTCTCCGCCTGATGCTTCTGCGCCGCCACCGACCCGCCACCCCCGCAGTAGCAGAGCGCAGAAACCAAAAGGAACAACGTCCTCGCGTTGGCGGTGAGTAGGCTGGCCGAAAATGCATCGTAGACGCACCACGGGCTCTGCCGTGCCGTGTCTTCACGCTTGGCACCATTGTTCCTGCCAGGTCGGCAAGAATCATGACGTCCACGTGGCTACCCAGCAACCGACAATACTCCTTGCGTCCCCCTGCACACCCATCATCACATACCTGTAGCGCCGAGGCTGTCGGGAAGACGCGCGAGCACATCGGACACGCGTACGGTGGGTGTACGAGCAGGTGGCGCTCCAGACCATCTCGAAATCCGAAGCTTTTGCCGCAGTCAGGGCACGAAAATTTGCGCTCCCCGCGATGCACGAACCGGATGTGCTTGTTCCTGTGAGGGGGGGAAGACGTCAAAGCAGGGTATGAGGTAACCAAGCGCGACCACACGCGCGACAGCCACAACAGCCATAACCCTTAGGATATCCATCACAGGAAGAAACGCCAACGAGTCAGCAGGTTGTCACCGGAACGCGGGCCACCTATCCTCACCAGAAGGGCCACTCACATACGGTGGTGAACTGGCGTTTCTACGAACCTATTGCCGACCTCACCGAACGTCTTGTCGCACAAATGGCAGGCAAACGGGCGTTGGCCATCGTGCACAGTCCGCTCGTGCTTCCTGCGTTGGTCCAACAAAGGACAAAAGAAGCGAGGCCAGCGGCCGGCACGTAAGATGACAAGAAAAACCAGACGAGGTCACCGTCGAAGGAAGCCACCAGACCAGTGAAGCACACCACGATGCATACAAGCAGGGATAAACAAATCGTTAGTATCGGACTGCCGACAGCGCTCCCAACTCCGTTCGATGTCTGCGCCCATTGCTGCAAAACGATACTACCACGGCAGGGCACGCTCTGCCACCGGTGTTGCCATCTCCACCGCCCCAATACAGCACAATGGGCGGACACGCGCGGAGCCGGCCTCTGTCCATGGTGTCGTCGTCCGTTTGGGGCATCAGGCAAGTGGCGACCAGGTCGCGGACGCGCCGCTCGGCAGCAGGCATAGCTCGCGGATCAACGGGGTGAGGCCGAACGCAAGGCCCTGGCGGATCACGGGTCAACTGTCCAATCGGTGGCGCCCGTACGTACTGGCAGTCTGTACATCGTCCACACGCCGCATCGATTGCATGCAGGGTCCGGACGGACGCGGACGAGCGCACGCATGGTCGCAGAAAAAAAACGAGTAGACCAGCGAATGAGCATAAAAACACGGAAGATGCACAGTCAGTTCGCGCGGTCCTCTCCTCACCCCAACCCTACACTCTCCCCGCACGGCTTCGCAGCGTCCTTCGACTGGGTCGGCCGAAAAGTGAGGCCACCAGTCAAACAGGAAGAAGACGAAAAAAAAACAAATACGAGAGAGAAAGGTGGGGCCGCGCATCCATCCCATTTGATTGTCATCAAAGACATCAATCACTCAGCATGCATGCGAGCCCACCAGCCTGGCGCTGGATGGGGACTCGCTCAACGCGAAAAAAATAGAGTCGCCCAACACACCGGCTCGCTGGGCAAACGTCGAGCTGCAGCCTTCACGGCTACATGGGAAGCGCACCTTGCCCGCTGCCCCCCCACGCGGTCGTCTGAAGGCGCCTCGCGTGCCAGCGGCACGGCCGTTGAGTCCGCGGGCGCCTCGGTCGGGCGGTGCCGACGTGGATCGCCGTCGGAGTGGCAGCCGAGACGGGTCCACCCTCCCCATCCGAGAGTCGGTAAAAGTCACAGGCGGGGTCAACAATTGCGATGGAAGTTGCCTCGATGGGGAGAGCCGCAGGGGCATGTTGCCGGCTCCCGAGAGGGGGGGCAACCCAAACAATCGAGGGAGCGATCGACCAATGCCGCCAGGGTGATGCTCGAGCGGAAGGGTCTGCATGGATGAAGGAGTGATGGTCGGATGGGTTGTGGCAGACGCCTCGCCACTGCCACCGTGAGCCGCTGCACGGCCGTGCTCGGTGCGGTCGGCCGGCACTTCTGGGGAAATGTCATACCGACCAGTCGCAGCGTTCCACATGACCCCGTCGGAGCCCATGCCGGTCACCCGCCGTGGCGGAGCCGATCCGCTGCGGGCGACTCGTTGCGCCAAACTCGGTGCAGGCGTTCGCAGCAACGGCACGAATGGTGCCACCGGCTCTTCGCGGTGTGTTGCCGCGCCCGTGGGCATTGGGACAGGGAAGCCTGGACCGACCACCCGACGGCTACCAACGTCGGCGCCAAGTCCGAGGCCACCCACCGCGGGTGGCGCCGCGCCGGGCTCTAGGGGACGCCCACGCCAGCGGTCCACCGGGGTGGGTGGTGCGACAGACGGGACGACAAAATCATCCGTCGGAAACCCGAGCGGGCGTGCTCTGAGTCCTCCCAGCTGAGGAGCCCTACCTTGACGACCAACGCCGTGGTCAGCCGCGGCAAATCCGCCATCGCCCGCGGGAGCCCCAACCACTCCTGCCTCTTGAACAGGCGCTGGCCCCGTCGACCGTCCTGTCGTGTTGCCTCCCCGCCCGTCCGGCGCCGCTTCGTCGTCGTTAAGGAGGAAATTCACGGACAGCCGTCGGTCAGGCGTCCCGTGACCGCCATCGCCTGCCCATGGTGGAGGGTTCATCGAGTTGTGCGTGATGGGTGGTCGTCGTCTTCAGCAAGTGCCTTACGGGGGTTGACGGGCACGACCAGGTACACAGGGGTCGGTATGGGAGCTAACCAAGGCGACTGCACACGTGGGAAGATAATACAACGGCCGCCCATGTAGCCCTCGAAAGAACAAAAACAGACCAAGCAGAGCAACCGACGCCAACACTCCAAGGATGGGAGAAGTGGTGCTGGCAGCCCTGCCGTCACGCAAAAAGGATCGGATGCGAATCAGCTCGCGCGGCGGTGCGCGCCATTGAGTACAGCGACGGCGGTCTGTTCACCTGCGCTGCGACAGGTGGCGGGCCCCCGCCACCGGCCCCAGCACCTGGGTAGCGCTTCTGTGCTGTCACAACCCTTGCGGTGCCCTCGCGACCGTTGAACTAGTTGCTCTGGCCGGCGCCCCGCCACCGCTCCGGTCGACACTCACTCCTCCCGCCGCTTCGTGCCGCACAAGGCACAGCTCAGTGCTGTCGTCCCGCGCGCACCCCAATCTGCCGTGGCCTCGGCGGCGGGTTGCTGTCCACAGCGGGATAGCATAAAAAGTGCGACAGGTGCAAGCATCCAGCGGGGGCGTAAATGTACGGTGGTCGCCAGCGACTGTAGGCGTCTTCGCGCGCCCCCGCAGGTCGGCGAGGCGCCGAGCCCGTGACGTATCCAAGAATGGTTTGCAGTGCCCGTCCGGCTGTGGGCAATTCAATCGCAAAACGGCGAGCCAGGGAGTCTCGCACGGGATGTGCGGGGGCGTCACGAGGCACGGCGCGGCCATGCCCGCCGTGGCGAGGCTGTGCGTAGCTGCCCCGCACGTCCCCAGAATCTGAAAGTCAGGCTACCAGCACCCCTGCAGTGTGTCATGGAGCCCCTGCCCAGTTCCGTCACGCGAAAAACCAGGTCCGTCCGTCAATTTCGCCAGACCGACACGGCGCTGTCGCCCGCTCGCCAGCTTCTCCGCTGAGACCTGTGGCGGCCGAGAGGCGACCGTTCCGAACCCCACATCGAGGCCGCCGCGGCTCCCCGGTGCGCTGTCTCCCGTTTCGCCAGCGCCTCAGCGCAAGCCGCTGGCCCGCTCGGTGGCGACCAATAGACAGCAACACAGTGCACCACGACCCGCCCCTCCGCGTCTGACCTTTCGTGGATGCCGCTCGCCAGCCGATTCAGGGACGGGGACAGCGTCCGCCTCAAACTTTGATGCGCTGCTGTTTTTTTTGAGGTAGCTCCTCTTTTTTTGGCTCACTGTAAAACCCAACAAACTTGTGCCACGCGTGCGCGCGCGAGTGAGAAAAGCGCGCATCTGGGAGGCCCGCGCCCACCAGCTCTGCCCATAGGATACACTCTGGATTTTTTTCAACAGTTCCACGGACGGACCGCATGCCGCGGTGGCGGACAGGCGCCATTGGTACGGAGCTCGGCGCGTGAGCGGCGTGGACTCGGAGTCGCTCCAACCTGCTGACCCGCCTCTCAAGTCGGGAGGGGACCTCAGGCGAGCTCCGGTCAACCTCAGTTGGTGTCCATCTGCAGCTGCAATGGATGGTGTACAGCCAATTCAGCAGTGACAGTGTCCAGACAAGCGGGGCTGATATCAGTTTCCCTTCGTGCAGCAACTGTCATGCTCCCCAATCGTGAGCAAACCACCGTTGGTTCAGGACCGGGGAGAAAAATATGTATGTTTCTGTACTCTGCGTCTTCTATGACAGGCGCGCAGTCTCTGTGGCATCTCTGTGCCACGCGAGCTCCTGAAGTGTGGTTCGTCACGACTTACAAGAAGTAAAGGTCGAGATACGCAACTCTTTTCTTTCTCGTTCTCGCTGCTATGGGCTGTATGAACTTTCTGACCGGTGGTGGGAGCCCCAGCCTCGTTCCTCAAGCATGAGAATTTGAAGTTGAAGCACGGACCGACATCAATCAGTGCCGTGCCGTGCCTGGCCGTGCCGTGTCTGGCCGTGCCGTGCCTGGCCGTGCCGTGCCTGGCCGTGCCGTGCCCGTGCCTCGCCGTGCCGCGAAGCTCGTAGGGAGGTCTGTGGTCATCCATCCCTCTGGGCTCTGCAGCTGGCGGCGGGAGTGGGCACAACGGGGCCGTCGCCGCATGCCCTGTTGCAAGCAACCGATGCTCGCTGGCCGCAGCGAGAAACGGGCCGTCCCGACAGAGGCCACTACGGAGGTGTGTGGACTACGAGAATGCAAGTGGTCACCCATCAATTGACCTACGTTCCGGTGGACGCTGCACCAGGCGAGGCTCATACCTCGCTAGCGCAGCTCCACAGTGGTACGGCTGGTGGAGGCACAGTCGACGTGTCCGTTATCCTCAAACTGTGAACAATTGTGCTTCTTATTAGTAGTATAGTGAACTTCTGCAACATAATGGGCAGTGATTTAGCAGGGCCCTTGCAGTTCTTCATGCTTGCCCCCCTTCAGCATGCGGACACGCAGCTCATTTTGGAAATGATTCCATGTTTATATTGAAATAACTTCGTCGCGAAAGTGCTGCGTGATTGGCACCACGTTTCTGACCGATGATCTGTGCATGCAGTTGTTAGGGAAGTACAATACGATGGCGTCATAATTTCAAAGGTTCATTTCTATGCGAATCCACCAATCACCGGATGCGTCTCCAAGACTGTCCTGTGACACGAAGAAGGTTCAGTTTCCTGCCCTCGAACGAAAGCCAGGTGAAAAATGTTGCATCTGTGAACAAGCCCGAAGCTCTGCGACGAAGTGCGTTGGCAGAGCACAAAAGCATGCTTGCGCTCGGTGCCCCCACGAAGCGCCCCTCAGTGCCCCCCGAAGCGCCCTCTATCGAAAGGGGCTAGAGCGGGCGCCTCTTTTTCTTGTGCTGTTTCATCCTGGGGCGGACGACACGGACACGTCCTGTCCACCGGCGAAGAGTGACATGTGCCGTCCGAGCGGTGTTGCGAGACGGTGCTCTTACCCTGGACTGGGAACCGCAACAATGATGGACCCGTTGGCACACCTCGGGCCAGGCGCCGTCCATCATGGGTGCATGTTGCACGAGGGAGCCGGCTTGGAGCGCGACTGGCACTTCGTGTCAGGTGTGACGCTCCGCGCCCAGGGCTGTTTGGAGCCAAACAGCCGTGCGCACGACGGCTCGTCTTTGACCGTCTCCCGGCTCTGGCCATGAACGACATGCGGTTCGCGAGGAGAAAGTAGCCCGTAGGTTCCATAGGAATCTATCCAATCTGTTCCAGTCTGGAAGCCAAGGTGACTGTTGCAGCCATGTTTTTCAGACTTCCCGGGACCTCCTCGAATGCCAGTCGCGGCAGGCTCTGGCTTCCAGGAACCCAGGCCCTGCCATGAATGGTACTCAAGGAGGTCTCCGGCTCTTGCTGTCGGGATTGACGGAGAATGATGTGGCTCCTTCCCTCTTTGGTCTTAGTTTTTCGTGGGAGGGGGGCACGAATAGTATGTCCGTCGCGGTCTGCAAGACACGAGCCCCAGTTCACATCAATCTCGCTTGCTGCGGCGCACCCTCGTCGCCGCATTCGCGGCCGTCGCCGCCGCTGAACAGTGCGTGGTTGCTGTCGCGCCTCTGAAAACGTGCCTGCTCCACCTGTTGCACGGATCCAGCAGCGCACTCATCGTTGTTTGCGTGCACCGGTTGGTGTGGTAGTTTTTTTTCCTCGTTGCATGTGGATGCGGTGTGTGTGTCCGAGTGGTGACGGCACAACTTTTTTTTTTTTTTGCGCGCTGACACCCGGTCCCGGACACGCTGTTTTTTTTTACGTGCTGAGTTTGTGGCGCCACAAACTCAAAGCGTGGAATCTCAGGCTGGGGTCAGCCGGCGTCGACAGCCTCGTGGACGGCACACCGTGGCCGCAGTCGGCCTGGCCAGGTCGCCGGCGACGGGTCAGGAGTTTCTCTGTGACGCGCACGCTTTGGCCGCCCGGGACCCATCAAACGGCGCTGACTCACGCTTGTCTGGTTCACGGCGGACGTGTCGTCGGCCTGCCCACCTTCAAACCCCACTCACAACACCATTCGTTTTTAGAGACTTCTTGTGCGAATTCGACATACAAAGGTGTGAATTCTTCAAACTACGAATGATGCTAATGATGAAGTTGTCCATCAAGGGCTACGAGCGCTTTGGTGGTCCCCTCCGTCCCGTTCGTCCGCCGAGCCTCCGCGGGCCGCGTCCGCGCGCGGTGGCCACCGCCATGGCGGCGGTGGCGACCCCACGCCCCACCCAGCGTGCGGCGGCGCTGGCGAGTTTGGCTGTTCCCCTCATCCCCCCCCCCCA
>Ga0115029_1002647_pt1 | contig 10347 bp, 10 predicted proteins | sample SidtaG_3_FD_87297 | JGI IMG/M metagenome (GOLD analysis project Ga0115029, IMG submission 87297) | Marine algal microbial communities from Sidmouth, United Kingdom - Sidmouth_Asex1 metaG | ecosystem: Host-associated > Algae > Red algae > Unclassified | place: Sidmouth, United Kingdom | collected...
AATAGGAATTACATTTTTCTCAATCAAAACGCTATTATCTTCAATATCGATTATTTTACTAAAATTGATGATGTATGAACGGTGAATTTGCAAGAATAATTCGTCAGGCAACTTCGCTTTGATTTTTTTTAGCGTCGTGTGTACCTTATGTTCTGTAGATGCGGTTTTGATATTAATATAATCTCCTTTGGCTTCGATTAGAAGTATTTCTGCGTATTTCAACTTAATCAGGCGCCGGTCAATGTTAATGTAAAGGTCTTCGCCTACTGAATTTTCGTTTGCAGAATCGGTATTAAGTTTAGGTTGTGTTGAGGTGCTACTTCTTACCTTTTCAACACATTTTTCGAAGCGTTCTTGCGTGATAGGTTTAACAAGATAATCAACGATCATTGTATATTCATACGATGCGATTGCAAATTCAGTATCTGATGTTGTCATCACAACTTTCGGAGGATTCTTTAAGGTTTGTAGAAAATCAATACCCGTAAATCCTGGCATGTGCAAATCAAGAAATATAACATCTATCTCTTGTTGGTTTAAGAATTTGATGGCGTCAATAGCATTCTCAAATTCTTCAATCACATCTAAATCAGAAAATTTACCACAAAGTTGTTTCACAACAGCCCTTGCAGAAACTTCATCATCGACGATGATACAATTCATATTTAAATCGTTTTAAGGAAATTTTCAATAGTATTCATGATTTTCATAAATTCGTCGTTCAACCTACTATTACCCAAACGTAGTTCTTCTTCAAAAATTACAGCAGTCTTATAGCTTTCTTCCAAGCCAAGAATATTCATTTTATGTTTGAGCTTGTGCACAATCTGCCATGCTGCTTCTGTATTATTGCTATTAATGTTGTCGATATATTCTATTTTTTCCAACGGAAATTCATCTTTTAACATTTGGATGAAAGATTCTCTAAATTGAATATCGTTGCCCGACAATTCATTGATGTAGCTTATATTCGGTATGTCCATACGCTTATTTTTTAATTGTAAAAAAGAAAGTGGCTCCTTCACCTTCTTCTGATTTCAACCATATTTCACCATTAAAAGAATTCACTATTTTTTTGACTAAAGCAAGACCAATGCCGGTAGCTTTAAAATCATCTTCGAGCTTTTTAAACATTTTGAAAATATCATCTTGATATTTTTTGGCAATGCCCTTTCCGTTATCTGAAATGCTGAATTGCCAAAACCCTTCTTTTTCTAAAGAAGCAATTCGAATTAGTCCTTTCGGGTTGTGTTCTGTGGCACTAATGGCGTTATCTAAAAGATTCTTAAATAATTGTTCAAGCTTGTATTTGCCAATAAGAAGCGCTGGCATGGGGTCAATTATTTCAATGGCAATATTTTTAGGAACGTATAAAGTTTTGGAAATTTCTGAAATGAGATGTTTTACATTTATTTCAACTTCTTTTTCTTCCTTTTCGGTGATAGTGGCATGTCTTAAAATACCATCCACTAAAGCATCCATTTTTTCTAAATTCTCACTAATTAAGCCACAATTTTGATTGGTTTGATCAGAGAAATTGTGGGCATCTTCTTCTTTGATACATCCCATTAAAAAATTAATGTTTCGCATAGGAGACTTTAAGTCATGCGAAACCATATGGGCATAGTTGTTTAGTGCCTCGTTTTGTTCTTCTAAGTTTTTTAATAGCTCATCTTTCTCTGCCGAAATCTTATTTATCTTTGAAGATTGTTCCTCTAGTTTTTTAGCTAAGGATAGCGGATCAAATTGTTCTTCCTTGTTTTCGTTTTTTGTTTCGAGATTTCCTGTATCGGTATTTAAGGATGCAATTGATCTTTCAAGGGACTCAATAACTTTCTTTTGTGCGTCTGCTCGATTGCTTAAATCATCATTGGCCTCAGATAATTCTTGAGAACTAATAATCGTCGATCGCTGAACTAATTCTAGTTTAGAATCATTGTCTGCATAAGACCTACTGATCGCCTCTAGAAACTTAGTAAGTTCCTCGTTTCCTTCCCATTTTTCGGGTAATAATTTTCGAATTTGTCTGGATAGCAATTTGTGCATTACTCACTAAATAAGGTTAATGTCATGGTTTGGTTGTGTAGTTTACATTCTTGTTGACCCGCAAACGGCGCCATCTCGCCATACGAGTAAAAGCCCATTATTTTTGCCTGATTTCCTATAGAACTGATTACTTCTTCAACCTCCTCTTCTGTTCTTTGATCCATTACTAATTTTCGTCCTACACAACTAACCAACAACGCCAATTCAGGATCTGCTTTTCTATCGCGCATGGCATAATCTCCAGCAATAGCAGCACCTTCAGCTATATCATCAACTGTTGACATCATGAGCTGTACTTTAGAACCTTCTGGAACATCACCTGCTAAAATCATGGTATTATTCTCTTCGTCAATATTTAAAATGGTTCGAACAATCACTTCTTTACTGTCTGGTTTGTGCACACTAAGCGGGTACAGTAGTGCGGCTTCAGGTAAACCTTTTGCCTTTTCACCCAAATACAATTTGTATAAATCGAGAGCAGGCTTTCCATCCAACTCATAAAGAATATTATTTTTTGCTTTTGTTATCGTTCTTTGCGGCCCAAAACCTGTCCAACCGCCATAATTTGCACTTGTTATTTCTAAAGAATCACCATAAAATCCGATGCAAATAACTTCTCCTTCTTTCGGATTCTCGTTGTAAGAAGCCAAAGTTCTTTCAAAACGTGCATCATCTCCACAAAGTCCGCCTGAAATTGATACGGTAACACCTAATTTAGCCTCAAGGCCTTTTATCAGTCCACTTCCGTTGACGTTAGTTCCTTCCGAAATAATAAAAGTATGCTTAAGATTTTCTTTGGGTAGACTATTAACTAGACTATGACCTAATTCTTCCACATTCATATCATGGTCTTGCATGTTCTCTCGAACTACTTTAAATGTGCTTTTTTCGAATTCTATAGCCGTAAGTACAATACTGTTATCATAGACTTTATTTTCTAGAATTTCACCAGAGGTGGTTCCAAACACAATATGCCCGTTTGGATATAAATCACGTATTTCTTGATATATACTTTCGGATTCTAGGGCATATCGATTACCAAAGACCAATACAATGGGTTGACTAAGGTCTTGTCGAGAATTTAAAAACTCCCAATTCCTATTTTTTTCTTTAACGCCTTGTTCTATCTTCATTGCTGTTTTTTTAAGGTGAAATAAAATGTGGTACCTTCACCAGGTTCACTTTCTAACCAGACTTCACCCTCGTATAAATCAATAATTTTCTTTACAATAGACAAGCCTATTCCTGTAGATCTTTCTTTGTTACCTACGGATTGGAAAATTTTAAAAATTTTTTCGTGGTATTCTTTTGGTATACCTACACCATTATCTTCAACGCTAAACTGCCAATGTGTTGGCGTTTCTTTATAATCAATATTTACAATACCAACTTCTTGCTCAATGTGGACTACCGCATTGCTCATAAAGTTTTGAAATACCTGATGCACTTTTGTTTTGTCCGCAAAAATCGTGGGTAAACTCTTTGCAATTTTCACCTCTACATGATTAGGTATATAGATAATATCAGTAATATTTTTGATAACTTCATTCACATCAACTTCAGTATTTTCGACGGAGTCGCTCGTTACAGTTGAGTACTTAAGAATACCAACAATTAAGTTGTCCATGGCCTCTACCTTTTCTTGCATCATCGTTAATTGTGAAACACCATTTTCATCTAAGACATCTTTGTAATCTTCATAAAGCCATGTAGCTAATGCACTAATACTTCGAAGCGGAGATTTTAAATCATGAGAGACAATATGAGCATACTCTTGTAAACCTTTGTTACTTTCCTCTAATTCTGCAAGCAGTTCTTCCTTTTGTAATTCAAGATTGCGTTGAGCACTAATATCTTCAATCATCGCAACCTGAGATTCCACTTCACCCTGTGCGTTTTTAAAAGCGTTTACTGATGTTTTTGCCCATAAATGACTATTGTCTTTTCTCGTATATTTCTTAACTATTGAAAAATGGTCAAGCGTTCCTGCATTCATTTGATCTATTAATTCTATTGATTTCTCTTTGTCTTCAGGCGATGAAATTTGGGAGACTTTCATCTTTTTTAATTCAGCATCTGAATAACCAATTAGCGTTTTGAACGTATTGTTAGACTTTACAATTTTGCCGTCAACGGTAAGCACGATTCCTAAAGGAGAATTTTCAACTATAATATCAAGCTCTTTCTTTTGACCTGCTAAAAGTTGTTTGATTTCGGTTTCATGCGTAATGTCACGTATAATACCCTGAGCAGCAATTGGCTTTCTGTTCTTATCATATATCAGGCTACTATTGATATGGATAAATTTTTCAGATCCGTCTTTCCGTATTATTTTGGCCTGGTAATTTTTGAGAATACCAACTTCAAACAAACTCTTAACTGATTCGGCGGTGTATTCTCGATACTCAGGATGCAGCAGCATTGATAGATTTACCTTTTCCTTTTCAGAATCATATCCTAAAAATTCTTTCGCCGATACGTTCATTTTAACAATATTGAACTGAAGATCCATAACCACATAAGGATCAACTATATTTATAAAAACTCCATCAAGTTCTGAAGTTTTTTCGCTTAATAGACTTTCTAAGCGGGCATTTGATTCTTTTAGGTGATGGGTGACATCGTATAATTCTTTGGCTTTTGCTTCCAAAATATTTTCTGCTTGCGCTCGAGCCCTTTTCTGTCTATCAAGGGCTTTTTTAAGAAGAAGTACTTCTTTACTATCCATTTTGGGTGACGTCAAATTTTACTTCTGTACCATCTTCTTTCAATAATTCATACGCTATAGTTGCGCTACTATTAAAATGCTCAAAGCATTTTTCCATAAGTCCATGCGCTAGGCGGTACAAGCCTCTAGAAGAAGAATACACCATAGAAATAGAAGTATCAGTCTTTTCTAATATTTTAAAGGTTGGTAGCTCAGCTTCAGGATACAGTTTTTGAACATGCACATGTATATGGTCTTCAATAGAGTAAAGTAGACCTAAAGGAGAATTGTAGTTTTGTATAACTTCTGGATGAGCCTTGCCCAAGCTGTTAAAAAGATACAAACCGAAAGTATATATCAAATCATTAACTGGAATATCAACAATTTCACTCAGGCTTGTAATTAAACTAACCATTTCATTAAAATCGTACGTGCCAACTGAGGTGTAAATGCCTTCAGAAGGTAAATTAGAATTCTCAATAATGGTGTCTGTGGTCTCTAGGCCAAAAGTTTCTTCGACCATTTCTAAAAATTCAGTAAATACTATGCCCTTCATATGTTATTATTTAAAATAAATGTAAGAATAGTATTACTTAATTATAAATTTTTGTTGTGAAATGCCGAATAGTGTTAGGCTTTCACCAACTCATTTATTTCCCAATAATCAAAAACTTTACGAATTTTTGCTTCGTAATCCTCATATTTTAATGGCTTTAGAATGTATCCTGCAATTCCAATTCTATAACATTCCAATAAATCAGCTCTATTTTCAGATGTTGTCAAAATAAGTGTTGGAAGATATTTCATTACATCATCAGCTTTTAAAATGGTCAGAAATTCAATACCGCTCATTTTGGGCATATTTAAATCCAAAAAGATAACATCAGGTAAATCTGCTTCAGATTTTAGAATATTTAATGCTTCTTCCCCATTTTTTGCCTCTGTAATTTGGTGTTTCGTTACAAGTTTAGAAACGGTACGCCGAAGCTTCATGGTTTCAATATTGTCGTCTTCAATAAATAAAATATTCATAATCTTAGGTTTTAAGTAGGGGGCAATAATAATAATTAACGATAAAACAGGTCGAGAAGTGTAGACGAATGAAAATTAACTATAGACGAGTGGCGCTGTTTGTAAGTTAAATAAAATTCAAAACCATGCTTGAATTTCAGATTAAACTATATTTATACTCATAATAATATATAAACTAACCGCTTTATTGGTATTAGTAGAGCCTGGGAAGATTCAGAATATAATTTGTACTCCTTCCACCTTCTCCGGATTCCAATAGAACTCCCTTTTCAACCAAATCTTGAATATCTCTTAGCGCTGTATCTCGATGTATTTTTGTCATTTTTGCCCATTTTGATGAATGTAACTTGCCCACGAAATCACCTTGAAGTTTATTTATCATTTCTACTTGGCGCTCATTAAATTGGGTAGTTTTATGTATTTCCCAGAATTTTGCCTTAACCAATATTTTAGATAACGCTACATCCGTTGCCTCAAGAGCTTCAGTTAAACGTTCCAAATACCATACCAACCATTGACTGACATCCATGCTTCCTTTTTGGGTGGACTCCAAGATATCGTAATACCCATTTTTAGATTTCAAGAGTTGAGCAGACATACTGTAAAACCTTTGTTTGGTTCTATCTGCTCTGGCCAATTGATTATCGGCAATAGCTCTGGCAATTCTTCCATTACCATCATCGAACGGGTGAATACTGACAAACCATAAATGAGCTATGGCCGACTTTATAACAGGCTCCATAGTCGCATCTGAATTGTACCAATCGATAAATCCGTTCATTTCAGCTTCAAGCCTTAAAGCATCTGGCGCAGTATAATGAACCTTCTCTCTTCCCATCGGACCAGAGACAACTTGCATCGGACCTTTTTCATCGCCTCTCCAATCACCAACTGTAATTTTATGCATACCACTTCTTCCAGTTGGAAAAAGTGCTGCATGCCATCCGCAAAGACGGTCTTTAGTAATAGCTTCTTTATATTTTTGAGTGGCGTCCAGCATCATCTCAACTACGCCTTCTACATCTCGGCTTGCATTGGGTAGTCCTGATATGTCCATTCCTAACCTTCGCGCTACTGATGACCTTACCTCCAAAGGATTTAATAGCTCTCCTTCGATTTCACTAGTTCTAACAATATCCTCCGTCAATGTCTCAAGAACCGCTTCTTCCCGTAGCTCAAAACCCATACCTTCCATTCTTCCTATTAACCTACCTTGTAAATCACGCACCTTGCTCACATGCGGTAGCAGCGTGTCGTTATCCCATTTGAAGTTTGGCCAATCTTTGTTATGATGTAAATACATTCTATTCTTATTAACGCCGTATTATTTGCGGCGAATATAAGACTCATTTGCCGTATCACAAAATAAACGCCGTATTATTTACGACATAAAGAGTATATAATTGCCGTTTTGCCACAGAAGAATCATCATTTCAGAGGGGCTCATCATAATTTCTTCTCAAATTATTCAGATAGCCAGAAATTGGCCTAGCCGCTTCTAGTTTTATTTCAATACCCTTTTCAATAAAATTTTTAGCTGTGGCTTTCCAGTTTGTACTTTTTAGACCTCTTTGTAATTTCCATTTTTTTGATTCATAGTATGCATAGAATTTTCTACCTTCTATTACAGGCCAATGATTTTCCTTAAAAAAAGAAAGGACAACTTGTTCATTTTTAGGCTTCGCCAGTTTATTAAAGTTTTCTTTTGTTTTATATTTTAAAGAAGGTACCATATTTTGGCCTGGTTCTGGGACACAGCTGGCCATTTTTTGGCCTGTACTTGAGCAGTACCTGTTCAGAGCCTGTTCAGTTGTTGTCCCGAATATGGGCATCCTAATTTTAGAACCTCTTGCCGGGTGAAAAGAAGGAAAGTAGTTCAGATATCCCCAATCATTCAAATCTCTGAGATAGTTGTGATAGGTGGTTTTTGATTTAAACTTTGCCTTCTCCACTATCGATGTTCTGTTTACTGTAATCATCTTTCTAAAGAATTCGCGGTTCCATTTCTGGAAGAATGCCAGATATAACGTGATATGCCCTTGCTTGATTCTTTCATCGCTATCAAACTTTTCAAAGGCCGTATTGAGGTGGACGATATAGTTTACTTTATCCATCAGTCTCCAAAATTTTTGTTTTCGGTTCTACGCTTATCATCTGCAAAATGTTTCTTTTGCTCGAAACTCTTTTTCTCCAAAATCAATTGCTTCTTAGGCGGTTCTATTTGCTCGAAAAGTGAATATAACATGGCGACCGTTGGTTTGGTCTGCGATTTTTCGATATCCTTCATTATGGCAATCATTCCGTTCATCCGTTTTTTGATAAGTAACGAGATTCTTGTTTCTAGCGTTTCCATTCTTGGCCCCATTGCTTCCGCTGGTGAAATTCCATTTTCTTCAAAAAAATCTAGCATAAGCATCAAAGTCATTGACTGTGATTTTGACAATTGCTTACAGAATTTCCGAAACCGTATCGCTACGGAAGTTTTGATCCCTAGCTTCTCAAATCGCTCTTTTTCATATCCTTTATCCATTTTTTCTGAAATTTTATAGTGTTTTTATTGGGCTAAGCTGATTTTTTCTGAAAAACGAAGCCTATCATGACAGTCCGAAAAAATAAAAACCCTTTGAAACCCTTGTATTTATTACGGATGTAGAAAAATGAAAAAATCGTAACAGGCGTTAGCCCGTTACCCTCTTGCTACTCCATCCCTTCATTTCATTCCGCGATTCCGTACTTTTCACCTGAAGCTAAAAAGCTTTTTGAAACGTATTCACGTGTTGATTTTTTTAAGACGCACTTCTTATACTTTTTAATGAATTCTTAGGTATTAAAAGAAAGTGTTGCTATTTCTTCAATCTACTTAAGCTAATACTACAATATCGAAGCCAATATTATCTGGTTTTATTTGGTGTCAATTAGTTGCCATAATGACACTTATCCAACTACTTATTATATCCTGAGCGTTTTTCTTTTCTTTTTAAAACAGCAGAAAGCCCTCCTATTACTGTGGCTCTTTTTATAAAAGCCGACGTTCAAATTGGTGTTGAGATGTTCCAATTACTTCCCATAGAGCCTTCGCTGTTATCTTTTCTGTAACCACATCTAAAATTTTGATGGAGTAAGGACTTATAAAAATGAGCGTTCCCTGAGCGCAGTCGAAGGGCGCGAATGGTTATGCAGTCCGTCTCCGTCTAAATTTTAAACCTTTGTGTAAGAAAGTAAAAAGCTGGCGCCGTTTGTCAGCGGACGTAATCCTGAATTTTTACTTGGGAATGAAGCCCTTCGGCTCCGCTCAGGACAAGTGTTTCTTTCCAGCGTAGCGGAAAGAAGAAACGAAATGAAAAGTCAAAATTTAGGATTGTGTTCAAGATATGGGTTAGTGAAGCTCGTTTCATGCAATGGAGCTTTTTCGCGAAATGAAAGGGAATGTGCTGAGTGGTTTCTTAAACTAGATTAAGTTTTAAGATTATCAATACATGTATCTTTATAACATAGGAAATTAATACATACTATTCCCTTTAAATCGGTTGGAACAATACAACAACATACTTCAAAACATAGCCAGATACGTTTCCCTTTCCGAAGTAGAAAAGGAAAAACTAATTGCTATAATAAGAACGACCAAAATCAAGAAGCGTCAATTTATTGACCAACCTGGATATGTCTGTAAGTATCGCAATTATGTAGTAAAAGGTGCATTTCGCTCTTATTTTATTGATTCCGATGGAAAAGAGCACACGGTTCAAATCGCAATCGAAGATTGGTTTGTGAGTGACTTTTACAGCTACATCACCCAAACACCCGCTACACTATTTGTAGAAGCACTTGAAGATTCCACCATCTTTCAAATGACTTATGAAGATATTGAAGGGCTTTGCAAAGAAATTCACGGGCTAAGTGAATACTTTCGGGTTTCCACAGAGAAAGCTTTTGCATTTTCTCGGAAGCGTGCCTTGTCAAATTTGAGTATGACAGCGGAAGAAAAATACCTTGAACTTTTAGAACGCTATCCCAATATCGTAAGACGGGTTCCACAAAAAGTTATCGCTTCCTATTTGGGTATGACCCCGGAGTTTATGTCAAAAATCAGAAAGAACCTCTCCTCAAAATCTTAATCTAGTTCAAGACTATTTCCTAATGTAGTTCATTTTATAGGCGGCTTGATCGCCGCAACTTTGTAACGTCGCTATTGACATCATTACAAAATACTTAAAATGAATACTAAAGAAAATTTACCTACCTATCAGGAAGGTCTTAATGATTTAAGAGAAAACTTGGGAAAGATGTTGCCTGAAGATGCATTAGCTGTCTTTGATAATGATGCGCAGGCGCTACAAGAAAAATACCAATCGATTCTTAAATTAAATGTAGGTGATAAAGCGCCTGACTTTGCACTTTCCAATGCAACCAACGAAACCATTAAGCTTTCCCATTTATTAAAAAAAGGAAAGGTTGTACTCACGTTCTACAGAGGTACTTGGTGTCCATATTGTAATCTGCAATTAGCAAAATACCAGAGGGCTCTGGGGCAAATTCATTCTTTGAACGCCCAATTGGTTGCA
>Ga0115029_1002650_pt1 | contig 10340 bp, 3 predicted proteins | sample SidtaG_3_FD_87297 | JGI IMG/M metagenome (GOLD analysis project Ga0115029, IMG submission 87297) | Marine algal microbial communities from Sidmouth, United Kingdom - Sidmouth_Asex1 metaG | ecosystem: Host-associated > Algae > Red algae > Unclassified | place: Sidmouth, United Kingdom | collected...
GCGACGGCCGACGGCGCCGCCGCCGCGCCGCCGCCGCCCGACGGCCTCCCCCGCACCGCCGTGACGCTCGCGGTGCCGACCGCGGCCGCCACGGAGCGCGTCGGCGCGTTGCTCGCGGCGACCGCCGCGATTGGCGACGTGGTCCTCTTGCGGGGGCCCCTCGGGGGGGGGAAAACCACCCTCGCCCGCGGCTACGTGCGCGCCTTTGTCGGCTCGCCCCGCCTGCCCGTCACGTCGCCAACCTACTTGCTCGACAATGTGTACACGGCGGGCGGCGGCGGCGGTGGCGGTGCGGCCGGCGGCGGCGGCGGCGGCGGCGGCGGCGGCGGCGGGCGGGGCGGGGGGGCGCCCGCGGGCGCCCCGCCGCACGCGCCCCCCATCCCCGGCGGGCGGGTGCACCACATGGACTTGTGGCGCCTCCCGTCGGCCGACAGCCGCGCCTTTGTCGACTGGGACGAGGTGTTTGGCGGGTGCGTGGCGCTGATTGAGTGGCCCGACCGGCTCGGCGACGCGCTGACGCCGGCCGCCCGCCTCGACGTGGCCGTCGACGTTGGGGCGGGCGCGGCGGCAGCGGCGGCAGCGGCGGGGGCGGCGGCAGACGCGGCGGCGGCCGGCGGCGGGGCGCGCGTGGCGGGGGCGGCGGGGGCGCCGCGGGAGGCGTCCCAAATTGTCGACTGGGGGTTTGAAGACGACGCGGGCGTCGGGGGGGCGCCGTCGGGCGACCGCACCGTGACGCTCGAGGGCAGGGGCGACGCGTGGGTGACCCGCCTCGCCGCGTTGCGGGCGCGCGTGCGGGCGGGCGACGAGCCGCTGCTGCAGCTGCGCGGGAGCTGAGTGGGGGCACACGCCGGGGCGGTTGCCGGCGGCACGCTGCGGCCGGGCGCTTGGGGCGGGGGCGGCGGGGATCACCCCCCGCGCGCGCATGACCGGCAACACCCTCGCATGTAAGGCCGGAAGGACCCTCGTGCAGCACTGTACACACGTGTTTCGGCGCGGCAGTGCCCACGTGCGTCCCTGCGCAATCGCGGCTCTGGCGTACGGGCGTCACCCTCAACTCCACTGGAAAGGGTGACCACAATGGTAATCCACGAAAGAAAACAAAAAGGCACGGCTTGATATCCCACCCTAGGCGGTCACGGCGTACTTGCGCTTGGGAAACGCCGCGTCCTTCTTGATCTGCTTGGTCGTCTTCAAGCTCAACTCGTGCTTGGTGAGGCGGCGGCGGATGGCGCGGGTCTTCTTGGGCCGCAGGTCGAGCGGCAGGTACTTCTTGTTTTCGTAATACCGCCGGAGGGCCTTGCGCTGCGTCTGGGAAATGACGGTGAGCACGCGGGCAATGGACTTGCGGACCTCCTTACTGCGCGGGGGGGGAGGGCCAACCGGAGGAGCGGGCAGAAGCACACCAGAGGTCGTGGCGGGCGAGGGGAGCAAATCGGGCGGGTTAGAACCACGAGTATCAAGAGACGTGAGAGGCGGGACCAAGAAACAACACGCGCACGAAGGGCAAGAACGCGCAGAGCGCGCACATGAGTGAACACGCTGACGAGAAGCGAAATCGAAACGTACATCTTCGAGATCTTGGACGCGGCGCCGCCAGTCACCTTCGCCACGCGCAGCTGGCCGAGCTCTTGCTTGAGGTCATCCTGTAGTAACAACAGAGGCAGGGCAATGGCACAAGGACGACGCATCAGCACACCGTCCCCCCGCGGATGACGATCGAGCACGACGCTCCGTCGTCGCCTCTTCAACACGGCAGATGTGCCAGCACGCACGGCACCCAGATTTCGCAGGCTCGCCGCATCGCACGCGTGGCGGCCAGAGTGTGCCCACCTCGACAGGTAAGGCAGTAGATGATCACAGCCAGCGAGGCGGCAGGTGCCCACAGCCACCCAGGTGGTGGGCGACCACAGCTGGCGAGGCAGCTGACGACCACAGCCGACGAGGCAGCTCCACGCCGCCAAGTTGACAGTCATCGACCATGGCCATAGACACCAGGACGACATCTCAAACGCCGTTTACCCGCCACCCCACAAGTGCACACATCGATAGCCGCGAACGTACCAGCTGCTTCACCAAGTCGGCCTTGGACTTCTGGCGCAGCTCCGAGGCCTTCACCTGTGCTGTGCACGGGGAAGCCAGAAAAAAACCAGAAAGAGAAAGACAAAAAAAGCACCAGGCAGGGAAGCACGGACGTCAGCGGTGATCCCAAGACGAAAGCGCACGCCACTCGGCGACTGGGGTAGCCAGACAACCTCAAGAACACGGCTGAAAAGCGGCACGTCCAGGCGGTGCCGCCACGCAGAGTGCTGAACTTACCCATTGTCTCGATACACCACGAACCACAAGGCAAGAGTGTCCGCGAGTGAGGGGAACTTGGATGGACTGGTGGCGGTGCGGTCGAGCGCGACGCAGGTGTGGCGTAGTCACACGCGCGGCGTCACGGCGACGTCGCCAGGATGGACCCGACGCGCCAATCCACGGACGGTATGCCGGATACACTTCGGACAAATAGAGTTACATGGAATACAGGTAAAGACAAATCCTCAATCTGAACACCGTGAATAGGGCGCTTGGTTCGATCGATCTTTCAGTACTTCATTGCGACAGGTGTCGTGCTGTCTCGCGTTTCTGGCTTCGGCGTTTTCAGCGAAGCAGGAGAGAAAAGCAACAAAAAGATAAATTGGTGACGGATTGCCGCTCCGCCAGGCGCAGGGTAGGGTTGGTGACCACACTTAAGGCGTGCTCAGAAAGACGCCCCGGGAGTGCCTTAAACTTGAGGGGGGGGTGTCACGCTTGCATGCCAATCTGGCGGAAGGGCGTGTTGGGCGTGTATAAATTCACCGAATACTCCTTCCAGTAGTACTCGGAGGACACGGTGAATGACAGTCGTCGGCCATCTCACATCTGGTGGGATTATCTGATCTGCATCCTAAATTTGGCCTTGCAAATGGCAGCTTGTCGTCATGGTGGATTGTGAGGTCATAGCGTACTGGCCAGCTTTTGAACCAGGCTGACGATGTCCACGATGAGGAAGCTCCCTGCTCTCAGACACACAAAACTACTATCAACAACCGTGAGTGATGTCCCATGCTCAAGCGATTCAGGACACGAGCGGCCTTGGAGAAACTACCTGCAGTTTCTGTTTCAACTGGACCCGGCCCAAAGTGACCTAATTTGAGCCACAATCCCAGCTGCGTGTAGGCCAAAAACTTGGCTCGGGACAAAAAAACGGGGCTGCAAAGAGAAGAACGGGAGCTGCTCTTGAGCGTGCCAGGGCGTATGAGACGAAAAAGGGCGTGTTCAGGGGTGTATTAGTGAACTTCGTCGAGGGGTTTCCAGGCGTTTCAGAGAAAGTTGTGTACGCGCAAAACTTACAGTGTGCACACACTCAGATGCACAGAAAGCAGGCAGGGTCTCCGCATTTCGCCACTAGGCCTTTTTTAATTGGACAGCATTACGCCCCATCTCACGACGACGCGGCCAAAGCGTACCGACGAGAGAAGTGTGAGTGTGGAAATCGGCAACTCTTGGCGCGTATGGCGCACCTGCGGGGCTGGCCTGCCGGGAAGTAGAGAGGAGTCCAGTGGTATTCCGCAACATAATCGCTGATGACATCGGAGGGCCCTCGCAGATTTTGTTATTCACTCGCCTCCGGGTCCTGGACATTCAGGTCAGTCTGAAAACGATCTTACGGCTTTCGATCTATTAGCCGGAAATCTCTATAAAAATATGGGTCTCATGACGAACAGCTTTGATTGCGGAATACCGGATGTTGTGCAACAAGTGTTTCTGGGCAACGCAAAAGCAAAGAGACCCGCAGGCACTTCATATTTCTCTGGCTGTAGCAGAGTGTCATAAGACGACACAAAAAAAGCTTGGTGCACGCATATAATGTCGGATCGTGAGCATATGAGCATTTGCTGCACAAGTCGATTAGAAAGTCCTGCGTGCAGGAAGCGTGAAAGAAGATGTAGGATTTTGGCGCGGTGGCACGTGGCTGACGCAGCCATGTCCTAGGGAAGAAGAAAGCGTGATGCGGTATGAAGGGACTAGAGACGATTTTCGATACGCTAACTGGATATGGAAGAGGGCGACGCCACACCGGAAGGGGGGCAGTGAAGGCAGGAGCGCAGGGGTACGGGTATTCTGCACACTGGGTCTGCTTCGCATTAAATCCTTCCCACAAACATGAGTTCTTCAGATTTCAAGTTCAGTGTACACGGCAGTCCACGGATCAATGAGGCCGGGTGGCGGCGCGGTGAATCGGTCCTCTTCATGTTGCAGGCTGCACTTCCAACCTGACGAGCCCATATTTCGCGAAAGCACCATATGTACGCTCTTCAGTACATTCTTCCGCAAAAATACGACATGCGCACCATTATTCCAAGAGTTCCTATTCCACACGTACTGGCACCGATAGAGCACCAAATGAGAACCATTGCTATGGTGTCGTGTCAGTGACGGCTGCAACGTGGACTCTGCTAGTCTGATCGAGCGGCACTACGCAAAGCTTAGTGAGATATGATACGAATACACACCCCTGGTTATAGCGCGTTGGGCCCCTTACGAAGATCAAACCGGGGCGTGCTTACCAATCCTTGAGCATGGGGGGCTGAAAAGCAGGCTCCAAACCCGTGAAAATAGCGCTACACCTCCGCATGAGCCAGGTCAGTCATTGCGCACTCATATGTGCCCGGCTTATAATGTACTCAGCCCCAAACTGAGTGCAGCTCGACTGCGCCAGTGCGAGGCCCTCGGCACCTGATTGTATTGCAGCTATATCCACCGCTGATCAGCTCTCGAGAAATCTGTGGCCGGAAGTCCGTACGAATTTGGCTGCTTACCACCCAGAAACACCTCATGAAGAAAGGGACACAAGTTTTGCAACGTCCTTTTGTATCTCACTGCACCATCGATGACACAACTACACCATCGAGCGTCATGATCGCTTCGGGTCGTTGTCGTTTCGGAACAGATGGTTCAATAAGTTATATTTCTCACGCGAGCTACGAAGAGCTCAACCCTGCTTTACAAGCGCTCAATGACTATAGTCAGTGAGACCCACTTTCGCCACGTCAAAGTCTGGCACCGAAACAAAACATTGGATTGGGCCGCAAAGACTGAGCGCTGCACTTGGGCCAAGAGATTTGTAGGTCCCGGGGATGAATACCGACAATAGAAAAGGCGTTGGCTCTGATAGAGAACTGTCAGGGAGCTTTCGGGGAATTGCTAGCGCCCTGGGCCTTTGAGGCTTGGGCATCTGTAGTGTGATAACGAGATCTCCCCTAGCTCAAGTCCGGGCAGTCTTAAGCCAGCTCTGAAGACCATCTTGAATATTTTCCAGCAGATCAAGTTAGGCCTGCGAGTTATGAATTGAGAACTGTGCTTTTTCTCTCTCAGTAAGATTACGTGCGGCTGGCTTTGGGGTCCAGTGGCGATGGATGCTGGTCCCGACTCTCCCCGGTTGCCAGCGTGTTGTCACCTCTAAGACCAGCACCGTTCACAAGACCACCTTTAAACCCCCTGTGATCGTCGGAACAGCAGTCATTCTCACTAGCGTTGCACTCACTGCCGGTACCGCCCATCTGGGTAACATTTGACGTAGAGTCATTGCCTCTCTCAAGTTCCTCATTTTCTTCCTAGGCTGTCTCAGCACTTTCGGGGCACTTCCATATTGTTCAATGACTCCTTCGTTAATAACGTGGTTTTTCTTGGTGGCTCTCGCTGGTTCTCTTACGGCTACACGCATCAAAGATGTTCCCTGATTTCTTCCTGCTTCTTTAATGTTCCCTTTCATGTTTTGAGGGTTTGTTTGTTTGATGCTACTGTGAGCTTTCCTGCAGTTGCTTACTTTTTAAGGCTCTCTTGGAATTCGCAGTTCTGTTCGCTGTTGTGACATGCGCCCACCTTCTCGTTTTCTTCACTGGTATGGCGCTGTCGTGCTCTGCAGGCGAGCTCAAAACCTTTTGGCCATGGCCAGATACGACTTGGAATGTCATTTAGGCTCGGCCGCCAATGGCGCCGAGACCAGCCGAGCAGGTGCGGCCATTCGACACAAGGAATCCCGCGGAATTAACAGAAAGGCGACGACTTATTGGTCGGTAGGCAGTATTACTGTCCTCCCACTCTTCGCCAATCCGGTCGATGTCACGAAAGATGAACAACAGCGAACAACTGTGTCTCAGCCATCATGGAACGACATGAAGTTGATAAACCAAAGTGAAGTTAATCCTGGCCCTGACTTGACTCTGTCGACGACTGCCATAATTGGGAATACAGCAGTACGATGTACTCCGTGGGATCGCGATATCTCGGGAAGACGTGTCGTACACCGGACATGGAAATACCTGGTAAGGCAAGTAGCTTGCATTAAAGATTGCACTTCCAGCATTGCGCCTGTCCTCCAGGAAGTTGTATACAGGCGCATCCGAAGCGTCACGCTCGCTTGGAATCAAGTCAAGATTTATCGCCGTCCAGTTTTCGCACGCGAACGACGAGATTGCTCACGCCCCTTACAGTATGATGAGAATACTGCGTCATACGCGTCGAGAGACAAGATGTAGGATCATTCTTGGCTGACACCATCATAGCAACATTGCCGTATTGGTGCAGTCATGGGCTATAGTGGAGAGCCGAAACCGTCAGGATCGAGGGGCCAATGGGCGTATAAGTTTGGACGCACTTCCAGATTTTCAGGGTCGCCACGACTCCCTCTTTTCTCCAGCAATTGATGAATGTACAGGATACCACGGGAGAGGCCAAAGTGCGCCCGGGCTACGCCAAGAAGGACGCTGGGGCGTGTTCCGCGGAGAAGAGAGGCGCTCACGGGTTAATGCTGGAGCTCGAGCGCAGCTTTCTCTAGCAGGGCGGCAACGTCGCTGGTGCACTCTTCGAGCGCGACATCTGTGAGGTGAGCAGCAACTGGGGTACCGGGCGTTGCCAGCACGGCCGCCTGGGTTAGCAGAGGCGGCAAGAAAAGTAGCTGAACAGTGGGACCCGCTCGTACTCAAATGGGGTCAGGGATTGTCTCATGGTGAAGCTTCTGAAGGAGCTCCATGCTTCTGGGGTGATGACCACGATCGTCACAAAACGTTGCAGCGCGTAAATGATCCGGTTCTTTGTCCGTTGACAACCGGAACACGTTTTGCATGGTTAAGCCGCGTAGTTTAAGGATCACCTGCTGGCACAGCTCCCTGCCAGAAGCAGCCACCATCGACTAGCCAGAACGTTGCGAACAGCAAAAAAAGAGTGCAAGATGGGAAAAGTATGCTTTTCGGCCTCGAGTTCGGAATCTTTGCGAGCGCATATCGCTTACCTCCCGAGAATGGCGGTTGCGGAGAGAAGGGAGCCAGAGCCGACGACAGGGCGTAGAATTGAAGTCAGATTGGCAATTTCATGAGCCATGATGGAATCTTTGGCTGAAAGTTGACACCAGTCACCTTCCAAGCCAATCACCCTGTGTTGTAGGAGTCACGCCGAGCCATCGCACCCAACAATGAGATTCACAGCAATTTTTGGGCCGCTTGTTTGGGCCTGAAGAGGGCAACGAGAGGGTTTTGGGCCAGACATGTGATTGCTTATGAGATCAACAAACTTCTGTAGATTTCTCGAGACCCTGATGTGCGCTTCCAGTGCACAGAGATGCATAGGGATTCTCTATAAGGAACTCTGGCCATTTCCAGTCTTTCCGTTGGTCCATTTATTGCTGGTTGCCCATTTTTGTCCTGGGGGACTGGGACTGGGACTGGGACTGACTGTGTTCCACCAATCAGGTGACCCCTGGGACCGACTCTGTCCTTCTCACAGCACCGATGTGCTCATACGCATTGGAATCGCACTTCGGCATCTCAGCAGTTTTGCATATCTCCAGGGCAAACATTGAGAAATCTCCGGATCACGGCACGATCTGGACTCGGAGCGGAGATGATCCGCTTGCAGGGTAGGAAAACAGTGACTTCTCGTCTGTGCAAGGCCCTCGTCACGAACCCGCACGTTGTATTTGCTGAAGTCGCGTCTGACAGCGCATCTAAGCCAATTGTAGGCCCTTATTCGCAGTCAGTCCCAGTCTCAGTCCACCAGGACAGAATTGGGCAAGCAGCAATACATTGTTGAATGGTTGCAACGACTCTACGACCGCTATGTTTTGGAGGTCAGCATTATTTGAGCACTAAGCCTGCATGTCATCTGAGTGCCATGCAGCCAACAGAATTGTAGGGTGATTACTGCTTGCGCCGGTTTGCGTGCCGAACCCATTCAAAACTGCTGGATCGGTGCTTGGCGAGAGTGGGACCTCGTCCGGGTGTTGGAAGTGTTAGTGATCCATCTGGGCGCAACTGTCAGAGAACACACGAAAAGGTTCCGTTACCTTCATCACAGGGCCTGCAGCCATGTTGCCAGCGCCTGCGCAACCTGCGATACTGTAGGTATGGCTCTTGTTTCTATGGCGAGCACGTGAGACGCCGGACGCACTGCTGCAGGGAGACAGATTCGACATGCTTGTTTGTGCGCTTCTGGTCTGGTAGATGCAGTACTACTTTCCATTGCTGACCTCCAAAACAAGGCGGTTGCAGAGTGGTTGCAACCATGACACAACGTACGCGGACCAACAGAAGAGCTAGCAGTCATCAAAGTCCATTCCAGACCCTCTCTTTGCAGCTCTGCGCATTGGAAGCGCACATCAGGATCTCGAGAAGTCTGCAGAAGCTTGCTGGTCTCATGAGAAGTCACATGTCTGGCCCAGAACCCTCTGTTTGTCCCCTTCAGGCCAACACAAGCGGCCTAAAAATCAGTGGATCTCATTGTGAGTTGCAGTGGCTGCGCGAGACTCCTGCATTAAACTGTGATTATCTTGCAAGAATACTGTTAGCAACTTTCAGCCAATACTTCGATTGCGGCTGATCGAACAGCCAATCCGACTTTATTTCTACGCCATGACGTCGGCTCTGGCTCCCTTCTCTCCGCAACCGCCATTTTCTGGAGATCAGCAATAATGGGATTTCTAAACATCACGGTCTGCCTTCAGCTTTCGATCTTCGCGGCGCGCAAGTTCTTGTACGTAGCTGCGCTAGCCGCAGAGTCTTTCAAGAAGGCCAGCTTGGAGAAAGCCCAGCGGTTTGGATTATGGCGGACAATCTCCGCGAACACCAAATTATAGCGGAGAGGGGCGCGCAGCAGTCAGATTTATTGCGCGGAATCCACGTCAAACGATGCGATGGCGAAGATTCGACGCTATAATCCGGCCGTATGGCGTGTGATCTACGTCATCCCAGCGTTTGGCGGAGCGGTATGGCGGAAAGATGCCGCAGAAAATCGAGAGGTAATCTCGAAGGTGAGGACAGGTGACTCTGTGAAGTGGCCCAGTGGTTTGTTTCAATCGCCTCACCAATGACCAGAAGACACGTCCAGCTGCAACGTCGCTTTCGAAGCCAGCGACCATACGTTCCCGTCTCCGGAAAGCATATGCTCCTCCACCTCATCGCACGATTCCGAAGCATTCGGGGTTTCGGCTCTACTCTGGCGCCCGAACCTCTGGAACATACCAGCCATCGGCCGCTCCATACGTTGTCGGAGCCACTGACAAGGCGCCACGAATCGAATCGACAACGCTATAAAACGGCATTGGCGGGCATTGCTGGGCCTGCCGTTATGAGCGCTGCAGTACGACATCGCTCAATGAAAATATTGTTGTTCTGGCTGATGGGTTTTTTGTGCAATGTGACATCATAATCATGCAGTGTAGTGAGACAATGGATCCTCGCACTGCAGTATCACGGTGGGGGCAGCACATCGCGTTCGGTGCTCTCCACATCTACGTTTTTCGATGAGAACTAGGCCATCGCATTATCTAATTCTCAAAGTACGCAGCCGTCCTGCAGCTGGACGCGCAGTATATCTATCAAGCTGTTCGGCGTGGGATCACCGAAGAAGCGGTGTTCCTTGCTTTCGTAGCTCAGTTGGTTAGAGCGCCAGCCTAACATGCTGGAGGTCCCGAGTTCGAGCCTCGGCGAGAGTAACGTTACATTTTTTCGTTGGTCGTGGTGTCAGTTCAGCTGGAGAGTGGCCAAATTTTGCGGAGTCCACATCTGAATAGGTCATGCTCACGTTCGTCGGGAGAGTGCGCCGCAGACAGGACATGTACTTTTACTGAAACACGTACTAAAGCAAACTGTATGTCGTACAGGCCCAACTTCCTTAGTGGAATCAATTGGAGGAGAGGTCTAGTAGAGGCCGATAGGGGGGGGCAAGCGCACGTCATTTGGCGGGGGGGGGGGGGAGGCAACCTGGGCTCCAAGTTCCACGGCCGGTCCCCGGCGGGGGGGCCCGGGCACACCGGGCCGCCC
>Ga0115029_1002654_pt1 | contig 10336 bp, 6 predicted proteins | sample SidtaG_3_FD_87297 | JGI IMG/M metagenome (GOLD analysis project Ga0115029, IMG submission 87297) | Marine algal microbial communities from Sidmouth, United Kingdom - Sidmouth_Asex1 metaG | ecosystem: Host-associated > Algae > Red algae > Unclassified | place: Sidmouth, United Kingdom | collected...
AGGCAAGCCTTCCAGAGGCAGGCAAGCCTTCCAGAGGCAGGCAAGCCTTCCAGAGGTAGGCAAGCCTTCCAGAGGTAGGCAAGCCTACCAGAGGTAGGCAAGCATTCCAGAGATAAGCAGGCTTATCCTGCTCGGTTTACGAAGTGAAGACGAGCCTCCTGAACCGTTCATCGAGCGACAGGCGAGATGCACATAGCCTGCTATGAGTCGTCGGCGGAGCACCTGTCGCCAATGCAGCTAGCCACTACTATTTAAGGTTTAATGCACGGTATGGGTACAACTCATAGAGCTATGTACGGTTATACTTTCGTTAAATGTGGATATTTAGACCTCTTAAGTATGCGAATCTGGCTTATTATCGTGTCTGATCGCAAGATAAAACGACTATCAATATGAAGTGGAAACAATCAATACTCAGCTTACTGGTCCTAGTGATCTTCATCGTCTCGAGTGCTTACTACCAGACCAGCGACGGGTCTAAGGAAGAGGCCGTGAAAATGAGTGCCGTAGAGCAGATACTCAATCGGGCGCATTTTCAGCCAGTAGATCTAGATGAAGCGTATGCTCAGCAGTTTTTTGATCTTTATCTGAAGCGTCTGGACATAGGTAAGAAATTTATAACGCAGACGCAGATCGATGCTCTCTCTGAGCAGAAAGCTACCCTGCACACCCAGTTGCAGGATAAAACCACGGAGTTTTTTGACGAAAGTCTACTATACCTCGAAGAGGGAATAACTCGAGGTGAAGCCTATGTAGAAGAGATCATGGATGAGCCCATGGATTTCTCAGTAGATGAGAAGATACAGATGGACTATGAAGAGATGAACTATGCGGCTGACGAAACAGAGCTAAGAGAACTATGGCGCAAGACGCTCAAGTATGAGACGCTTACCAAGTATCGTGAAAAGTTGAAATCTCAAGAAGAAAATGGCACGGATGATGAGGCGAAGACCGACGCCGAGCTCGAAGAGGAAAGTCGTGAAGAAGTGAAGGAGCTGTATGAAGACTGGTTTGAAAGATTGGCCAAGCTGCGTCGATCAGACAGATTTGGCGACTACCTGAACACCATGACCAATCTATATGATCCGCACAGTGACTATTATAGTCCTAAGGAAAAAGAAGATTTTGATATCAACATGGGCCGTAGCTTGGAAGGTATAGGAGCACGATTACGGGCTGATGGAGACTATGTGAAAGTTGCATCTATAGTGCCCGGTGGGCCAGCTTACAAGCAGAAAGGACTGGACGTAGATGACGCTATCATCCAAGTGGCACAAGCGGGAGAAGAGCCTGTGCATGCGGTGGGTATGAGAATCGATGATGTGGTAGGAATGATCCGTGGTGACAAAGGCACGGATGTCGTACTTACAGTGCGCAAGGTCGATGGGCAGGAAGAAGACATCCGCATTACTCGAGACAAGGTCATACTAGATGAAGGCAAAGCGAGATCAGTCGTGCTCGACCATGCAGGAGCCGTGTCTGACATAGGCTACATCAGTCTTCCAAGATTTTATGCCGACTTTGATGATCCCAACGGTAATAGCTGTGCAGATGATATCAAGACCGAAATAGAAAAACTCAAGGAGCAAAATGTCCGAGGTATCATCCTAGATCTGCGCAACAATGGTGGCGGATCACTCAGAGATGTAGTAGAGATGACTGGATTTTTCATAGAAGAAGGTCCTATCGTGCAAGTGAAAGGACGAGATAAGAAACCCACGGTGTACAGAGATACAGATGCAGAGGTACAGTATGATGGCCCACTCATCGTACTAGTCAATCAGAATAGCGCAAGCGCCTCTGAGATCATAGCAGCTGCGCTGCAAGATTATCAGCGAGCTGTAATCGTGGGAAGTCCCTCAACATTTGGCAAAGGCACAGTGCAGAGATTTATCGATCTGGATAGATATGTGATGGGTCAAGAGGAGTATAAGCCTCTCGGTGAGGTGAAAGTGACCATGCAGAAATTTTACAGAGTTAATGGTGGATCTACACAGCTTAAAGGAGTCGAGCCAGACATCGTGCTACCCAATAGTTATCACTATCTCGAATCAGGTGAAAAAGAAATGGATCGTCCACTACCTTGGACAGAGATAGAGCCAGTGAATATCAGTACTGAGCTGGACCGACTGAGCGGAAGCGAGATCAAGCGTCTCAAGCAATTAAGCGATGAGCGGATCTCCAAGAGCACGGAGTTTGCCAAGATCCTCAAGAATGCTGAGCGCCTCAAGCGTATTCAAGATGACAAGGAATATCCACTGAGCTATGATGCATATAATACAGTTGTAGAGCAGCGTGAAGAAGAGGCTAAAGAATTCAAAAACATCTTTGAACCTATCGAAGAGTTGGATTATGAAAATATACCTATTGATCTAGAGTATATTCAAGCAGATAGTAGCCGTATAGCTCGGAACGATAGCTGGCTCAAGAGAGTGAAGAAGGATCATTATCTCCAAGAGTGCATCTATATCATGCAGGATATGATAGGTGACTCAGAGTCGCCCAAGTAGGTCACAGCTGCAAGCAATAGACAAAGGGGCTCGTCACAGTGTGACGAGCCCCTTTGTTATATCCCACTTCGTGCATTGGGCTTCGATGGATAGCGGCTAGCTGCAAGAGCGTCAGGTGCTCCGCCGACGAGTCATAGCGTGCTATGTGCATCTCGGCTGTCGCTCGATGAACGGCTTGAAGGCTCGTCTTCACTGCGTAAGGCGAGCAAGCTAGCCTTCACTTCGTAAGTCGAGCAGGTGAAGCTTGCCTACCTCTGGTAGGTGCCTGAGGCTGAAGCATATAGACGCTAGGCGCGAAGCAAATTGACGAGAGTTGACATATTGTCTAAGGGTCTTTAAAGAGAGTCATTTATTTCCGCAAGAAAATGTCACACTCGCAGATTATTCCAAATCGTCATAAGTCTCTATAAACATGGACGTTATGTAAAAAGATGAACCCATCAATAAATCCTAATGCACGAAATGGGTCTAACCATGGAAAATATGTAAATCGAGGAGCCCATCAGCAGATCCTACTGCCCGAAAGGAGTATGTACGGAATGGTATGAAATAGTGAGCCTGCCGCAACAATACGGAAGAAACTAAGTTTACTACGGAAACTATTGCTAACTTTATAGTTTCCAATGTAACCTATGACGACTAGAGATAAAATCGCTTCACGCGCGCACGACATGTACATCCGCCTCGGAATACGCTCTGTGAGCATGGATGATGTATGTCGTGAGCTCGGTATGAGTAAGAAGACTCTCTACAAAGAGTTTGAGAATAAAGAGGACCTGCTCATTGCCGCACTCAGTACGCGACTGGAAGATGATATGATTATCTGCACAGCCTGCAGAGCAGAGGCTAGCGACTCGATTGACGAGATGTTTCGGCTCACTTCCTATATCCTCAAGCAATTGCGTGCGCTCTCACCTTCTGCCATACACGATCTACGCAAGTACTATCCCAAGCAGTGGGAAATGATGAATGATTTTCATCATGATTTTGTCCGTGGGATGGTAAGAGAAAACTTGGAACTAGGTATAGAGCAAGGCCTCTATCGAGACGATCTCAATGTGGATATTATCTCCAGATTCTACGTCCTCAAAGCGATGATCATAGTCGATGAGACATACTTCCCCCTAGATGAATATAGGCGAGATCTCCTCTTTCAAGAGCATATCATGCTGCACATGCATGGTATAGTAAGTAAGGACGGTCGGGAGCGACTCCATGAATTTAAAGAACAGTTTTCCTCATGAGAATAAATACCATTTTACTACTACTTCTCACCGTGAGTGTGAGTACTTTGCTGTCTGCCCAAAACACATTTAGCTTACAAGAAGCGATGGATTATGCTAGTGCTAATAGTGTAGAGACTCGCCTGTCCGCTATAGCTCAAGAGGATGCTAGGCAGCGCATCAAGGAAACTACGAGTATAGGCTTACCCAAGATTGACGGTAGTCTTAATTACACACATAATTATAAGATACCGGTCATCATCATTCCGGATTTTATGAATCCCACTCAGACACAGCAGCTCGAGTTTGGGCTTCCGCAAAATGCCACGGCTAGTGTAGGTCTACAGACGCTCCTTCTTGACGGTCAGTTTTTCTACGGCTTGCGCGCTGCTCGTACGTACAAGAGTCTCGTCAATGCACAGAGCATGGCTACTGATAGAGGGGTGCGCTACCAAGTGGCCAAGGCTTACTTGGGTGCATGGGTGATTGAAGAAAATCTAGAGATTGTACAAAAGAACATAGTCAATCTCGAAGGAACGCTCTCTGAAACCAAGGCCATTTATGAAAATGGATTTGCTGAGCAGCTGGATGTTGATCGACTAGAGCTTTCTCTCCGATCACTGCGTACTGAATATGAGAATCTTTCTCGCATGACACAGGTGGCGCTAAATAATCTCAAGTTTCTCATGAATTATCCTATAGCTGATGCCATCAAGCTAGAAGAGAATTTAGATCGCTTACTCCTGGAGAGCAAGTCAGAAGAAATAGATTTTGACGTAAGTCCTGACGTGACGGAGCGAGCTGAGTACATAGTCTTTGACAATAGTCTTGCCATCAATGAGATCAATGTAAAGAGACTCAAAGCTGGCTACTGGCCCAATCTTACAGGCTTTCTTAATTATCAAGCTAATTTGAGTCGCAATAAATTATTTAATAGCGAAGAAGTAGGATTTATAGGTGCAGGTGCGGTCGGTCTGCAACTCAATGTTCCCATCTTCGATGGATTTTTGAAGAAGGCACAGATACAACGTGCTAAGCTCGACTTAGAAGAGATCAGAACGCAGCGAGAACAATTTACACAAGCGGCCTATACCGAAGCCTACAATGCTCGCATTCAGTTATATAATGCAAGACAGAATCTCATCAGTAATGAGGAGAGCCTAGACTTAGCAAATCGCATCTACGATATCACGCAGATAAAATATACAGAAGGCGTAGGGTCTAGTGTAGAGACGACTCAAGCTGAGCGTGAACTCTACGCTATTCAGGCTCAGCTCCTGGAGTCCCAGTTTAACCTTATCAATGCTAAAATCGATCTTGACAACGCAATAGGAAATTTATAAACATGAACCCAAGATTAATCATAATCATCAGCGCGCTCCTACTATGCAGCGCATGTCAGAAAGAAGATCCTCGTGCCATACCTGAAGAGCTTGCTGACAAAAAGGAGTTTGTTCGAAAAATGCAGAAGGAGCAGCGCGAGATTGGCCGACTGATCGATACCGTCGAAGCACAGATTCTTGCACTGGATCCATCCTCAGCCCCCGAACTCAAGCTCGTAGATACGATGCGATTGCGTCAGGCTGATCTCTTACACTACGTAGAGATCCAAGGTCGTGTAGTTGCCAAGGATATGGGTATCGCTAGCTCAGAGATAGGTGGTCGTTTACTCAGTGTAATCGGCGATGAAGGTGAAACTGTCCGCAGAGGTCAACTGCTTGCAACCGTAGATGTAGAATCAATCAATAAACAAATAGCCGAGGTTAATACATCCCTACAACTTGCACAGCAGACGTACGAGCGCCAAGAGCGACTGTGGTCACAGAAAATCGGGTCTGAAATCCAATATCTTCAGACCAAGAATCAAGTAGAGCGACTGGAGCAATCCCTCGAGACTTTAAAATTCCAATTAACCAAGGCTAATGTCTATGCACCGATATCTGGTAAAATCGATATGATGCTCAAGGAAGCTGGTGAGGTTGCTGGTCCCGGTGAGCCCATAATCCGAATCCTAGATGTAAATAATCTACGCACAGAGATCGATGTGCCTGAAAATTATCTTACCACCATCAAGCGAGGTCAGACTGTGCGTGTAGCTCTGCCAGCAATCGATGAAGAATTTGACGCACGTGTACTGCTCATCGGAAATAGCATCGATGCCGGAAGTCGCACCTATAAGATAGAGACCAATATCTCATCGCGCTCGGGCAATGTAAAGCCCAATCTGATGGCGACTATGAAGCTAAATGACGAGACGGCTACAGATGTCATATCGATTCCTGTCAATCTAGTCCAGCAGGAAGTGTCAGGTAAAGATTACGTGTATACCGTAGAGACTATTGATAATGTGGCTGTCGCCAAAAAGAAATACATAAAGACAGGAATAAGCTATAATGGAAAGATTGCCGTGATGTCAGGCTTATTACCAGAAGATATACTCATCACAGATGGCGCGCTAGGGCTCAGCCCTAACGAAAATGTCAAATTAGTCACCAAGTAGAATACAGCAACATGAGCAACTCAAGCGATAAAAGCCGCTACTTTGGCCTGTCTAATCTTGCGGTAGATAATCGTACCAGCGTGATGCTGCTGGTATTTATGATATTTCTATTTGGATATGCGTCATATGTAGCATTGCCCAAAGAGTCATTTCCAGAAATCGTAGTTCCCAATATTATGGTCACTACGGTATCATTTGGTAATAGCGCAGAGGATATAGAAAATCTTATCACGCGACCGCTAGAAAAAGAAATCCAGAGCGTCACGGGTATTAAGGAGATGAATAGTAGCTCGCTACAGGATTTCTCGATAATTAATATTGAGTTTCAAACTGGTGAGGATATCGAGACAGCTCTGCGCAAAGTCAAGGATGCTGTTGATAAAGCGAGAAGTGAACTACCCAGCGATCTGACCGAAGAGCCCAATGTAGAGGACATAGACTTTTCGGAGTTTCCCATCATGACTATTAATGTCAGTGGTGATGTGAAGAATGACGAACTTAAAAGCTATGCTGAGTATCTCGAGGATGAGATTGAAGACCTGAGAGAAGTCAGTCGAGTAGAATTAAAGGGCTCCAGAGAGAAAGAAGTGCAGGTGCTCGTAGATATGATTAAGATGCAATCGCTGCAGATCTCATTCACAGATTTGAGCAATGCCATCGCAAGTGAAAATGTCACACTCTCCGGCGGTGAGTTGGTGAAAGACGGCTTTCGCCGAAATGTAAAAGTGGCAGGAGAGTTTGAGGATGTCAATGAAATAGAAAATCTTATCGTCAAGGCTGAGAATGGTCGCAGCGTATACCTAAGAGACCTAGGTGAGGTGAATATGGGATTTGAAGAAAGCAAGAGCATTGCTCGCGCTGATGGTGACCCAGTTATATCCCTTGACATCATCAAGCGTAAGGGAGAGAATCTCATAGATGCCGCATATGCTATTAAAGCTATCGTAGCGAAAGCCGAACGTGATGTCTTACCAGACGAGATAACCATAGGTGTATTTAATGATCAGAGTATAAACACAGAGGTATCCGTCACCAGTCTCGAGAATAGTATCATCTCTGGTGTGATACTCGTAGTCTTCGTCCTACTCTTTTTCTTAGGATTGCGAAACGCATCATTCGTAGGGATGGCCATACCGCTGTCTATGCTGCTAGGAATATTGATCTTATCCCTACTTGGTATCACGCTTAATATGGTAGTGCTATTTGCGCTGGTGTTGGCACTCGGACTCTTGGTGGACAATGCCATCGTGGTCGTGGAGAATATCTATCGCTTCAAGCAATCAGGTATGGATAATGTAGAAGCAGCCAAGCGAGGTGTAGGTGAAGTGGCATGGCCGATTATTGCTTCTACGGCCACTACTCTTGCTGCCTTTGTACCACTTGCTTTCTGGCCTGGACTTATGGGTCAGTTCATGAAGTATTTGCCGATCACATTGATCATCGTATTGAGTTCATCGCTGTTTGTAGCTCTAGTAATTAACCCAGTATTGACGGCCAATTTTATCAAGGTGGAGGACAAGATAGTGGATCCGGCACGACTACGTCGGCGCCGAAAGAATGTGCTTCTAGGTGCCTTGATATTTTTCATAGCAAGTGTTTTATTCTTTGTCCTTGATATGAACTTTAAGCCAGAGGATAAGCATCACCCCATGTTATTTTCACTGGCCAATTTACTTTTATTCGTTAGTGTCTTTAATATCCTGCAATTTTTCGCCTTTCGACCAGCGGCTAATTACTTTCAAGGTACCTTCTTGCCAGCTCTCGAGAAGAGGTACTATTCCTTTGTCAACTTTGCATTGAGAAAGTATAATCCGCTCGCTTTCTTCTTCGGTACCGTGGTGCTGATGGTACTAGTATTTGGGTTGCTTGGAGCCAAGTCTCCCAAAGTAGTTTTCTTTCCGGAGGCTGATCCTCTGTACGTCAATGTATTTGTAGAATTGCCCAATGGCTCAGATATAAATACAACAAGCGACCTAGTAAGAGATATAGAGCAGAAGGTCATCGAAGTACTGGAGCCATGGGGTAAAATTCCAGAAACCGTACTTACACAAATAGGAGAAAATACATCTGATCCTAGTGAGCCTCCTCAGCCAGGTAGCTCGCCCAATAGAGCAAGAATCACTGTCCCGTTTGTTCCTTCTGATCAGCGTCCAGATATGAGCACATTTGACATCATGGATGATATACGAGAAGCAGTGGGTAAGCGTGCTGGTGTGGAGCTGTCTATAGATAAGAATGCCGAGGGCCCACCCACAGGCAAGCCTATATCTATAGAGATCACTGGAGAGGATATCGATAAGATTGTATCTATAGCAGATGATATGAAGGCTTTCATCAATCGTGAGGGAATCGCAGGAATAGAAGAGTTAAAGACAAGTGTCAAGTTGAGTAAGCCCGAGCTAATCGTGAACCTAGATCGCGAGGCTGCTAGAAGATTTGAAATCAGCACCTATCAAGTAGCTAACACTATCAGGACTGCACTATTTGGTGCAGAGGTGTCAACATTTAAGGAAGGGGAGGATGAATATCCAATACAGCTGCGACTAGACGATCGCTACAGGAATAATATCGATGACTTACTCAATCAGAAAATCACTTTCCGTAGTCAAGCAACTGGGCAGGTGATTCAGGTGCCCATATCAGCTGTGGCAGATGTAGAGTATACTCGCAGCTATAATATGATCCAAAGAAAGGACATGGACCGAAGTGTCACCGTGTTTTCTAATGTCCTGGGTGATTACAATGCTAATGAAGTCGTAGCTCAGATCCAAGAATCATTACAATATTATGAGATGCCTGCGGGCTATAAATTTGAATTTCGCGGTGAGCAGGAGGAGATGGCAGAGAATATGGCCTTTCTTTCACGCGCTTTCATGCTCGCTATTTTCGCCATATTTATTATACTGGTGTCACAGTTTAATAGTGTCGTATCGCCATTTATTATTATCTTGAGTGTTCTATTTAGCACCATCGGTGTATTTCTGGGCTATATCCTTACGAGCATGGACATCGTGCTGATCATGACTGGTGTAGGAATCATATCACTTGCAGGTGTGGTAGTAAACAATGCAATTGTCCTCATGGACTATATAAATCTGCTCATCACCAATAAGCGCGTGGAACAAGGGCACACTGATCTATATGATATGGACCGAGCGGATGTGAAAGCTGCCATTATAGAAGGTGGAGCAACTCGTCTACGTCCTGTGCTCTTGACAGCGATTACTACGATCTTAGGATTGATTCCTCTGGCCATTGGATTTAATATCAATTTCTTTACACTATTGAGCAATTGGGATGCGCAGTATTTCCTTGGTGGAGATAATGTCGCATTTTGGGGCCCGCTAGCGTGGACGGTTATCTATGGACTTGTCTTTGCCACCTTCTTGACTCTTGTGGTTGTACCTGTGATGTATTGGCTTGCCTATCGACTCAATTATGCCATCAAGAATAGGGGTAAGAAGAGTAACGTCGTATTACCCTCTACGTAGTGAGATTTCCAAGACATCGGCTGGCCTCATCGTTGACAGACGCATATTTTCGTCTTGTCACCTCTTGGTGTGCGTGAGAGGATATGAACTAGATTTAGCAATCAGGGGTTTTAACAAATATTGATGCAGGTGCGGCTAGTGCCAATCATTATTCAAGTACTACTCTTATGGAAGCTTCTCATTCCTTAAACAATACACAGATAGAGATTCTTAGCATGTTCTCCAGCAATCTTACGGATGAGGAGCTACTTGATCTCAAGCGAGTCTTCACCCGATTTCTAGCAGCAAAGATCAAAGCGGATACTGAGGCTGTGTGGGATGAAAAGGGATGGACCAATGATGATATGAAGATTCTAGCTAAAGAACATTTGAGAGTATCGCGCAAGAAGGCATGAAGGTCGTCCTAGATACCAATGTTCTTTTGGTGTCAATCACCTCAAAATCTATGTACTATCCGGTCTTTGAGTCATTTGTTATGGAGGAGTATGATCTATGTGACTACAGAAATCACACCTGTCCAAAACGTTTTAGAGGGCGTATGACCACAGCCTAAATCTGGAGATTTAGGCCTTTAGATAGCTTCATTTAGGAAACGAGCCACCATTTATTCAA
>Ga0115029_1002656_pt1 | contig 10333 bp, 4 predicted proteins | sample SidtaG_3_FD_87297 | JGI IMG/M metagenome (GOLD analysis project Ga0115029, IMG submission 87297) | Marine algal microbial communities from Sidmouth, United Kingdom - Sidmouth_Asex1 metaG | ecosystem: Host-associated > Algae > Red algae > Unclassified | place: Sidmouth, United Kingdom | collected...
GCAGAAAACGAGCCGGATGGGACACCGAATTCCTCAACTCAATTCTCAATATGGAACGCCGTTAACCTCGATTCGCAGCCCTGGTTATCACTACCGCTACGGTTGTTTCGAGGTGTCTGGGTGCCGTCATCAAGTAAGTGCGTGTTTCTTTGCGCATTCCAGCCCTCTTCGAGTGAGTGATGAGAGTTTCGAAGTGAAATGGATTAGCAATTTCGGATTTTTGGCGGTGGTTGGGGCGAAAGCACAATTGCTGGCCAGCGTCAGTGTCATGTCCATCGGGCTATCGACCGGATCGGCGATGGCGGACGCCACGGCACCTTGCAATGATGGTGCAGGGTTCTTTAGCGTCGAATGTGGTGATAATTCCACGGCGTCGGCGTCCAACTCTACGGCGGTGGGTGCCAACTCGTCAGCCACTGCTGCCGGCTCTACCGCATTGGGTGAAGGCGCGACGGCCTCGGCTTCGCAATCTTCGGCGCTGGGAGACGATTCCGATGCAACCGGAATCAACTCGACAGCGATTGGAGAGGGCAGTCAGGCGACCGCAAACAATGCGACAGCACTGGGTGGTTCTGCCAGGGCAACTGCAACCGAGTCCGTCGCGATCGGTCAGGGGACTAATGCGGATTTCGTGGATACCGTCGCAGTCGGACATAGTGCCGATGTCGGCGGGATCGGTGCGATTTCCGTCGGCGCGGATGCGCAGGGAACCGGCACCGAATCCATTGCGATCGGTCGGGGAACGGTGGCGACCGGCGGTTCGGCCATTGCCATCGGTGAGGGAACGACCGTTTCAGGGAACGATGCAATCGGTATCGGCGAAGGTGTCACGTCGACATCGACTGACTCGATTGCGATCGGCTTTTCTTCTGACGCTACCGGCAGGGAGGCGATTGCAATCGGTGACAGCTCTCAGGCGACTTCTATCAATACCACTGCTGTCGGTGGTTTCTCCGAAGCCTCTGCTAGCGGAGCATCCGCGTTCGGTCGCGATGCACAGGCAACGGCTCTCGAGTCCGTTGCTCTTGGCGAAGGTGCCGACGCTGTCGGCGAGGGCAGTATCTCCATCGGTCATCAAGCCGATGCGGGCAACGCGAACGGGGATACGAATGCCATCGCGATCGGTCGCGATAGCGATTCCATCGGGATCAATTCCATCGCCCTCGGTGGCGACGGGGTGGATGGCGACACGCTCGGCGCGCAGGCGACGGGGAGCCAGTCCACGGCGGTCGGCGCGGATGCCCGCGCCACAAGTACCGGCGCGAACGCCTTCGGCTCCGAGGCACAGGCAATAGGCTTCCGCTCCTCGGCCATCGGGAACGGCGCGGATGCGTTCGGCAGCAACTCGACCGCGCTCGGCCCGAATTCCAGGGCGGAGTCGAGCCAAAGCATCTCCATCGGCAACCAGTCCGACGCGACGCAGGCCGGGGCCATCGCCATCGGCGGCGACGGCGGCGATGGCAATTCTCTGGGGGCGCAGGCCACGGGTGTCGGCTCCGTGGCGCTTGGCGCGGATGCCATAGCGGGCGGTCCCGTAGCGAATTCGGCGGACACGACCGCGCTCGGTGCCCGTGCGCTTGCAACCGCGACCGGCGCGAGCGCTATCGGCTCGGGTTCGATCGCGGTCGGCGGTCAGAGTACGGCCATCGGGCGGTTCTCGCAGGCGCAGGGCAACAACTCGGTTGCCATCGGTGCAGCGGCCACTGCCATCCAGAACAGTACCGTGGCTATCGGTGTCAGTGCCCAGGCAGGCGGTTCCCTCTCCAATGCCATCGGTGCCAGCGCGATCGCCTCGGGTACGCAGGCCTCGGCCACCGGGCGCGATGCGCAGGCCACGGGCAGTTTCTCCACCGCGACCGGGGCCAGTTCCCGCGCGACGGCCAGCACTGCCAGTGCCTATGGCCAGAACGCTCGCGCTACCGCGAATGGTGCAACCGCGCTCGGCAACAGCGCCAATGCCGCCCATACCAACTCGACCGCCGTCGGCATCAGCTCGGCGACGACCCGGACCAACCAGATGGTTCTGGGCAATACGAGTACGACCATCACGGCACCGGGCCTCGCGTCGACGGCCAGCACGGCAGCGCAGAACGCCGTTTCGGACACGGTGTTCTTCGTGACGACGGATCAGGCGGGCAATCTCGCGACGCAGGTCATGCCGCCGCCGTCCTTCTCGGCCCCTGCGGCCACGCTTCCGAAATACCTCGAAACCGCCGTCGCCTCCGGTACCAACTCAGCGGCAGTGGGCACGGATTCGCTGGCCAGCGGGACCAACAGCACCGCCATCGGCGCGAACAGTCTGGCGGCTCAGTCCAACACCACGGCCATCGGTCAGGGCGTCACGACGACCGCCGCCAATCAGGTCGCCATCGGCAATACCTCGAACACCTACACCTTCGCCGGTGTCGGCTCTGCCGCAAGCCGCGCCGCCCAGTCCGGTCCCGTCCAGCATCTCACCACCGACAGCGCGGGTAACATCGCCGGTGACGGCGGGGCGCTGAACAGCCGGTTGAGCGGCTTTTCGAACGATATCGACGACAACCGCGAAGGTGTCGCGGTGGCGTTGGCCGTCTCGACCCCGGACTTCGTGTCGGGCGAAACCTTCGGCCTGAAGATGAATGTCGGTACCTTCGAGGGCGAAACGGCCATGGCGTTTTCCGCCGCCGGTGTCATCGCCTCCAATCTCTTCGGCAACATGGGCCGTCTGACGGTCGATGCCGGGGTCGGCGTCGGGCTGGACGAAGGCACCGTCGGCGTCCGCGCCGGGATGCAGTTGACCTGGTAAGACCACGAGCCTGCGCCCGGTTATCGGGCGCGGGCCTTCCCCTGCGACGGACGCACCTGCGCAGCGTTCATCGAACAGCGCGAGGCGTCGAGACGCATCCGGTCAACGGGTGCGGTTTCGTGCGTCCGGTAGCGGTGTCCGTCCGATCCTCGCCGCCGAAAGCACCGGGACGATCCGCGATCTGCGATCCGCGATCACCGCCGCCGCCGATCGCCTTCGGGCATGGTGCCCCTGGCCCCCGTGACGTCGACATGCCTCATCCCCTGAAATCGGCCAGTCTTTCCTGAATGACCGAGGATCGCAGGACGGTGGCGAGGGAGTTGGAAACCTGCCTGCGCGCGGTGACGCGGACGCGGTGCGTGTTGTCCGTCATGTCGTGCAGGTTGTCGGTCAGGGACAGCAGGTGCGTATCGAGCGGGCTTGCGGAGGCGCGCGTGGTCATCTTGAACTGGGAACCCAGATGATAGAGGACGTTCCCATCCGCGCCGCGAATATGGTACAGGAAGACGAGGTTCTCGAATTCTTCGTCGGTCCGCGTGACGTTCGTGAAGAGGACCTGGGTATCGACGCCCGCGTCGATGGCATCGCGTATTTCGCCCCTGGCGTGCTGATCGCGCCTCGATCCCTGCAGGAAGCGGCAGTTCCGACCGATGACTTCCGATTTCTCGTAACCCGTCAACATGCAGAACGGCTGATTGACCAGAACGAGCGGCGAATCCGGAAGATTGGGGTTCGCGAGGGAAAGCGGCACCGTCGAGCGCGAAAAAACCCTCAAGATGTTTGACGAAAGATCCATTTCACCTAACTTCCACACCTGACCACATATTATCGGTGGGCATACCTTTCGGGAACCGATTTCGCAATGCAGACCACAGAGCGCTCGGACGAGACGACCGGAACATCGGGTTCCGAGGGTTTCCCGATCGTCGGTGTCGGTGCCTCCGCCGGCGGGCTGGAGGCTTTTCAGGACCTGCTCTCGACCATGCGGCCCACGCATGAATTCGCGCTGCTGCTGGTGCAGCATCTCGATCCCGACCGTGACAGTCTGCTGAAGGAACTGCTGGGCAAACGTGCGCAGGTGCCGGTCGATACCATCACGGACGGCATGGTCGTGGAGAAGGGACGGGTATACCTGATCCCGCCCGCATCCGGCCTGTCGCTCGAAGGATATACGCTGCGCCTGACGGATTTCGATCAACCGCGCGGCGTGCGCAGGCCCATCGACCGCTTCTTCGAGAGCCTCGCCGAACAGCATGGATCGAACTGCGTCGGTGTCGTGCTCAGCGGCACGGGCAGCGACGGGGCCGCCGGTCTGCGCGCGATCAAGCAGGCGGGCGGGCTGGTTCTGGTCCAGGATCCCAAACAGGCGAAATACGACAGTATGCCCACCAGCGCCATCGAGGTCGGTGGTTGCGATCTGGTGCTGCCCTCGGCGGATATCGTCGGCGTCGTGGACGAGTATTTCAGTCATCACACGACCCTCGAATCGGAGATGGGCCGGGACGAGGAGTTCATCGCGCGGGTCGCGAAGCATCTGTTCTACCGCACGGGACACGACTTCTCGCATTACAAGATCGCCACGTTCGAGCGACGGGTGGCCCGGCGGATGTCGGTCCTGTCCCTGACGCGCCCGACGGAATACCTGCAACGGCTGATATCCGACGAAGAGGAAGCCACGCGCCTCTTCAAGGACATGCTCATCAACGTGACCGAGTTCTTCCGCGACCGGCCCGCCTTCGAAACGCTGGCATCGGAGGCGATCCAGTCGATCCTGCGCGACAAGGGCCGCGACGAAGAGGTGCGGATCTGGGTGCCGGGCTGCTCGACGGGGCAGGAAGCCTATACCATCGGAATGCTGTGCCTCAACGAACTGGCCCGGACCGACGGCAAGCCCAATATCAATATCTTCGCCAGCGATATCGACGAGGATGCCCTTCAAGTCGCCCGCGACGGCATCTATCCCGTGACCATCGCCGACGAGATGCCCCCCGACGCATTGGAGCGCCACTTCAAGGCGACCAACGACGGATACGAGGTGGGAAAGGACCTGCGCGATATCGTGCGGTTTTCCCGGCACAGTTTCATCAAGGATCCGCCCTTCTCCAAGCTGGACCTGATCTCCTGTCGCAACGTGTTGATCTATTTCGATAAATGGCTTCAGGGCGAGATCATGCCCGTCTTCCATTATGCCCTGAAACCGGGGGGATACCTGTTTCTGGGGCCGAGCGAGAATCTCGGCGGCTTCGAGTCCCATTTCGACGAGGTCCATGCGTCCCACAAGCTGTTCAAGCGAATGGAAGGCCCTTCGAAACCGCTGCACATGCCGCTGCCGGGAGGACGGAGTCAGGCGAAGAGTTCGTCGGCACGCGAGGGCGATACGCTCCGGAAACCGGCGGAGGAGAAGGCGGATCATTTCTGGAACGCCATCCGCGACCACCACACTCCGGCCTTCGCCGCCATCGACCGGAACCGCTCGGTTTCCTATACCTCCGGCAAGATCGGGCGGTTCATCGAATGGCAACCCGGCGTGCCGAAATACGATCTGATCGAGCTGGCCAAGGAACCCCTCGGCGGGCCGCTGCGTCAATTGCTGCTCGGGCATGGCGGAGCCGTGGGGAGCGTCAGCTATGTCGACTGGAACGGCGAGATAGACGGGGAGGCGATGCGGCTGCAACTGACGGTGCGCTCCATCGACGAGCGGGTGCGTCTGGTGATCTTCGAGGACCGGTTCGAACATCAGCGGGCGGACGATAACTCGGTGGTCGAGGGGGCGACCGTCGTCATCGACGATACCTATGTCCGGTCGCTGGAAGACGACCTCGAATCCGCCCAGCAGACGATCCGCACGACGGTCGAGGAACTGGAGACATCGAACGAGGAGCTGAAGAGCTCCAACGAAGAGATGATGTCGATGAACGAGGAACTGCAATCGGCGAACGAGGAACTGACGACCATCAACGACGAGCTGCAGAGCAAGCTGCGCGAACTCGATCTGGCCTATGCCGATCTCGACAACTTCATGACGACCGCCGGCGTGGCCACGATCTTCCTGGACACGGACCTCAAGGTCCGCAGTTTCACGCCGGAAATGAAGCGATACCTGCGCGTGGTGGAACAGGACAAGGGACGCATCATCAGCCATATCGCGGGCGATCTCGACATGGAAAGGCTGGCCGCTCTGAGCCAGACCGTGCTGGATACGGGCGAAGGCGCGAACGACGAACAATCGACGCGCGACGGCAATGCCGAGGTGCAAGTCGCGATCCTGCCCTATCAACTGGAGGACAAGACCGTCGCGGGCGTGGTCATGACCTGCGTCCCCGTTACCGAATTGCGGCGATATGCCCGCGATCTGGAGGTTCTGCAGGTCGAATCCAAGCGTCACCTCGACGAGATCGAACAACTGTACAAGGTCTCGCCGCAGGCCATGGGCCTGATGGGGGCGGACATGACCTATCTGCGCGTCAATTCCGGCCTTGCGGAGATCAACGGCATCTCCATGGAAGACCATGTGGGAAAGACGATCTACGATCTCGTCCCGGACCTGACGGATCAGGTCGTGGAACCCGTGCGCGAGGTGTTCAGGACCGGCAAGCCCATCCTCGCGCACCAGGTTACGGGCGAGACCGCCGCCGATCCCGGTGTCGAACGCAACTGGGAGGTCGACTGGTATCCGATCCACGATGGTAAGCAAGTCAGCGCCGTCGGGGTCAGCGTTCGAGACGTGACGAAATACAAGGAGATGGAGAAAGAATTGCGCCGTGTGATGCAGGAGTTGCAGCATCGCGTGAAGAATATGCTCTCCAACGTCGTCGCTCTCATCAATCGTGCGCATCAGGAAGAAGGTGAGCCGAAAGAGATCCTCACCACCCTGGTCGACCGGATCCATGCCCTCGGAAAGACGCATAACCTCCTGACGCTGAAGAACTTCAGCAGCGTGAGCTTTGCGCAGATGCTCCAGACCGAACTGGTGGACGTCTATGGTCCGGACCGGATAAACCTTCGCGGGCCGGACCTGAGCATCGGTGCGAAATCGGCAGTCGCTCTGGGCATGGCGTTCCATGAACTGGCGACGAATGCGGCCAAATACGGGGCCTTGTCATCTCCCGGAGGCACCCTGTCGATCAACTGGTCGCGGATCGACGAAGGCGATGGCGAGATGCTCTACGTGAAATGGCAGGAACTGGGCGGGCCACCGGCACCGGAACCCTCGCGCAAGGGCTTCGGCAGCAGGCTCATAAACTCGACGGTTGCTCAGAGCTTGCAGGGCACTGTGAACAATACGTACGATCCGGCAGGATTCAGCGCGATCCTCACGATTCCGATGGCGATCCTCGATCAGCATGGGGACTTCAATGTCGAAATCTGACTATGCCGATATCGAGGCGCTGTACCTCGAAGATGAGATCCTCGTCGGGATGTATGGCGAGGATATCCTGCTGAACATGGGGTTCCGCCAGGTCCATGTCGCCCATTCGCTCGGTGTGGCCGAGCGAATCCTCGAAAAGGGCGAGATCGGGTTCGCCTTGCTGGACGTCAATCTCGGTGATGGCCGGACGAGCCTGGAATTCGCGAAGAGATTGCAGAGCGAAGGGGTCAGGATCGCGTTCGCGACGGGATACAACGATCCGGAATTGTTCCTGAACAGGTTCGGCGCTCCGACGGTCGAAAAGCCCTTCTCGGAGCAATCGGTGTCCCGTGCGGTCAGCATGGCCCTCTCGACGACGCCGGAATAGGACGACGGAAGCAAAGCCACCCTCGGATGCCTGTCCATCGTAACGCGGTTCGGTCGCCCGCATCCCGTCGGGATTCGACGATCGCTCAGCGGTCGATACGGAGATCGTGGACGGTCACGCCATCGCCGCAGACATCGCGGGCGATATCGACGACGTGGCGGTGGTGGGTGAGGTAGATCGCCTGTCCGGTCCTGCCGATACGGGCCATCAGTCCGCAGGCCGCCGACGTGCGGTCTTCGTCGAAGGTCTCGAAGATATCGTCGCAGAAGAAGGGCAGAACGGCCCCTTTCGCGGCCATCTGTTCGTAGGCGGCGGCGCGCAGGGCGAGGAAGAGCTGGAACCGCGTGCCCTTCGACATGGCTTCCGCCGGTTTGGACGCGCCGGTCGCATCGATGGCCAGCAGCGTTTCGGATTGTCCGTCCGGCTGGGTCGTGAGGCGGGTATAGGCCCCGTTGGTCAGGTCGGCGAAGGCGGTTTCGGTGGCCTGCAACATGGCGCTGCGATGGGCATCGCGGTAGCGCCGGATCGCCTCTTCGGCCAGATCGTTGCCGAGACGCAGTTCGAGATGGTCGAGTGCGGCCTCCTGCAGTTCCAGTTCCAGCGTGCGGCGGCGCTCCAGGAGGCGGGCGACATCGGCATCGCCCGTGACGGCCTTCATCTCGATTTCGGCGGTGTTGTGGGCCGCGACGGCCGAGCGGTAGCGTTCTTCGGCCAGCGCGAGATCGGTTTCCAACGCGGCCAGATCGGCGGCGATGCCATCGGCGCTCTGGTCCTGCACCATCGCGCGGGCCGCCGTCATATCGGCGACGCCGAGGCGGGTGCGGATGGTGCGTTCATCCTCCTCCGATGCCTTGCGCGCGTCGATGACCGTGCAGGCGGTGCGGACGCTTTCGCGCAGGGCGTCGAGACTGTCCGTGGGAATCGATGGATCGAAGTCGGCTCCGATCCGGGCGCGCTCCCCGTCGATCTCGGCGAGGCCGCGCTCCGCTGCCTCCAGGTTTTGTGATGCGCGGTCGAGTGCTTCGCTCGCCTGAAGCCACTGGTCGTCGGCAACCTTGGCGATCTCGGCGGAATCGGCCAGTGTGGCGTAGGTTTCGAGCGGATCGTCTTCGGCTCCGATGCCGTATTCCGTTGCGAGGGCGGTGATGGCATCGCGGAATCGGGTCTGTTCGGCCTGCATCTTCGCGATCCGGTCGGTCAGGTCGCGGTGCTTGTCATGGGCCTCGCGCAGGTCGCGCAGGGGAGTCAGCGAAGCGAAGAGCGTATCGGCTGCGAGAGTGCCGTTGCCGCACGCAGCGACGAGGGCGATCCATTCCGTTTCGGTCTCGTCCCGAACGCCTGTGGCTTTCTCCAGCGTACCGGTCAGGCGGGTGCAGGCTTTCGCGAGGGTGTCGCGTTCGGCCCGTGCCGCCTCGACGGCGGTGACATGGCTGCGGTCGGCTTCGGCCTTTGCATGGGCGGCGGTCAGAAGGTCGGGCAGGGTATCGGTCGCGGGCCTGTCAGGCAGCAGGCGGGCGAGGTCGGCGCGCATGGCCTCTGCCTTGGCCAGGTCCGGCGCGGCTTTGCGGGTCGCTTCCGTCAGCTTGCGCGCCTCGCCATGGGCCGTTTCCAGCCGGTCCAGCCATGCCACGATCCCCCCTTGGGTGGGGGTCAGGGGCAGGCCGAGATCGGCGGTGAAGGCATCGAGCGGGGCGCGCGCTTCGGCCAGAGCCGCCGCCTGTCGGGATACTGCCGTCTCCGCCTTTGCCAGCCGGATGGCGCAATCGGCGCGATCGGCTTCCAGGGTGCGATAGGCTCCCAGATCCCGCGCCCCGTCCAGCCGTCGCGCGGCCATCGTATCGACGGCGCGCATGGCCGTCTCGAAGGGAGCGGCGGTGGCTTCCGATAATGCTTCGCGATGGGTGGTCCAGAGCGCATCGCGTTCGTCCAGTGCCGCCTGCACCGTTTCGTCGGCCACGATTCCCGTTCCTTTCGTGAGGGCGGTCATGCGCGCCTCGATCCCGGCTTGTTCGGCGATCAGCGCATCCCGCTTCTCGATCTCGGCATCGTGGGACCGGAGGAGGGCGGCCAGCGCCTCCACCAGTTCCCGTGCCTCGGAGGCGGTCAGGGTGGCGACGGGCGGCGTGTCGAAATCGTGGCCCTTGATGCAGATGGCCGCGAGGGCATCGTCGGCGCGCGTCTGCGCATCGGCAATGCCCTGAACGGCGACCGCATGGCCCGCCGCATCGAAGCGGTCGAGCAGGGTGGCGACATCGGCACTTTCGGGAGAGCGGGCGGTCAGAATGTCGAGCGCCTCCTGCGCCTCGGCGATCTGCTCGTCATATCCCTCTCTTTCCTCCTGCAGACGCAGGACATCGCGACGCGCCTGCCCCAGCCGGTCGCGGCACTCGTCGAGCGCGACGAGTTGGGCGGGCGACAGGGCAAGGCCGGACGGATCGACCGAAGGAGCGATCCCCAGATCGTCGGCATGGTGGCGCATCTGTCCTACGATTTCATCGAGCGTCATGCGCCGGTGCGGCAGATGCTTTGCCGCCGCCCGGTATTCGCCTTGCAAATCGTCGAGTTCCGCCAGAGCCTCCGCGAGGCGCAGGTGATCGGGGTTGCGCTTGGTCGCATCGAGCGTAGCGCGCAGGGTGTCGATCTCGCCGGTCAGGCGGGTGCGATCCCTCTCATGCGCACTTTTCGCGGCCACCATCGGCACGAGCGCCTCGGGGTCGATATCGAGATGCCGGGGGTAGACGTCATGCTCGGCGAGATAACTGCGCTGGCCGTCCACCCGGTCGAGCAGGGGCAGGGCTTCCATCATGCCCGA
>Ga0115029_1002659_pt1 | contig 10322 bp, 7 predicted proteins | sample SidtaG_3_FD_87297 | JGI IMG/M metagenome (GOLD analysis project Ga0115029, IMG submission 87297) | Marine algal microbial communities from Sidmouth, United Kingdom - Sidmouth_Asex1 metaG | ecosystem: Host-associated > Algae > Red algae > Unclassified | place: Sidmouth, United Kingdom | collected...
CATCATGAGCGAGACTAGCGTGCGGATTTTTCACACGGGCCAAATACGTTGTGCGTGCATCTGTGCCCAATTCATCAAGCAAGCTATAGTTGTGAGATTGTGCCTTTGCTGCAACGACTTTACTTTGTGGATCGTTTATATTACCAAAGGTGATTGCCTGCGTTGGACAAGCCGACGCACATGCTGGCATCACTTCACCATCGGCTATTGGTCGATTCTCGATCTTGGCGTCTATTCTGGCCCGGCTGATGCGCTGCACACAATAGGTGCATTTTTCCATCACACCTCGTGCGCGCACAGTCACATCCGGATTCATCATCTCTTTGATAATATTTGGTTGTTCCTCTCGATAGTCCAGAAAGTTGAACCGCCGTGCGCCGTAAGGGCAGTTGGCCGAACAGTAGCGGGTGCCGATACAGCGATTGTAAACCATCTGATTCAGCCCCTCGTCACTATGAACCGTTGCCTGAACAGGACAGACAATCTCGCAGGGGGCCTTCTCGCAGTGAACACATGCAACGGGCTGGAAGTGCGTATCGGGGTTTTCCATGTCGCCTTCAAAATAGCGATCAACGCGAATCCAGTGCATTTGACGCGAATTGAGCACCTGCTCTTTCCCAACTGTTGGCACATTATTTTCAGATTGACAGGCTATGGTGCAATCGTTGCAGCCAATGCAGGTTGATAAGTCAATTGACATACCCCAAGCATTGCCATCTTCATAATTCCACTCATCGTAAAGGCTAATTTGCTCATCGTAGCCTTTACCATAGTCATCGCTCCCCTTGCCGAGAAACTTATCCATCGTCATCACGTGAACGGGGTCAGACTCTTCCATGGTATCGAGTCGCTGCGTGCTGGCAAGTGCATAATTGCCCCCTGTTTTTACAACCGAAAGACCATCGCCGCCGTATGGGCTATCGCTGGTGCGCAACAGATAACCGTTAAAGCCGCTGCCGAGTCCAATTTCGCTACCGACACTGCGTCCATAACCAAGCGAGAGCGAAACTGCGTCAGGTGCATGGCCTGGTGTTACCCAAACTGCAGCCGACAGGGTTTCGCCACCGTAATTTAAGTCGATTAAATTCCCGCTCTCTAGGCCAAGTTCGTCGGCAGTTGCGGGGCTCATCAGTGCGGCATTGTCCCATGTTAGCTTGGTAATTGGCTTTGGTGCCTCTTGTAACCAAGCATTCCCGGCAAAACGGCCATCCCAAATGGTTGGATCCGCTCGCAGATAGAGCTCGGTTCCGCTAGATGGGGTTGGGTCTGGCAGCATGTTGCCTACGTTCCCAACCATATTCGGCGTAATGGCCGCGGCTGCACTGTCGGGTACGACACCATCATGAATAGATTGCCGCCAAAAAGCATCAAAGTCATCGCCAGCGTAGCTTTCTTCCCACGTGGCGCGCACAATTTCGTAGCCCGAACGTTCGTCACCAGCCATTATTGCTACCAGTTCGTGCGCCGAGCGAACATTTTTGAAAAGGGGACCAATCGGCGGTTGCACAATGCTGTATGTTCCGTCAAAGGCCGCAGCATCGCTCCATTCTTCAATATAGTGGGTTTGTGGAATGTGCCAAGCGGCTGCTTTAGAGGTCTCGTTGACTTCTTGAGATAAATGGACAACGGTTTCAACATTTGCCACTGCGTCGGCTAGGCCTAAATCGGCAGGTGCTGTATAAAGCGGGTTGCCACCAATAATAAGCAAGGTTTTAATACTGCCACTGTTCATGTCGGCTACTAGCTCTGCCAACCCCTCAACCTGTACGCTTGGATTTGCTATCGGGGATTCTATATATGTGACGGTTTTACCAACGTTACCAAGTACATTGTTGATGGCATGGGCCAATACATGAACGGCTGGCGGCATATGCGCACCAGCAATAACGATTGACGCACCTGCTGTATTTTGCAGATCCTCAACGACAGCGCTGAACCATGCAACATCCCAACTTTCGGCTCCCGCAGCAGTACTTATGCCCAAAGCGGAGGCAAGCGAGCGAGCAAATGCGTCGATCGCGCTTACCTTGAGTGGTAAGCGATGATCTGCTGTTGCACCCGTGTTGCCTGGCACGCTTTCAACAGTATATAAGCGATTAATATCTGTTATGCCATCACGTACTTTCCGCCGCTCCATAAAATCGCGAGCGTAGCGCAAGCTGCTTGGCCCCGAGGCAAGAAAGTCAGCGTCAAGAGAGAGCACAACATCAGCTTGATCGAAATGATAGACCGTGTTAATGGCTTGACCAAAGGCTATCTGCGCACCTGCTATAGCGTTGTCCTGCGAGAGTGGCTCGTATTGTACCCAACGAGCACCTAACGCTTCGATCTGCTTGGTAAGCGTTGGAGAAGTTACTGTTTCTGTCAAAATTGCGAGGTCGTTACCAGAAGCTAATGCGCTGGCGGCGGTGGCAAAATCATCTATAGAAACTGCCGACCCGTTGTTGAGAGCGGTCGTGGATCGATCTGGGTTGTAGAGATCCAAAATAGAGGCGGATTGAAAAGCCCCTGCGCTGCCCAGTGATGCGGGATGATTTGGGTTCCCCTCGATGCGAGTAGGTCGCCCTTCATGAGTTTCGATTAGAACACCAGTCGCGAAGCCCCCCATAATCATAGACGATGCAAAAAAGAGGGGCTTGCCAGCAACAAGTTCCTCTGGCATTTTTACATAAGGAATAATTGGTTCGCTCGTTGGGCGGTTATTTGTGTTACAGGCTGTAACGCCGGTCATGGCCAAAGTTGCGCCCATTAGCTTTAGAAAGCTACGTCGATTGAGACCACTCTGCTGAAACCCTGCTGCGTGGCGAGGGTTTCGCTCTAAAAATGTATCAAACTCAGTGTCGTCATCTAATTCATTTAGGCTCTGCCACTGTTTACGATCTGGATTGAGCAGGGCATCACCCATTGGCACGTTGTCGTGTTGGTTGGGTTGACCATTTTGGGGAAGAGCCGAAACGCCAGCCGCTGTTTTGCCTTGGACTGGAATAGGTTCTGACGGCATATCCTCAAGTTGTATTGGTTGTAACATCTGTTTCCCCTCTATTTGTTCGTCGCTTCGGGATAAGTTACTTCACCGCTCATCTGCTATGACCGTACACGGCACGAGCTTTGTTGCGGCAAATAGATTTTGTGTATGGTTGTGCTAAATGAGCTCTTGTAGGCCAGTCTAAAAATAAAGGAGAGATCATGGCCGCAAATTACTCCAGAAAATGCTGAAGCTCGTAAATATTAGCGGTGACAGACTGAACAATCCATCAGTCCATCGACTATTACATGGTTTTCCTCGATCATCTGCATGCCCAATACAGCTAGCTTTAACTCAACATCGGATGCCGCATCAACGCTAGCCGCCGAACCACCAAAGGATGGCAAAGCAGACATGGCCATCACCTCTTCTACTTCGTTAAATGTGGCCTCAGTATCTGCATCGATCTCAATCTCATCAAGCGACGGCTCCCACCCCATTGTTGTTACATGTTCAACAGGGCGCAAATTTGGGCCAGGATTTTGATGACACTCTAAGCACCAGCGCATGGTCATTGTTTTTGCCTGCCAAACCTGCGGCATCTGATCAACGCGACCGTGACAAGTCTCACACCCAACTCCTTTGTTGACGTGAATGCTGTGATTGAAGTAGACATGTTCTGCCAGCTTATGCACCCGATTCCATTCCATTCGCTCGCCCGTTTCGTAGCTATCGCGCACGGGTTGTAGTAGTTCACTGTACGTTGCAATCTGCGAGTGACAGGTCATACAGGTATGCGTATCAGGAATCCCTGCATAGGGAGATTCGTAAGCACCAGCATGACAATATTGACAGTCTATATTGAGCTGACCGCTGTGAAGCTCGTGGCTGAAAAGAACTGGTTGTTGTATCGCAATTCCAACAGGTGATTTTACATAGGGTGAATGCATTCGAATTAACAAGAAGCCGATAGCAAGCGCACCAATCAGCCCTGTTCCCAGTAAACTCAGCCGAGCAATTGTGTTTGCACTAGGAGAAAAAGTTTGTTGTGACATAGTTTAGATGTCCTGTCTCTTTTAAGAATAGCCAGAGTCGATAAGCACACTAGCGCAATGAAAAGCATAAAAAATTTGTTATCGAGAGTTGATTTTCATCTGCGTGCGAATTAAAAATAATTCGCTAGCTTGTGGCAAGCCCCGTCGTACTTTGATGTGGCTCAATAACAGCGTCTTCGGGATAAAACGGGTGCCGCCGCGGGAAGGTCTCTTTGCGAGCAAGCAGCCACGAGAAAGCCCCGATCCAAATCACGCCCATGATTACCCAAATGGCAATATCCACGACAAATACATTAGGCGTTGAAACCGCAGATGGCATGACCAACCAATATTGCTCAAGCCAGTGAGTCGAAAGCAGCAGAACTGAAATTCCAGCTAGCAGTGGTAACGTGTTTTTTGGTGACGGAATAATTAATAAAATGAATGGGATAGCAAGGTGAAACGCAACAATTATGAGTGCAATTGATTCCCACCCCTCTGTAATACGTGGCCCAAACCAGCGAGCTTCTTTAGGCAAGTTGGCTTCCCACGAAATGAGGAATTGGAAGAAATGCATGTAGGCCCAAGCAAGTATCGTCCCGGCCTGAAGCATGCCCAGATCGCTAACAGTCTGCGGCGTGACCCAGTGCGAGATGTCTCGCGTGCGGCTCATCATATACAGAACAAAGATAATGAGCGCTATAGCCATCATTGCTTGACGGCCAACGGCTAGCCAACCGTAAATACTAGAAAACCAGTAGGGATCAAGAGACATCGACCAATCAAATGCGGCGAATGAAACTGTCACGACAAAAATTAATGCGCCATAGGCAAATAATTTTTGTGTGTTGTTCCATCTTTTGTCTACATTATCATTAACGGTTGATCGATCCATCTCAGAATTATCAAACGCATATAGTGAAGAGGTTAACCGAGTTGCCAACCACGTCCACACGCCAAAGAAAAGAATTGTCCTAACTGTATAGAATGGAGCGCTCAAATACCGAAATGCAGGCTGATGCGCGCGAATTGGGTAATCCGCTTCTGTCCAAGCGTAGAGACCCCCTAGATTAAAAAAGATCGGAATGAACAAGAGCGCCATAAGAGGAATTGTTAACGCACCTGCTGCTGCGATCCGTTGTACCGCAACACCCCATCTACTTTTAATTAGATTGGTAGCTAATAATATGCCGAGACACCCTAAGGATATCTCAACCCAGTAGAGGTAAGCAGTAAGGTAGCTAGCCATAAATCTTTCCGACCACACACGTGTTCCGATAATAAGAAGTATGAAGAATATAATCAGGATAGCGCCACCGATTAAAAATAGTGGTCTATTTTCTGCATATAGCTCAGCTAGCCGATTTCGAATCGTTTCTTGCATGAGTTCACCTAAATGAGGATTGTGGTCCGTAAGACCATATGCGATTGTAAGGAGAGACCAAAAGAATTGTTTAGAGCAATTTAGTGGACTGCCAGATGAATATTTCTATGCTGAAGTACAGCAACATGGCTATTTTGCTACAGTACTTTACCTTACAGCGATAGCTATTACAGTCGTAATTGTTACAGTGTAAGTGTAATAGTTTTGGGGCCACTTTGCTGTAGCAATCTATTATTAATGTAGCCAGCATCACTAACCATAACGGCTAACCATAATAATGTAGAGCGATATCGGAGACTATATCTTATAGGAAGGTTTTTGTCCAAAGAATTCGGGTCTAGATACAATTGTATACTAGCATCTTTTTTTTGTCCATGCAAGAATTGTAAGAGAATTTTTTAGAAAAAACAACTGCGATTTTAGCCAGAAAACCTCTGTTTTTGTGCTATTTTTGCAGCTTTCAAACGCGACCTTATGCATAGCTTATGCATTCGCGCTGCAAACGTTATGCAATTTATTTTGCAAGTTTCGATAAATAATAATTGACAAATTTCTAAAGCGATATTATAATTTGGCCTAATAATTGCTGGATGAGTTTTCAATTTTTGACTAGACATAAAGTTTTTTGACTAGACATAAAATCTCGCTCAACCAAGCACTTTTTACCTCAAAAGCGTCACCCTATTACAAACTATGTAGTATGAATTGTACGGTGCAAATTGTACAATATATTTCCTGAGCTATAGCGTTTTGTAAGGTTGCTTTAGAAGGTAATTGTTGATTTTGTAGGTCGAGAACCTAATTTGTTCTTTATTCTCCGAGGCAATCAGACTTTCGATTTAATTATTCGTAATTAATCCAGTTGTTTGCAATTTTGCAGAATTAAGATGTTCTCTGGTGCTGATACTTAACAAGGTGTACTACCTGTTGCATTATAGGGAACTGATTCTGCGAGGCAGCTAAACTTTTACGAGTGACCAAATTAGAAAGATACTGCTTCTGTTCGATAGAGCATGATCTTTTGATATCTGTTTTTGACTACCAATATTTACTCTTTTAGTTCGATTTGTTGTTTTTTGCTATCCATCAATATATAATATATAAGGAGACATTAAAGATGGCTGAATATGATGAAAATGTTGTTGTTATAGACAACGATCAGGTGCCAGATCCATGGAAAGGCCTTTTTACCAATGAAGAATGGCTAGTACACGATATTGTTGTTAAAGCAACTTTCGGTTTCCTGATCATCGCTATGGTTGCGCATACACTGGTTTACTTGTGGAAGCCATGGCTAGGAAACATTTAAGTTTGTTGTTTGAGTTCGTTGATTGTATATAAATGAAACTGCATAGAAGCAGTTGAAGCAATCAACACCTAACACTACTTAAAATGTGCAGTAGCTAATTTTGAAATTTACGGGTTAGACAATTTATACAAGGGGATACCATGAACGAAAAACCTAAACGACCATTTGATTTTCGTACAAATGTAATTCTGTACATTCTGCTTGGTCTTGGTGTGGCATTAACAATTCATTTTATTCTGTTAAGCTCGCCAAATTACAACTGGCTAAGTTAGTTGACCATACATTTTTTGGGTCTGCTTAACCTAATCAGACCCAAAAAATGTAAATCTAAGTCAACGCTTGTTGCCTTCCCACTCCAAAAAATATTCAAAGCATTTTATTATCCAATCCAGTTTACTTAATACCAGTTTACTTATAAAAGTGAGACATTCTGATGACTGTTCAACCCATAACCGCATCGGTAATTAGGGAAAAATCTCACCCTTCGGGTAATCGCTCGGCAGTTGAGCGTGTTCCAGAGGGTGAGCCAGTCTCTTTCGATGAGATGGAGGCCCTTTACAAAAAACCAGGTGGCACACTTTTCCATGCGTGGTTTGGTGCAGATCCGTTTGACTTTTGGATTGGGCGATTCTATGTTGGTGCCTTTGGCATCGTTTCGTTGATTGGGATTGTGTTTGGCACAATTTTCTATTTTTATCAGGCTTGGATCATTGAAGGGGCTTACAATCTATTTCAGGCTCGAATCGATCCACCACCAATCAGTGCTGGGCTGCGGCTTGTTTCTGCAAATGAGCCGGGGTTTTATTGGCAACTGATCATATTTTTTGCGACGATAGCTTTCTTTGGCTGGTTGATGCGTCAAATAGACATTTCGCGAAAGTTGGAGATGAGCTACGAAATTCCACTTGCTTATGGCGCTGTCGTCTCTTCGTGGATTACGCTACAGTGGCTCAGGCCAATCGCAATGGGCGCATGGGGTAACGGCTTCGCCCTTGGTATCACCCATCATTTAGATTGGGTCTCCAACATCGGGTATCAGTACTTTAATTTCTTCTATAACCCATTCCATGCCATTGGAATTTCGCTACTATTTACCTCAACGCTCATTCTTGCAATGCACGGTTCGGCCATTCTTAGCGCGGTTGGGCGTCCCGATATTAGCGAAGACAACGTTGATGGTTTCTGGCGAAACATCATTGGGTACAGCATCGGCGACATCGGTATTCACCGAGTTGCACTGTGGATTGGTGTCGCCTCAGTTCTTTTTTCTAATCTTTGTATATTTCTTTCGGGTACGCTCGTTTATAACTGGGCCGGGTTCTGGACATTTTGGGACAAGCTGCCAATTTGGGAAAGCGCCGCAGTGATGACCGTAGCTGCTGGTTCGGTTGTCGTCTGGAATAGTGGTCGCCGTGGGACAACTGATGTTGAAGCACTTGAATATGGTAAAGGATTAGAAGGGACGATTCCACGAGTTGGGTACAGTGAACTGTTCCGCAAGCTCTTTGGTGTCGGTCAAATTGGACCGATTTATCTGGGTGTAGCTGGCGTCATTGCTGTGGCAGCGGGTGGCATCTCTGCCTTTATCATTCTCAGCGAATATTTGTGGCAGGTTGGTTATAACCCGATTTTATTTGTGCGAGAATTTTTCGTTTTGTCGCTCGATCCACCCCCAATGCAATACGGACTCTCTTTTAATGCGCCGTGGCACGAAGGTGGAGCGTGGCTCTTTGCAACGGGTTTGCTAAATGTTTCTGTTGTGGCATTCTGGTGGCGCATCTATTCTCGAGCGAAAGCAGCTAATCTTAGCACCCATCTAGCTTGGGGATTTGCCGCAGCGCTTTTGCTCTACTTTGTAATCTATTTGATTCGCCCTGTTCTTATCGGTAACTGGGCGCAAGCACCGGGGCAGGGATTTAAAGCCGTACTCGATTGGACCAATAACGTCAGCGTTATGTACGGGAATTTTTACTATAACCCATTTCACATGCTGTCCATCTTTTTCTTGCTTGGCTCAACGCTGCTTCTATCCATGCATGGTGCAACAATCGTTGCTACATCTCGTTATGGTTCGCACCGCGAGATCGAAGAGATGATGGTAGAAGGAACAGGTACGCAGCGTGCGCAGCTATTCTGGCGTTGGTGTATGGGGTGGAACGTCAATTCTAAGTCAATTCACGACTGGTGTTACTGGTTTGCAGCTCTAACCGGAATCACAGGTGCAATCGGTCTTTTGCTCTCTGGGACGCTCATCATGGATTGGTATGTGTGGGCAAATCAAATCGGAATTGTGGCGCCACTACCGTAGCAATAACGGCTACTGCATCAAAGCACTGTGAATTTTATTGTACGGAATTAGAAGCACTCACATTTGGATGAGGGAATAAATATGATACCTAATAGCGACAGTTCTATTGCCTATCTGTGCGCTGTACTAGGTGGCTTTCTTATGTTATCATCTACATTGTTATTAACTGACCAATGGTTGCGTGCAAACATTGTCAACTTGTTGGCATACTTCTAACTATTAAGTTAATCACTAAGTTGTAAATCACTAAGTTGGGAGTGAATTCCCATTTGTGACCATCGCCAAGGACTGGAGAAAGATTGATGGATCAGGGGTCAAGCGGAATTTATAACAAAAAGTTTCAGTTTTTACTGGTTAACTTTCTGGTTATCGGTGCCTTATTAACTGCAAGTATTTGGGTGATTCACTTTGTGCGTAGTCGAGCTATTGTTACTGACAGCAATGGCGATCCAGAGCTTTCACAGGTATTCGTAGAGTACTTTGTGGAGCCTGATGCCTACGTTGACGGTGAATCAATTTTAGCAATGGGAAACTATATCCGCGATTTTCCCGAAACGCAGAATGTCCAAGTGCTAACAGGAATGACCACGTCTGAAGTTGCAGGCTACATGTATAAACAGGTCTCTGCAGGACTGGGCGAAGATTGTACCTACTGTCACACCATTCAAAATTTTGCAGCAGACGAGTGGGATGATGAAGTAGCAATGGCGCGTAAGAATACTGCTCGCGCACATTTGCGGATGTCTCAGGATCTTAACCAAAATTGGTTGACCATGCTTGGAGATTCGGAGACAATGACTAGCCTAGCAGTTGTTGGGGACGCTGAGATTGATAATTCGATAGCGCAAAAGCAGCCTTCTGGCATACAGATTACTTGTGCTACTTGCCATTTAGGAGAGGGTAAGCCTGTGGTGTGGGACGACGATCTCCAAGCGATACCCGATGATTTCCGCTTGCCGCTTGACGATCTGAGCATTCTAAAGGTCAATGCTCGCGAAGATATCTCGCTTGATACGGTACAATACAATCAATACACCATGTATCATATGAATGAAAGTTTAGGTGTTGGTTGTACACATTGCCATAACTCGCGACACTTCCCAAGTTGGGAACAACCTGCGAAGTACTATGCTACTCACATGTTAAAAATGTCTCAGCACATTCGCGACAACTATTCTGATGTTATGGGTGGGCAGGAACCATCTTGTACCATGTGTCACTATGGTAATATACTGCCGCCAGGTGGCGCTAAATCTGTTGATGCATTGCCGTCTGTTTTGACAGCCGCGATGTCGATAGATGAACTAGCTGCCAACGAGTAG
>Ga0115029_1002660_pt1 | contig 10320 bp, 6 predicted proteins | sample SidtaG_3_FD_87297 | JGI IMG/M metagenome (GOLD analysis project Ga0115029, IMG submission 87297) | Marine algal microbial communities from Sidmouth, United Kingdom - Sidmouth_Asex1 metaG | ecosystem: Host-associated > Algae > Red algae > Unclassified | place: Sidmouth, United Kingdom | collected...
GGTACTAGGCTTAAGGGAGCGGGCAGCGCTTTTCCAGCGTTGCCGTTAGCTCCTGCAAGTACTCAAGAGATCTGCCGTAGCGCGCGTCCATTCTATTGAGCGCTGTTGCTTGGCAGCTCGACATAGCTTTCGCCAAAACTTTGCGCCGTGCTGGCACGAGCACAGCTTCGGGTTGAAGCCCTGTTAGTGCGTATGTGCTATCAATGCGATAGCTGACAGGCTGTGAAACGCCAGTGGCAATACCTTGTCGGCTCAAGTCGGCTTGCGCAGTTTCAGGATGGTAGGCTGTAAGCAGTTTGTACTGAACATCTGCATCCTCGCTCATCAAGAGCATATAACGCGGATTTTCTTTCCGACCGGTTAATTCGTGATAAAGGAACTCGTGACCGCTGGCGAACTCCACCCTTGGGAAGACCGTCCCACTGATCGCGACGATATTCTCGCCTACAATGGTCTCTACATTACCGGATGCACGGTTGAAGCGAGCCTGTATTGATACGGATCGACTGCCGTGTGTGAACGCTGTGGCCGCAGTAAAGCTGCCCACTCCGTCGGCGTACCTCACCTCGTCGGTCATCTTTAATTGCTTAGCTGGGACGTAGAAAGCACTGTTGCTGCCGATCGCTTCCAACCCGTCCTCCAATCCGAACTGTCGAAGTACTTCCGACTGGGCGGCTTGCGCGCTGAGCGTAGCGCTAAAGAAAAGGAGTACTGAGCAGAAAGATAGTATGCGAAAAACCATACGTTAAGATGAGGCTGCGTAGCGTAAGCTTCCAAATGCTAGGGCGTTACAATGAGGTTAAAGAGTAGCCTGGTGGCCAGCCGCGTACTAGAACGACGAAAGCCCCGAAGCGAGTAGCTCCGGGGCTTTGACTGTTCAGGAATGGCTTACGAACAGGTGTAAGTAAGCTTAGATTCTCAGCGGTGAACTACTGAGGTGTAAGCGTTACTCTACCTACATCTCCAAATCCGTTTTCGAATGTGTAGGTAATGATTCCAGTATCTGGATCAAGGCTTCCTCCAGCAGATGCAGCGGCACCAAATGGCTCGGAGAATTCGGCGATGCTTATCGTGTTACAAGCATCGATTATCGTGGTGCTCATTCCACCGCCTTCAATAAAGGCTTCTGTGATGCCGTAATTACCAGCATCGGGTCCGTACCATGCAAGGTATAGGCCGCCACTCCAGTCACTGATTGTGTAATTGCCGCCTCCAAGATCGGTTAGAGTGATAATTCGGCCATCGGACATGAAGGTACCAGCGCAGCAACCATCCGTACTTTCACCCTCCGAAGTCGCGACATAAGAACCTCCAAGATCAGATGGGCAAACCAGTGGTTGGTTGAAATTGAAAAACGCGTTGAAAGCAGGCTGTCCTTTGAGGTTAGGTGATGTGTTAGCGCCAGTAAATACTGAGCCATCATCTTTAGTCAAAGTAGCGGAGAACGAGAAGTTGTTCCCGCCGTCGACATCATCGATTGAGAGCCCAAGCGCGGATAGGACGTCATTAAGACGGAAGGTAATGTTAGCCCCTGGCAGTCCAGCTGAGTTGGTTTGGAAGTCGCCCTTGTTGAGCGTCAGGAGATTGACGGGTCCAGCACTTGTAGAGTCATCTGCATAACTCACATCCCAAGCGTAGCTCGCAACATTGCGACCTTCGTTCTCGTCGTAAAATTCGACTTCGAAAGAGATTTGAGAGTCGTCAGGATTAAAGAAATCGAAGATTCCAGAGGGAGCTGAAACGAGGCGTGGGATCGCTCCCTTAGTTAAATCCTCGAATTCATTATATGGAGTCTCCTTGTCCTCGCAAGCCGTGAAAAGCACAACGGCACCGAGGCAGAAGTAGAGAAAATTTCTCATAGTTTAAGGTTGTGGTGGAAGGGCTCCCTTTGCCCGCGTACTTGGCCGTAGCAAAGGGAGCTTTCCGGTGAGAAGCTTAGTAGATGAAGCCAGCTGGGTTAGTGTCCCAGAAAACTTGATCGGTTATGGCTCGCTGTGAAATATTCGAGTTAAGGGTGGTCGCCACCGTTGGGTACAAGTTGGACCTTGGAAAATCACCGCCATTTGGCTCTCGCGTAGGCTGAAGGTTCTCAGGCTTTCCTGTACGACGGTAGAGGTTGTAGGCCTCGAGCCCATTGAGCCAGAGTGCTTTATAGTACTCTTGGCCAATTACGTTCAACTTACCATCATCGTCGGCGTCGTCATAGGCGTCACCAACTTCAGAGAGGTATTGTTCTACATCATCTGCCCGACCTCCAACAATTGAGAAAGTATCAGGGATTGTAATGCCCGGGAAGCTTGCTGAGTAGTTGTGAACGCTCGTAAACGAGCTTTCTACGGCGCTTAGTAGCAATTCTTTAGCATCCTCGCCATTCGTACCGAGGGTAAGAGCGGCTTCAGCACGCATGAAGTCAACGAACGAGCTCATTACAATTGGAAGGATTCCAGCTCCTTGAGCTCCACCAGCACCGTTATCATCACCTACACCTTGAGCACTGTCGTCGTCGAAGGCGCCGCCAGCTGGGAAAACACCTGGGATTGAGCGCTTCAGATCATCGGGAGGGATACCATCATTATTACCATGGTCGCGTCCCCAGTAGCCGAGTTCAGGATTTGCTGTGCAGTACGGCTGATCACCGAAATTACTGAAGTGGCCAGGAGCACTGTTTGTTTGACACTCGAGCGTGAAGAAGTCCTCGTCGGTAGCATCTGTGTCCTGACGATACACATAGTAGCGCAGACGTGGATCAACGACGCTGTAATCGGTTAGCATGTCAAACATGAACTGGTTACCTATGTATTGGCCAGCACCAGTTTCATAATTGAGCGAGTAATGGCGAGAGCGGCTATTAGTGTTATTCCGCTGAGTGCTGTAGGGGAAAACAAAATCAGAACTCATACCGTCGATAAATTCTCCAGAAGCCACAATCGCCTCAATTCCTGATTTAGCCTGACCAGCATCCACGAGACGCAGGTTCAAAAGCGCCTTCAGCTTAAGAGAATTTGCTGCTTTGATCCAGGTTGAAGCGTCGCCGTCATAGATGAGATCAAAAGGTATTGTCTGAAGAGGCACTGTATTCATCACCACACGAAAGTTCAGTATCGCGGAATCCAGATTATTGAGCATGGCTTCATAAACGACTGCCCCTTCAGAAACAGATGGATTGAAGACCTCGGCTCCCTGTAAGGCTTCGGTAAACGGAACTTCTCCAAATAAGTCTACTAGAGTTAGATAGACCATCGCTTCATAGACCTGAGAGACACCCACCAGGCCTACTCTTCCGCGTTTACGGGCCTCATTCTTGGAGCTCTCTATATCCGGAAGAATCTCGGAATAGGCCTGACTCCAAATGAAGTCGTAGCTCTGCCCGAAGAAGGCATTATTGTACTGATTTCCACCGCCCATATTGATGTAGCGCATGAATTGGTTGGTGATGTCATACGCGCCGTTTCCACCAGGCAACCCGTCTCCCGGGCCGTTTGTGAAACCACCGAGAAACTTTGGCATCTCGGTTTGAACGGAATTGAACACGAACTCGAGATCAATACTCCCGGGGTTGGGTTGATTCGGATCGACAAGGAGCTCTTCGAGTTCGGTACCGTCGCAACTGGCGACACCAAAACATATAGCTCCGCTAATGAGCCACAGTAGTGGCTTAATGCTAGTTTTCATCTTGTTGGTAGTTGGAGCGAGATTAGAAAGTAAGGCGGATGCTACCACCGATCTGCTTGGAAGAAGGAACATTCATGAGCTCAAACCCACGGCCATTGCCTACACCGAGGCTGGTTACCTCCGGATCGAAACCGGCGGCATCAGGGAAACCGAATGCTTTGACATAGGGGTTTTGAGCGGAAGCTGTTACGACTATACCGCCAAAAGGGGTCCTGTCAAGTAGGCTATTCGGCAATGAGTAGCTCAACGAAATTTCGCGAATCTTGAAGTAGGTGGCATCGTAAATCCGGTTCTCATCAATGAAAACGCCGGAGTTTTGCCAGTACTGATCCGTTGATGTGACCTGAATGTCGTTGTCAACGTACACAGGCTCAGCTGTTGTGCCTACGTTTTTGACGCCAGGTACTACTAGTGGTACAAAGCGGTCGAAGTCAGTTACCCCTTCAAGAATACCCCTTGAAATGAGCGTAGACGGTGTCACCGCGAAGATGTCACCCCCGTCCTGGTAGCTCATAAGTATCCCAAAGGCAAGTCCTTTCCAGTTCGCGTCCATACCACCGTTAAGGCGGTAGTTTGGATTCGGGTTACCGAGAACGTCAAGTTCTGTAGCGGCTTGATACAATCCATTCGACCCGATAATTGGCTGTCCGTCGGGAGCACGTTGAATTGGCTGACCGTAGAGTAGGCCATACTGCTCACCTGGGATAGCGATGTTGCCCAAATTCGTATAACCAGAGATAATGAACTGGTCTACGCCGTCCGCAAGAGATTGGACGATGTTCTGGTTGTTGGTGTAATTGGCATTGAACGAGACTGCGTAATCGTTACCGCGAATTGGCGTAACGGTTAGACCAATCTCGACACCTCTGTTAGTCACCTCGGCTACGTTGACAGTAGTGCTTCGGAAACCCGTGGAGGGGTCCAGTTGAAGTGGGAAGATCAAATCCGTTGACTTCTTGTCATAGACAGAAAGATCAATTCCGACGCGATTATCAAATAAACGAGTATCTAAACCGAATTCAAGTTCAGTATGGCGTTCTGGGGCAAGCCCTGTGTTGCCTAATTGATTAGAAATCGTGTTAGTATTAATTGCGCTACCGCCACCTGCAATAAACGCATTGGTGCGAATGCCCAAGGTATTCCGAGTCTGGTAAGGACTTGGGTAGCCAGCACTTGTACCGTAACCTACTCTAAGCTTAGCGTAATTAATTACGTTGTTGTTCTGGAGGCCAGCGATGGCATCCGTTGGTACGAAGGAGAGCGAAGCACTCGGGTAGAATACAGAACGATTAGCCTCCTCCAGTGTAGAAGTCCAGTCGTTACGCCCCTGCAAGTTCAGATAGAGATAATTCCGGTATCCGAAAGTTGTAGAAAGGAAGGCTCCAAGCAGGTTCTCAGAGAATTCGTCTGAGGTGTTGTTGAAGACGTTGTAGTTGTTGTGCGTGAAAAGGTCGTAAATGAACTGACCTGTACTGTTCGCAAATGTGCGCTCGAGTCTGTCGCTTCGCACGTTGAATCCGGCGACACCAGAAAGATTAAAGTCGTCGCCGAAGTACCGATCGAATTGAAGTGACGCGAGTTGGTCAGTGATGATATTTTCACGATTAGAGGTATTGAGCAAACCATCTGGCTGCTGACGTCCACCCCTATTTACGCGATTCTCGTTTTCTTGAGAATAGTTGTCGAGTCCAAACCGATAACTAATGTTGAGCCAATCGGTGAGGTCGTATGAAACGCGGAAGTTTCCGTAAAAACGGTTGACATCCTCTGTCTGCAGCGTATTGTTGGCCGTCCAAATCGGGTGTTGAATATCATTACCACCTCGGTAATAGATGGAGCTGTTGTCGGAGGGCAGTTCAAACTCCAGCCCATACAAATCAATAGATCGAGGAGTGTATAGAACGTTTGACAAGAGTGATCCACCAGTAGGGTTCGACGAAAAGCTTACACCGGTCGGGGGTGCAGTACGATCAATTTCCGAGTAGTTAAAAGATCCTTGTACGGTAATTCCGTTGAGCAGCTGAGTACTGACACCAAGACCAAAGTTTTGGCGCTGATAGCTATCGAGTGGAATGAAACCGTCAGAGTTACGATAACCGTAATTGACATTGACTGCAGTATTACGATTGAGCCGACTCGACACGTTTACCGAAGTGTTGCTGATAAGGCCATTCTCGAAAAACTGTTGCAAGTTATCGTAAGGCTTGTACTCGTAATTCTCACCTACGTATTGAGGGAACTCAGCGTTCAAACCTGAGCGGCTATACGGGTGAGGAATCGTTGTCACCGGCCCTGAATAATCAAGGTTGGCAGTACCATTCGCAAGTAGACGGTCGTACAGGTTGCGGTGAACACCCGCATCAAATGGGGCACCCCAGTTAGAGAAAGCACCCGGCAAGCCGTTCCAAAATCCGTTTCCGTATAGGTCCTGGTCTTGTGGTACTCGGTAGATTGTATTGGAGTGTACAGACTGATCAATCGTCACTTCAACTTTACGCTGAAGCTCATCGAGGTTGCCATTCTTAGTAGTGATAAGAACTACACCATTACGGCCATTTTCTCCGTAGAGTACTGTCGCGGAGAGTCCTTTAAGCACGGAGACTTCGGCGATGTTGTTAGGATCGAGGTCCAGGAAGCGGCTCGAAGCAGAAGCACCTCCTGTATCAAAACCTAGATCGGAGTTCGTGCTCGCATTAAAAGGAACTCCATCAACTACGAAAAGTGGCTGGTTAGAGCCAGTAATTGAGGAGTAGCCACGAATGATCACGTTGGTTCCAGAGCCTGAGAGACCCGATGTCTGGTTGATATCTACACCAGCAACCTTTCCACGAAGAATACGACTCACGTCACCCTCCGGGCGAAGCTCGAGTTCTTCGTTGTCGAGTGTGGTGACAGCGTATCCGAGGGCTTTCTTCTCCTTACGAATACCAAGGCCAGTCACAACAACCTCATCGAGGGTCGCGCCCTCTGCAAGAATAATTTCGACGGTGTTGCTTTCGCGAAGGGGTACGCTCCGCTTGGTGTACCCAGTGTAACTCACCGTAAAAATTGCGCCGTCGTTGACGCCGCTAAGTGTGAAGTTGCCATCAATGTCAGTAACGGTACCAGTAGTAGTACCCTTTACGAGAATGGACGCGCCAATTAGCGGCTCACCGGTATCGTCGGTAACCGTACCTGTCACCGTTCGTCCTGTCTGCGCCCACATGGACACAGTCAGCAAAAGCGCCGACAGTAAGAGTGAAAGTCTTTTCATGTGTCTGTTTTTCTATGACTAGTTGATGAAGAGCCTCTGCTACACGTCTTCGTGCAACGGCTAGAAAAATGTGTTGTCTCTTAATGGGATTTCTAGGCGACCAGCAATAATTCACGCTCGATGATCGTCACTTCAGGACATGTTGCCACAAGCAACAAAATTGGGATACTGGTCGCCCAAACTTAACACACTGAGGGCTTATTCCCGCAAATGGGGAGTCGATGGAGTGTGAATAGTCCGCGCTAGCAGGCCATTATTGTGTGCTTTGTCAGCTTCGCGGCCCTCCTGCCATAGCCAAATTTGCCTTACCTCACTGGCACCAAAGGATCGTCTGTATCTCAACTCTGCGTATTCGCCAAGCCTTTTAGGCTTTTAGCTGCGCTGGCTGCTATGCCAGTTCGCGACCGACCGACATTGTATCTGCTTACCCGTACCCAACCTTGTGGAAAAACGAGGAAACCGCAGCGAACGGTGGTTATCTCTTGAGTTTTGGCGTAAGCTGCCCTCAACTCACCATGCGGCCTACACCTTCTAGGCACATCTTCGCGCCGCTATGCGCCTAACGCCTGCTACCCTCGACCAGCTCGACTTTACGAAAGACCCTGACGGGCTGCTGCCTGCTGTTGTACAGCACGTAGAGACGGACGAGGTCTTGATGCTAGGTTATGTCACTCTTGACAGCCTCGCCGAAACGTTTCACTCAGAACACATCACCTTTTATAGTCGATCGAAAGGTCGCCTGTGGACGAAGGGCGAGTCCAGCGGCAATTTCCTCAACTACATAGAAGGATACGCCGACTGCGATCGTGACGCCGTGCTATTGCTCGCTCAACCCGAAGGCCCGACCTGCCATACCGGAGCGAAGACCTGCTTTGAGGAGGCTAGCGAGGAGGGCGGGGACAAAGCTGACGAGAAGGGCCTCGCTGATAAGGATACGTCTTCTCCGTACGAGGACTTCATGTTTTTGCGAAAGCTGGAAACGCTCCTGCATGACCGCCAGCCGGATCCAGACAGCAAGAGCTACACCGCTCGCCTCTTAGCTAAAGGGCCTATGAAGGTCGCCCAAAAGGTTGGAGAAGAAGGTGTCGAGATGGCGCTCGAAGCCGTCGCGGGCACAGACGAACTATTTACCGAGGAGGCTGCTGATCTACTTTATCACTACCTATTGCTACTCCGCGTGAAGGGTCAGCATCTCAGCGATGTGGTCGAGGTGCTTCGTCAGCGCCACCGATAGGATACGGTGACACTTGGACGGCGGCTGCAAATCTCGCACCTTGCTGGCCATGGACTACCAACCCACGCTCACCTTTGCCCGCGCTCGTGACCAGGAGGACCAACTCGGGGGCTACCAGGCTAAGTTTTTTCTTCCCCTGGGCCTTGCTCGCGACGGCAAAACGGTGACCTACTTGGTAGGCAACTCCTTGGGCTTACAGCCCAAGGGCGCCACCGACTACCTCGAGGATGAAATGGATCGATGGAGCCGCTTTGCGGTAGAAGGGCATTTCATTGGCGACAACAAGTGGACGGAGTTTCATCGCAAACTCACGCCCACATTGGCCAAGCTGATGGGCGCAAAAGAGTCTGAGGTGGTCGCCATGGGCGAACTCTCGGTCAATCTGCACCTCCTACTCGCAAGCTTTTACCGGCCAGACGGCGAGCGTAAGCTCATTCTCATGGAGGGCGGCGCTTTCCCGAGCGACCGGTACGTGGTGGAGTCGCACGTGCGCTGGCACGGTCTCGACCCGAATGAGGTAATTGTAGAAGTGCGCCCCGAAGACGGTCGCTATACCTTAACTACCGAGCAGATCACTGAGACCATCGGTGACCTTGGTAACGAACTGGCGCTCGTGATGATGAGCGGAGTCCAGTACTACACAGGGCAGTACTTCGACATAGAGACGATTACGCGCGCTGCCCACAACGTCGGTGCATTAGCTGGCTTCGACTGTGCGCACGCGATTGGCAACGTGCCCATGCTAATGCACGATTGGGAAGTCGATTTCGCCTCCTGGTGTGGCTACAAATACCTCAATGGCGGCCCTGGGGCGCTATCGGGGGTCTTCGTTCATGACAAGCACGGCCAGAATCCTGAAACTCCGCGCCTGCAAGGCTGGTGGGGACACGAACTCGATACCCGGTTCCAGATGGATGGCCCCTTTAAACCCACCCCAGGTGCGGAGGGCTGGCAACTCTCCAATCCGCCCATACTCGCCTTGGCAGCGATGCGCGCGAGTCTCGAACTTTTCGAAGACGCCGGCATTATGCGCCTCCGCGAGCGCAGCCGCAACCTGACTGGCTACCTCGAATTCATGATCCAACGTGCTGACCCTGATTATGAGGTAATGGAAATCATCACGCCTGCCGACCCAAAGCAGCGCGGCTGCCAGCTGAGCATAGCGCTACATGGCGAGTACGGCAAGCCTATTTACGAGGCGCTTAAAGCGGCATCTGTAATTTGTGATTGGCGGGAAGGCGTCAACGATGAGAGTCCTGGTATCATCCGCATGGCGCCTGCGCCGCTCTACAATACCTACCTCGACATACTGCGTGCTGGCGAAACCTTGCGCGTTGTGCTCGAGAGCGTCAAGAAGCGACTGGCTTAGGTTGTATAACTCACAAGTCCCACAGTAGTGCCCATTTACCACCGCCTCGGAGAGGTACCTCATAAACGTCACACGCAGTTTCGTCAGCCGGACGGCTCGCTGTACCACGAGCAGCTGTTTGGAACCATTGGCTTTGATGGGATGGCGAGTCTAATGTATCACGTGCATCCTCCTACTGCGGTCGTCAAGGTGGGTGAGAGCATTGACGTGTCCCCGCGCATTGCTGAGGCTAAAAATATGCGATCCCGCAAGCTGATGGGTTTTGGCGTAAGCCCACAAGCCGACTTCCTCAAAGCCCGCACGCCCGTACTCGTGAACGCTGACGTACACATATCACTCGCTGCGCCTACCACAGGCACTACTCACTACTTCTACAAAAATTCCGACGCCGACGAGTTGCTGTTTGTGCATCACGGCAAGGGTACACTTCGATCGCTCTTTGGGCAGATCACCTTTGTTCCTGGCGATTACCTCGTGATCCCGAGAGGGGTCATCTATCAAATCGACTTCGACTCGACCGAAGGCAATCGCCTGCTCATCACAGAGAGCTTTCATCCGCTGTACACGCCGAAGCGCTACCGTAACCACTTTGGCCAATTGCAGGAGCATAGCCCGTATTGCGAACGCGATTACAAATTGCCGACCTCACTAGAGACTCACCGCGAATCAGGCGAGTTCGTGATTCAGGTCAAGAAGCAGGGCACTCTCACGCCCTACACCTATGGCCACCACCCCTTCGACGTGGTGGGTTGGGACGGCTACCACTATCCCTACGGCCTCAGCATTCACGAC
>Ga0115029_1002662_pt1 | contig 10320 bp, 6 predicted proteins | sample SidtaG_3_FD_87297 | JGI IMG/M metagenome (GOLD analysis project Ga0115029, IMG submission 87297) | Marine algal microbial communities from Sidmouth, United Kingdom - Sidmouth_Asex1 metaG | ecosystem: Host-associated > Algae > Red algae > Unclassified | place: Sidmouth, United Kingdom | collected...
ACGCGATTTGGATGGGCTTTGGATGGGGATGGATGGGCTTTTGGATGGGGATGGATGGGCGTTTCCGCCCAACCAAACGCGTTTTGGTTGGGATAGCGTTGGGGAATTGGATGGGCGTTTCCAACCGATGGCGTAGTCCCCCGTTCCGCCCGTGACTGCCCAGCTGCACCTGGCCCGCCGGAGCGACAGCGTGTGATCCTCGGCAGGCTCGGCCGTTTCAGATGCACAGCGTCGCGACGGCGGAAGAACTGCTCTCCTATTGGACGCCGGACATGAAGTCGTCTGCCAATGCCGTGTCTGTATGTGAGACACAAGCCTGTTGACAGCGGGGGAAGAAATAACAGACCACACCTGCACGCTTTTGTGCGCGCGATCACTCGGCCCCTGATGATACGTTTCGAACGACACAAACTGCGCTGGCATACTGACGTTATTGTCTACCGATCGCATCCAAGAAACATCACCGGTGAGCTGCAGGAGCGGCGCCATCGACACCCAAACAGAAAGCAAACAACACAGAAAAAGCGCGCATCACGGCAGGTATCACGACTCACGCACAGCGCACGTGGTCTCAAATCACGCCACCGCCCACCTCCCCGTCCTCCTCGTCGTCTTCACTGCGGCTGCCCGTGTGCGAGCTGTCCGAGTCGTCGTCGTCGGTCGAGGATGTGCGGCAGCCGACGTCGCTGCTCCCCCCCCCGTCGCTCCCCCCCCCCTCGTCGCTCTCCACCCCATTACCCCCCGCAATGTCGCTGTCCGCGCCATCCTCTTTGAGGCCAATCGCCGCTGCCCCGGCGCGATCGTTGGCGTCGTCGTCGTCCACCACCAGCACGATTCCAGAGGCCCGCATGTTCGACTGGCCGTCGGAGGGGCGGCCGTCGTCGTCGGGGCCGACACCAAGTTCGTTGTTGTCGGGCATCACCCCCGTCGAGATGCCATCGCTTGCCGGATTGGGCGTGACGTCAGGGCTTGCCGCTTGAGAAGGCAACGCTGGAGGAAGACGTGAGGCAGCCCCCGTGCGCTTCATTAGGCGGGGCGGGCGGGCGGACGTCGTGGCAGAGGACACCTTGTTCGTTGTGGGCAGTGCCGCCGACGAGGCGTCGGGAGCGGTGAACACATAGCCGCCGGTGCTGGTACGGACCACAACGTCGGGGTCAATGGCGTCTGTGATGCAGAAGCCCGCGTGGATGCGGTTGTTCGCGTGGTTCTTGGCGAGGTGCTTCATCGAGTGGGCGATCTCATCGACCCAGTAGCAGTAGGTGCCGCTGCCATTGCCCTGGCGACGACGCTGGCGCCGGTCGAGCGCTATCTCAAACTCGTTACGCACGAAGCTCGCAATCAGCGAGTAATGACCGACGGTCATGTTGACGTGGTAGCGCCCGCCCGCGCCTGTGTCCTTCACGATGCGGTGGCTGCCGCCAATCTTTGTGAACAGGTTCTTGGCAGCGGCCACGACCGCCTTCTCGCCCTTGTAAGACGTGAGGAAGCTGTCGTTTTTGCACCACTTCTCGGCCTTGCTGCGCGGCATCGCCTTGTAGGGGAACCCGAGCACCTTAAAGTACGGCTTGAGTACGAACTCCCGCAGCTGCGCCACGGCGTGGGATATCGTGGCGACAATGACTGTGTGCGGCCGCTTGAGGGTCGGCACGGCGTCCTTGATGGCCGAGGGGAAGTAGATAAAGTCCATGAGGTAGCTGTGCGCGACACCCGATGACATCTCAAACGCCTTCATGGTCTGCTCGTTGATGAAAGCCGTCGCCGTCGCCGAGTCCATTAGAACCTCGCGCGTGACTCCAGTCGTAGCGACTAGGCTCTTGACGGCGCTACGGATTGGGCGCCGGAGCTGAGCAGCCCTCTCCTCATTGTCGGGAGCGAGCGCCATGGCGGCAACCTTAGCCAACTCACGGTCGATAACCGGCTTCTCGTCCTTGACCGCGCTGCCGCTGCCGCTGCCGCTGCCGCTGCCGCTGCCGCTGCCGCTGCCGCTGCCGCTGCCGCTGCCGCTGCCGCTGCCGCTGCCACCGTCCTTGTGCGCTGCGGGCACCCCGACACAGCTCTTGACGGCTACGCGCAACGACGCGACGGCCAGCGCCGTCCGCACGTTCCCCTGCCCTTGCGCATCAACGCGCTGCTCAAGGCGGCTCGCGCTGGCCTGCAGATGCTCGATTTGCACCTTTGACTGCTTAAGCGCAGCCCAAAGCGCCTCCGTTCCATCGCGAACGGCCGCGTCAACCTCTCCTTTGACCAGGCCCCAAGCAGCCGCGGCCTCAGGCGTCGGTGAGGACGGGTTAGGGGCTGCGGCCGCCCCGGCCCCGCCGCCAGCCGTTGCCGCACGCTCGGCGGCCGCCTTGCTCTTCTTGCTCCGAGGCGCCGCGGCCTTGGCCGACGGCGCGTCCGTCTGCCGCCGCTTGGTCCCCCCACCGGTCTTTGTGCCGCCGCGACGACGAGGGGCAGGGCTAGGTGGGAAAGCTGCAGAAAGAGAGGCCGGTGGCGGCGAGAGCGGCGCGGCCACCACCGCAGCCGCCGCCGCTGCTGCCGCGTGCTCCATCTCCAGATCAGGGGAAGGCGACAGGGCCGCCGGCGGAGTACGAGGCCAGAGAGCAGCGACTGGCTGTGCAGGCGTCCAGGGCTCCGCCACCGCCATTGCGGCTGACGGGCTTGTCATGAGCGAGACCGACGGCGGCGCGCTGCCGGGAGTGGAAGCTGCCGTCTCCACAACCGCTGACTCAGAAGGCCGGGCGGACGGGGGCATCGGCGTCATCGACATGGGGCGGGCGGGCGACGAAAATGGCAAAGTTGGGACAATGGAAGGTGAACCAATGAGCGGCGCCCCTTGGTTGGGCCCGAACGGGGCGCGCTGCTGCACGTCGGTCGCTCCGGCGTCGCCGCGCTCGGTGACCAAACCAGCCAGGTTCCAGACGGTTTGAGATCCGAGCGTGCCCTCGCTTGTGGGCGGCGGCACGGGGGGGGCGCAAACAGCCGGCAGTCCGCGGTTGCCGACGTTGTTGAAGGTGGGCACACCAGCAGCAGCCCGCGCAGCGCCGGGAGCCTCCAGATTTGGATACGATGCCCAATGGCCAAACGGATGGGCGAGGCCGGACGCATTGACGGTCTGCTCACCAGCTTGCGACCCGGGCAAGTGGGTGTGCAGCTGGGGCGGCTGCGCGGCGACAACTGAAGCCGACGCAGTCGTGGTGGCGGCGGCGGCTCGCACGCGGGCGGCTACCGCAGCGTCGCGGTCCGCCAGACGCCGCTGCTCCCAGGCCGCGTCATCAATCTCTTCCCGCCGCCGGTGCTTCCGCTCCCACGCCGCAAGAGACGCGGCCGTCTGTGGAGCTGCGGACATGCGCGGGGCTTGGTGGCTGGTACGGCGGCCGCCCATGATGGAAAGCGACGAAGCGAGCAGGTGCTCACAACGAGTGGGGGGGGGCCAGTGTTTGGTGCAGAAGGGGGCCAGGGAGTCGGCAGAGGTGCAGGTCACGAAAACGGGGGTCGTGGTCAGACTTGTGTGATGGACGCGGTGGGCAGCAGACGCCACGCTCCTCCACCCCTCGGACACCCGTATATGTACCATTTCAGTGTCTTGCGCGGTCAGCCCCAGCCGGTGAGACCGACCCGCCCACGCTTGCCGCAGGGCCAGGCGGCGCGGCAAACGGGCGCACGCTCACCCTTCGTGAGACAACCTGGGTGGGGCGGCAGGGGGCACGTAGGGGCGCCAAAGCGGGAGTGCGGTCAGGGGCGCCTGTGTGCGAGGGGGAAAAGCGCGTGATCCGTCACAAGGCGCGAAAAGCGCCAAAGCAAACGGCGTGAATGAGGCACCAGAGAGGGGGTGCGGTCAGGGGCGCCTGTGGGCGCGGGAGAAAAGCGCGCGCACCAGCACAAGGCGCGAAAAGCGCCAAAGCAAACGGCGTCGATGAGGCACGACAGAGGGGGTGCGGTCAGGGGCGCCTGTGGGCGCGGGGGAAAAGCGCGCGCACCACCACAAGGCGCGAAAAGCGCCAAAGCAAACGGCGTCGATGGGGCACCACAGAGGGGGTGCGGTCAGGGGCGCCTGTGGGTATGGGGGAAAACGGGCGCACAGCGTCCCAGGGCGGGAAGCGAACGACAATACAAACGGCTCTGTCGTGAACGTGAGAACGGGTCGCTGACGGGCTCTCGTCAGTGGACAGAACTCAACACCCTCGCCGAGCATGGCCAGAGGAGCCGGTTTACACAACGCTGGTGACGTAGGCAGGGCAGGGAGGGGCGCGCAACGCAGCGCACCGCATGGGGCGAACAACAGTCCGTCTTACAAAGCACGACCGGAAACAGGCACGAAAGGAGCGCGCACAGATTGGCGGCGAGCGACGAGAGGAACGTTGTAGAGGCTGTCGACTCGGGCTCCTAGACCATCTGGGGCACGAAGGGGGGCAGCGAGCATCAGGCGCAGGTGTCAGCGCGCACCCCAAGCCGCCCTTCGATTGCCTGTGCGACGGGAATTGGGCAACGCAGCTCGGGCCAAGGTCCCTGGGACCCGCTGTTTGGGGGCGCGTGCACGTGCGCTTGCTCGATGCGCGTCACGTCGTCGCTGGACACAGGCCGCCGCTGAAGGACGGTTGATAGGTTTTACCGATCGATTGAACTCGGTAGAGAGCGATGATGTCTAAGTAGATAGGCACGTGCATTTCAATGGTCTCTCCGGGACAAGGCGGAACGACGCACGCCCTGGGGTCATCATTCAGCGGGTACAGTTGAAAATCACAGGATTTTCTCTAGCCCAATTACGAGCGATGGCGCAACTTCTTTCTGAATCTTGGGACAGATTCTCGAGGGTGTGAAGAAATTTCCCGATCGACCCAATCTAGATATTATCTGGGGCAGCGTCGCGTGTTGCAACGCGCTCGCGGTGTGTCTCGCAACGCGTTGCTGAACCAGACTCGTCCTCGGACATTCCCATCCAGCCCTTTCTGGATGGGAACTGCCGTCGTCGCCCGCGTGCGACCCTGCTGGGGACGGGGCGCGCTCGTCCTGTGTCTCGTCACGGCAAAGTGGTACCGCTGCGCCACGAGCACCGCTGGGTGCCCCCCCTCACGTGTATTCCGCTCCACCCCCGCCCCTCGATTCGCTACCACCACTATGGGCCGCTGACAAACGCGCCGCTTTCGGTCAAGCGGGTGGACGGCGTGCCCCGGCCAGGCGGGTGCACTGCCTGTACCCGCCTGACCCGCAGCACACGCCTGCCAGCCACAATGGCCCACACAACCTGGGCTCTGTCCGTCGTCGGTCGCAGTGGACTGTGCCCGCTCTCTCGTTCGTGGTTGCTGGCCCCAGCACAATGTACGTGCCATCATGCTGATCATTGTTCTCGTCTCTTGGGCTCGGCCGGGGAGGAGGGGGGGGGGTGTATCCGGCCGTCCGGCCGACAGTCTGCCGTTTGCGGTCACGGGCGCAGGGCCTGACTGGTGTTATGCATTTTTTGCATGCATCGCCGCTTTGCGTGTCCTGCTGTGCTGCTGCCTGATTCTGTCTACTGTATTCTGGCGGTCGCTCCCCAGCGTTTTTTCTCGCCGTTTGGTATCGGCCACTTTTGCTCTGCATGTGCGGGCAATGTCCGATGTTGGTAACATCCGTCTGTGGCGGCCGGCGACTCAACCGCGCCGTGCTGCACGACCTGCAGCCAAAGAGAAGCTGAGGGAGCTGCCCGAAGGCATGCCGCCCATCGCTTTCCAAGGCGCGCCCCTCGCGTGCCCGGCCAGAGGCTTTTCAACGGTACGTTCTGGCGAACGATGTACCTGTTGCAATCGATGTGCTCTTGAGGAGCTTAAGTGGAGTGCGGGTAGGCAGGTGCTGTTGATTTCGTGCGCGGCCTGCGTGCCGTACGGTTTTCCTGCGAGATTGGATTCTGACGAGCGCCAGAGTAGTGTCTCTCGGGTGCTGTTGTTACGATCTCATCTTTCCCTTAAGATGGCACTGTTCCTGTCTTAGCTTTTTCACCATGTCGGATGTCCCACCACCGCGACCCTTCCTGGTATGCCCTTGCGGATTTGAAGCCGAGTTCCTGGCCCCGCTGCGACGGCACCAGTTCGGCATCCATGGAGGGATCTTGGGTCACAACACACAACTGCCGCGGCGCCGTCTGAGTGTCTCTTCGACGGTCGAACACGGCGCCATTGGAGGCGGCCATGGCGGTGTTGGAGCCGGTGCGGGTACGGACGGCAATGTTGCTGACGACGAGTCGGACGCGGCGCCCTCGTCGGCACACTCGTGCACGTCCGGGGCGTCTGCCTCGCTGCCAACTTCTGAAGAGTCCGGTTCGACAGTGCACAGCGCAGTCGAGTCGCAGCTACGCACCCTGATGGAGCTGACACGTATCTTGGTTCCCAACACCGAAACCGGCGCCGCCGCAGCTAACGCGGTTCCCGAGTACCTTTATTCTTCGGTTGGATTGCATGTGCGCGCCCTGTACGAGGCTCTCGGCGACGCGCAGCGCGCCGAGCCGCTCGTCCGGCCCCGCAAACGCGCCAAGACGGGCCGTTTCAACACGGTCCGACTGCGGGCCCTTCAGAGGTTTGTCCTGCAAGTTGGCGGGGCGGGCTTGTCTGTGAAGGACCAGGAGTTCATGTACAATTTTTTGGACGTGTGGGACGGCACCAAGGCGGGAATGGCGGAGGACGCCGGGCATCATGCGACGCTGCGGCATGTGTTCCCATCTGTCACCGCCTTCAAGAACGCGCTGCGGGACGATCTCGACAACGCCGCCCTCGACGCTGGCTGGAAAAAGGTCAAGCTTGTTGAGGGCGGCGTTGCTTACGAGGCTTATTTTCGTGATGTATTGCAGGTCATTCGGGCGCTGCTGAAGAGGAAGCGTGGCAGCATTCAGTTGTGGAGCGGCCTCACTGGGCCGGCGCCCTCAAGCGATAAGCGGGAGACGCCGATGGACGGTGACGCGTTCCGCCTGTGCGAGGAGCTCGTCATGAAGAACAGTGAGGAGCTCGCCTGTGTCCTGGGCCTGCACGTCTTCTCCGATAGCAGCCAGTTGTCTTGGTCGGGAGGTACGTTCACTGCTACTCTGTTGGGGGGTTCACTCTTTGCCGCACATCGCGCACTAGTTGGTAATATGTGAGCGACACTCGTGCCGTGTGCGTTGTGCACCAGCCTCTGACTACGTCCTGGTTGTCAGTCGCTCCCTTTCGTTCGCCTGGTTGATCGCCCGCGCTTAGCACACAAACTATACCCTGTCCGTGTTCGTCTCGTCAACGACGTGTCGGGCACTGTCGAGTGGGTGACCGTCGCTTACGTTCCCGTCGTACGGAAGCTGCAGGAGCCGGGCGCGGATGACAGAGCCAGGATCAGGCGGTGTGGCATACTGCAGCGGGTGATCTACGCGGCGTTTACGCATGTAATCGGCCGCAGCCACATCGGGTTCCACGTGAACATCGAAGGCCATAAGGCCTTGGCCTTTCCGCGCGTGCTGTTGTACGTCTGTGACCAGCCGGAGGAGAGGGCTGTGCTGGGCTTAAAGGGCGGACAGTGTGCGCATCCATGCACGGCGTGCATGGCGAAGATTGATATGATCGGGGCACCGCAGGCAGCTAATGCCGAGGACCGCAACGTCATCAATACCCTGACCAACCAAGTCGAGGCATATGAGCACACGCGGCGGCAGCGGCAGCGCCAACGGCGGGTGGCGCTGGGTGCGCTCGACTCTACGTCGGGCGGTGTCCCAGGCCTTGCCGGCATGGCTGGTCTGGGAACGGCACCACACCTGCTGTATAAGATGATTGGGTTTGATGTCCTGCACGTACGTTTTCCATATCCATCTCCTTGACCTGTTTTTTGCATTCGGTATGCGCGGCTGTGCACGGCCCATCCTCCTTCTTCGGATCGACTTCTGACGCCATGCACGTGTACCTCCTTCCAGTCTCCCCCGCTTGTGATGGCTGCCTCGATACGTCAGGTGCTGGATCTGGGAGTCACCCGCATGTTGGTGCACCGCCTCGTGCGGGTGTTTCCGTATTTGTGCAAGGGGAAAAGACCACCGGCGGGGTCAGGGACAGCGACTCGTCGCGTCGCTTTTCGGCGTCTGCTGCGCCTGAGCAGACGCAGCAAAGCGTGCAAAACACCGCCTGGGTACGTCAGGTTCTCCGCTTCACCGTTGCTTCCCCTCTTCTCTCCACTGCGTCAATTTGCCCTGTCCTTGGCCGTACGTGCGGTCACCCGCTCCCACATACCCGCTTCGCACAGCTATTGCTCTGTGTCTGACCGTTGTCCTCGTCTGTTCTGGACTACCCGCGCTTATCTGATTCTCATGCTTTGCAGGTACATTGTGCGTGCCACCGAGAAGCAGGCTGTGTTTACGGGCAAGCAGCAACGTGACGGCGTGGCTATTCTCGCATTCATCGTGGCGGGCTTGTTCGGCCCAGCCGGCGACGAGGACGCCGGTGGTGCTTTCGCGGTGGAGAATGAGGCAGAGCGCAGGACGGCTGCTGCGTCCGCATTCGCAGCGGGGTTTGAGGCCGACGAAGACGACAATGCGGCGAGGGTCGACCGGAACTTCAGGTTCAATTGGGCGGCGTACCACGACGAGTGGGGGGACACGCCCGTTGACGTGGCTGTGACCTCCATGTTCGCCGAGTACGCGGTGCTCTACGCTCGCATCGCGGGGCGTACGACGACCGCCGTGCCATCACCGATGACGATGGCAGAAGGGTTGAGCATTGGCGAGCACGCCAAGAACTTTGTCAACAAGTTTGTAAGCCCCATCCTTGGCCACATCGCTTCCGTGAAAGTCCACAAGCTGTTATGCCACGTCGCCGAGGCGATCCAGTGGCACGGCAACCTCCAAAAATTGCAACACTGCTGCCAACGAGAGCGAGCACAAGAGGGACAAGCCTCACTACTGCCGTACAAGCAAGAAAGAGCACACCTTCACGCGCGAGCTTGTGCGCCACGCGCACGGCGCGCGAGAGATCCTCGCCCGCCACGCCGACGCGGACAAGGCCGCTGCCGTAGCCTGGCAGGCCGAGCTGGCGCGACGTGCGGCTTTTGAAGACGCCGACTCGCTACAGCGTGCGGCTGGCGCGGCTGCTAGTGGCTCGGCGACAGGTGGGACAGCGGCATTTGTGACGGCGGCAGGTGAGGACGCACGAACAGGGGCGGCGGCGAGTGGGGCGGCGTCACGTGGGGCGGCGGCACGTGGGGCGGCGGCAAGTGCGGTGGCGCCACGTGGGGCGGCGGCAAGTGGAGGGGCGGCACGTGAGGCGGCTGCGGGGACGGCGCCGACGACAGGACGGTCGGTGACAACCCGTACACTGGCAACGGCTGGGGAAGGGGCGGCCGCGGCAGCCAGGCAGGCTTCCGTGCAGGCTGGTCGGGCGGCTGCAGAAGCAGATCAACGACGGAAGCAGAAGAGACGCATGTACAATGTCGCCAATGTGTCGGTCGGCACTCTGTCCAGCCGCCCCGACATGGCTAATGTCGGGGCGCTGCTCCGAATGGCGGCTCACCGCCTTGTGCGGGTTGTGAGCCGAACACCGATTCAGGCGCAGTTTGACTGTGGCACTCGCGCGCAGCAGCAACTGCGCGCCGTCAACGACTACCTGGGGGCGCCGTGGTATGATGCCGTCCTGTACCATCCCGGGGGTGACGTGGAGAGGGTGTGCATTGGCGAGCTACGCGCAATTGTGCGTGGGCCAAAGGGCGACGCCGTCATCCTGGCTGCAATGGAGGACGTGCCGGCGGAGCCGCTCTGCCCCTTTGTCGCGCGGGGTTGTGTACGCCTCAAGTGGCTGATCGCCGACGGCGCTTCGCGCATTACGCTGCGCCTGGTGCCCGTTGAGCACGTGCGGCGCCTAGCGTTTGTGATCCCAGACTTTGCGGACCTATCCGCTCGCCGAGGGGCCGATGCGGACATTCCTACGGTGCACAGCCCACTGCAGGAGCGCCTGGACATGCGCTTTTTTCTCAATGTGTTTTTCCATTGGGACGTTTAGTACAACTCGTATTCCTGTTCGTGTTCTTTCTTGTCTTTGAACGCACACACCTTCCCTTGTACTCCAAGGTACAAGGGAAGGTACAGCGGTGCACGTACACGGCGCCATGCGTTTGGCTGAAAAAGAAACAGCTGCCGCGTGCTTGCACCTCCGTTCTTCACGACCGCTGCGGCAGTGGGCGCCAGCGCCGCCGTCGCAGCCAATAAAGACCCGGGACGGAGGTTGTGACGTTCTCGCCGGTCAAACCCGGGCTGGCGCAGAGACGGGTAAACGATATGCTCGTCAGCCCGTCAGCGACGGAGACAGAGGCATACCAGCGGCGTTGGCCTCAAATGGGGGGGGCCGAGAG
>Ga0115029_1002663_pt1 | contig 10319 bp, 8 predicted proteins | sample SidtaG_3_FD_87297 | JGI IMG/M metagenome (GOLD analysis project Ga0115029, IMG submission 87297) | Marine algal microbial communities from Sidmouth, United Kingdom - Sidmouth_Asex1 metaG | ecosystem: Host-associated > Algae > Red algae > Unclassified | place: Sidmouth, United Kingdom | collected...
GCAATGCATGTCAATGGCACAGCCAAACAAGCCGATGACCGCATAAGTACTCCTGGAATTAGCCAGGCAGTCCGCGGTAACTCCGACTTACCTGCGCGGGCTTGGGGGGCTGCCTCAACAGCCCGAGCAGCCCGGTGTCTCTCTCGTCTCCGCCGCGCTGCCCACCTGTCTGCTCCGCGTGTTCGCGGCTCGCACGGCCAAGTCGAAGCCCGGGGAGGCGCTCGGAACAGAGCGGCGTTGTACCTGGCCGCCCCGCTGTGCTCTTTCCGCATTATCCAATAAGACGGCCGCGTGACAGACTCGCACGTGCGCGGCTGCAGATCTGGGAGCCCTGGATGACGCTCTCAGAATCCCTGCCACGGGAGTGGCGCTCCACATCTGTTCCCAATTCCCATCGCTTTTGTCGTTTCGATGGGACCGTCGATGGCTCCATCGCGGACGATTTTCGGCACTGCGATGCCTAATCGATGCGTCGATGGGCTGTCGATGGAAAATAGTCCGAAGGAGACGATGTACATATGCGCCGGGGTACAGCCGTTCCATAAAGAATCCAGCACGTCCGTTTTCGCGGAAATCTCGCACTCCAAGTGTTGCGGAAGTGCTGGCTCTCAGCAGCCCACCTTGAAGTTCCGTATCTTTTCACGGTCGTAATAGACGGTTTGTCCAATGGTGTCAGAGTTCTATTGCTGAGCTGAGCTGGCCAACTGGACCTTGTGCACAACTTTGGTGTTCTTGCTGCACTTGGTGGCCATGCAGTGCGTCATTGTCGGGCCGAAACAGAGTAAGTCCGCCAAGCTTCCCAAGCACGCGCCGCCCACCCACCACCGCCTGCGCACCGCGCGGCCAGCCAGGGCGGCGGGCGGCTCCCCCACCCGCTCTGTCGCCGCGGCTCGCCCCACCCTCCTCCGGGCGGTCCGGCCCCAGTAACGCCTCAGTCGGGTCGTTGGGCAATCGACCAGCGGCGTCCGAGCCACCGTCGCCGGCGTGCGGACGGATGCCACCTTTGCGGGGGTGATCCACTCGCCGAGGGACCCCCGAGCGCCCGGCGCGCCCCCCGCGCTGACGGTCTGCGGACTGGTCGCCGACGGCGGCAGCAAAAAACGACAGCAGGTGTGGCTGCCGCCGCGGCGGCGGGCACGGCTAGCCGCAGCCTGCTGGCAGGGGGCGCAGAGGAGCGCCGTCACCCGCCCGTTCGTCTGTCCGAACAGGCCGATTGCGCCATTATCTAAATCGTCGCGAGGGTCACAGACGCAGCCCAAGCGGGTCGCACAAGCCACCGACCACCGTCGTGGCGGTGTAGCCGCACCCCCCCCCGCGCATTACCGTCATCCATGGGCACAGTACAATACCGACAACGCCATGGAAAGCTGCGCCTGCCGCCGCCGAAGAACACGCAGCGCCCCAGCACATGCGCGTGCTTCGCCCAGGCCCGCCCAAGGGGGCACGGAGGACGCTGCTGCCGCGCGCCAAAAGGTGGTGGCCACAAGTGCGTCCCCCTTCCGCCTCCTTCACACCAGCCGCTATCGGCGCCCCGCCACGCGCGGCGGGAGCGTTCGTTGCGGTGTCCCCGCACCACGGCGGCGGCAGAGATAGAGCCGTCGGCGGCCGCCGTCGCCACTTTCCATGCCGCCGCCGGCGGCTGTACGCCGCGATGACGTCTAGCAACCGCGTCTTTGCTTGCCGCCGCCCTAGAGACGGACGCATGTCGGCGCCGCGTCGCTACTGACGTTGGAACTGCCGCCAGCACGCATGCGGATTGTGCACGCTCCTTGCCTGCCTCTGCACCCCCTTGTTGCCGCTTTGCTGCGAGTTTCCGGCGCGTCGGCAGCGGCAGCAGCGTCGCCAGCCGCCCGTGTCGCCAGGTGTCACGACGAACTGCACAGCCGGTCAGGTTCCAAACTCATGCGGGGTGCAGGCGGCCGGCGAGCACGCCCGCCGCGCTCCCTCCAGCTGGCCCCGTGCCGTCAGAAACACGGAAGTGCATGTTCCAGCCGACCGCCGCACGTATTCGCCGGCGCCAGGTCTCGGCAACTGGCCTTGCTGGCGGTCATCTGAGTGAGAAAGTGAGTCTCAGGTACGAAGTCGCGGGAATTGAAGTGGTAAGCGCATCCTGCATGCTGCAACGTTTTGCTCACATTCCCATTCACTTACAGTAACTGTGTCCCACCTCGAAAAGCAACACTGCTGCGTGACCTGGTGCAGTGGCTCGTCCAATCATGTGACGAAGGGCCCTGGCTCAGTGCTTGATGAAGCGGCTATCAAGATCCGAGGCGCACTGTTCTTGGATTCCTGGCAAGCTGCTGTCTGTCGAGTAATACACTTGGCGGGTGAAAGATCAGATGGGCCCATAATGCTCATCGAATACGGTATTCGATTCCCGATGAAGGCCCATTCTTTTCGATGTGATTTTCTGCCCATCGACGATGGCTGCACTCTGGGTCTCACGGTCAGCTGTTCAGTCTTGTGGCGCGTCCAAGCGGCTGGTAGCCAGTAACGCAGCAGAGCTCCTGACAATCAAAGCCCACACTCACACAGCGACAGGAATCGTGGTGGACAGCAACAGTTGCGCTGTACATCCTCGTGCTGGCGGCACATGCTGCGCTGGTTGTATTGCATTCGACTCGCACAGAATCGTTTGTGGCCCGGGTAAGGAGGGCGCGCCCCTACACGTGCATTGAGGTGCACTCGAAGTTCCCGTGGAGCAGCTCGGGGCGGTGAGCGTGATCGGGCGGGTGTGGATTGGGGGAGTGAGCCGGAGTAGGGTTGCCAGGACCGTGGGGTTGTGGGTATCGTCGGTGCGCGTTCTTTCTTCGATTGACGACGATCGCGATGGCCTGCACATGGCGAACCTGCCTTTGCTGGCGTCCTGGCGAGGGTGCTGGGGTCTTAGGGTCGGCGGCGGCGGAGGGCTTGGCGTCATCGTCGACGGAGGGTGGCCACAGCATGCCCTCTACAAGGCTCAAGAGCAAAGGTGGCCTGCACCTATCGGCGGGTTCATCGTCGCTTGTTCTCCCCGCTACTTCGCCACCACCCGTCGCAAGTGCCAGTCTTAGCGACGCCACTAAGGGAGGCGTCCCCCATGTGGCTGGCTCGTACGTCGAGCACCCTATGCCTCCTCCTGACGATCCAGGACCAAGCTGTATTCGCGGGAAGCATTCGCCGCGGCCTGCGTCCTTGGACCCTACTTACTCAACCGGCGATGTGGGTGACGGCGGCGGTGCCTCCGCTGCTCCATCTCAAGATGTCAATGGCGCGGATAACGGCACGCATCGTAGCCGGGGTGATCATGCCACTGACCCGGTGTCGGGCACGTCGACTGGAGGACAAACCGACGGACGTGACGAAGTGCCGGGAAGGGGGTACTCGCTGGCTACGTTTCGGGTGGCCTCATGTGTGCACCCCCATCGCAAGGTTGCGCCCGGCTCCGAGGTGCATGCATGCCTTGGCCGCAACGTCTACGTGCTGTGGAACAGCTCCCGACGTGGGTGGCCCTCAACTGTCGATGCCTTCCGCGCGGCTGACCCGTCTTGCATTGTGTTGGAACGGGGCGCTGGCGCTCTGCGGTTTGCGAGCGAGGAGGAGGGAGCTGCTTGTGGTGTGCTCCACCCCAACCGCCTAATGTTTTTGCGAGGCAAGGAGCGCAGCTCCACTTGCGGCGATCAAGACCTGTCGGACGTACAGCTGTTGCTGGAGGGACCGTCGGTGGGCATATGCATATCTTGGGTGACGGGTGGGGGATCGCTCTTGACTCCGTGGGAAGCGCTGGTGGGCGCCGGCTTGAGCGGATGGAACGACGCAACTTGGGTGCATGAGCTGCTACTGTCCGTGCTACCACCGCTCGCGGAGGCCGCGGACGCCCAGCCAGGTACTGCGTCAAGGATGTTGGGGCGCCGTGGGCGGCGCTTTGTACTCAACGCGCAGCACTGGTTGTTGCCGACGACCTCTCGGGCCCCGGCTGCCATGAGCGCCCTTTGCATTGCGGCTGATGCGGTCGACCAAGCCAGCTGCGTGCCGGTTGTCGGGCCTGCGCTGCGCCTCGGTCTGCTTGTCGTCCAATTCGGGGCTCTGGCGGTGTTGGCGGACGGCCATGACGCTCGCCGCAAGGAAGCGATTGAGAGATGCGAGAGCGTAGCGTTTGACGTGCTCTGCCGTATCTTTGCGCAATTGCGCGAGGACCCGTCTGAGTTTGGCGCGGCCTACGTCGAGCAGCTGTGCTCGTTAATGGCGCGCGTCGAAATCGTGATGGAGGAAGTGGAATCGACCTTCTTCATGCCTTCTGTGAAGGCCGCAGTGGCGGGTGCTGCTATTCTCGGATGGGAGCAGCGGCTAAAGGACATCAACGAGAAGCAGATCGCGTCGAGCGTGCACGGTGCGGTTGGCCGTGCGGTTAGCCGGCTGGAGAAGGGCGTGGACGGGTTAATGATGCGCGTGTCCGCGCTGGGGCAGGACCCGGCGGCAAGCGCTCCCCTGGCGCAGGACCTGTCAGTGTACGAGGTGGGGTGGCGGCCCCCCGCTTTATTCGAAGATCATGTGCCGGGCGTCGACAAGCCCAACCGCGTCGAGTTCGCCATGGTGTCTCTGCTCAAGAGTTACGTGCTTGGCGAAGGCGCCAAGGCCCCTCGGGTGGGTGTCTGCGCGATTGGTGGCAGTGGCAAGTCGACTGCCTGTGCGGAGGTGGCGACGTGCAAGCGGATACGGGCACTATTTCCGCTGGGCACGGTCTGGGTGCAGCTCAACGACGCGTCCACGACGGAGACGGTCGCGACGGCAGTGACGGCGCTGTTGTACCACTTGTGCGGGGAGGCTGCTGCTCGGCGCTTTCAACGGCTGACGGAGCGCGAGGATTTTGTAGCGCTGGCTGCTGCGGAGGCCCAGGCGATTTCGGCTGCGGATGCGTCCATGTGGCTTGTTGTTATTGACGACGTGCGCTATGATCATGTCGCTGTGCTGAAGCAACTACTGCTGGTCGTACCGCAGACCACCCCGGTGTTGTTCACGACGCGTTCCGAGATGGTCGTCGCTTCGGTGACGGGTGGGGTGCGGTTGGCGATTAAGTCCTGGCCAGAAGATGATGCTCGGGCGCTTCTGGCAGGGGCCGTCGGCAGGCAGCCAACAAAGTCTAGTCCTGCGTTCTCGGTCGAGGAAGATGCCGCGTGGGTAGGGCGGGTGCTGGAGCTGACGCAGTGCCACGTGCTGTCCGTGAGCATCGTCGCAGCTCTGGTCGCAGCCCGCTGCGGCATGTGGCGGCCGGTGGTGGCGGCGTTGGAGTGCCAATGGACGGACCCCTCGTTTCAGCGACCTCTGACGGACCCGAGGTCAAGGCGCTCCGTGCGGGCGACGCTGGATACGAGTCTAGCGCTACTCCCTGATGACAATTGCCGAAAGGCATTTGCGGCGGTTGGTATCTTGCCCGCCAACGAGCACATTGGCGTGCACGTGCTCGAGCGTCTGTGGCGACCGCATCTCGGTTTTGCCGGTGGTGCAGCTCAGGGTACGTACCTCTCGCGTCCGCAATGGCCCAACGTCGGCGACGCTGTCGTGATTCCGAGCGTTTTTCATCTCGTTCGAGATCTCGTGCGGGCTGGCGTTCTGCATCAAGAGGTTGCTGACGGAGACCTGGCGGGCATAGTCGTGCATCCGGTCGTATGTGGCTACGCTCATAGCTTGTTGGGTGATGACTGCGTTACCGTCCACCAACGGCTGGTTGATGAGTACGCCAGCACCTGCCCGTCAGACGACGCAGACACCCATGGGTGGCTCGGCTACCATTTTTGGGCGACCCCCGACGACGACTACTGGTACAATAACGTAGCACGGCACGCGGCGGCGACTGAGGACGTGCTGGCTCTGGCGTCATTGGCAACGGATGAGTGGCTCACTGCTCGCACGCGGACCGGTCCACCTTCTGGGTACCAAGCGGATATCGATGTCGTTCTGGCATCGCTCCGTTCTGTCCTTGACGAGGCGGACCACTCGGTGCGCGACTCCCCGATGCTGCTGGGCGCCTCGCACTGGGGTCTAGCTATGGCCTACCTCTATAACAGGGACTGCAAGATGACATCAAAGCATGAGGTAGCCATCATCCTACTACGGCGCGGTTTGGATGAGCTTTCGCGGGCCGATGCGCCACTACAATGGGCCGAGATGCAGAACGATCTGGGTAACGTTTACTCGTACCGGGTCAGCGGCGACAAGGCGGCCAACTTCCAGAAGGCGGTGGGGTGTTATTACCGCGCATTGGAGGTGCGGACGCGGGAGGCGGCGCCGCTTTCATGGGCAGAAACCCAACACTGCTTGGGTATGGCGTACGCGGATCGACAAGGCGGCAACAAAGCCACCAACGCGACGGAGGCAATGGCGTGTTTCCGGCGCGCCCTTGACGTGCGCACGCGGGAGATGGCTCCTTTGCAATGGGCCGAGACGACTTACAGCATGGGTGCGGCGTACGCTGAGCGGGTGGACGGCGACCTGGCGGCACACTCGGAGGAGGCGCTGGCGTGCTACCGCCGCGCACTCGAGGTGTGGACGCGGGACGCAGCGCCGCAGCACTGGGCCAAGACGCAACACAGCATGGGCGTGGCGTACGCAGAGCGGTTGGACGGGGACAAGGCGGCAAACATGGAGGAGGCGATGGCGTGTTACTTCCGAGCCCTCGAGGTGCGGACGCAAGACGTAGTACCATTGCCCTGGGCGGTGACTCAAAGTTGCATGGGCGCAGCGTACTTGCAGCGATTAGGCGGCGACAAGGAGGCCAACTTCGAAAAGGCGGTCGCGTGCTACTGGCGCTCCCTCGACGTGTGGACGCGGGAGACAATGCCGGCAAAGTGGGCATCGACGCAGCTCAAGCTGGCCAGCATGCATGAGCGGATGGGCGGCGACAGGGCGGCCAAGCAAGAGAACTGGGAGGACATGATGGCATGCTACCTCCGCGCCCTCGGTGTGTGGACGCGGGAGGCGGCGCCTCATGACTGGGCCAAGGTGCAAGACCGTATCGGCACATCGTGGGCGGAGCGATTGGACGGCGACAAGGCGGCTAACTTGGAGGACGCGTTGACGTGCTACCGCCGCGCACTCGAAGTAAGGACGCGGCTGACAGCGCCGCGGCAATGGGCCAGGACGCAACACAACATGGGCGTGGCGTACGCGCAGCGGTTGGACGGCGACAATGCGAACAGTATGGAGGAGGCGTTGGCGTGTTACCGCGGCGCTCTCGAGGTATTTACGCGCCAGACGGAGTCTCACACCTGGGCAATGCTGCAGCGCCACATGGCCGCGGTGTACGTGCTGCGGGTGGACGGCGACAAGGCGGCGAACATGGAGGACGCGTTGGCGTGCTATCGCCGTGCTCTCGAGGTGTGGAGGCAGGAGACATCACCGCTGGACTGGGCCAGGGCGCAACAGGGTATGGGCGCAGCGTACGCGGAGCGGGTGGACGGCGACAAGGCGGGTAATTTGAAGGAGGCGATTGCGTGCTACCGCCGCACACTTGAGGTGTGGACGCGGGAGACTGTGCCCCATGCCTGGGCACAGCTGCACGACTGTATGGGCACGGTCTACGCGCAGCGGGTGGTCCGCGACAAGTCGGCTGACTTGGAGGACGCGTTGGCATGTTACCGCCTCGTCCTCGACGTGTGGACGCGGCAGACGGCGCCAATGCAGTGGGCCAAGACGCAGCACAACATGGGCGCGGTGTACGCGCGGCGGTTGGACGGCAACAAGGCGGCAAACATGGAGGAGGCGTTGGCATGCTACCGCCGCGCACTAGAGGTCTGGGAGCGGCAGACGGCGCCACTGCACTGGGCCAGGGCGCAGTACAGCATGGGGGCGGCGTACGCTGAGCGCGTGGACGGTGGTAAGGCGGCAAACATCGAGGAGGCCTTGGTGTGCTTCCGAGGTACACTCGACGTCTGGACGCGGGAAACGGCGCCTCATCCTTGGGCACAAACTCAAGACCATTTGAGCGTGGCGTACACGAAGCGGCTGGAAGGTGACAAAGCGGAGAACATGGAGGAAGCGCTGGCGTGCTACCGGCGCGCACTCGAGGTGTGGACGCGCCAGGCGGTGCCTGACTCTTGGGCGAATATGCAGCGCCGTATGGGCGCGGCGTACTTGCAGCGGGTGGACGGCGACAGGGCGGCAAACTTGGAAGAGTCGATGGCGTGCTACCGCCGGGCACTCATGGTGTGGACGCGGGAGGCGTCACCACTGCAGTGGGCCTCGACCCAGCTCAACCTGGCTCACGGGAACCGGCGGCGGATGACCGACAACGGGGTGCCCGACATGGAGGAGGCGTTGGCATGCTTCCAGCGCGCTCTCGAGGTGTTGACGCAGGACGCGGCGCCGCTGCAATGGGCCAAAGCGCAGCACGGCATGGGCTTAACGTACGCTGAGCGGGTTGTCGGTGATAGGACGTCCAACTGGGACGAGGCGGTGACGTGCTACTGCCGCGCCCTCAAGGTGCGGACGCGAGAGGCCGAGCCTCAATTGTGGGCCTCGTCAACGTGGAGGTTGATGTTGGCCCTTCAGGGCGGCAAGCACTGGACGGAGGCGTTGGACAAAGCCCGCGCCTTGCAGACCTTTGGGCGTGAGTGGAAGCGTTGGGACGAGTTGGAAGCCTCTCTCGCCACCCGAGTGGCGGAGCTCAAGAGCGAGGTTGCACAACCACCCGTCGCGGGAGCCATACGCGAACCTCAACCTGGCGTTGACGACGGTCATTTGGCAGACGGTCATTTGGCCTGATGCCCCACTCACATGACGTCGCTGTCGGCTGGCGCGGTCGGCAGCCTCATCGGTTGAGGTACACGCTTTGCGGCGGGGGGTGTGGCTCGAGCTTCTCAACCCGGCGCCGCTGGGCCACCCTCTGGTGTTTAGCATTGGGGGCTGAACGTTTGCGTTCGACGGGCGGGGGTTGGATGAACAACAACGCCGTGGCGTGGACCTCCGGGCTCTGCGTCGACGGTCAAAAAAAGACCGTAGACCGAGGTGGCACCGCCCTCATTAAAGAAAGCCGATTGTGCATCGAGCGACGGCGGGTGCTTCTTGATCATGGTAGGGCAGGAGAAGAAGCACCGCCCTTTACATTGCACACATGAGACCCCACCCTGATGAGCTCACACCGTCTTGCTTCCCCGAGCAGTGCCGCGTTTGCAAAAGCAGCCGCCAAGCGTAGCAGCGTCGGCGGAGGGCAAGCACAAAGCCGTCCCCACCACCACCAAGCAGGGACGGCGTGTGCTTCTTGCCGCCTCCAATCCTCCGGCCACCCGAAACGCCAGAGCCCTACGCTGTGGCCACGAGCAACGACCACGCGGTCGCCACAATCTTACCGTGGCGTTGTGCCGCGTCATGATTCCCAACAGCCCCGTCGCCATCACGCACACCTCGACAATCAGGTCAGCGGCAGTGGTGCCTGTCGGGGTCATTGGAGTCACTGTCGGAGTCATTGGAGTCACTGTCGGTGCGCGCGAAGCGGCCAGCTCTTGGGCGGCACGAATGGAAGGCCACGGCTGGTCGCTGACGATGAGGGGGCCTTGGAGATACAGTAGCGGCGGCGGGAGCCCCTCGGGCAAGCAGGGGTGGAGGCGACGGCGCGCGGGGGCCCCGACAATGCGATTGGCCAAACAAGTGCCCGAAGAGCGCCAGAGTGCCACGTTCTCGGTAGACGCCGGGCACAGTGGGCTGCCGGGCCACCCCCAGTAAATCGCGAAATTCGATGCGGGCCTTGGTCCGGTTTTAGGGCCCATCGCCAGCTGATAAAGTTGCGATTTCGATGCCGTTGGGCGACGCGCATCGGTTCGACGGGGTTCTGGTGGCCCCCGAGTCGGACACTTTAGGGTGATTCAATCTCGTGAGAACATGTCACGAGACCCGGATCGCGGGCGCGGGCGCTGTCTGGCAGTCGATGGCCGGCTGGACCGAGTTTGGTTTCCCGCCCGGCCGAGCGGCCCCGCGTCGCTACGAGGGCTGGACACAGTCGGCGCCCCGCGGCGGCATCTGCGTGCGAGTGGAGAAACATACGGTTTCTCCTGCTATGCTTCGAGCGCTGCGACGGCGTGGTCGTCGACGCGCCGGGCGCCGGTCGCGTGCGAGCCCCACGCCGGTCGCGGCGGCCGCCCGCGGGCCAGCGGGCGCCAGGGGCGACCGGCCGGTGCGGTCGGCGCGGCCACCAGCGCGGCCGCCCCCCACCCGCGCGCGCGGCCGGCGCAGTCGGCCGATCCGTCGGTCGACAGGCGGCCACCCGCCGCCGAGCCGGGCGAGGTGGGCCGCCGACCGTCGCGCCGAGGCGGAGGCACCCCCCCCCCCCCCCCCCCCCCCCCCCCCCC
>Ga0115029_1002671_pt1 | contig 10302 bp, 11 predicted proteins | sample SidtaG_3_FD_87297 | JGI IMG/M metagenome (GOLD analysis project Ga0115029, IMG submission 87297) | Marine algal microbial communities from Sidmouth, United Kingdom - Sidmouth_Asex1 metaG | ecosystem: Host-associated > Algae > Red algae > Unclassified | place: Sidmouth, United Kingdom | collected...
AGGCGATTTTCTGCTCGTCGATGGATCGCATCTGGCTCAAATCGGGTGCGATCGTAAGCCTGTGTCCCGCCCGTGTGCCCCGACGAGCAGGTGGGACCGCTGTAATTTCACCATTTTACAATTGATGTATTGCTGTCTTCCCAATTTTGGCCGATGTCGTCACAGTCAAGAAGGGGTCTGGGTCAACTGCCCATTGGTCAGGGCGCCGCCGCCGTTTCTGGTGCTGCTACCGCCGCCTTCGCCGGCGCCGCCACCGTCACCGCCACCACAACCGCCGAAGTTGCTGCCGGCCGGTACTCAAAGAAGGCGGCGGGTCGCGGCAGTTATCGCGGCGGCCGCAGCCGCTGTAGAAGCACCCGCGCACCCTGGCGCGGGCCTGGGGGGTCTGGCAGAAGCGCCACCGTCGGGTTGCTGTGACCGCGACGCTGTGGACAGTGCTGGCGGCGGCGGCGGCGGCTGCGGCGGCGGTGGGGGCGCGCCGCTCACAAGACGAGGGCGCCGCCGTCGGCGGCGGCGCAGATCGCGAGGCGGACCGACGGCGGCAGTTCAGGCACTGAGGGTGGGGCGCGGGGGGGTGTCTGCCGCTCGAGGGGGGGAGAGCAGAAATTGACCTGTGGGTCGAGGCACCGTGCGCCGACCGCCGCCGCGTGGGTGTCGTCCCACTGCGGAGGCTGGAGCGGCGGCCGCCTTTCCCGTCCGCACCCATGTCGCCCCCTCCTGACGCGCTCTCGACGGCCGCGTCGAGGCCCCCGGGTGCAGCCCCCTTGCTGCCACAGCTGGCGGTGTGCCTCCACACCGCTTCTCAGCCGCCGCCGGCGTCCCGCGGGGCGTCCCACGCTCTGCGTGCGTCTCGCGGGGGCCGCTTGCGCGCGCGTGCGGGCGACACGGGGGGGGAACGCCCCGCGGCATTGGCGCCCCCGCGTTGGGCGCCGCCGCCACAGCTGTTGGATCCCTGAGAGAGGTAGCCACCGCGCGCACACCGTCGTAACGACGTACGTCCGCCCCCGCTCGTCAGCTGGTCGGAGTGGGAATCCAAAGTCTCTACCGAGCGTGTTAGGCTACCTCGCCCCTCGTTACGCCCCTCTTATTCCGGCGCTGCTTGCACCTGCCCCCAGCGCGCCAGCCCCCGCCGGCGCAAACACCTCCCCGTCCGGGCACCCCCGTGCCCCCGCACGCTCTCCTCACGTGCTCCCCCGCGCTCCCGCGCCTGGTCCGACGCACGCCCTCCCCGCGTGCTCCCCCCCGCGCCGTCGCACCAGAGCCGGCTAATCCCGTGCTCGCGTGCCTGTGCGCCACGTAGTGCCGACATGGCGGCAGCCGCCAGGCGGCTTCCCCCCCCCAGTGGCTCAAATCCGTCCCCGGTCGTGTCGCGTCTGCCAGCCAATGAATCGCCGGGATCCCATTTCTTGGACCATCCGTGTCCAATCAATTGGCTTGCCTCTGTAAGCCGCGATTGCAGGGGCAGAGGCGAACCCACTGGGGCATGCCCCAAAGGGGCAAGGCGTGACGCCAGACCGCGCGCCGCCTCCCCCGCTCCGCAGTGCGGCGCAATTGTCTCCGCGCCTCCACGCGGCGCGTCCCCTTGGCCGCCCCCGCACGCCGCAGCCCCAGCCGCGTCCCCACGCGTCCTCTCCCCGCGTGCCACTGCATTGATCATGCCGTGTCATGCGGAGCTCCGCCGCACCTATGCCAAAGCAGCAGTCGTGGCGGGCGTCGAGGCCCCCACTTAAGGCGTGGTCGGCCGAGGGCCGGCCGCCCCATCCCCGCCTTGCGTGCGGCCGCCGTACGGGCCTGGCGCCAACAACCGCCGCCGCCGATGTCAAATGGCCGACCGGACCAGGGCAGACGCGGGCGGACGCGGCCGCTGCCATTGCTCCGTTTGCGTCTGACGGTGCCGTCGGCCGGCGGCGGCAGAGCGGCATCTGCCCCGACCACGGCCGCTCGGCGGCCGCCGGCGCTACGGGGGCGGCGCCGGGGGGCGGTGGCCGCCGCCCTCCCCCGCCCGCGATCGGCAGTCGGCCATTGCGCCAGCGAGCGTTGGGCGTGCCCGCACGCGCCCTCTCCCCCCCCCTTCTACGAGCGGCCGAGCCGCGATGCTGCCGCTGGGCGCACGCGTCGCCACGGTTGGCGGCGCCCGCGTCGCTGCCCCGTCGGGGACGGGGCGCGCGCCGCGGCCATTTTTTCTGTTCTACATATTCATGTACCTGCTGCTGTATGAGGTCCTAGGGCCGCAACTGGAACGCACGCATGGTCGGGCAGGCTGCAGCTCTCCCAAAAACCCCGCACTCCTACAGTTGCAACAGTGTTCCAAATCGGCCTCCACGACCCTGCAGCCTTTGACCAATAAAACTCACTTTTAGATGACGATGAGGTAACGAAAGCGCACCAAGCCTGTAAATCCCCTGGATTTCAGGACAGGGTACTATCCAACATGCGCATAGGGGGGCAGGCGTTTTCCCCAGTGGTTTTCCCAACCCCCCTACTGACAGCAGGGATGGCCGTCCCCGTCGTCGTTTGATATAACCAACTGTGCTTTGGACGACCATTGTCCCCTGGGCTTTGCCGTGATCCTCTCTCCCGTTGGAGAAGGCTGGGCTGAGGGTTGTTTGCCGGGGCAGTTCCTTCGACGGACCGAGCTGATCAAGAGGTCCCATCGGCTGGAGGACTAACCAACGTGTTGGTGCCTAGAACCACTACAGTTTGGCTTTGGATTCCGACTGCATTGCTGTAAACACTCTCGGGTCGTGCGATATGCGTGCGACAGCCGGGCGCGCACGCATATACAAAACACGAATATGTAAGGTGCACGGGCTGGACCTCACTGCGCAGTGCGCTCATTTCGCAACCCGGCAAGGTCATCATCATTTTGACGAAACGATTGTGGTCGATGGCAGCAGAGATTAGAAGTCCTGCGAAGCACTTGTGTCTGAGTTCGTCGAAAGAACCGCTTCCCAGTCACGATGTGTGTGCGGACTGTCATCGCAAGTTAAGGTCAATCAAGTTCACATGGATGCATCGTTCAGACAGGGCCTAAATCAATACTCTAGATCGCCACGTGCACCCAAGATATAAGAGGCTTTTTCATGTACGTCAGCGGTCGCCTCGACCGTGCTTCGACGGTACATTGTGCGACGTTGAGACGATATGTACCTTCGAGATACAGCAATTTCCGACTGTCGCCGACGGTATTCTCAAATTGTACCGTCGCGCCCGAGTCCAACGCACTGTACATCCGATGTGCATTCCGAGCATGTGTCGCCCATGCAAGACTCCATGGGGAGGTGGTGCGGCCCTAACACGCACTGGTACGACCCGATGCGGTACAACGGGGGGCGGCAAGCAGCCTCTTTCGCAGCAGCACAGGTGATCACATCCAGCAGGTGACTTTGCGGCCCAGAACAGGTGCTGTATTGCCACGTGGTGTCCTGCGCCGCTCTGATTCTTCTGTGCCACCCAGCTGCACCCCTGCGATTGTCTGCTGTTACAACGACGACTCACGTCGTTGTGGCCGCGATGCCGACCCCCAGCCCGACCCCAGACATCGCCGCCCCGACCTCCCCCTCTCTGCGCACAATCCTCTTTGTACGCGCTCAGCGCGTTGTTTGATGTGCATGTAGGCGAGCCACCGCGCAGCCCCCCCTTCTTCGTTTTTGGGCGTGTATTTGATGCCATGCGTACAGCAGCCGCACATGCTGAACGGGAGGCCACGGTCTCTTCGCGGTAGGCCATGCCTCCAAGCTATTCGTGTGCTTCCTCGCCTTCCCATTTGTCTGCCGGAATGCCGTCTGTCAGCGCGGGTCATCGCGGCATTCACCGCTCTCTCTAATGCTCTCTCTTCCCGTACGCAACACAGTACGCTGTACGCACACCGATGCTCACAACGCTCTCACTCACCAACAATGGAATCGGACGACCACACATCTGGCTGCATAACCGCACCAGCGGCGGCGCGCTACGCCCTGTGTCACAGGTATGTACTGCTCCGACGGACGACCCAAAATTTTCTTGATAAGATATCACTTTAGTCTACAACGGAACTACGCATCCCGTGCCCCCTATCCATCAGGTACAGTCCAGATACAGTGTGTTCTCGTTAAAAGAGAATCGTGTCTAAGAGAATATGGGTCTCGAGTCGTCGATTTTAGGACCTGTAGGCCGCTTTTCATTCATATTGAGCTGAATCAGATGTCAATTTTAACGAGAACACACTGTACAGTAGAAAGCAACCTTCAGACTTCGTGCAAAAATGTCTCAATTCAAAGTAGCACTCCGCGCGGGTGTGCAGACCAGTCCTATGACGCGTCCTTCCGGCTCCGACTCCCACTACTCGTGTAGCGCAAAATCCGCAAGTGAAGAGCGCTGCACGACGTTGGGCGCAACTTCGTTTTCACTTTCATCTTCAATTCCAGGCGCATGCACGCAATACCCTGGCGGAGGCGCGCTCGGCGACGCATCGACACCGGGCACGCGTGCCGGCTCCATAGCCGCGAGCGCGCACCGGCGCACGTACAGCCACGTTGCGGCGGCGGGGGGGGCGAGGGGCGGGGAAAGGCGTGCCGCCGCCGCCACCGCAGCGGCGGCGGCCCGCCGACGCGGCGCAACGCCCACGAGCGGGGCAGTCACCCCGCCGCGCAGCGCACCTGCGCATGGCAGGCGGGGCGGCCGACACGGCGCACGGCCGGGCGGGTGGGATCGACCGCCGCGCGACAAGGCGCCTCTTACCGCACCGATAGATGGCGTCAGCAACCGCCGACGCGCTGCCGCAACAGAAGCCGGCGCGGAGGCGCGATCACCAGCGGGTGATCGTGGGCGCTTCGAACCACGGAAGTCGCTGCGCGCGGTCGCCGCGCGCAACTCGGGGCAGTGGGTGGGGGCAGGGGGGCAGGCGCCATCCGGGCCCAGAGACCTCTGTGGCAGGACAGTCCTTCTCAGCCACGAAATACCATTCGCTTTTAGTGTCAGACAACACTGACGCGCCTTCAGATCCCTGAGGACACGAATGCAGACTGCCACCTCTGAAACGGAGAGCAAGTCCCTTGATCTAAGTATATGTGTGCATCACTACACTTTGAGAGCACCCTGTCCTAAAGACCAGGTAAATAAGAAAGCGCATCTACGACCAGTAGTCACCGCTGGAAGAGGTGAGGAGCGAAGCTCCCTATTCACACCCCACGAGGTGAACCTGGCGAACAGTCTGCGAGCAAGCGCATCTACGATCATGTACTACACATCGCTGGACGAGCAGCCTTGCTCCGGAGAGGCACTCATCTTCGATGATGCCGTCGAGGCGTCTCGGACGCTTTCGTCGAGAAGAGGAGCTGTGGCAAGAGCCGACGAGCTGCATGCAACGCCACGTTCGGCCAACTTGGTGCGCTGCCGCTTCTGCGCCGGCAGGATGGTTGAGCACGCGTCACCATCCGTGACATACGATGCTCGCGCGCCTGTCAAACTTGTACACGTAGTCGTCGCCGGCTCCGGCATTGCGAGATGGTCCTTGTCGTCGTCGCCGTCATCGTCCTCCAACCCGCCTCCGTCACGACCTGAAACGTGGTGCTCACGACGGCGCGCCACGTTGAGTCGACGGACTTCCCACCCGCGCGCCCACATCCGGGCGCGGAATTGCATGACGGTTGCAACCAATTCCTCGCGGGACGCCGTCTCCATCTGCGCCTCGGCGGCCGTCTCCGACAGCGTTGCCGCTTCGCCCGGTGCCGTCGCCTCCACCGCTGCCAGCAGGTGCGACACAACCGGTGTGACAGATGTCGGGAGGCCGTCAAGGGCGTGTTCGGCGGCTCCCGCGTCGTCAGTTTCCCTCCCAAAGGAGCGAGCACCGCTCTGGTCGTCCATGACGACGACCCGCCGCGCTTAACAATCACGTGCTAGTACGCAAAGCTACCGGGGGACGACGGAGGGGTGCCAAACAGGATGAAGGGGTAATGATACAAAGTGTGGTGGTTGTGAGGTGGACGTAGATGTGGCTTGTATGGGGCTGGATGGGGTCGACGCCCAGCGGTACCACGCATGCGCCCCCGGGGTGGTGCTGACTCACATTAGATGCTGATCAAGAGCCCGAGGCGCATCTGACCTGGTCGGGCCGCCTGGCGGATATCAATCTGCGCCGGATACTCGTGGTTGCGTAGCTCTGGGGCGCGTCCCTGCAAGCGATCGCCTACTGCATTTTCTGACACGGGCGTGCGACGCGCATCTGCGTTCGAAGCGCTGTATAGCCTCGCAATCCGGGGGCCACCCCTATTCTTGTCTCTCACACAGACGTGCACGTCCATGACGCAGTTGTCTTCTCGCCCCGCCCTCAAAAGCTCCGAAATCTCGGCGGGGTCAGCTTTAACTTTTTGCACGCAATTCTCTGTCGGACCATATTTTTTTTGCTCCACCGCGGTACGTCGTCCATGGTCGGTGACCCAGACCCAGAACGCGGCACTCGGTCGTACAGCATAAAGCACGCTGCTCCCTTGGCGCGCTGGAACATGCGCGCGAGCGCGCGGCATCGACAGAACCACGAGGTCGACACCGGTGTCCCCCGGTGAGTCTACTAAGGCGCGTCCTTATGACAACCCATTTGCCGGCCGCGAAGCATGAGATGAACTATCGGTGAGTGACGAAGTCGACACACCGGGTGTGCAGCAAGAATGGCGTCATTAGGGTGAAACATTCGCTCTCCCCACCCCCTCCACCTGCAGACTCCTCTCGCCCAGTCCCAAAGAACCCGATGGCAGAGTCCATTGCCACGACGCAGCGACAAACAGCCCCACCGTGCGTGGTGGGGGAGTAGGCAGAACACGGCGGAGGCCAGCGGGTGGAGGCACTCACAATCGACAATGCACGGAGCGCCGCCGCCAGTTGTCCACTCTGGGGAAGGGGGCACTCAGGACATAGCGCAACGAGGGAGCTAAGGCAGACCATGACCGCGGCGTGATGCTCGAAAACGCGGTCGCACGTCAGCGGTGCCCGCTCTGGCCGACGTGCTTCGCGAAACGGTAGCGAAAACAGGCATCCTCTTTGACACATTGAAAAAAACAAGGGGCAGACCCACACATAACCGAGGGGGGGGTGAGGGAGCCGGATGCATGGGACAATGCCCAATCTATGCCTCCGTCATGTCCACCGCCACCACAATGGACAACGCCGCAACTCGCGCCGCGCCCCTGCCGCCGCCGCCGCCACCGCCGCCGCCGCCGCCGCCGCTGCCGCCACCCCTGTGCTACCGGGTGCGAAAGTGCTTGACGTTGAGGGAGGTTGTCTCCGTCGACTCGACACCGCGCGCATCGCAGCCGTTAACAAACACCCGCGGTCTGGCGGCAGATGCGGCCGACGCGTCATCCACCCCCAGCAACCGCCAATCCAGTACGCAAACGGCAGGGGACAGCCACCGTTATCCCGGCCACTGCCGCCGACACCAACCGCACCTCCTCGCAGCAGCGGCCGTGAGGGCCACACGCAATAAAAGAAGGCGTGCGACGCCACCCGCAGGAGCCGCAGCCACCTGTTTGGCCGACACTGCATGAACGGGCAGACCCCAGCGCGTGACCGCCGTCATTGTCCGGCACGGCGATGGGGGAGAGCGGGAGTCGGCCTGGCGACGGGCCTATCCGATGCACATGCAGAAAGCCGCAGCGGTAGCAACGAGGATGCCAACGTCGACCTCGCCGACCGAGAGCAGCAACAAGAAGCAGGGGTGTAGCGCGAAGGCGCACGGGTCGCAGGACGGCATGTCCGCGAGCGGGGGCGCGAGACGAGAAAGCCACACACTGCCATTGGTGCCGACGGGAAGCCACACACCCCCACCGCACGCGCAGTACTCAGTCACACAGGCGCACGCACACAGAACGCGGGGCCAAGCGGTCACCCGCGTTGCGCAACATGCGACGAGCGCCTCCAAGCAACCGTGCGGCAGCGGGGGGGCAGAAGGAACACCCAGCCCGGCCGGCGCGCCCGCAGCGTCACTGCCGACGTCACGACAAGCGGCCATCCAGACGCCCTTCACGGCACGCACCGCTTCCCAGTGCCGGCTCTGACGCCGCACCATCACCGCCGCCTGTCTGGTGCACGCCCCCCCCCTCCCCCCCCAAAGGCCACGACCGCGACCGCCGCACTCCGGCGCGGCAGCGTCCACGTCCACCTTTGCTTGCCGACAGTCACCACCGACGCGGCCGCCACGACGCGGGTGGCCGCGGCGCCGCCCCGCCGCCCACGACCGACGGCCGCGCCGGCGACGCGGCGCGCCAGTGGCCGTCGACGAGGGTGGCAAGGTGGCGGCCGCCACGCAAGGGCACGCCCCGTGTTTGCGAGGCTGGCGGGAGGGGAGAGGCCACCAGAGGGAGGAAAGCGAGAAGATGCAGCGCCGCAGGGGAAGAGCATGGCCGCCAGCACGGCAGCGACGCGGCCGTGGGGGACTGCCAGCGCGGCGCCCGCCAATGTCGGCTGCCGCCGCGGCGAGGCCGCCGCGGTAGCGATGCAACAAACACCGCGGGGTGTCGACCGCCACGATCCTCCATACCGCCGCTGCCGCAGCGGCAGCCAGGGGAGCACCCGCACCGGCGGGCCGACCGGGACGGTGGCGGCCGCCGCCGCCGTCGCCCGCCCCAACCAGCCACGCCGACGGCGATCCCGCCCCGTCGGTCACCGACCGCAGCGGCGGCCGGTGGATGGATTGACGGCGGCCGCAGCGCCAGCCGGTCAACTGGTCATGGTGGAGGGGGGAGCGCGGGGCGGCGGGCGCACCAGGGGAGCCAGCGCCCGTGTAGGCGCGAGCGCGGCACACGGCCAAGTCGAGGAACAAAGCCGAGCGACGCAGAGTGTCGCTCGGCTTTGTCCCTTGGTGGCTTGCGCTGCAAGACCTGCCCACAATGCCGCCGTGCAATATCAAAGTGGCGTGAGACAAGTCCTGACGTTGTCAGATTGCACATGAAAGCAGTCCTGACGTTGTCAGATTGCACATGAAAGCAGCCGCGCGCCCCCTGGTTTTCGCGTTTTACCGAAACCACCCGTGCAACCGACGTTTCTCTTGTTTGTTGCCTCCATCGCGCACCGCGCCCCACCACACTGGGTTGGATGTCGTGCGTCCACGAAGGCACACGGAGCCCTCGTCGGCGACCTGTGAAGACCAGATCAGCACTGATTGGTGCGGAGAGCCCGGCTGGAAAACAGACGCGTGGTCATGTGTCACGCCAATGGCGCGACCCATCCAGCGGTCGCTGCCGAATCGTACCGAGCAACGGCTCAGCAACGAGCACACCCACATCAGTTGCGAGCAAAAGGTCTCTCTCGCACGACGGCGCGGTTCAGTTTTATACTTCACCCGACCACCTCCGGCTTGTCCTCCCTCCCGCGTCAGTGTCCGCTTGTTTTTTACTTGGCTCGTTGACCTTCAGGCCATCCTCATCTTTGCCCCTATTGTCTTCTCAACGTTGCCCCCGCCCGGCCCCAGCGGCCCTCGTTTTTTTCCCCCACCCTCCGTCTCCACCCCGCCCGCATAGTGTCACCCCCGATATCATGGCGGCGTTGATGGTGGGGCTGTGCAACCTCTTCCCCATGATCTCCGAGCGCCTCCTGTTTCACTTTGGGGGCCCCGCCAGCCTCGAGCTCGCCGCCAGCGCCTGTCGCCCCCTCGCCGCCACCTTGTCGCCGGGTTCCCCCAGGTGGCGGGACCTGCTGGCGAAGCACGTCAACTTGACGTCCATCCCCGAGACGGCGACTTTATGGGGGGTTGCTCACCACACCCGATGGAAAGAGTCGGCCGGGGAACCGACGGCGGAGGACCTGACGTTTTCGCCCCCGCTGCGGCGCGTGCGGGGGTGGGCGGGGGCGGCTGACCCCACTGGGCAGGGCACCTTCCTGTACGTCGATAACCGGGCAGCGGCCGCCTCTTGCCCGGCGACGTACAGACTGACGGCTGTCTTGGCCGAGTCGGCCAACTCGGCCGAGGCCGACGACCCGCGCTCCCTCTTCATGGCCACGGCGCTCACGTCCGTGGCCGGCGCGGCGCTGATCGAGGCCACCACAAACGGCATTCTCTACGTTCCCCAGGACGTTCGGCTTTGGAGCCCAGAGTCCACCACTGACGTGCACGTGTGGGTGGTGCGGGTCGAGCCCGACTTCCCGTGGCCGCCGCCCGCCGCGCTGTCCGACGTGGCCGGCTGGGCCACCGCCCCGCCGCCCGAGGAGCACGTCCACGCCGCGGCAATGGCGCTACTCGATGCCGCGGGCGTCGCCCCAAAGTCCCGCGAGCCGATCATCTCGCCGCAGCGCGACGACGTGCCGCCCATGAGGAGCGGCCGCCCCGCC
>Ga0115029_1002676_pt1 | contig 10288 bp, 12 predicted proteins | sample SidtaG_3_FD_87297 | JGI IMG/M metagenome (GOLD analysis project Ga0115029, IMG submission 87297) | Marine algal microbial communities from Sidmouth, United Kingdom - Sidmouth_Asex1 metaG | ecosystem: Host-associated > Algae > Red algae > Unclassified | place: Sidmouth, United Kingdom | collected...
GCCCCGCCGCCGCTACCACGCCTTCGACTACCGACGCGGACGCCCACCGCACGCGCCTGATGCAGCTCGAGGCGCTCGCCTCTATGGAGGCTGTCGTCCTGGCTCGTGCCGCCGCCCAAGATGTCCTCAGCAAGGACAACGCCTTCAAGGCGGGCGCCACCCTTCGCCGCTTAGCGGAAGACGACGTCAAGGTCGTTGCCCACGGCTGGAGCGGTGGCGCCGTCGGCGGCATTGACGGCGTCCCTCACCCCGTCGGCGCTACCCGCGACATCCGCCGTCCCCGTAAGAACAGCCTCAAGGGCATCAACGTCGTCAAGGGCGGCCTCTGTGGCGTCAACCCCAAGGACAAGAAGGTCATCCTTGCCGTCGTCTGCAAGGCCGTCGTTGATCACTTCTTTATCGGCCGCTCCTTTTGTCGCCAGAGCTCGGGCGACGTCGCCAAGGCCGCTGCCGACGTCGAGGCGGCCTGCCCGACGCTGGCCCGCGCCCAGCGGAGCTGAGCGGCGTGCGCCCTGCTCGCGCGCGCCGTCCTGCATCGCAACGAGGCCGAGGCACGCAAGGTCAAGGACAAGGTGGCGGAACTGGCGGCCGCGTCGGCGGCCACATACCAGACCCCCAAGGCGGCCGAGGTGGCGACGCCCGAGTGGCACTACGCACCCGCCGATGACAACCAGGATGCGGCCGGCGGTCGCGGCTCCGACAGCGACGGCGCCGAGGACAACGACGGCGGGGAGGCCTTTCTTTCTTGTCTGTGACCTTTTGTGTACCACCACTAATGTAGTGTTAACGTTGTGTCATTAAACATTGGCGAGCTACATAGCTCTTTAAAGTAACAACCTGCTGCATATAACGTCCTACATACCAAACCATGAATGCCGTATTTGGGGAATGATTAAATGGAACATTCACGTATCGGTACAATTCGAGATCCTGTCCCGGGGCCGCGCACCAGCCTGTGGTGTGGATGCAACGTCGCTCTCCATCCCTATTGGTCGATGCTAAAATGAACGGGTGAACGTGACAGAGCTCTGCCGCAGTCCCCGGTTTTCGCGGTCCTCATGAGCCCAGGTATGCCGGTTTTTTTGCCGTGAGGAGGTCTGAGACTCCGGTCATTGTCTCACTGATGCCGGTTTTTTCCGGAATACTTGGGTCCCCTGAAGGGCCCTGTGGTGCGTCCCAAACTTTAGGAAACCGGCATAGTTCTCGATAGGAGTATGCCGTTTTTTGACTCCGGCTTTTTCCGTAGGGCCGCCCTGAAGACTTATCCGTGTAGTGGGTGCCCCGTCCAGGGCAACCACACTGCCCGGCACAGGTTTCTGGACCGTAGGCGTGGTATGAGAGAGAACGAGGCTGTCCTCTTTCGCCGATGCGCTCGGCGGCATGCCCGGGCTAGCGCCTCCTCGAAAGACCCCTCGCCCGGTATCTCTGCTAGCCATTTGAGCGACCACGGGAACTGTAAAGGAAAATCGAGTCGATGGATCGGGGACCATGAGGACATTCAGAATCGACCCTTCGACACATGTACCTGAAAATCCGGCACCAGGGAGAGAGAAACAGGAGCTGTTACAATCGGTATCGCAAAAGCAAGCGATTGGCAAAGAACTGCCCCAATTGAGACTGAGAGAGAGAAGGGTCTGTCTCGATTACTCCGACGAGAAATCCACTGCACGAAAGGGATGCACAATGAAAAATGGGGTCGGTTTCGAAAAGAGATAGAAAGTACGATAAACACGCTCCTGTGTAGCCTCGAGCGGCGTTATTCCTGATCTGACATCTCTGCCGTTCGTTTCGGGCAAAAACATGCGCGAGAGGACAGACTCAGAAAGAAAAACCGCAAGACTTTTTGAACCTCTCGCAATGCACCGGCCAGAGAACGGCACCTTCGACTCAGGCACGTATAGCACGTATTGGACATACACCGACGCGGTGTGTCAAGTGACAGACACCATATTTCGGGTCCCCCAATTTGTCCTGGCGGCCTGGGAATAGGATTGACTCTTAGTTGGTCATGAAAAGTTTCCTGGGAAGATTAGGAAGAGTCCAACGTTCTTCCACAATTTACGTTGCCTGCCGCGTAGTTGTGGTCACGGTTATGGCACACGAGGCGCCGATCTCTTGGCTACTTTTGATCTCCTCACCGTTGACGTTGCGACCATCGTCGTCGACGTCTGATCTGTCACTGTAGTCATCCAGCACGAGGCCTTCAGAACAGGGAACCTATTTTTCATCTAGGCTGCCGATTATGGCCGGTAGTCCTTCTGGATCAGAAGCCTCGGCCAGCGCTCATGTCACCGGGGCGCCCTGGACGTCGGGTGCGCTCTTTGCATGTGGTTTGCAGAGCGTGCGGCTTGGGGCAGCTCGTAGCGGCTAACACTATTGAATTGCGTTCGCATAGACCTCGATCAAACTTCAAACACCGCTGTTCTGCATGCCACGAACTGCTCGCCACCGGTCTTTCCCCCGTTTAGGACTTTCAGCATCAGTTCGTGTCAGACAGTGCAGCACATGCAGGATGCAGGGTCATATGGATTCGACCTGCCCACTGGTGCAAGATCATTCTTATCCGTGTGTCATCCGTTGTGCGCAGACATCGTGCACGGTGTGTCCTGTGGCATGCATGATGTGCAAGATCCCAGGCCGCACAGAGGACATGCGTTCATACGTGGTTCCCAAGGAGCGTCAGGCCAAGCTCGTATGCATAATGCGGAATATCGCTGCAATGCACACCCGTCTCTAAGTGATCATCGATGCCCGGGAGCTGATGCCGCGCCAATTGAAGGAGAATCGAGCTCGTGCCAATCAGTCTCTGATCGTGACAGCTGGTGATTCTGGGCGGGAGTCGCACGTGGTGTCCTACGTCGCCAGATCAACGATAGTCGACGTCGCGGAATTGGGCGGTGCCGCAGCTCACCCTTGGACCCGAGAAGCAGATGCTGCAGTGGCGGCCGCGCTGGACGCTATTGCGAATCCTTGGGCTGCCCAGCTTGCCGGCGCCCTCGCAGCGGACCGCGTGCGCCACTGTGATCGCGTTGAACAGGCGCCATCCGTTATACCAGTATTTGATGGGGCTAGCACCGTCGAGCGGGCGCGAGTGGCAGCCCTCGGCACCCTTCACCGAATGTTTCGGTCAATGCCGGAGCCAAAGTACACGCCGGCTCAGCGCAAGAGCATGAGCGACCTTTTGCGGACTGTTGGGGAGCAAGCGAGGCGCGTAGATGCTATTGTTGAGATCTGCAGGTCAGAGAACCCCTCCTCTGATCGCTCTGGTGCTTAGCTTCGCACTGCTGGGCAAAATTTCGCGCATATACCGGACGTTGAGCTAGCGTCGCAAGTGAGGGACACTCTTAACGCGTTTTTATGAGCCCCGAACCTTTTCTACGGTCGAGCGCTAACAGTCAACTCACTTGACACCTCTGCGCTTATGGCCGGTCTGATGAAGTGTGCCGAGAGCGCCAACCTCAAAACTGCTTCAATCCGAGCGGCGCTGACGCAGTTTATCACCAAGATCCGCCGCGGGAGCGATGGCCTCCAGAAGTTGTTTAATGTACGTTGCCTGTCACACCAAAGAGCAGCAAGAGTACTCCAAGATATCCCCCGTGCCTGTGTTGATACAGAAGCGCAACGCATGCAAATTTTGCCGCTGAGACATCGATGACCCTTGACGTCTCTGGTAAAGTATCTGGGACCCTGCAGTGACTTCCACGTTACAGGTGCGCTGCAATGGTCCCTAGCTGGCGTCAAAACATGGGTGGCGTTCTCTCAAGCAGCACAACTACAGACGGATCGGATCCTGCCTATGCCTCATCCCAGGAGCAGGCTCAAGCGCCGGGTACTCGATTCAAGAAGACTCACTGGCCAGAGTAACAAACCGCTTATTTTATGTGCCTGCGTGTATGGTCTTTGTGCTTGGGAAGGCACCACTAAACTTCGCAGCGGCGGAAACGCTGAGATCCGCGGCGAGTGCTCGCCATTGATCCACACGTATCAAGATGTCGCGTGTCGGCCAGCGATGAGAGCCTGGCACGACGGCCGGCGTGACTGGGCCGGCCGTCGTGAGGTAAGGCAGTCGGGGGGGAGGTGTGAGGGGGTTTGTGTGCTGTGTGGTACGCCAGAGTGGTGCGGCAGAGGCATGATTACGGCCATTGTGACAGTGGCGAAGGCAGCGCGCGTGGTGTGTGCTTGTATTCTGAAGTACGGCAGGGAGCGTGTGGATGGCGCTAGTAGCTCAGAAGACTTCTGTGTGCGCACCGGAGCTTTGAGGAGGCCATCGCGCATCCCCGTCGGTGGTCGCTGGTGGCGGAGGTACGTGCGGAATACGTGAAGCGCTGATATTAGCACACCTTGGATAAAAACCCCACTTTTATGCAACTTCCTGTATGGTAGCTGTGCGTCTGGTGGCACTACTGAACTCGGCAGGCACGCAAACCCCAGGATCCGGGGCAAGCGCACGCCGCCGGTTCGCACGCAGCAAGATGTCGCCTGCGGGTTGGCGGCGGGAGCCTCGCGCGAGGGCCGGCGGGATTGCGCCGGAAGCGGCGGCGGTGGGACAATCGGATGGGCGGTGAGAGACGTGGGGTCGTCACTGCGTGACTGCGGGGTGTCACAGCGACCGTTCTTGGATGGGCGCGGAACCTGAGCGGAGGTACATTGTGCGTCGTTTTGTTCTCTGACTTTGCGTTCGTACTTTCGATGGCTCCGGGGACAAAGAGTAGCCTTCGTCAACGTCTGGCGCACGAAAGTCACAGCGAAAGTGCCAGGACGCCAGCAACGTGCGGTGGCTTTGGTCGAGTAGGCGAGACACGGACACACAGACACTAACGCAATGCAGCGCCAGCTCCTCGGTCTTCTGTGGCTTTCCGCGCTTTTTCTTGTTTTTGGTGGCGCAACTGAAGGAATCAGGGTCCGAATCGCCGGAGACGCCGGCGCCTCAGCAAGTGCAGATCGATTCGCCAGCGACGTTCTGTCACAAGCCGGCGTGGGCGGCGGGCGCATCGGTCAGATCCCGGTTGCGGCCAGCTTGCTGGTTCTCGCTGTTTGAAGTTTCCCCCCATGCGGTTCCCTCGTCACTTGTCAGGTTCTGAGTACTCTTTTACTCCTTTTAGCGTTCCGCGTTGCTGTGTTGGCTTGTAGGTTTTGGCAGTGGGACCCGCTGCCCTGTGGCCGTGGCATCGTTGGGGTACTTTCTTTGCCGTTTTGTAGCTTCCATCAACTTGGCTTGCCTGTGTGGAGTCTTCTTCCCTTTCGGCTTTTTGTTGTTGTGCTGTAGTCCTTGGGGGATGTTCTCGTTTGTTTTCTCTTTCACGCTTTGTGTCGGCCTCCTCTGCGTTGTCGTTTGTTGGTCGTCTCGGTTACGCCTGCAGCATCTATTTAACAAGGCCATCTTTACTCCGACACCGCGGCAATCGGTTCTTTTTGTACAATGACGGGCATTTATTGACAAGCACGGATGTAGGATGTGGTGGGTGGCGTGACGGGAGGGGTGTTGAGTAAGGCTGGAGCTCGTCCGCGGAGGGGAGAGTAAGCCACTTATTGGGAGCTGAAAGCATGCAGATGTGGATGAGACAGGCATGGAACAAGGGATGGTGGTTAAACAGCAGTGGGCGTTGATCGAGGCGGAAGGCTTCAGGGGAGCAGGTGCGCTGACCTCATGGCGGGAATGCACGGAGACTGCGTCAATGGCAGGATGGCACCGAAGCGGAGGTTATATAGTAAGGAAGGTCGTTGGTGCCGAGCACGTAAGCATTGAACCACATCTTGGACTGTCTGATAAGAAACGCCCGAGCGTGGGATCAGGCCCCCGCGGTCGTCCACAGCCACTGGCAACAGCCCCAAGAGAGTGGCCGCTGTGATCAATAAAAAGAGGGGGGGTACATCCGCTTGGGAATGCCCCGCTTACGTCTTCGTGGGTGACAGAAAAATGCAAGACGACTGGGCGCGGGGGACGGTAGGGCCAGGGGGGGGGGTAGAGGACGGCTGTCTTGGATGAGAAGCAAACAGTACCAAGTCAATGCGACCGTGGGATCGGTTCCGATGGGGTGGGGGCGAGCTGGCCGCACGACCTCACAAGCCTCGGTTTGTAAAATCTACAAGCGCACGTGCCGTCTCTGCCCGTGCCTGGGCCAGCCGACGGAGTGCCGTGGTCCAATCGGAACGTGATGGTATTTGCTTCAGCCAATGAAATCGACAACGTTGTGGGACTGAAACCATCGGGGTCCCGCCTAAAGGTGGATCTCACGCACTAAAACCTCTGGCGGCGACGCATGTTCAGGCCCACCAGAGACTGACACCATCGCGCCCAATGCCAAAAGTTCCTCTATAGAAAGAACAACCAACTTGCCAGCTTTCAGTCTATGCGCGCCGTTCCGATGTGTGGACTTTATTTTGGAGCTTTGTCGTGCGTGCAGATACAGTAGGGTGCCGGATTTTCAATAATTTTGGCGCCCTCGTTGACGCCATGCTGCCAAAATGGGCATGTGAGGCCTGCTCGACCATGAAAAGTTGTAAGCATGTACATGACGAGCCTTACAGCCTGTCAGAAGTCGAAACTGACTATTGCGGAAGCGCTGGCGATCGGGACAGAAAGTGACGCGCCGGCCCTTGGACTCGGCCGTATCGTTTCATACCACTCGCTGGACGCACAGATTACGAAGCGGGGGCTGCTGTTTGATTGCGTGTTCTTTTTTCGTCTCATGCAACCCAGCCGGCTTGATCCGCCCTATCAGTTTGAGTCGACTGAATTTATCAGCTGGATAATTGTTGCAACGGCTATTGCTGAGCTGGAAACCGGACGCAGCGCTTCACCAGTGTCGCGCGACCCACGCGCATTCAGGCGCTTCTCGCACTCACAGCCCCTTTTTTTTCAGAGTACCGCCGGAACTCCCATGTCTGTCATCTGAGAGACTTTGGCTCCTGGAGTACCATTTCCGACGCTCCCACATCGTCTTTCGGACAGGTTTTAGTGCATGAGATATACATTTAGTCAAGGCTGCTCTTCTGAGTCTGGGCATTGCAAACTATCGTTTAAAGTTGCCGTGCAACGTGCAGAGGCTCGAGTGGTCGACAGAAAGTTGGGTCGTAACCCCCTATTCTACCCCATCTGATAACCTCTTTGACAGGGGTCGCCGTCACCGCCGGATCAGCACCGGTCGGACACGTTCCGAGGCCGATCGCATCTTGCCCGCGCCTCGTTTTGCAGGAATTTCGAGAGATGTTGTCCTCGGCAACGCTTCCTGGTTGGCGTGTCTCTGACATGGGGCGCCATCTAGCTTTATCAAGTGGGGTCTGTTTTGTAGATAAAAGAGTGCCCCTTGACGTTGACAGAAAACAACAGCCGTCATGGCGCCTCCGTCCAAGAACGACGGTTGCGGGGGTCTGAGCGGACTAGGAAGTGAAAGCAAAAACACGCCCTGTGCTTTTCAGAGTGCATTGAGTGCCCTGAGTCAGAAGTCGTTTGCAGAATGAGCATCCGTGCATTTCCCGCTCCCGGACGGCCGCGTGTACAGGGAAGCGTATTATTTCCAGCTATCTATTTTGAAGGTGCCAGGCGTGCGCTTACCGTCGCAATTCCAACATATCGTCATTCCGACCAGAAGATTGCGGGAAACAATGGTTCAAATGCATACACATAGCCTAAGCTATACCCCTTTTCCTTCAAGATCTCCTGACGCGCCCCGACGTGCCCACATACAAACACGGTTGAGGGGGTTTGGGTGCGCCAGGAAGCAATACCAGCAGCTCCTCCTGTGTTTTTCCGGGTATTTAGGGAGCCCGCAGCCATAATACGTTGTCAGACTGAGCATCCGAGCATTTCCCGCTCTCAGACATCTCCATGTGCACGAAAGTGTATCCACCGGCTATCTTTTGCACGATATGTCGGTGTGAAGGACTGGTAGCGTTTAATTGCTGCAGCTTTCAGAGCTCCGGAGAACCAACCCAGGAACGGTGAAGAATCTCAAACACCTCCATCGTGGTGGCCGCTTTCGCATCTGTGACGTGATGCACGTCGCGTCTTTGACCTTAGGGCAGTTCAGACACCGCTTCGTTCCGATCAGATCTTCATACGAGCAGCTCGAAACGGCCATTGCTGCACTGGCCTGCCAAGTTCTATGAGAGCCTGTCACTGTGCAACGTTGTCAGCCTCTTGAAAAAACAGATGCCCGATCTGACACTCTCACTTGTGACCAATGAGTTGTCACATTTGGACGGAGCAGCCAACCAAGGCCCGTAAATCGCTTTACAACCCAGAAGTGCAGGAACACTGCCGGTTGACTCGGCGTGGGGTGGGGGCGTGCGGGACAGACAACCCCACTAGTCTTGGACCTTCAGTTTGAGGGCTGCACCCGTCGGCTCTGCTCGTGACATGGCCTGCCTAAAGAGTGACGTGGCCCAATCGGACCGTGACTTCACTTGACTCATGCAATGAAATCGACGACGTTGTCTATTGACGTTTGCCGTCAATCGTTCCTCCAAGGAATAATCTGAATTGAGGGTGCGCAAGGCGGGGCGGTGATCCACTAGAGTTGCCGTGCACCTCTCCGACAAGTGCAAAGATGGGGGGGGTGGCGGCGTGGATGGCACTCAACGGCGTCTCTTACGCCTGCGCGACGGCACCCCTCTCGACCGCCGAGCTGTTGTTGGTTGTTCCCCCTTGGCCTCTACCCCCATCCCGCGTATTGAAGTTATCCTCCAGGGTGTACATGGCCGCATCGAACCAGCCGCCTCCTCAAAAGTGCGCATAGGCCCACGCAGTTTTCTGGAGTAGCGCAGCGTATTCCAGCCGCGCGGCGATGTCCACAGCGCTGAGAAGTGGCACTGACAGTCCGGCGTCCAGTCCCAGAACTGCAGCCAGGGCGCCGAGGTCCGGCCAACGAGCTAAGGTGCCGACGCTAATGCGCGCCAGCTGATAGATAAGCCGCCAGCCGCTTGTCTTGGGCGCCTTCGCGGCAGCCTGGCCGAAGAGCTCGCCAGCACGCTCTTGGTGTTTCCCTTCGCAATCACATCCGCCTTGTCAAGGGGGCGCTGCAGCTCGAGATTTTCCTGCGAATTCAGGACGAGCTGACCCATCAAGGCCGCGCCCGGCTTGTTCGTCCTGTTGTAGTAGGACTTATCCCGCTCGTGGCACGAAACTTTCACGCTAGTGTCACAGTTTTGGAGGTTCCCCTGCGTCCGGATGGCATCTAGGAGGTGTCGCAAGAGCTTGTGGACATTGCTGGTGCTGCTAACGCCCAAGATAGGCGCCAGGTAACTTTGCATGAAGTTCATTTAGTGTTCTTCAATGTCCAACGCCTCGTCGAGAGTCATGGTCGGCGGCGCGTTTATGGTCGTCCACCCCGCGATGCGTCCATAGAGCACGGCATATTCCGTGAACAGCGTGGTGACAGCAACGTGGATGGGAGCGTTCCCAAACTTGGTTTCGTCGGCCGCTCTGTCGAACGAGGACGCCGCCGGCTGCTCATCTTCCTCGTCGCCCTCGCCGAACACGAAAGGCTCCCCTCTCCCACCCATCCCTGTTGCAGTGCCGCGAGTCCCTCGAAAGCATCTTTTGCTCGTTTTGGCAGCGGAGGCGCCACGAGCAGCCAACTTTTTTGGCCGCTGGGCTGTTGCCCTTGGCGCCAGTGGTAGCCGCCTTCGGAGCAGGGGTTGGTCGACGGCGCGTGCTGATGTCAGAAAGGCCGGTCAACACCAGGGGCAGATTCTTAACGCCCTTCCGCTGATACAGTGCGTTCTCGTTAAAAGAGACAGCTGATTCGGCTCAATATGAACAAAAAGTGGCCCACACGGACTGGAATGGAAGACTCGCGACAGATATTCTTTTGTAAACGATTCTCTCAAGACGATAACGCACTGTACTCGCCAGTACAGGCGCCAGGTGTCTTCTGCATCGGAGGTAGCCGTTGTGCGGGCCAATGGCCGTGCTGCATTCGCCGGCTGTAGTGCCGAATTTGGGCCGGCGGACTCGGCTGCGCGCCTTAACGCGCCTCTAATCGGTCCGTCCTGCTCCCGACCGATTTCTGCACCCCCCCCTGCCGCGGTCGCGCCGCCTCCTCGGCGCGCCCTGGTCCTTGGGGGTGTGATCCCGCCCGGTGGTATGGCGCCGATCCGCCCCCACGCTGCCCCGTGGCGGCGAGCGCCCTGTGCTCGACACGGTCGGCGCTGCGTGCCGGGTGGTTGGTGCCGTGCCTACTGGTAAGCTTTCACGGGGCTGGGTCCCGGCGGGTAATGCCGCGCCCCCCCCCCCCCCCCCCCCCCCCCCCCCGGCCGGCCGCCCCCCCCCCCCCCCCCCGCCCCC
>Ga0115029_1002682_pt1 | contig 10266 bp, 9 predicted proteins | sample SidtaG_3_FD_87297 | JGI IMG/M metagenome (GOLD analysis project Ga0115029, IMG submission 87297) | Marine algal microbial communities from Sidmouth, United Kingdom - Sidmouth_Asex1 metaG | ecosystem: Host-associated > Algae > Red algae > Unclassified | place: Sidmouth, United Kingdom | collected...
ACGACGTGCTTCCTTGTGAGGTTCTCAGGAGTCCGTCCATATTTTTTTCGTTCGAAGAACGAACAGAAAATCCCATGTTCTGAGGCAGTTGTGAAAAACTGGTGCCAGACGGATATTGGTCAGACATGTGGACGAAGGTGTGTCTGGCCAATCCGCACTCTGTATTCTCGTTTGAGACTCTGCCGTTAAGACAGGGCCTCATTGGATTGTCGCCTCTGACACTGGAAAAACGCGTTGTTGGCGCGAATTGTGGATGTCGATTAGGTACGTGCATCGCACAGCCAGCAGGCATGGACATCCCGGCGCCCCCGCGCAGCGGTGCCTGACAGGGGGGTGGGGCCACAATGTGCGCCCGTGGCCTTGTGCGCCCGTGGCCTTGTGCGCCCGTGGCCTTGTGCGCCCGTGGCCGGCGGCGGCGGCGAGGGGGCGGAGCGGCGCCTGCAAGGGACGTTGCTGGGCGGCGGCCGCGCCGTCGGGTGCCGCTTGCGGTTGGCGAGTGTGGGCCGGCCGCCGGTGCGGGCTTGGGCAGCGGGCGCCCGTGGGGGGAAGGAGGAGGTCGAGCTGTCCTCTGGGGGGGGGGGGGGGTTGACCCGCCGCGCGCGGGGCGGCGGGCCGCAGCCGGCGGCGGCGGTGGGGTCGGCGGTGGGGGCGCCGGCGACGGTTGGGGCCGCGCCTTCCGCCGCTGCGTCGGCACCGCCGCCACCGCCCGGGGTCGCCATCGTCCCTGCGGATACGCTCCTTGCGGGATCCGTTGCGGGCGCGCCCGCGCCCGTCGCCGCCGCCGCAGGCGTGGAGGCAGAGGTCGACGCTGCCGTGGCCCCCGTCGGCAGCGCGCCCGTCGACGCGGCGGCGGGCGTGACGGCGGCGGTGACGGGGGTCGTCGTGGACACGGTGGCGGCGGCGGGGGCGGCGGCGGCGGCGGCCCCGCGGCCCCGCCGCCGCCGCCGCCACCCTCCGTCGTTAGGCCACTGGCGCGGGACCGCCGGCGGGTGTCGCGGGTTCCTACCGACGCCCTTGCGCGCCGACGCGGTCGCCCTGGCGGTCGGGGAGCTCGGGCGTATTGGGAGGGAGGACGGCCTGCTGTCACTCGAGGTATGGGGGGTAATGGGCCGGCCTTGATGAACGGCATGGGTGGAAAGGGGGGGGTGGCGGGAGGGGTTGACGAGCAAGTGGGTTGTGGTTGCGACGTGCGGTGAACTTATCTTATTCAGTTTGGTCATTTTCAAGTTCCCAGGCCAGGGTGTTTTCGCGAAAGCGCCTTCAGTCATATATACCACAAATAGTTTAGTTATCTGAGGTCAGCGCGAGATCACCTGTGGGCCGAGGCCAACCATAGACCTGCCTCACACCTGAAGCGAACGCCTCTGAGTGGACCCAGTGGCCCCCTGTTTCGCGTGCCGCCTGCCCTCGGTCCCGCCGCCCCACCACCAGTGATCGCGCTCCCAGCTGGGCATCGGGACGAACCCGTCCGCCCACGTTCCCGCCACCGCCGCCTGTCCCCCCACCCGTCCCGCCGCCCACCCCCGTCCCCCCGACCGACTCTTGCCGCCACTCGTGGACCTCCCCATTTTCCGCCGCAGCAACACGGTACCGGCTCTTCCCTGCGCTTCCCCGCCCCCCGTCGTTGCCCCGCCATGGCGCTCCCGTCGGCCTTTGTGGCCGGCCCCCCCCTGCCCCTGCGGCGGACCGCCGGCGTGGCGGCCTTATCAGTCACCCCTCCGCGGCGCGCGGCGGTGGTGGTGGCCCCCCGGATGATGGCCGATAAGAACGAGGGCGGCGGCCTGCCGTTTGGCCTCAAGCTGCCGAGCTTTGGGGGCAAGAAGGGCGCCGCCAAGGCGAAGGCCGCGGCGCCGAAGGCCAAAACGGCTGTCAATCAGTTTGCCGCGAAGGCGTCGAGCAAGGCCGACGCGACCGTTGCGAAGGCAGCGACGGCCACTAAGAACGCGGCCGGCAAGGTTGAGAACGCTGCCGAGGAGACATTCATGCGGCTGCAGCCGGGCGACGCGGGGTACGTGGAGCCGACGGCCAAGAGTACCGCGTCGAGCATTAAGAGCGCGGCTTCGGATGTGGGTGATGCTGCGAAGTCGGCCGCAAAGGGCGCGGGCAAGGCGGTACAGGCGGCCACTCCGACCAACGTGAAGAAGGCGGCGGGTAAGGCAGCGGACGCGGTGGAAGATGCGGTGGACGACGTGCTCAATGCGGCCAAGAAGCCGGCTGCCCGGGGGCTTGGCCTGTTGAGGGAGGATCTGCTCAAGTCGGCGCCAGAGAGGGCGGGTATTGGGCGCCAGGATCAGGTTGGGGTCGCGGCGCCGACCTACGGTGAGCCAGGGTACGTTGAAGCGGGCGTGCGGGCAAGTCGGGAGGGGGACAGGGCGCGTCAGTCGCGTGTGCGCACGGTCCCAGCGGGAGTGGATGCATCGACCCCTGCGGGGTCAGCAGCCTTGGGATGCGCAGTGCGCGCGAGGTGGATCGAGGATGGCCAGGCCCACCACCATGCCACGCGTGGCACTTTTGCGGGCGCGGCACGTGGGTGGGACTTTCTGCTGCGGGGCGATCACGTGCGCCGGATGGGACGATCCACGTCCGTCTCTGTGTCATCCCTCCAGTGGCCAGGTTCTCTCGAGTCGTTTGGTTTTTTAACGGCGGCCTGCTAACCCTTCTCGTGTTGTCTGTTGTGTCTGTTGTGCTGATTTGTTTGTACACACTTTGCCCTCTTGGCCGCTGGCGTGTCCATCTGCTCTATGTCCGTCTGGCCCGCTACTCTTAGGTACAAGTACTCGGCGTACGAGAAGGCCAAGCAGTCGACTCTGGGGGTCTCGTCTTTCTCGGACGATGCCAACGCGGCCGCGAAGATTGGTGGCATTGAAGCGCTGAAGAAGGCCGCCATCGAGGCCCGCAAGGGTGCTTCCGCCGCGCAGCTCAAGGCCAAGGCCCTCAAGATTGAGAAGGCCGTCTTGTCCGCAGCTGAGGCGCAGGAGAAGACGAACCCGCTCCCCAGCTACCTGCAGCCTCTGCCGGAAGACACGCCGCGCAAGTACTCGACGTGGAAGAACTACTGACGGCCGTTGACGGGTTCGCGCCACCGCTGCCGGCGCGCGGTCCGTCGTATCTTACGAGGCCCCCGCCGCCGCCCCCGTGAGGTGCTGTCGTCGCTGCTGCTTCCACCATGGCTGTTACCGTGTGGAGCCTTTTTTGTTGTTGCGGTTGAGGGCAACCCGGCTGGCATTTTCTTGGTCACCAGAGGGCGCCGGCGGCTGCGGGTGCTCCCTTTGGGTTAGGGACAAAGCCTGTGCATGCCGGTCTATTTGCATGTGTCATGCTTGGGTGATCCTTTCATTTTTTTTCTTCAAGACTGTCGCGTCGTGCTGTACTCATCCTGCTCGGCTGAAATGGCGCCCCGGCAGGGGGACGTACGCGAGTCCCCAGCGGTCCTTGGTCGACAAAACAGACTCAGAATCGCCACGACGCATGTACATTTGTCCCCGCCAACTCAAAAACCGTCGCTCGGTACCCGTCGCCTCGCTCGCCCAAACAGATCACAGCTGCTCCTCCGTCTCGGCGCACTCGTCCTTGCACTCGACGACGCACACGGAGCGCTCCTTGGCTCCCCCCCCGTCCCTGGGCGGCGCCATGCACCGAGCGAGGCAGCCGCTCAGACACCGACGGTAACCGCCGTCGCGTTTGGTGCCCTTGGCCGAGCCGGGCAGCGAGAAAGACTCCACCGCCAACGCGGGCGGCGCAGGCAGCAGCGCCGCGGCGGCGACTGATGAGGCGGCAAGCGTGAGCAGGTGGCGGCGGGTCGCCACGCCCGCCGCCGAGGCGGTGGCGGCGGCAGCGGAAGGGCCACCAGCAGGAGACACCAAGGCGGGGGCAGTCAGGGCCGACAGGACAGCGGCGACGGCAGACGCCAAGGGAGGGGGCACGTGGAAGCCAGGGCGCGTGACTCGGGGTGGGGCGACGGCAGCGACGGGGGGGGAGCCCCGCAGGTGCATGTTGCTCGCGCCTGGGGGTGAAACCAAGGGGTGTAGACAGGACCAGGTGGGGGCCGCAACGAGCCGTCTGGAGGATGAGAATGATGAGCAGGCCAAGGCAGCAGCATACAAGACAGCCACAACCCAAGCGGCGGGCGTGGGCGGCCGGAGCTCGCACGACGGCCGGCAAGGTGGTCCGGCGGGCCGGCGGGCTGACCGGTGAGCCGCAGTCGGGATGCTGCTGCGGCAGGCCGGATAGGGTCGGACGAAACTAGGACAGCCACGCCGACGGCACAGGCCGAATGTGGCGCGTTGCGCTCGCCGGGGCTGCCAGCCGTGCGGCGCCGGAGGGGTGGGGAGGTCAAAGCCACGGTGGGGAGGGTGGCGGGAGGCGGTTGCCGATGTGGGGGTCTCTTGCAGCGACCTCGGCGCAGAATCGGCCGCGGCGATGGGCTGGGCACGGCGGCGCCTCGAACGGAAAGGCCGAACGTATCTGAGCAAGATTTGAATCGTGCTGTTGACAAATGCATGGGCATTCAATACAAAAACAGGCTTAAAGGAAGAACCGATGACCAAGTGCTGCGGAGATCCAAATGACTCCGGTGTGCCACTTTCAACCACCAGTCTCCATTCTTGATGATCATTGGTCACTGGCTCGAGTCAAGACAGAATCCCGTCTGCCTTCTGAGTGTTTCAGCAGATACCGGAAACCCATCCAAAGGGATTGGTCCAGCCCGGTTGCTGTTCAGGATGTACTACCATTTTAGCGTCGTTGAGAGTCTGCTGCTAACATGACTTCACTGGGGCGCTGTGGTCGCTGGAAGGCACTCCTCCGCTCCCAATATAGGGCAGTCAAAATATTGATCTCCTATTTGCAGTCTGCTCAATTTTGCCGGTCTGGGCCGGAACATACGGTACTCAAGACAGACTCCCGGCCATCCATTTAGCCGGATAACTACTGCGGGCCAATAGGATTTTGTCCTGATTGCGTTCTGTTCCAGCTCAGACCGGCAAAATTGAGCAGTCTGCATGGTTTTGTGCACCTCATGTACAGATTCATCGTGGCCCAGCTCGATCCACATCATGTGGAGCGAGCTGGGCCACGATGGATCTGTCGCGGGCGGCCTGGCCACGGTTTGAGAAAATATCTCGTCGACGTTAACTGCTTCAGAAACTGCCCAATCAGCAGCGTTGGAGAGCGCGACCTCGGAGCTCGAAGCCGTCTCCCGCCCGCCGCCCGGTCTGGCAGCGGGTTTGGTGGCCCGTGCCGGAGTCGTTGGTGCTGGCGGGACGTGGACCTGCGTTGTTTTCCCTTCCAGGGCGTCTGCTGGAGCAATTGGAGGGGGCGTCCGGAGACAGCCCTCAGGGCGTCCCCCACGGCCGTGAGCGGAGCTGGATGCGTGACTCTGGTCGGGCAGCGGGGGCGCGCGGCGTGGCGGCCCATTCGCTGGCCGGGGGGCACCAGATCCCAGCTCCCATTCCGCCTTCTGCATCAGGGGGTGCCCTGGAGGGGGGTGAGACTGGTACATCATTCCCGTGCGTGCTCGTAAGCGTTCACATCGCTTCCAGTCGCAGCACCCATCCCCTACCCAACCTCGCCGCTTCCCCCGCACTCCCCATCATCACCGTTGTCTCCCTCTCGCCCGTCGCGCTCCCCCCGTCTCCCCGGCCCCCCTCCCCCCGCACCATGGCATTTGTTGCGGGTTGCACGGCCGTGCCGCGTGTCGGCCAGCGCCGGTCGGTGCGGTCGACGGCGGCTGTGCGGCCGGCGGCGATGGCCGCCCCCGTCACCTCGTCCGGCCGCGCGTCCTTCTTTGGCACCTCGGTGTCGCAAACGTCGCCCGCATCGAAGGCCCAGTCGCCGGTGCTGTCGATGAAGCTGAGGGTAGCGGTTGTCGGCGGTGGCCCCGCCGGCTCATGCTGTGCCGAGGAGCTGGCGAAGGCGGGCATTGATGTGCACCTCTTTGAGCGGAAGATGGACAACGCCAAGCCTTGCGGTGGTGCCATCCCCCTGTGCATGGTCGACGAGTTTTCCCTGCCTGAGGAGATCATTGACCGCAAGGTGCGCAAGATGGCCATGATCTCCCCCTCCAACAAGGTGTCACAGATTGGTGCGACGCTCAAGCCACACGAGTACATTGGCATGACCCGCCGCGAGATCCTTGACGGGTACCTGCGGGACCGCGCCATCTCGCTCGGCGCCACGCCGATCAATGGCCTCGTGACGGACATCAAGATCCCGTCTGACGTCAACTCGTCGGAGCCCTACGTGATTTCCTACTCGGATTACGCGGAGAGCACGAAGGGTGGCGCCCAGGGCAAGACCCTGGAGGTCGACTACATCATTGGCGCGGATGGCGCCAACTCGCGTGTCGCCAAGGCCATTGACGCTGGTGACTACCAGTACGCCATTGCCTTCCAAGAGCGCATCAAGCTGCCCGCTGCGCAAATGGAGTACTATGAGGAGCTGGCCGAGATGTATGTTGGGGACGACGTCAGCCCCGACTTCTACGCGTGGGTGTTCCCCAAGTACGATCACGTTGGCGTCGGCACGGGCACCGTCATTGACCGCCCGAGCATCAAGAAGTACCAGCAGGCGATCCGGACACGGGCTGCTGACAAGCTGGCCGGCGGCAAGATCATCAAGATTGAGGCCCACCCCATCCCCGAGCACCCGCGGCCGCGTCGCTGCGTCGGCCGCGTGTCCCTTATCGGCGACGCCGCTGGTTACGTCACCAAGGCGTCGGGTGAGGGCATCTACTTCGCAGCGAAGAGCGGGCGGATGGCCGGTGAGGCCCTGGTTGCCCTCAGCAACAAGGGCCAGCGCACCCCGACCGAGGCCGACATCAAAAACTCGTACATCAAGGACTTTGACCGGAAGTACTGGGCCACCTATAAGGCGCTCGACATCCTGCAGTCGGTCTTCTACAAGAACGACAAGACGAAGGAGTCGTTCGTGGAGCTTTGCGACGACGAGTACGTGCAGCGTGTGACCTTCGACAGCTACCTGTACAAGACAGTGACGACTGTCAACCCCGTAGAGGACGTCAAGCTGCTCTTCCGGACGGTTGGCTCGCTTGTCAAGCAGACCGTGAAGGCCAACGCGGCGAACACAGTCTAGTTTTCTTTCTTTTGAGAGTTTTTTGTACTCAATCGGCGTTTTTTTTTCATTGAACTCGCCATCGCTCTTATGTGCTCTGCAGTGCTGCAACATGAACGCGACACCATCTCGCGCAGTTGCCTGCAGTCTGTGATCTCAGGGGTGTCAAAAGGAAACACAGTCGCTCTACACCGGCGTGTCGGGGTTGCTAGCCATCGAGCGGAGAGATTCAGCAGAACACGACCTCGAGAGGCCCATAGAAGCCCCAGAGCCCGCAACGGCCCCCACAAGAAGCCGCTGTGTTCCGATGCTCGCCTCATTGGCGGGTGCAGCTGCTACCGGCAATGGTAGCGGCAAGCGGCCATGGCCTGGGGATGAAAAGAACCAATGGGGACAGCGGCGGCGGCGGGGCTTGCAAGAGCAAGTTGCACGGGGATGAGCGTCGCGCTGGTTGGGCACCAGTTGATCGGCTGCCGCAGCTCGACTACCCTAGCAGACTCTTCGACGACGCTTCTTGTTCGAGCAGCGTCGCTCACTTCCAATGTGCCCTTGAGGGCACCTTCCCTGTCAAACCTGAAAGCGTCTAGTGCGCGCGGGCCTGCCGCTAGCGTTGCCATTCCACGGGTACATAGTGGGCGCTGGCTATCAACTGTATTGTTCAGGTCCCCAGGAATGAAGGGAAGCAGCTGAGGAAGACGTTTGTAGCAACGATGGAAGCCTCCCTTTCCCGCAAGTTCTGTCAAGTGGGTGGAGCACTGGGATCCTCGTCATCATGTCGTCGCAACTTAATGAGGGCCACTTTCATTGAGGACGACCAAGTTCTTCGGCCACACCGTCCTGTGATTGGTTACAAAGGCGTTGTCACGCTGACAGCATTGCTGACGCCGCTTGTGCACGCCGCACCGGCACCGGGCCAGGTGCGCGACCGACCACCACCACCGACAACCGCGGTCTGCCAGGTGGGACCGGTCCGCCAGGTTTGACCGGCAGTGCGCGCCGGGAACAAGGACGCCTGTGCCATCCATCACGATCACGACCAACATCACAATCACCGCAGCGTTTCTGCTTGCATCGGCGGTTCCGGTCGCTCGCCGTCGGCCACGTCTGCTACGTGGACGCTGGTCATGGCACTCTCTAGGGTAGCCGACCCCGCTGGCGCGTTGTGCGGGGGCGCCCGGCTGTGGACGCGGTCGCAACGAATGCCTACAAAGTTGGGCTGGGTGACCCAAGCTGCGGGGTCGTGCCGGGCGCGCCGGCCGTTGCTGCTGCTCGTGGCCGCGACGTCGGCCGCAGGGCTGGCGGCGCTGGCCACTTTGTGTTGCGGCGCCGTCGAGTCGTCTGGGGGGCGCCCGGCACCCGCGTGTGCATTAGCGGGCGGCGGGGCTGACGGAGCGCGTACAGCTGGCGGCTTGCCCGCCCCCGCTCGCTTGCCAGTCCCGGCTGTGCGGCTGGCCGAGGCTGCGGCAGCTGGGCGTCCGCCTCCGGCTGCGCCGCTGGTCGTGGCGCTCGGCGCCAACGCGCCGCGCAAGGCGCGACCCGGCTTCCACCGCGGCTTCCCGTCAGTTGTGCGCATCCACGAGCGGGTGGCGCCGACAGAGGTTGACGCCGACGCGCTGCCCGGCACAGCCGCCCGATGGACGTCCCGCCTTGACATGGTGGAGCTCAAGGGCGGCATCGTCGCCGTCGGGGAGTATTATGCGGAGGTGCAGCTGGGCGGCCAAACCGTGCGCGTCCAGATTGATACGGGCAGCACGACGCTCGCGGTGCCGATGGAGGAGTGTGAGACGTGTCGCCACGGAGATATGCGGTACTCGCTGGCCAAGAGCACTGGTTCCGTCGGCCGGCCGGTGCCGTGTGACGGGGATGAGTGCACGCCCAGAAGTTGTAACCCCTTTTTATGCGGGAAGTGCTCCTCGACCGACGCGTGTTGCTCCAAGATTAACAAGGAGAACTGCGGCTTCCACCTGAGTTTTGGCGACGGCTCAGGCGCGTCGGGGGAGCTGGTCCTTGACAACCTGACGTGGGGCAACAACATTACCTTCCCGGTGGTTTTTGGGGGCATCCTTAAGGACTCGCCAGACTTTGAGCGGTCGACAGTGGACGGCATCCTCGGGATGGCGTGGCCCAAACTTGCGTGCAACCCGTCGTGCGTCGAGCCGACGTTTGACGCCATGGTCCGCCACCTCAAGATTGACGACGTCTTTTCGATGTGCATCACGGGCACGGGCGGGAAGCTTGTGCTCGGCGGCCACGACACCACAATGGCCAAGGCCGACCCGGTATGGGTGCCGATGGCGCTTGGTTCCCCGCCGAGCTACTATCCCTTCAAGGTGACTGGTCCGCTGCGCATCGGCGACCGGGATGCGGACGAGCTGCCGCGCCTTCACAAGGGCATCATGGATTCGGGCACAACCCTGATTGTCTTCTCGCAACACTACTGGAAGAAGTTTGTGGCGCACATGCAGAAGTACTACTGTGACGACTTGCCCGGTCTGTGTGAGAAGAAGAGCTGGTTCCGCCCTGCCCACTGTGTACGCATATCGGACGAGGAGCTTGACAAGTTGCCGACGCTGCGCTTCCCGCTGGAGAACGACTTCGTCATTGAGCTGACCAGCCGCGAGTACATGGTCGACTACCCGTCCAAGTCGTCCCGCTGCGTCGGCTTTATGGCGCTGGACAGCATGTCTGGGGGCATCGACTGGATTGGCGGCAACGTCGTTATGGAGAAATACATCACCATCTACGACCGCAAGGCCAAGAAGCTCGGCTTCGCTCTCTCCAAGGGGGACTGCGTCAGCAGTGCCGTCGCTGACGACGCGAAGGGCTTCAAGCCCACGTCGACCTCCGCGCCTGACGCACAGGCATTTGGCGTGGACTCGTCATCACCAGAAGCCGCCCCGCGCGCACCGGTCGCGTCAGCGGCCAAGTGTAAGGACGCCGGTGAAGACGGCGGCTGTCGTGCGTGCGCCTCGCTCCGTGGCTGCGCATGGCACTACACGAACAAGGCGTGCGGGTTGCGGCCGGGGGCGGCGGGGGGCGACTCGGGCGGTCTTGCCGCCTCGGTGCCCTATCCGTCTTGCGCGGGCGCCAGCTGCCTGTGCGCGGCAGCGGGTTTTGCGTCCAACTTTTGGCGCGTCGCTGGCACGGGCCTGGCTGTCGTTGTCGTCAGCTTGGTGTTGGTGGGCGCTGTCGTTG
>Ga0115029_1002685_pt1 | contig 10259 bp, 9 predicted proteins | sample SidtaG_3_FD_87297 | JGI IMG/M metagenome (GOLD analysis project Ga0115029, IMG submission 87297) | Marine algal microbial communities from Sidmouth, United Kingdom - Sidmouth_Asex1 metaG | ecosystem: Host-associated > Algae > Red algae > Unclassified | place: Sidmouth, United Kingdom | collected...
ACCGCTGATTCCGACCCTCAGGCCGAAATCGGTCACCATCGATCGGAACCAGCGGTCACGTAGCGCCGGAACGAGCGGTCACGTTGCGTCGGAATCGTTGGTCACGATGCGCCGGAATACGCACAGGGCCTGGGAGGGCCGCTCACGAGGCGTGTCCGGACGGGCATCGATGCGTACCTCGCCGGTGTCGCGGTCCAGCCACCGGCGGTAGGTCCGTCGATCGATACCGGCCGTCGTGCAAGCGCGACAGAAACCGGCACCGGCGGCCACCGCCTCGTCGATCAGTGTCACCACCGTGGTGCGATCCTGAAGCGCGGTCAATCGTCCGCGTCCTTGTCGTACAGCGCATCCAGCTTTCCCCGCAGCACCAGCAGAGCCGCCGCCTCCGCCAGTGCACGGTCCTTGCGCAGGATCTCGCGCTCCAGCTTCTTCGTCCTCTTCTGCGACACCTTGTTCGCGGTGCGCAGCTGCTGCGATGCTTCCTGATCCCAGTCGTTGGCCTGCTCACAGGCGGCACGCCAGGCCTTCAGTTGCGAGGTGTGCAGGCCTTTCTGGCGGCAGAACTCGCCGAGTTCGGCCTCGCTCATCGTGGCGCTCTCCAGGACGGCGGCGAACTTGTCTCGCGATGTCCAGCCCTGGGGCGTCAGATCGGTGTCGGGCATCAGGCGCCCCTCCTGGCGGGCTTTGGAGCGCCAACCGTACAACGTCTGCTCGCTGATGTTCTCGGTGCGCGAAAGCTCGGCGATCGACACCGCGCTCGGCGGCATCATCTTCCTCAGGACAGCTTCTCGTCGTTCAGGTGCGTAGGCCATGCGAGTCTCTCTGTGCGTCCCCTGCTGATTATTGGAGTCTGCCCGAAGACAGCGACCAACTATCCTGACGCAGGGGGCTGCCTGCGCGGCAGTGAACGCGTGTCAGCACGCCGATCGCGGCGAGCAGCAGCAGGGGGCTGCCTGCGCGGCAGTGAACGGCGCCGACCGCTCGGGCTCGCCGCCCTTCGTGCAGGGGGCTGCCTGCGCGGCAGTGAACTGCAGAGAATCATCAATAAGAAATTGAACCGCAAGGAAAAGCCATGAGAAACCATGGCTGCACCATCTTGTCGGACTCGCTACACATTGCCATGTGAAATCAACAACCTACGCCTCCGGCTGAAAAAAGGGTCAGAACCAGGGCACTGCGCCTCCGAAACCGTAGCCGTTGAACGTACTGCTCGCACCAATTGGCACTGTCGTCGGCACTTGCTCGAAGAACAGCCGGAATCGTTGACCGGAAGAGCTGCTTCGGATCTGCACGAACGGAGCGTCCAGGGATCGGCACGTATCGAGCAGCTCCGCAGCGCGCGTTTCGGTCACCGAGCCCCTGGCCAGCAACCGACGTACCTTCGATGCGGACAGATTGGGCTGCAATCGTCGAACGAGCCTCAAGGCGTGATCCGCAGGAACCGCACGAACCGCTTCGATGCGGTAGTAGTCGCGGACACGGGCAAGCCAAGACATCTCCGCCAGGGAACGAAGGGCTTCCTGGGGTCCATGCAAACGCAGCCGACTACCCAGCCCCGTCCCCGCTTGCGCATCAGGGAAGCTTATGCCAACAGTGGTGAGTTCGCGCGCCACGAGTTCGCGGTGCAACTGCTCGAACAGACCCGAAAGCAATACCGCCGTCGACGTCTCGGGTGTGGGCAAGGCCTCGATATCCATATAGCTTGCAGGCATGTCAGGAGGCCCCTTCGCCGAACACACCGCCCCGGATCAGCGTGGCGACGACGTAGTGCTGCTGTTCGATCGCCGGCACTTTCCCCTTGATGATCCAACTGTCCAGCAGGTTGTAAAAGTCGAGCTTCGCCTTCGGTTGCCGGTAGGCGGCACCTCGGCTGGTCACTGAACCGTACGGCTCGACCGCGATCGCGCCGACCTCGTCCGCCGAGGGGTGCCAGGTATCGATCGTTCTCAACGCGTTGCCGATCTTCTGTGAGTGCATCGCCGCGATGCCATCCACCCGGTAAAGGTGTTTGCTCTTCGTGCTGCGGTCGTCCTGGACGAGTTCCTGAGAAGGAAACACCTCCTGCCCCTGCCCCAACCTGACGAACGCCGTGATCGTCAGCAGCGCGAACCCATCGCCGGACAAGCCCTGCTTGATCACATTCGCCACTTTTCGAACGGCAGCGTCATCAGATGTCATGTCACGAAGCTCGCGAGCGTAGGCATCGAACGAGCTAGACTCGCCACTGGACGATTCCACACGAATCTCCACAGACTGCGCACCTACGCGGTTTCGCCACAGAAAACGCCCGTTGGCGAGGTTGCAGGCGTATCGGTAGGACAGTTCGATGCAATCGTGCTCGTCGATATACCCGTCGATGGCCGTCTGCAGCGCTTGCTGGTACTCGGCATCGTTGCAGGCGGATGGGTGCGATATGCCACCGAGAACGCGCAGCGTGAACCGAACCTTCAGCGTGTCCATGTCCATCGGTAGCGCCGCGGCATCGACGACCTGCAGATTCGGCTTCTGGACCTCGGCATCAAGTTTAGTCGGGTCGGACACGATCGCGTTCTTCAGCCGGTTCGAGATCGTGCCACGAACCGCTTTCTCACGAATCTCGATACCGGGCCACGCCGCGTGCCCTTCACGATCGTCCCAGCGCCCAGCGTGAAACAAGGCATCCGAGTTGTTCAACTTGCGGTCGAACGCGAGAACCGATGCGGTCTTGATTGTCATGCTGTTGTCTCCTTTGACGGCTGATCGTCGTGCGGGTGATTATCGAAGGTGTACCTGTTCTCGTCACAGTTTCCGTACCGCCACAACAAGCGTTCGATGCTGCCGATCCGATGTGGACTGACCCATTGACCGACGCCGTACACCGACTCGACGAGGTGAAACGGCACGGAAGGATCCCGGGTACCGGGAACGGTGCCGGCTTCGGCAAGCGGCGCTATTCCCTGATAGCCGACCATCAGCGGGATGAACCAGCCGATCTCCGACAACGCCACGCGTGACCAATCAGCGTGACCGATCTCGTCGGCCGATCCGGCACGGAAACGCAAGCCTGCGAAATCCATCCAGGCGTCGAGCATCGACAGGGACGGATCGTTCGTCCTGGACGCTTCGAGATGAGCCTGCAGCATCTCGCTCCTGTCGATCAGCGCGAAGCCCGGCAGGCAATCGAAGAGCACCTTCCGATCCTTCTTCGGATCACCCTCCTGACCCGCATCCCGTTCATAGCGGGCGGATTCGATGTCGAGGACCGTACCGCCGGCCAAGCGCATTCGAGGCACCATCTGCATGACTCGATCGGCGAACCAGCGCCGTTCGCTCTGGCCTTCCCTCTCGCGCTCCGCGTCCGGCATCGAGTCGAGGTAGTCATCGATGCCATCGCCGACTTCCACGAGCAGGGATACCGTCATGTGCATGCGCCCCTCTTCATTGAACGGCGCGGTCTTTCCCTGTCGCGTAAGCGGTGCCCTCACTTGCGAGAAGCGATGCTCTCCAAAATGCGAAAGCGTCAGCGGTTGATGATCGTGGCAGACGATCGCGCAGCCGCCGAACAAGTTCTCTCCCGATCGATCGGGTGGACGCATGACTCGATCCAGTGCGTGGCAAAAGCCGAGGAATGCAGATATCGCGGGAAAGCCCCAGGTCGATCCTGCTACCGCGTTCGCACCCTGAACACGGATGCGGTTCAGAACGAGCACCCCGTTCATTCGAACGCCTCCAGCTGGTTGCGAAGGCGCGAGATGGTGTTGCGCAGCTCGCCCGACCACTCCGCAGACTCGGTCAGACCAAGGTCTCTTAACTGACCGCTGGAACGGGTACGAATCCCTTTCAGACGACTGTTCACAACCAGCCCGAATCGATCCGACACGTCGAGTTTCCAGCCTCCCCCGTCCCGCATCTGAGCAAAGGGCGTGTCGGCATCGGCGACCCGTCTCGGATCGAGAAGACACTGTTCGGACAATGGCAGGTCGGATGCCGTGGACCAGCCGGGCTCGCCGAGCCTTCGGATACCGGCACACGATCCGAGAAACTCATCCACGAGCGTCTCGATGTATGCAGCTCTACGCGCTCGGACACGAACGTTGTTGACGTCCTGCACGCTGCCGAGAAACCGACGTAGCTGAACAACGGTGGTCCGGACCCTGCGGCCGTACAAGCGCCACAGTGCGTTCTCGCCCTTTGTGGGCAGCCTCAGCCGCTCCTGCCACACTGGGGGGGCACAACTCAACAGCACCGCATCACCCCGCCGTGCGCTGTTCAGCAACGACACGTTCTGAGGTTGCGCGCCGCCGAACTTCAGACGAGCCAATCGCGTGTAGTCGACGACATCGTGTTCAGCCGGCTTCCTCGCCTTGCGTGAAGCCCTCGCCTCCTTCGCCGAGTCGCTCCACCGCGCATCGCGAACTCTTTCGTGCACGGCATGCGCAAGCGATGAGGAGAACTGAGGTGCGATCAGGTGGTACCCGGTCTCGACAGGGAAGTAGATCTGCTTGGCCAGGGCATGCGCTCTGTACGAGCCGTTAGTCAGCGCTCTGCCGAACCCTTCCACCCAGCGTCGGGTGCGATCAGGATCGTTGCTGAACGGCCGCAGCGATGTCTCGTCACCCGAAGCGATCTGGTTGGCCAGCGTCTCGTCCCCTTCGGCGAGATCGAGCAGCACACCGACGCCCAGCTCGGCGGCGTTGCAGAACGTGTCCACCTTCGGTGGCGTCAGCGAATGAGTCCCGACGAGATGATCGGGAGCCCCGCTGACGTCGGCGACGATACCGACGTTGGGCACGGCGGAATGAGCGAACTTGGGCCCGTGGGTACCTCGATCGACCCTCACCGCGCGCTCCGCGAGTTCGTCCAGCCAACCTGCGACATCGTTGTCGCGCTTTTTCGTCGTCGCAAGCTCGCGTACCAGACCGGACAGGTCCTTCATCGCCTGCGTCCGGACGCACAGGACCGCTGGCGAGATCCTGTCGTTCGCTCATCCGTCACGACGGTTCGCCTGACCGAGACCTCCGTGAGCTGGGTATCCGCTTCTGTAGTACCGGACACGCGGTGGATCGTGCGCACCTGCGTACTCTTCACGGTGCGGATTCGTTGCGCTCGCCATCTCAGTTGCATGGCTTCTCCATCAGGTAGTGGAAGAGCCCACACCGTACCATGCTGTCACCCTGTGAACGCACGCCGTCATACATCCCAGGGTCAGTTGGTGAAACTCTACGCTTCTCCACGCACTCTGCCGCGCAGGCAGTTCAGAAGCTGTGCACGCAAGCCGTTCGCCCGAATTGTTTCCCTCAACTGCCGCACAGGCAGCAGGCAGGTCGGCTCACGAGCGCCCTGCCCGGTGCACGCCCAGCCACCAGTGATAGCTCCACATGTCGGCTTCTTGGGTCTCCGCGAGTGACACCGACAGGTAACGCCGGCAAAGCTGCTCCAGCGGTCGGTCGTGTTGCTCATCGAGAGATTCGAGCAACCCGGTATCGTCTTGCGATGGCCACGGCAGGATGCCGTCGGTCGGCTCGATCGTCGTGCTCCGGAACCGATCGCTGACGATCCATTCCTCTCCGGTGAAATGCTCGAACCTCGGTTCACCGTGGACCTCTTCGGCCACCAAGGCGTAGTGCTCCACCGGTTGACCGGCTCGGAACCGGGTGCGGGCCTGCAGCGCGTAGCACCACCACGTCGCGCTGCTCCACCACAGGCTTGCTGGAAACAGCCGAGGCCCGGCAGCACCGCACAGCACACGGCGCATCGCGACGTGCTCCAGGTCCACGAGATTGCGATCCGGCCGGGGCGCATCGGGCTCGACCAGCCGACTCCCGGCGCCCGGGTGCACGTAGTGCTCCGGTGGGAGCACCTCGGCGAGGTCGTGACTGACGAGCTGCAGGGCCTTGCTTTCGAATCCCGGCTTCTCGAATGCGATCGGGCGCCCCTCCAGCGCCTTGACGTTCCGATCGAGCAACACGACGTTCGGATGCTCCACCGTCAGTTCGACGCGGTGGCGCAGCACACGACCGACCAGCTGCACGATCGAGCGCATCGAACTCGGTTCGACGATGGCCCACGAGTAGCAGTGATCCCTGCCGACCTCGGCGACCGCGGTCGCGAGAACGACGAAGACCTGATCGCGTTTTTCGCGCTGGCACGCCGCCCGCACACAATCTTGTTCCCAGAAGGTGTCGGGCGCGTTGCGATCCAGCAGCTCGTCGAGCACCCGCTCGATCCGCGCACGACGATAAAGTGGATGGCGAGCGTGGTAAATGCAGAGATTGATGTCCGCGGCGTCGCAACCCATCTCCACGATCGCTCGAGCGACTTGCACCAGCGGGTCGATGTTGGCCATGCGCACCAGACCGACCGATACCCGATGCCGTCCGTTCGGCGATGTCTCCGCGTGCTTCTCGTGCAACGCCAAGGTCTCGGACAAAACGGTGCGCGCCACGGCCTCGGTCACCGATCCGCCTCCGGCGTTCACCGTGACAAGGCGAGCCCAGCGCCGCGCCACATGGTCCTTCTGCAATCGGGTCAATCGACGCTGTACGAAATGCCCATTGGCTACCTTGAATCCATCCAGCGAAGATATCGGCTCCTGCTGAACCCTGTGCTCGTCCACCCAGCCACAGACGATCGGCAGATCCTGATCCCGTCCGTGCGTGGCATCGTTGAAGCCACGGCGCCCGTCTTGGTAGGCGTCGAACAACGTTTCCAGAAGCGCCGGTGGCAGGGTCGCCGACGACACGATCACCCGGCTGCCCAGCAGCCCCGACCAATGAACCAGACGGCACAAGGCCGGCTGATCCGCGAGATCGAAGTCATCCGGCTCGTCGAGCACCAGGTCAGACGTCAGCAGGCGCAGCATTTGCCCGATCTGGCGGCCACCGCGAGCGCTCTCGGTTGCCGGCATGAGGTGGTCGATCGTGCCGACGACAACCGGAGCGCTGATCAATCGGTGCAGCTTCGAGCCCTGCCCCTCTCGACCCATCCAGCGACCGACGTGTGTCGAATCGATCTCGCCGTCGTAGCGCACGTACTCGTGCTCGGCGAACAAGCGGCCGGCGGACTCGCTTCCAACGTCGCCCGTGCCGTGTTGCCGATCCGTTGCTTCTCGCTCGTCGCGGCGATGCTCGTGCAGCTCCTTGACGGCGGAGGATCCGATCAGCACCGCAAGATCGGACGATGAAAGCCCGATCCGCGACTGCAGGGCTTCTGCGGTTTGAAGCGTTAAAGTACGAAGGCCGAGCAGGATGGTGAAACGACAGCCTTCATCGGACGCGGCCAGACCGAATGCCATGCGCGCGTTGGCCAGCGTCTTTCCCGTACCGGTAGACGCCATGTTCACGAAGAACCCACCCTGTTTCCGGCTGGCTTCCGCCGCTTGGGTGGACAACGCGAAGGCACGGTTCTGCCAGGCAAACCGACCCTTCGAGCGCTGTCGCAATGCACGAACATCGCCGATCGATGGCAACGAGGCGCGCAACGTCGGTAGTCGCTTGACGATCAGGTAGGCGTCCCGGCTTACTCCGATGCAGTGCTCATCCAGCTTTTGCTTGAGTTCACGAGTCGGTCGGCCCTCGGCGTCGCTCCAGGCCGTATTCGCGTACACCGGATAGTCGGGATCCTGATATTCGCCTTTTGCAGGACCCGAGGAGTAGAGATGGTCCGACAACATCAAGGCACAGCGGGCGGTGTGCATCACCAAAGGCCTGCTCATCCAATCGAGCTCCAGTAGCTGCGCATGCTCTACGGCCCGGCGGCCCATGCCTTTCGCCGCCGTTCGCCACGTTCTGCTGGACACGGGAAGGCCTTTCGGAAAGCTCCAAAGCCGATCCCACTCGGATGATGAGACTGTTTCGTCCTTGCGAAGCGGGGTTATCCAGCCCGCACTCAGCTTCTCGATCCAACGGTCCGCCTGATCGCCCCGTACGTCGTGATGCCGTTCCGAAACATCGGCGCGGGGCACGGGCAGCCGGTGATGCGTGCAAATCAGCCAGGCGATCGCACGTGCCACCGGACGATCCGTCAATCGCTTCAACGGGTTCTTGTGGCTGCTGTCCGTCCTGTCCGCGTGCAGGTGCTCAAGTATTGCTGCACCATCGGTCTCGGACAGGCTGCACAACCTCCTCAACCAGCCCCTGTCGTCCAGATCGCCCACGAATGCCTCGAACAGGCGCACGCTGATCCATTCGTGCCGCCACGGCTCGTGGTTGGATTTGCGTGACCCGTCGAGCTTGCCGATGAACAAGGCGTTCGCCTTGCCGAAATCGTGGAACAGTCCGGCAATGCCCGCCAGCAATGCGATCGATCGGGTCTGCTGCCAACCGGTCTCGCGGTAGTGGTCCAGCACGCTTCGCGATGTACGATCGGTCGGTACGTTGCCACGCCGATCGAACTTCCTTCGATTGCCGACGATCCACAGCAGCTCCATCTCTCCACTTCGAACGAGATGACAGGCAACGGCGGTGTTCTTGCGCGCACCGCGTCGAAGCAGTTCGTGCAGGGTTGCGAGTCCGGCCTCTGTGATCGGCGTCAGCCACGTGCGTACGCCCTTTCGCTCCGCGAACTGATCGAGAATGCGCCGCGTCGCCGGCAGCGCTTGCTTGCTGCACTGGGAGATCAGCACGATGTTCATGCGTCAGCGACTCCGGCGGCCTCCTTGATCGCGTCGATCATGACGTCCACCGCGTCCGCACCACGCAGCGCGGACAGGCAAGCGGTTCGAAACTCTTGCTCGTCATCACCGGCCGCGGCGCTCAGGAACGCGTGCGGCAGCACGATCGCGTCCTTGATCACATCGGCGACATCGAACACGAGCCCACCGCGGCGGGTCTTGCCGTGAAGCACAGCCAGTCCGGATGGCAAGCCCAATACCCATATCGCCGTGGCGGCCAGTCCGTAGGCCAGGTAGTTGCCATGATCGAGAAAGCCGTTCGCGGTATCCGTCCCGGCGCCTCTCTTCGCTCGTTTGAACTCACCATAGTCGACCGCGTTCACCGCCAGCTTGTACAGGGATTTGGTCATGCGCGCCTCCAACGACAGGATGTCGGATTGGGAGGTAGCGGCGGGCAGTGCCGTTTCGAACCGTTCGAGCACGGAAGCCAGCACATCGACATCGACATCGAAACCGGCTGGTGCAAGCTTCGGTGACGACCAGTGGGTGCGCACTTGCTTGATTCGAGTGCGCTGGAAACGCAATGCGGCTTCGAGACGACGCTCGTCGTCGAACCAGAACCCCACCCACCGTTGTAGATACTCCGTAGGCCGATACTCGCTCTGTGAAGTCATCCAGACGATGTCGCGCTCACTCTCGCTGGCGGCGAACAGAGGCGTACCACCGCCACCGCAGAATCCGACCGCGACACCAGCCTTCGCCAGCTCGCGTACGGCCGCCTGAGTGATCGACGTGCCGGTACCAAGGAGCAGGCTCGTGGTGTTGGCAATCGGGATGTTCCAGTACGCCGACGCCTTGCCTTCCTGCGTCACGTACTCGACGCGTCCACCATTGACCTGCACGCGGCAATGCTCCAGGTAGTAGAGGTTCGCCCGCTTTGAGTGCAGGATCGTCTTCAAGGACGAAGGCGAAAGGTCTTCCATCGGTGAGCGTTGGCCGTTTTTCGATGAAGCAACGATACCTTGACGCTACCCCGCTCTGCCTGCGGCCCTCCCTACGACGTCCGCAGAGCACTGCCCCTTGTCATACATCAGCGCTCCCCGAGACGCACATGGCATAGCGCCCGGGGGCTGTTCGAGTTCCAGCGTCCCGGCCCCGGCGTTTTGAAGGTCTGTAACGGGTAGACCGGGGCTGCTAACGGTGAATACACCTTGCGGTCCCTGGGCGGCCAGGAGCAAGAGTGCATACCGGGATATCGAGACTGGCGCAACGCAGGAGTGTGGCTGTCATCGTCGCCTGCAGATCCGGATCCCCTGCGAGCGTTATCCTGCAGACTTCCAATCGCGTCGGAATCTCTTTCGAATGACACCCCGCCCGCTCGACAAGAAACTCGATCGCCTGCGCCAGGGTTCCAACGACCGGTCCGATTTCATCATCGCCGACGCCAAGGACGGTGACATGGCGTTCGGCGTCACCGCTCCCGGTCCGATGGCGCTTGGCGTCGAGAAGGGATGCGCCTGGAAGCCGCGCAGCGCCCACCTGGACGCGATCACTGCCATGGTCGATTCCGACCTGGTCGACATCATGCTGCTGTCGCTGTCGAGCGCCGAGGTCCTGACCGAGCGCGGCGTGTTCACCGATTCAGGAGTGACGCCCGCGGTGCGGCTCA
>Ga0115029_1002686_pt1 | contig 10258 bp, 7 predicted proteins | sample SidtaG_3_FD_87297 | JGI IMG/M metagenome (GOLD analysis project Ga0115029, IMG submission 87297) | Marine algal microbial communities from Sidmouth, United Kingdom - Sidmouth_Asex1 metaG | ecosystem: Host-associated > Algae > Red algae > Unclassified | place: Sidmouth, United Kingdom | collected...
ACAACCTGAGCGAACCATTTTCAGTATCAAACGATTGATGGGAAAAAGCTTTAATGATATTCGCGATTATAATTCTTTTATCGCCTATAAAATTATAGAACGCGACGAAGAGGAGCTCGTGCGCATTCAAGTGGACGATAAATTTTATTCGCCTATAGAATTATCGGCATTAATATTAAAAGAATTAAAAAATATTGCAGAGGAACAATTAGACGCTCCCGTGTCAAAGGCGGTTATCACCGTACCGGCTTACTTTAATGATAGTCAGCGCCAAGCAACAAAGGATGCTGGAAAAATTGCCAGACTTGATATATTACGCATTATTAATGAACCCACGGCGGCAAGTCTAGCTTATGGTCTTGGAAGTACGGATGACAAAACGATAGCGGTTTATGATTTAGGTGGTGGTACATTTGATATTTCTATTTTAAATCTTTCTGAAGGTATTTTTGAAGTTGTTGCTACACACGGCGATACATTTTTAGGAGGCGATGATTTTGATAAAGCAATAGTGGATTATTGGTCTGCTACTTTAAAAGAAGAGCGGCTTGAATTTCATGATGGCGATTTGCGCGTATTGGCGGAAGAAGCAAAGAAGACTATTTCTACTGGAGATGTTTTCGATGGAACGTTTAGAAACGTTTCATTGTCGCTTGATCTAGCCACTTTCAATAAGATTACGGCGAAGTTAATTGATAGAACGCTAAAAGCTTGTAGTCAGGCCTTAACTGACGCGCAACTTTCGGCGACTGACATCGACGAAGTGATATTAGTTGGCGGTTCTACCCGGATGCCAGTTGTCAAAGAACATTTGTCAACATTTTTTAATCAGGAAATTAAAGATTCTGTTCATCCGGACGAAGCTGTCGCTTTGGGCGCTGCGATTCAAGCCGATATACTGTCTGGCAGACGAATGGATATGTTATTATTAGACGTCACTCCATTATCATTAGGTATAGAAACTGTCGGTGGATTAATTGATGTCATTATTGCCAGAAATTCTAAAATACCAACGGCCGTTGGGCGAAATTACACCACTTCTATCGATGGCCAAAAAAACTTAAAAGTGGCTATTTATCAGGGTGAACGTGACCTCGTTGAGGATAATCGAAAACTTGGTGAATTTATTTTGAAGAATATTCCTCCGATGGCAGCAGGAATTCCTAAAATAGAAATAAAATTTGTTCTTGATGCCGACGGTATTTTACAAGTCATTGCATCTGAATTGCGTTCTGGTGTAAAACAAGAAATTCAGATAAAACCGCAGTACGGTATTTCGGAAGAAGAAATGGGTAAAATGTTACTCGATTCTATTTCCAATGCCGAAACTGACATCCAAAAAAGGAGTTTGATCGAAGCACAAACGGAGGCCAAATCAATCTTTTTATCTACCGAAAAATTCTTATCACAGAACGACGAGTGGTTGGATGATGACCAAAAAAGCAAAATTTCCATGCTAAACGAATCACTTCGAGCAAGTCTGCAATCAACAGATAAAAATGTGGTTTTAAAGGCTGTAGAAGAATTGAATAGCTACACTAGTCCGATTGCGCATGAAGCATTGGATAGACACATTTCTAAAGGCCTTAAAGGCGAACAATTGGATTGATAGACGCTTTTGTGACATGGCCATTACCAGAAGTTCCTTGATTCATCAAAACTTTGAGGTGATTGATCGATTTTTATCATACAACTGATGATTCTTTGTCACCTTTGATCAAAATCAGCAAATTGGCGACAAACAAGCATAACAATACGAGTAGTTTCATGGAAAGCATCCAACGGTTGTTTTCTAATAAACTCTTGCGTCGTATCTTGTTTTGGGTCATGCTGATGAGTTTTGTAGTGGCCATCGATGACGCTCCGTCTAATGTAGGCACGATTATCAATGCAGGTATCCTTTTACTTTTCTATTACATCATCGTCCGGATAAATTACGATTACCTCATTCCGCGCTTTCTGAATCAAAAGAAGTTAGCCACTTATTCATTGTTATTACTTGCGGCGGCCGGATTATTGGCGCCACTGCGATCTGCGCTTTTTATTTTAATTAGTGCCATTTTCGACCCTTCTGCTCGCTATGATTTCATTGGAGGCATTTCAGGTGTTTTTGGGACGTTACTCATAGTAGGAATTATTAGTGCCGCGTTACGTATTTTTTCAGATTGGCTCCGGTACACGCGCGACAAAGGTGAAGTGGATAAACAGAATATGCAGTCTGAATTAAAATTTCTTCGCTCTCAAGTCAATCCACATTTTTTATTTAATACGCTTAATAGCTTATATGCGCTGACACTTAAAAAATCCGATCTCGCACCTGAGATCGTAATTAAATTGAGTGAGATGATGCGCTATATGTTGTATGAATGCAACGAACCCAAGGTGCCGCTTTATAAGGAAATAAATTATATAAAAAATTATATCGAATTAGAGCGACTTCGACATGGAAGCCATATTAACATTGAACTTAATATCAATGGCTCGGTTGAACAACAACGCATTGCTCCTCTACTCTTCATTCCATTCATAGAAAATAGTTTTAAGCATGGCATCAGCAAGAAAATTGACGATGGTTTTGTGTATATAGAAATGGATATCTCAGAACACCAAATCGTATTGGAAGTTAAAAATTCGAAAGCCCCTACGCTCCCGAATCCAGAACGAAAGATCAGCGGAGGAATCGGACTTGTGAATGTCAAGCGACGACTTCAATTGATATATCCCGAAAAATATAAACTCTCTATTGATGATGCACCACAAGAATTTATTATAAAACTTCAACTACAATTAAATAATTTACAATCATGATTAACGCCATTATCGTCGACGACGAACCATTAGCACAAGATGTTTTAGAAGCCCATTTAATGAAGATTCCAGAGGTCAATTTAATTGCCAAATGCGACAATGCAATTGAGGCAAAAAAAATGATTAATGCCCACGAAATTGACCTAGTTTATCTCGACATACAAATGCCTCAAATTACGGGTATCGAATTCGCCAAAAGTCTAACACATCCACCAGCGATTATTTTTACTACGGCTTTTGACAATTATGCGGTTGAAGGATTTGAACTCAATGCAATCGATTACTTATTGAAACCAATATCACTTGAGCGTTTTATGAAAGCAACCAATAAAGCGATCGAATCTATTGAAAAAACGCATCGAAGTGAGGCTGGAGAATTCGAAACTTCTGAAGACGACTTTATATTTGTCAAAGCTGATAAAAAGCTGGTTAAAATCCACTATTCTGATGTCATCTATATCGAAGGGCTTAAAGATTATGTGATCATTAAGCGGAATGAAAAACGTGTGATTACATTGCAAACGATGAAAAGTCTGGAAGCCAAGCTGCCATCAAATATTTTCTTGCGTATTCATCGATCTTATATCGTGAATATCAATAAAATCATGGCCATCATGGGTAACATGGTTGAGGTCAAGGAAAAGGGTGAAATCAAGCACTTACCTGTTGGAAAGAATTATCGAGATGAATTATTAGCGATTGTAAATGATAAAAAGTTGTAGAAAAACCGAACACATATGAGGATGTTGGAGCATGGTACAGGTTTGATGAAATATTGGGTATTCGGATTCTTGCTGATTTGCTCAAGCTCATGCGTGAATAGCAAATTTACCGGAAATCACACATCGACTATTGCAAGTCCGCAGAATAAGCAAGTCATTTTTGTCGATTACACTGATATTGGCGACTTAGATGTCGAAGAACCTTGGCTATCGTATTATAACGGCCATGACTTTGAATATGATTTTCTGTTATGTGCAAATAACTCAATTGATAATATCTCTGAAAATTGTTTAGTACAAAGTGCTGATAGTTTGTCGGCCGATATTATTATTTACGCCTACACCGAATCTTTTCGGGAAGGAGATAAAATCAATTACACATCAGACTATCAAAACACTCGTACACTAAATCGTGCAAATGCTTCAAGAGCTGAATCTAGCCATCGGGCTGTTGTCCACTTTGATGTGTATAGCAAAAAGTTAAATACTAAGTTAAGTTCATTCAATGTAATCACAACTTCATCCGGTCTAGCGGTTAAAAATAGAAAAAACGAGGGCGTCACACAAGTGAATGGGATCTCTCCGGCGGTTTCAACAAGAACTGCGCGAAAGAAAGGATTAAAAAATATTATCAATCGATTGAAATTTATTGATAGACAGCGCTAGATTAGTCTATGACTGAGCAATCTATTTTGATCGATAAGTCCCTATCGACTAATCATCCTCAACTGACTTTCTAAAAGTCCATTAGCGAATCCTTACATAGCAGTTGGCTGGCTTTTGATTACTTTAGCGACCAACTAAAGTTGAAACAACATGAGATTTATTTGCTTATTTATTCTATGTGCTTGTAGCATCATTGTACATAGTCAAGAATCAAAGGAGTGGGACGTCAATCTCCCGCCATATGCGCATGACAGCGTGAATATCTCGACAAATGAAGGCACATGGATAAATCTCGACGTCAGTCCGGATGGTCAACGCATCGTATTTGATCTGCTCGGTGATATTTTCATCATGCCGATGTCAGGTGGCAAGGCGACAGCACTTCGAACAGGTCTTGCATGGGAAGTCCAACCGCGATTTAGTCCGGACGGTAAATCTATTTTATTTACTTCCGACGCCGGTGGTGGTGACAATATATGGGTCATGGCTAGTGATGGCGCAGATGCGAAACAGATTACTGAAGAAAAATTCAGATTATTAAATAATGCCACTTGGATGCCCGATGGCAATTATTTTATTGCCAGAAAACATTTTACATCTACGCGTTCGGCGGGCGCCGGAGAAATGTGGATGTATCATATCTCAGGTGGCGATGGTATTCAAGTGACCGAACGAAAAAATGATCAGCAAGATGTCAACGAACCTTCTGTTTCTCCAGATGGTGAATATTTATATTATTCAGAGGACATGTATCCCGGTGGATTTTTTCAATATAATAAAGATCCAAATAGTCAGATTTATGTGACGAAGCGTTACTCTTTTAAAACCGGCAAAACAGAAAATGCTGTCGGCGGACCAGGTGGTGCTATACGTCCACAAATTAATCACGCTAATTCTCATTTGGCATATGTGCGTCGTGTTCGCACAAAATCAGTTTTATATGTGCGGGATTTAACGACGGGCATGGATTTTCCTGTATATGAAGACTTAAGCAAAGATCAGCAGGAGGCGTGGGCTATTTTCGGTGTTTATCCAGGGTTTGCATGGACACCCGACGACTCGCATATAGTGATATGGGCAAAAGGTAAAATCCATAAAATAAATGTCAAAACTAAGGAAGACCAAATCATAAACTTTTCCGTAGACGTTCAGCATAAATTGGCAAAAACAGTGTGCTTTGAACAGAAAGTTTTCCAGGATAAGTTTGACGTCAATGTCATACGACAGGCTGTTACGTCACCAGATGGGTCTCACGTAATATTTAATGCTGTCGGATTTTTATATAAAATGAAATTACCGAATGGTAAACCAACGAGATTGACAAAGACAAATGACTTTGAGTTTGCACCGAGCTTTTCGCCGGATGGAAATCATATCGTGTACGTGACATGGAATGATATAGAACGCGGGGCTCTGATGCAGATGAATTTAAAAACTGGTGCCGTAAAAAAATTAAGCAATGATAAAGGAATTTATAACTCACCTGCCTATTCGCATGACGGAAAAAATATTGTGTATCGAAAAGATAATGGAAATACGCACCAAGGATATGCCTACACCGTAAAGCCTGGAATATATATGATGGATGCAAGCGGAAACAATGAGAAGTTTGTCACGGCTCAAGGAAGTAATCCGACATTTACGGCGGATGATGATGCGATTTATTTTCAGTCAGGCGGATATTTGTTTGGTAATTTAACTAAGACATTGAAACGGGTGAGTCTTGATGGTGAAAAAATTGATGACGTCATAGAAACAAAGTACGCCAATCGATTCGTGCCAAGTCCGGACGGAAAGTGGCTTGCATTTTCAGAATTACATAAAGTCTACATCGCTGCGATGCCAACACTAGGTCAAAAAATCGGCGTGTCTGCCTCATCCAAGGCTGTTCCGGTTCAACTCGTTTCTCGCGATGCCGGAATCAATATGCATTGGTCTTCCACGAGTGACAAATTGCATTGGACGCTGGGCAATGAATATTTCTCAGCTGACATGACCGATCGTTTTCCATTTTTGGGAAAAATAGATACCGTGCCTCCGATTGATACTGCCGGTATTAAAATTAAGTTAACATTGGAATCGAATGTGCCCGTTGGAAAAATCGCTTTGACAAATGCCACAATCATCACTATGAATGGCGATGAAATTATCGAAAATGGAACAATTATTATTAATCAAAATAAAATAGAAAGTGTTGGTTCTTCCGAAGAAATTGAACTCGGTCGGAATATCACGGTTATTGATTGCGAAGGCAAATATATTATGCCCGGTTTTGTCGATGTACACGCGCATTTAGGTGCTTTTCGATATGGATTAAGCCCACGAAAACATTGGCAGTATTGGGCTAATTTGGCATACGGTGTAACTACAACGCACGATCCTTCATCCAATTCGGAAATGACATTTTCGCAATCTGAAATGGTTAAAGCTGGTCATATGGTTGGACCTCGAATATTCAGTACGGGAACCATTTTATATGGAGCCGATGGGGATTTTAAAGCGGTCATCAACAATCTCGAAGATGCTAGATCTGCCCTGCGCAGAACGAAAGCCTATGGCGCATTCTCGGTCAAAAGTTACAATCAACCACGTCGTAATCAGCGACAACAAGTGATGAAAGCGGCCCAGGAATTAAATATGAATGTCTATCCTGAAGGTGGTTCACATTTTTTTCATAATATGACGATGGTTGCTGACGGTCACACAGGTGTTGAACACAATATTCCGGTAGCACCACTTTATGACGACGTGTTACAATTTTGGTCGGCCACTGAAACGGGTAATACACCAACATTAATTGTTAATTACGGAGGAATTAATGGCGAGTTTTATTATTACCAACGCGATGATGTTTGGAGTGAAGAACGATTAAATACATTTACGCCTCGACCTATTTTAGATTCTCGTGCACGGCATCGTATGAAAATTCCAGATGAAGAATATCAAAATGGACATATTCTCGTTTCTGAAAGTTGTAATAATTTACAAAATGCAGGTGTCAACATCAATTTAGGTTCACACGGCCAACTTCAGGGTCTCGGTGCACATTGGGAATTATGGATGTTAGCCCAAGGTGGAATGGAAAATCATCAGGCGTTGAAAGCGGCCACGATAAATGGCGCCAAATATTTGGGCATGGAAAAAGAAATAGGCTCGCTTGCTTCAGGAAAACTAGCGGACATTATCGTACTGGATAAAAACCCATTAGAAAATATCGAAAATAGTAATTCGGTTAAATATACCATCATCAATGGGCGGATCTACGACGCCGAATCTATGAATGAAATTGGTAACTACGAAGTTGAACGCGAGAAGTTTTATTGGGAGGAAGAAGGCAGCGCGATGGGCTATCCTTTTTATACGGAAACGATGAATCATATGCGGCCGACTTGTTCTTGTCGATTTTGAAAGCGGTTGACTTAGGCCGTTACAATTAACTACCCACGAAAGTTTGAACAAATAAAGCAAAATATTTAGCATGCAGGCGATGGTATATGCCGTCGCGAATGATCTGAATATTAAACAATTATATTGACTCAAGAAGACAAAAATATTAATCAAGATACAATTGTGGCATTGTCCACCCCAGCGGGTGTTGGAGCATTAGGACTTATTCGCATAAGTGGATTGCAAAGTATTCCCGTCTTAGATAAAATATTTGTTGGACGAAATTTGTCGAAGAGCGAATCACATGTTGCATGTTTAGGCAAAATCGTCGATGGTGACAACATATTAGATGAATGTGTCTTGACGATTTTCCGCGGTCCTCAGTCGTATACGGGCGAAGACACGATTGAACTGTCATGTCACGGTTCGCCTTATATTATTAAATCGATTATTGAATTAATCACTCGGCATAATATTCGATTAGCCATGCCCGGTGAATTCACACAACGAGCATTTCTCAACGGAAAATTGGATCTCACGCAAGCGGAGGCTGTTGGTGATTTAATAGCCGCTCAGTCCGCCAGTCAGCAGCAACTCGCGATGTATCAAATGCGCGGAGGCATCAGTAAGGAAATACAAGAATTACGCAGCAAGTTGATCAAGTTCGCCAGTTTAATCGAATTGGAAAACGACTTTGGCGAAGAAGATGTTGAGTTTGCAGACCGCTCTGAATTAATACATTTAATTCAGTCGACCATAACCCGTATTAATGAGCTCGAGGCCTCTTTCCAATATGGTAAAGCAATCAAGGACGGTGTTGCCGTCGCAATTGTCGGCCGACCCAATGTTGGTAAATCGACTTTACTCAATGCCTTACTAAAAGAAAACAAGGCCATTGTCAGCGATATTCCCGGTACGACGCGTGATGTCATTGAAGATACCATTCAAATTGATGGCATGTTATTTCGCTTTATCGACACGGCAGGTATTCACGAGACAGATGACATCGTCGAAAATATTGGTATCGAACGATCATTTGAGCAAATAAATAAAGCGCAAGTTGTTTTATGGTTAGACGAAATTCAAGAAGATACCGAAGAATTAGTCCAGCGATTTTCCGAAATTAAATTACGACCGGAGCAACAAGCAATTATCATATTAAATAAAACGGACAGTTTTCACACTTGTCATTCATATGACGTCGAAGAAGCCGTCAGCACATTAACCAACCGCACCCCTACTCTCGCCATGTCGGCACTCACGCAAAACCATCTCGATAAATTAAAGGCACTATTAATCGAAACGACGCATCAGCACGCATTTAGTCAGCAGCAAGTCATTATTTCAAATATTCGGCATTTGAATATTTTAAAAGAAACGCGTAATTCTTTAGCGGCTGCTATCAATGGCCTGCAAAACAGTTTACCATCAGATTTGATTGCCATCGATATTCGACATGCGCAACATCATCTCGGGGAAATTGCGGGTCAGATTACGACGGATGATTTGTTGGAGAGTATATTTCGGGATTTTTGTATTGGGAAGTAGGGTTGATGTGGCAATGTGTTGATGAGCTGATTTGGTACTGAGTAAGATAGCTGATGCTTTAAATCCCCTAACCGTATAATGATAAATGATCAATACAGCAATGGTACCTGGAATCAATATTGAGAATAGTTCCAGCACGCTCATGAATAGGATTTGTGGTTTGAAGTTCATAAAAATTGGTTTAGTTTTTGAAGCTGACTATAATTCCAAGCATTTCAGATTCTGTCTTTTGAAAATCCATCCATCTAATTCTCTCAGCCGCCCTACTCTTCCGCCATAGCACAGGTTTTCGCTCGATACTTTGTGGTCTCTCCACACCATCCAAGCACAGCATCGGCTATTTCTTTCTGCCATATACTAACATCTTCTCGCACGTCAATCGTTATTACGCTACATTCTTCATTCCCTAAATCTCCCGACTGTTCTTCATAGTATTTACCCTTTATGATGGAGAATTTTTCCCCTGGATAAATTAGAGCCACCTTTTGAGCACCGTAATATTTCATATAAACAAACATTTGCCTCAAATCGCCTAATGAAGGTTTGAGTCCACTACGGTTTTTCCATTTGGTATCGAATAGATTACAATTATCAGTATCTTTATTTAGTACAATGTCAGGTCTCATTTTTGAACGATTCCCATTATTGGGTTTTCAAAAATATTTTGAATTTTGGGCGGCAATCGTATAATTATTTAACTTGTGTTTTTTCAGATTTGAATAGACAAATTGCTCCCACAATACCTTCATATTAACATCAGGGCCAACACGTTATTGCTGCCACGATTCACATCGGGGTGGTAATTCAATAAAATTAAGCGAGCAATTTGCAAGGACGTGCGTCACGATTCTGATTTTCTATCTAATACAATACGATCAAATGTAGCGTCTGACACATGAATATCTGAGGTTTCCGGAAAATCTAAAAGCAACGACCCTAATCTACTTCGTAAATGGGTAGCCGAATTAATTGTATTAATAAGTTTCAATGCCTTATTTATACAATTCCTGTTTTGTGACTTGGGACACCCACTAAGATTTTTGCACGATTTTCAGAATTTCCGTTTTATTCTCAGACAGTTGCAATAGGATTTTCTTTTTGATCCGAGTTTTCGGCAGTATGTAGGA
>Ga0115029_1002688_pt1 | contig 10244 bp, 8 predicted proteins | sample SidtaG_3_FD_87297 | JGI IMG/M metagenome (GOLD analysis project Ga0115029, IMG submission 87297) | Marine algal microbial communities from Sidmouth, United Kingdom - Sidmouth_Asex1 metaG | ecosystem: Host-associated > Algae > Red algae > Unclassified | place: Sidmouth, United Kingdom | collected...
ATTTAGACGATTGCTGGCAGGCACAAGACAACAGCGTAACCTTGTGTAGTTCTATTGAAGCGATCGCCAATACCCTATTAGTTGCTGTCGCTTTGCAAGGAAGTGGGAAAGCTCTATTTCCTGACGATCGATTCGATTGGGAAAAGATCGAACAGGCAATGCAGCAAAAAAACTGGTCGAAAATTGCTAATAAAACTGATTGGGGAAGCTTCGATCTTGTAATTACCAATCCAACTCGCTCAAATAGTGGTCAGCTAACCCTAAGCTTATGGCTGGAGTCAGAAAACTATGGCTTCAATACTGCCGATGCCGAATCACTAGTCGGTTTAATTAAACAATCTGTCTATCAACCCCCGCGATCGACCGATATCTTACTTCAGGAATTTATAACCCGTGGGGCAAATGATGGCGATGTAGCAATGGTCTATGAAAGTATTGCTCTCTATCGTTGGTCGCAGGCAAAAACGACTCAAGGTCAAATTTACCGTATCTATTATCCTAATCCTACCGTTGAAACAGTAGCCACGGCTGCGGTGATGAAGCAAAATACTCCCAAACAGACAGCCAAGGCAGCTAATAAATTTATTGATTACTTAACTCAAGCCAAACAACAAGAAGTATTTGTTAAACACGGATTTCGCCCCGTAACTACAGAAATCGATCTTACCTCTGTCCCCAATAGTCCTTGGTCACAAAATATCCCTGGGGCAATGCCAAATCTAAACATTACTACCAAAACACCATCTAGTCCTGACGAAATCGCCGAAATACAGCGTTTATGGACGCGATCGCAGTAGAGACGTAATATATTACGTCTGTATAAGTAGTGAATTAAAGAAAAAAATATCGGTCTTTGACAACCGATGAATAGAGTTTATTTTAAGATATTGTTCGATTTAACTAAAAGCTAGACTGTCATAATATCTTTTTCTTTAATTGCTAATAGATCTTCAATCTTTTTATTAAAGCTATCGGTAACGCTTTGAATCTCGTCCTGCAAATCTCGCGATTCGTCTTCGGAGATATCGCTGCTTTTCTCTTGCGATCGCACTTCGTCAATCGCATCACGGCGAATATTACGCACCCCGACTTTTCCTTCTTCGGCTAATTTACCCGCAGTTTTAACTAGCTCTTTACGACGCTCTTTAGTGAGGGGGGGAATATTGTGTCGAATCAAGTTGCCATCATTATTGGGAGTCAAGCCAATATCAGACATGGAGATTGCCTTTTCAATTTGACCCATGCTGCCTTTATCGTAAGGCTGGATCATAATTGTTGTGGCATCGGGAGTACTAAGGTTAGCCAGAGATTTTAAAGGAGTCTCCGAACCATAGTAATCTACCATTACACGATCCAACAGCGAGACGCTAGCTCTACCAGTACGAATAGTGTTGAAAGACCTTTGAGTTGCCTCAATAGTCTTTTGCATACGTTCTTTAACATCAGATAACTTCACAGTCTCCTCCTACAATTGTGCCGACAGATTCACCTTTGGTAGCACGCATAATATTACCGCTAACTGAAAGATCGAAGACCAAAATAGGAATATTGTTCTCCTTACATAGAGCGATCGCCGTACTGTCCATTACTCTTAATTCATTGGCTAAGACATGATTGTAAGTCAAACTTTGGTAGCGGTGGGCGTTGGGGTTAGATACGGGGTCTGCATCGTAAATTCCATCCACCTTTGTAGCTTTAAAAATTATTTCCGCGTCGATTTCCGCAGCCCGCAATGCAGCAGTGGTATCGGTAGTGAAGAAAGGGTTTCCCGAACCCGCACCGAAGATAACTACCCGTCCTCTTTCTAGGTGACGAATAGCCCGACGGCGTATATAAGGTTCGGCTACTTCCTGCATGGCGATCGCCGTTTGCAGACGATTATCAACACCAATTCTCTCTAAAGCATCCTGCAAAGTCATTGCATTCATTACCGTTGCAATCATGCCGATATAGTCAGCCGTGGCGCGATCCATACCCTTTGCCGAAGCTTTCATACCCCGAAAAATATTGCCACCACCGACAACAATAGCTAACTCAACGCCAGTCTTTACTACGTCAGCAACTTCCTGGGCAATCTTAGCGACTACCGCAGGATCGATACCATAGCCTAAGTTGCCCATTAAGGCTTCGCCACTTAGTTTTAATAAAACCCTCTGGTAACTCATTCCTAGAAAAGTAAACCTCAATCTTGCTTGTTCTCTACCAATGGTCAGGCTAACCCCGTTATTTTAGGGCAGGGATCTTGACCTCCCCATAACATACCAGCTTTCTGTACTTTGTTCTGAAAAAGCTCTTCGTAAGAGAATTAAATATTGCCGGAGAATGCTACCCTAGCCAAGTTTGGCTTTGTCTCTCATAGGCTTTAATCTTTGGCTCAATTGCGCGATTATTCAGGTCGCCAAACTATATCTGTTCCCACAGGCGCAGTATAATCTCGATCGATCTTTGCTTCTGCTAGCATTGCTGCAATGCTGTCTCGTAGGTAATGCTGTTTGACTTCTGCTTCTGATTCAGCATCATCAATTCTGCCCTGATAACAAATTACCCCGTCACTATCGAGCAAATAAACCGACGGTGCAGTCTTCGCTTTAAAACCCTTGGCAACATCCTGATTAGAATCTCTTAGGTAGGGAAAATTAATACCCCGATCTTGGGCATATTGCTCCATGGCTTTGATACTTTCAGTATTTGACTCTGGGTAATAGTTAGAATCAATACCGATAATCGTAAATTCGCGATCGCCAAAATCATTCTGAATCTGCTGGAGACGTTGCAGATACCGATCTGTCGCTTCTGTCCTTTCTATAAATACTACGGCGATCGCTTTAAACTGACGACGATAGCTACCTAAGTGATGAACCTCTTTATCGATACCAGGAATCTCAAAGTCGGGGGCGTAATTACCAATCGTATTCATAAATTCTCTTTCCAATAAAACGTAGTATTTAAGAAGCCAGAAAAAATCTAGTTTACGAACACCCAATTTTATCAGTTTTATATTTAAGTTGGAGTGCGATCTTGAATTGAAGTCGAGCTATTTACCCAATCTATATATATCGATCGTCTATTCTTAAAATGCTGGCTATAGCCAACTAGTTTGTAGACAAGCTTCGCTGCGGTGAATTCCGAAACAACAGAATTGGCTGTTGGGGCTAATTCCATCATGTCGCAACCGATTACCTGATGTTTGCTAAAAACAGTTCGCAAAAATTTGGTTAATTCATACCAGTTTAAGCCCCCTGGTTCGGGAGTTCCCACCCCAGGCATCAGACTAGGATCTAAGCCGTCTAGGTCGATAGTGATAAAAACTCGTTCGGTCGTAATTAAAGAGATAGCCTGTTCGATCCAATCAGGATTTTGGTAAATATCTTTTGCCCAAACGATAGGGATACTCTGTTTTTTAATTAACTCCGCTTCTTCTAAGCAAATGCTGCGAATGCCAACGGGCAGAGTCGGTAGCCCCAGATCCAAGACTCGACGCATGACACAGGCATGGTTATAAATAGAACCTGCATAGCTATGGCGCATATCTCCATGAGCATCGATCTGAACCACCGTAAAGGGCTGACTGAACTGCTCTTGATAGGCTTTCACGATTCCTGCGGTGATACTGTGTTCTCCGCCCAACGCAATTACAAACTTACCGTCAGCAATCAGTTCGGATACCTTTTGCGTAACAATCTCCATCATTGCTTCAGGAGTCAAATTTGGATTAGCTTTCGTACTGGCGATCGCATCTACCGTAAAAATTCCCGTATTCTGACAGACTTCCTGCTCTAGCTCAATATCATAAGCCTCTAGCTGCTCCGAAGCCGTAATAATCGCCTCTGGAGCGTTTTGGCAACCTTGGCGGTAGGTAGTAGTCTTCTCATAGGGAATCGGCAGAATTACCACCTTTGCCTCTGAGTAAGTAGATCGTGCCTCCGATCCGATAAATTGTTTGGGATTCATCTCAAAATGCTCGTAAAAATAAATCCTACTAAGCTACTTCTGCCCTGACACGAAGCGAAGCCATTATAGGTTATAGGTTGATTCAAATTGGCTCAGAACTTTTTCTTTCCCCAAACCATTCATAACGATTATCGCGAATTTGTTCGTAACTGCGATCGCCAAGCCACTTCATTCCAGGAATAGCTCGATAGGCAGCAATAAAGGCATCACCCAAAGGCAAGAGATTGGCAATTTCTTCGGCTGCTTCGCTTCCCTGCCATTGTCTAGCTGAGTTTTGGATATCGATCAGAATCATTCCCGCCTCGCAGTCGGCAGGAGTAATGTCATAGGCTGCTAACCCCTCACGATCCTGCATGGGTATATAGGTGAAAGTTTGTTCGCGATCGAATTGCTTTAATAGTCGGGCAAAAGTCGAACAGAGGTTGCATTTGCTGTCATAGACGATTTGATATTGGGGCATGGGTAATAAGAAATGATGAATCAAATGAAATTTAATTGGTTTTTGATTAGCTACTGTCTGGATCTCGCCTAAGTAAATGTAATGTAACGCACATTAGTTTTTTTTTAACAAAAATAACTATGCAAATTAGAATTTATCGCCTAAAACAGAGTGGTTTACGTAGCAAAATAGTAGTTTTTGCCTCATCTTATCTTGAATTAGGAGCAATTTGTCTTGGTTATTTCTTTGTCCGATTCCAATAACACTAATAACCATCGGGTATTAAATATTTCTGGTCGAGCATCGGGAGATCGCCTGGGGACAGAAGTTTATAGTGGGGGAGATCTTAACGGTGATGGTAGAGAAGATTTCGTCGTTACCGCTACGGATGCTGGGATACCGAGTACAGATGCCGATAGTTATTATGATAGTGACCGTAGAGGAAAAGCTTATGTGGTATTTGGGAACAGCAATAAGAACCAGACTATCGATTTAGATAAGCTTAATGGCAAAAGTGGATTTAGCGTTTCGGGTTTAAATGCCGAGCATAATTTAGGTACGGCGGTTTCAGCAGGAGATCTTAACGGTGATGGGATTGACGATCTCGTTTTGGGTGCTGCTAATGCAGGGGCAAATATTAACAGGGATGGCAGTAGCTACAGCGAAAGTAATGGCGAGACCTACGTCATATTTGGTCGGCAGAATGGTTTTAATTCGGAGTTCGATCTCAATAATTTAAATGGCAGTAATGGTTTTACTCTCAAAGGAGTCGATGCTTCAGACCTGTTAGGTACGGCTGTCAGTGTGGGAGATCTTAACGGCGACGGTATCGATGACCTTGCGGTTAGTGCCGTAGGTGCGGGACAGGGGACTACTAATCAGAATGGTTTTACTAGTAGCGATAACCGTGGTGAAGTTTATGTCTTGTTTGGCGATCGCAACGGTTTTGCCAGACGCATCGATCTTTTTAATCTCAATGGCAGCAATGGTTTCACTCTCGAAGGAAAAGATGCCAATGATAGTTTGGGAGGATCGTTGAGTAGCAGTGGCGACATTAATGGCGATGGCATCGACGATTTAGTAATTGGTGCGACAAATGCAGGGTCAGTTTTAGATAGTCCCTTTGCCGATGGCTATAGCGACCAAAGAGGAGAGGTTTACGTTATATTTGGCAGCCGCAATCCCTTTGAAGCGCGATCGACTGTTACTCAGAATCTAGATGGTAATCGTGGTTTTGTTCTGGCGGGGACTGGCATCGAAGATAATTTAGGCAGTGCAGTTAGTAATATCGGCGATTTAAACGGAGACGGCATTGAAGATCTCATTGTGAGCGCAAACAATGCTTCTGTAGTCGGACAATACAGCCAGGAGGGTCAGACTTACGTTGTTTTTGGTCGTCAGGGCGGTTTTGGCACACAATTCGATTTGAATAGCCTAGATGGCAGCAACGGCTTTAGTTTGGCAGGCATAGATCCTAACGACGGCTTGGGGAATGCGGTTAGCGCGGGAGATTTTAACGGAGACAACATTGACGATCTCTTAGTTGGGGCGAGCAATGCAGGAGAAAACATAAGCAGCTATGGGTTCGACTATAGCGATCGAAGAGGCGAGGCCTACGTCATATTTGGTCGGCAAAATGGTTTTAGTTCTCAGATCGACTTAGGCAATCTTGACAGCAATTCGGGTACAAAGATTGCAGGTCTGAGTGCAGAAGATATGTTCGGCAATGCAGTTAGTAGTGGTGGGGATATAGACGGTGATGGTACAGATGACCTTGTAGTCAGTGCTGTCGGTGTAGACGTTAGTGGAGAATATACCAGAGAAGGTTCTGCATATATAATCTTTGGCAAGTCAGAAACCGTTACACCAAAACCGAAACCAACCGACAAAGCAACAGAATTCAATGACAATCTTAATGGAACTGCTGCAGACGACTCTATTTCGGGTCGAAGAGGAGACGATACTATTTTCGGGGGTAAGGGTAACGATAGTCTAGCAGGAGATGGAGGAAATGATACTCTGGTCGGCGGTAGCGGTGCAGATACTCTGGCTGGCGGTAGCGGTGCAGATACTCTCATTGGTGGTGGCGGAACAGACTTGCTGCTTGGTGGCAATAACCAAGATCGTCTGATTGGGCAAGATCGAAACGATACGCTGATTGGAGGGATGGATAAAGACTATCTCGCAGGAGGGAAAGGAAACGATATTCTGATCGGTGTCGATGCCGATAATTTTGAGGTGCAGCTAGGAGAACAGGACACTCTAGTGGGCGGTTTGGGAGCAGATAGATTTGTTTTAGGCGATAAGGAGCGAATTTACTATGACGATCGCAACTCTAAAACCGAAGGCTCGACGGACTATGCTCTAATTGAAGATTTTGATTCCAGTCGCGACAAGATCCAGCTAACGGGCGATCGCAGTCTTTATAGTTTGGCTTTCTATACTGACAATCTAGGCAATAACTTTGCCAATATTTTTTATGCTCGGGGGGGCGATATTCCCGAACGAGTGGGAATTATTAAAAACGCTGCTACCGACTTAACTCTAGATAATCCCGCTTTTGTTTATATCTCCCAAGAAATTGTCCCAGAAGAAGTTCAAGAACCGCTGACTACTGTTACGGGGACTGCTACCCCTTATGGAGATAAGATTGTTGGCGGTAGTCAAGATGATGTTATTGCGGCTAAAGAAGGCAATGACACCATTTTTGGTGGCGATGGTAATGATGTTCTTAGGGGGGAAGCTGGTAACGATTCTCTGTTTGGCGATCGCGGCAACGATACCATGAGTGGCGGCGACAACGACGATACTCTCTTTGGTGCACAAGGAAACGATATTTTAAATGGTGAAAGTAATCAAGATAGGCTGGTTGGCAATGCTGGTCAGGATTTACTGCTAGGCGGAACAGAAAACGATTTCCTTGCAGGTGGTAACGGCGACGATACTTTAATCGGTACAGACTATGAAAATCTGGAGTTACAGTTAGGAGAACAAGATACTCTAATTGGCGGTGGGGGACGAGATTACTTAATTTTAGGAGACGAAGATCGCCTGTTCTACGACGATCTAAATCCGCAAACCCAAGGCTCAACTGACTTTGCCCTAATTAAAGGTTTTAACCCCACTCAAGATTCAATTCAGCTGCAGGGTGATAGCAGTTTATATAGTCTCTCTTTCTATAATTCTGGGGAAACGACCTTTGCCAATCTTTTCTATCAGCCGCCAGGATCGGTAGCCGAAAGAATTGCCATTATCGAGAACCCGCCTAAGAACCTGACTACAGATAATGCTGCTTTTGTTTATAAGCCGTTTAAGCCAGCACCCGCAGTAGTCGAACCTATTACTAGTGACGAAGCGACGCCCTACAGCGATCGCTTGCAGGGTGGAAAAGATAACGACTTTCTCTCCGCACAAAGCGGTGACGATACTGTTTCAGGTGGGGATGGCAATGATACTCTGGCTGGGGAAGGGGGTAACGACTCACTCTTTGGAGATGGTGGCAACGATACTCTCAATGGAGGTAACAACAACGATACTCTGTTTGGTTCAGCGGGGAACGATCTGCTCAACGGAGGCAATAATCAAGATCGGCTTGTTGGAGATGAAGGCAACGATCTCTTACTGGGAGGAGACGATAACGATTTCCTGATCGGAGGATTGGGTGACGATACCTTGATTGGAGTCAACACCGAAAATGCAGGACTGGCGCGAGGAGAACAAGATACCTTAATTGGGGGTGAGGGCAGCGACCTATTCTTTTTGGGCGATCGCGATCGGGTTTATTACGACGACCGCAACGGAGGAACGGCTGGCGACAATGACTATGCCTTAATTAAGGATCTTGACGTTAATTCGGACACGATTCATTTAAAAGGCAGTTCCAGTACCTATGAATTAAGGTTTTATAGCAACGGTAGCGGCACTAGATTTGCCAACCTTTTCTATCTCGAACCTGGCGGTACACCCGAACGAATCGGTATTTTGGAAAATGTCCCCAGCGACCTAACTATGGACAATCGAGCATTCTACTTTGTCTAGATTAATTTTTTGTCTAGATTTGTTTTTGCTCTTGTCCCTTGCTGCTTGCCAACTTGTCTGCCCATCTGGTGGTTTCGGGAAGGCGATATTTAGTCAGACAGCCCGTAACATATTTAACTGCCGTGGGCAGACTAATTTGATGACCAATGGAAATATAAATTGGCCTAACGTTGGTGTGCGATCGCAAAACCATTCCGACTGTTTCTTCTTTGTCGATTAGGGGTTGCTGACTACCTTTTGTTAAGGGCAGGTTTTCATGCTTGCCGATTAACAAGGACTTTGCCACTCCAATTGTCGGAATATCGAGCAGCACAGAGAATCAAATCGGGAATAGTTTTAACCAGGGGAAAAGCCGTCAAAATTGCAGTAATTTCGCGGAAAAAAACATCTCTATTTTTTTAATGGTTTTAGATATAGCCTGTTCTTATCATGGGTGCAGAATCTTGACTAGAGCTAGACAACTTAAATAAGAAAGGTTTAGTAACTCTAAAAAAATGGATGAAAACTTTACTTTCCGCGAGTTTTATTGCTTATTATTTAAAATAATTATTGTGATGTATGCATTTTCATCTAGTTGAATCTACTGAGATTTAATGTACGAGCGATTTATAAAAATCGGTTGCTATAATGTGTAAGATAATTTGCTTGCCAGCTTAAAAACTGCTCGATCGCATCTATTTGTAGTAAACAAATGCAAAATTCATCTGATAGTAACGATCTCTTGATTTCTAAAGCGAACAGACCTTTAGGAGAAATTTTAATTGAAGCTGGGTTGATTTCGGCTAGCCAAATAGAATTTGCTTTGCAGTTACAGTCTAGCTCTAAATTGAGAATAGGAGAAATTCTTGCTTCTCACAATTGGATCGAGCAGAAAACGGCTGATTTTTTTGCTGAAAAGTGGGAAAAATTACTCAAGCAAAAGCAAAAAAAACCCTTGATTTACTATTTTCGTAGTGCGGGATTGTTGAGCGAGAAGCAAATTGCGGTACTGATTCGCGAACAAAAACAGGAGTCCAAACCCAAAAGATTCCATCGTCTGGCTGTGGAAAAAGGCTACCTCAAGCAAATTACCGTCGATTTTTTCCTCGCTAACATTTTCAATATTTACAATACCAACGTTTTTTCTTTCGCCAAACCCTACGAAATTTTGAGTCGCTACAATCGTGGCGAAACTAACTTTCGGCGTACAGAGTTAAGTAAAGCACCTTTAATGGGGGTCAGTCTCAAAGGAATTCAGCTAGATGGCTCAAATTTGCGTCAGGCTAATTTAAACAGTTCTAATCTTAGTGAATCTAGTTTAATTCAGACAGATTTGGCTTCAGTTGATTTTGTCAAAGCAATTTTGACAGGAGTAAATTTTGAACGAGCCAACTTATATCAGGCAAATTTAAAAGAAGCGCACCTCAAAGAAGCCAACTTTACCAAAGCTAATTTACAAAGAGCCGATCTACGGTCAGCACATCTATTTAACGCAGTTTTTGCCGGGGCAGATCTCAGAGAAGCAAAGCTGCCTGAAGAGTATCCTTACTCTGTTTATTACGATACTAAAACCATTTTTGATGATGAGTTTAAGCCAGAGCAGCGGGGTTGGAAAAAGCTTTAATAGAGCTAAATTTTTTGGTCAAAATCGAAGTTAACGAGCTAGGTCGCAATTAAAGGTGAAAGGGAAAAGACACGATCGCCTCAGACATAAGTGATAATTTTAGATTTTTCCTATATTTGGTGGTAGTGTACGGTAGCGATTTGGGCAACATGAGAGTGTAACTAGAAATTAAAACTATGCTCTGCGATCGCTCGACTGGATTATTGTTAACGA
>Ga0115029_1002693_pt1 | contig 10232 bp, 8 predicted proteins | sample SidtaG_3_FD_87297 | JGI IMG/M metagenome (GOLD analysis project Ga0115029, IMG submission 87297) | Marine algal microbial communities from Sidmouth, United Kingdom - Sidmouth_Asex1 metaG | ecosystem: Host-associated > Algae > Red algae > Unclassified | place: Sidmouth, United Kingdom | collected...
ACGCGGTCATCTGCCTCGGAGCCGAACGTCGCCGGCGCCGGCTGCCGTCGGTCGAGCCCACCGCCCCGATGACCCACCCTGCTCTGACCGGCGATGCCTGTTCCGAATCGTCGGCCGGGCCGGCGTTCGCCGAAGCAAGGGCGTCGGACCCGACGAAGACCGGCGTGACCCAGCCTGATTCGACGCTGCCTGGTTCGACGCTGCCTGGTTCGACGCTGCCTGATTCGACCCAGTCAGACGCGAGTCCGGCAGTGCCTTCGTCGGCTGCGCTGCCAGACCAAGGCGGTCACTTGGAGGACTGGTTGTTCGGTGGCGAGCGGCGTCATGCGCCAAGCCTCGCCGGAGCGCCGACATCGCCACTGCTGGCACGCGCCTTCGGGCTCGCCGGCTTCGACTGAGTCGACCACCTCGACCGCTTCTCGGCCCCTGCCGGATTTCGTCGACCTCGGTCGGGGAGATGCGGCGTCGCCCGAGGGTCAGGGCCGCTGGTCGTCAGGCAGATGTTCGAGCTTCAGGTCGCCCACCTTGACGAGCAACGAGGTGGTCCAGAAGCCGATGTCGGTGAAGTGCCGATCGAGCAGGTTGGCATCCGCGAGGACGTCGTCGTTGAGGTCGTAGGAGCCCTCGTAGGCAACCACGATCGCATGGCTGGTGCGCTGGTCGTTCTCGTAGGTGTAGGTGACCGTCGGTCCTGAGCGGTCGAGTTCGATCGTCCCGACCGGTGGTGAGGTCACCGGCGCAAAATCGAGCACCAGCGAGGGGTCAGGTGCGCTGACGAGGAACTGTGCGGTCACCCCGATCTGGACTTCGATGCGGGGTGTCTCGGTCGGTGTCTCGCCGATGTACCAGGAGCGGTAGGCGGTCTGGGACCAGGTCGGCCATTCGAGTATCACGTCGGCCTGCATGGCTGCGGGGTGGTGTTCGCCGGGGAGCGCGTAGGAGGTCTCGAAGGTCTGGTCGCCGAGGAGGATGTCGGTCTTGTAGCGCTCCTCGGTGGGGAGACGTTCGAGGCGGGCGTCCTCGAGTGAGTCCTTGAGGGCGCCGATCGCGTCGATGAACACGTGGTCGAGCATCAGCTCACGCCGCTTGTGGGCTGAGGAACAGCAGGGGCACCGACACCCCGATGTCGGCGGTTCGCACGCTGCGGCGGCTGCGTCCGGGCTGGATCGCCGGCTTCATCTCTCCGACGGGTTCGCCGGCGGCTCCCAGCGCTTCGAGATCGGCCACGGTGAAGGCGAGCCCGAAGAACTCGGCCGGGCCATCACCGACCTTGGAGGGCGATCCGATCAACTCAACGATGACCTCGCCGGTTCTGAAGAAGACCTGGAGCAGGGGAGAGGAGTGCTCCGTGGCGACGCGTCGCCGTCGCTCGGCGAGCCCGATCTCCTCGAGGGCGGCGACGGTTCGTTCCACATCGGGACTCTGGATCACTACATGGTCGATCGCGGTGGCCCCATTTGGATGAGCGGGCGGTCCCTCGGCCATCTCGCCGTCGGGGAAGTCGCCGAAGGTGGTGGGCAGACCGTCGAGCTCACGATCCACGCCCGAGGCCCCTGCCAGGGTCCAGCCGGTCACGCCACCCTGGTCGCCCTCGAAACGAAGCTCGACGGTCCCGACGCGCGAGGAGTTGTCTGCCACGTGGAATCCGGCGGCTCGCCAACCCTCCGGTGGGTCACCAACTGTCACATCGAGGATTCGGACGCTCACCGGGCACACGCTACCGGGCTGCTCACCGAGCGCCCGACAGCGGCGGCACAGCGTCGGGACTCCGAGGCGAAGCCATGTCGGCGCTTCCGCGTGCAGCGGTTTGCCTAGCCTCGGCCGATGCTGCACCTCGCGCCATCGACCATCCAGGCCTACATGGAGCTGGCATTCGATCGCATGAGCGGAGCGCTCGATCGCCTCGACGACGAGAAGGTCAACGCTCGCCCTGCCGGGTGGGGCACCAACAGTGTCGCCGGCCTCATCGTCCACTGTTGCGAGCTCTCGGTCTTCTGGCTGAGCGCACCCGGCCTCGGGCGTGAGAGCCCGCGTGACCGAGACGCCGAGTTTGTGGCCGTCGCCACCGTGGCCGAACTCAGGCACCGTCTCGACCACGCGCGCGAGGTGCTAGAGCCGCTCATCGAAGAGTTCTGTGATGGGCCAACCGCAGGCGATCACCCCCTCCGCGCCTTCCTACCCGGCGCAGACACCTCGGATGCTGCCCTGGTCATCCACATCTTCGAAGAGCTCTTCCAACACATCGGCCACATCGAAGTCACCGCCGACGCACTCACGTCCACCCCCTGACTCCGACTCGGCCCGCCGCCAGCACCCATGTCCCGGTGGTCATGCCGCAGTCGCCGGCCAGTTCTGGCGCACCGCCGCCAGCGATGCGAGTCGCACCGCCGCCAGCACCCATGTCCCGGTGGTCGTGCCGCAGTCGTCTCCCAGTTCTGGCGCACCGCCGCCAGCGATGAGAGTCTCTTGGGCGTTGTCTGTGGGAGGTAGTCAATGTTGGATCTGGTGATCCGTGGTGGGACGGTCGTCGACGGAACGGGGGAGCCCAAGCGGCGAGCCGACGTGGGCGTGCGGGACGGTCGAATCGTGGCGATCGGAGAGATCACCGAGGAAGCGGCCGAGACGGTCGACGCGACGGGCAAGTTCGTCTGCCCGGGGTTCGTCGATCCCCATACCCATTACGACGCCCAGCTCTTCTGGGACCCGCTCGCGTCGCCGTCCAATCTCCATGGGGTCACCAGCATCGTGGGGGGCAACTGTGGTTTCACGCTGGCTCCGTTCATCCCGGGCGACGCCGACTACGTGGGTCGGATGATGGCCAAGGTCGAGGGCATGCCCATCCCGGCGCTCGAAGCGGGCGTGCCGTGGGATTGGGAGACCTTCGGTGAGTACCTGGAGCGTTTCGACGGTGCCTTGGGGGTCAACGCCGGCTTCATGGTGGGTCATTGTGCGATCCGCCGGAGGGTGATGGGCGATCGGTCGGTAAGGGACGAGGCCACCGACGACGAGATCGCCCAGATGAAGGCGCTCCTCGCCGACGGGCTGGGCGCAGGCGGGATCGGTTTCTCGACCACCCGGGCACGTACCCACTCCGACGGCGACGGAGCACCCGTGGCCTCGAGGGTGGCGACCGAAGGTGAGCTGGTGGCTCTGGCTTCGGTGGTGGCAGAGCACGAGGGCACCTCGCTCGAGTTCGCGTCCGACGGCTGTCTCGACGGCTTCGACGACGACGAGGTGTCGTTCATGATCGACTTCGCCACCGCTGCTGGTCGACCGCTCAACTGGAACGTCCTGACCGTCGATTCGGCGGCCCCCGAGCGCTACCGGAATCAGCTCGAGGCGATGGACCGCTGTCGTGAAGCCGGGGCCGAGGTGATCGCCCTCACGATGCCGATCCTGGTCGGGATGAACATGAGCCTGCTCAATTTCTGCGGGCTCTGGCTCCTGCCCGAGTGGCAGGACGTGCTCGGTGTCGAGGTCGAGGAGCGCATGGAGCGCTTGGCCGACCCCGAGATCCGGGCCCGCTTGAAAGCCGCCGCTGCGTCGCCCGAGGCCGGGGTGTTCTCACGGCTCACCGGGTGGGAGAAGTACCGGATCGGCGACACCTACTCCGAGGAGAACGAGGCGGTACGGGGCCGACTCGTGGGCGACGTCGCAGCCGAGCGCGGCCAGGACGCGTTCGACGTCATGATCGACATCTGCCTCGCCGACCAGCTCCAGACCGTGCTGTGGCCCGGCCCGACCGACGACGACGACGAGAGTTGGCGCCTGCGAGCAGAGGCGTGGGAGCACCCCTCGGTCATGATCGGTGGTTCCGATGCCGGAGCGCACCTCGATCGCATGTGTGGCCAGCCCTACACCACCCAGTGGCTCGGGGACTGTCTCCGTGGCCGCAAGCTGACCACGGTCGAAGCAGCGGTTCGCCATCTCACCGATGTCCCTGCCCAGCTGTTCGGCTTCGTCGAACGAGGTCGGGTCGCCGAGGGGTTCCACGCCGACCTCGTCGTGTTCGATCCGGAGACGATCGATGCCGGCGAGATCGTCACCCTGAACGACCTGCCCGCAGGTGAAGGACGTCTCTACGCGGACGCCATGGGGGTGGAGCGGGTCTATGTGAACGGTGTGCTGACCGTCCTCGACGGAACCGCCACCGGAGAGGTCCCGGGTCGGGTCTTGAGGTCGGGGGTCGACACCTGTTGAACACGGGTGGCGGGCTGCGCTGCGGTCGACAAGGCTGCGTCGTCCGATGATCCACTCGCCCCTTCACGTCCAGGCTGCAGCCTGGGCGAACATCGACCCCGATCCCGGCACCGCGGGTCAGATCAACAGGGCGCTCGAGCACGACGACACCGAGGCGCTCGATGCCTGGTTCGGGCGTCGACTCGACTTCGGGACGGCGGGGTTGCGGGGCCCGGTGGGGCCTGGTCCCAACCGGATGAACAAGCTGCTCGTACGCCAGACCGCGGCTGGTTTCGGCCGGTGGCTGGGAGAGGCGCCGGTGATCGTGGCCTACGACGGTCGGGCCGACTCTGCCCAGTTCGCCCGAGAGGCCGTCCGGGCCTTGGCCGGCGCCGGGTGTGAAGTCGCCTTGTTCAACGAGCCCATCCCGACCCCCTTGCTGTCGTTCGCGGTGGAGCGCCTCGAGGCGGGTGGCGGGATGATGATCACCGCGAGCCACAACCCACCGGCCGACAACGGCATCAAGCTCTTCGGGAGCGAAGGTGCCCAGTTGCTGCCCGAGCAAGAGGTCGAGGTCGCGACCCAGATCAACAAGGTCTTGATGAATGGCGGAGGCCCGCCCTTGGTGGGCGAGGATGATCCCGGCATCGCAAGCGTCGGTCCTGGGATCCGAAGCGCCTATGTGTCCTCGGTGGTCGGTCATTGTCGGACCGGCCATCGCGATGTCTCGGTCGTGCACACCTCCCTTCACGGTGTCGCAGGGCCACATGTCATCGACGCGTTCGAGTCAGCCGGCTTCGATGCTCCGATCGAGGTCCCGGAGCAGGCCTGTGTCGATCCCGCCTTCCCTACCGTGAGTCGACCCAATCCCGAGGAGTCAGAGGCCATGTCGATGGCCGTCGGCCTCGCGGTGGAGGTGGGCGCCGACGTGGTGCTCGCCAACGACCCCGACGGGGACCGCTTGGCGGTGGCGATCCCCGAGTTGGGTGAGTGGCGTGCCCTGACCGGCACCGAGATCGCAGCTCTGCTGGTCGATCACCTCTTCAGCGCCACCTCTGGCAGCGCTCGGATGGTGGTCGGGACGATCACGGGAACCCGGCTCCTCCAACGCCAAGCCGAGGCAGCCGGAGTCGGCTATGTGGATTCGCCTCCGGGCTTCAAATGGCTGACCCGCCCGGGCCTCGAGCAGTCCGAACGGCGTTGTGTGTTCGCCTTCGAAGAGGCGATGGGGTTCCTCGTGGGCCGCACCCCTCGGGACAAGGACGGCATCAGCGCAGCGGTGGTCATGGCCGAGACGGTTGCACGTCTGAAGGCCGACGGCCGCACCCCGGCCGAGCGTTTGGCCGAGATCGCCAACGAGCACGGACTGACCCACGTCGATCCTCTCCTCATCCGCATCGAGAACACCGCCGACCCGACCGGAGCGCTCGAGCAGGTCATGAACGACTTGCGCGAGCGCCTCTCAGGCGCATTCGGAGACGCCGAGATCGTCGAGTCGAGAGACTTGCTCGTCGACGTCTGCACAGCGCCCATCGATGCGGTTCTGGTGACACTCGACGACGGTTGCCGCCTGGTCATTCGGCCTTCGGGCACCGAACCGGTCCTCAAGTTCCATGTCGAGGTCACCGCTCCGGTGGACGGCGGAGTTGAGGAGGCCAAGCAGGCTCGCCTCACGGCGGGCGAGATCGCCCGCCGTCACAAACGCGCGTTTGCCCAGCTCTTGACCTGACGCCCCGAACGGCCTGACCTCGGGGACCCTGCTCAAGCTGCGACAGCCCTGCGAACGCAGCGCCGCCCTGCGAACGCAGCGATGACCCTGCTCAAGCTGCGACAGCCCTGCGAACGCAGCGACAGCCCTGCGAACGCAGCGACAGCCCTGCTCACGCAGCGATCCAGGGCTCCCAGTCGGGACGGCGATGCCCGGTGGACACGGTCCAGTCAGCTCTGGGCTCGGTGGGCCGGGTGCGAAGCTGCCAGCCGATCTCGTCGACCAGGCGCGCTCCCTTCCGGCTGTTGCAGGACTGGCACGCCGCCACCACGTTGGTCCATGAATGGGTCCCACCCCGCGAGCGGGGCACCACGTGATCGACGGTGTTGGCTCGTGAACCGCAGTAGGCACAGCTGTGCTGGTCTCTGCGTAGGACGGCCCTGCGTGACAGGTGGGCTCGACGGTTGGTCGGCAGGCGCACGTAGCGGCAGAGCCGGATGACCGAGGGCATCTCGATGCTCAGGTGCTCCGAGCGCACGAGCACATCGGCCTCAGCGGAGATGAGCTCGGCTCGTTCCGACAGCACGAGCACGATCGCTCGGCGGCTCGACACGATGCTGAGGGGCTGGTAGGTCGCGTTGAGAACCAGGACGTCGTGCACGGTGCCTCCGCTCAGAGAAGGTATCTGTTGGGGCCCTCCGCCGAGAACAGGTTCTCGGCGGACCCCCCGACGCTGATCGTGCGGTGCCACGGTGCCGGTGCCGGTGCCTGGGTCTGGGCGGCAGACCGGGGCCGGCGGCGCCGGCAGAGGCGAGTGCCGCCAACTCGCGGGCGGAAGCGATCGAGGTGCCGAGGTTGGTCAGCGCCCGAGCACGTCCCCGAGTTCCTCTGTCGAGAGACAACTCGACATCTTGTCCACCGCTGCTTCGAGTAGGGCTGGGTCGGCAGTGGCTGGTGTGTCGAGCAGCTCGGCGGCCATGAACTCGCGGGCCAACTCGGTCCCGATGGAGTCCTCCACACAGCGCCGAGCGTCGGCGTCGAGATCGCTCAGATCGAGCCCGGAGGTCACGACCGAACTCAAGTCCACGCAGTCCGAGACCACTCCCGTGACCGACTCGACCTCGTCGGCGGCGAGATCTAGGGCGCCGCCGTCGAGGGTCGTGCCGATCTCGAGCACCCGGGCCGAGCCGAGGCGGGAGACCAGGCCAGCGCCCACACACTCGGCCTCGGCTTCGCTCACCTCGATGCCCGACCCCGAGATCATGCCCTGGGCAATACGCGAGGCAACCCCTTGCTGGGCGGGGTCCAGCTCGCCAAGGGACGGCGGGGTCGGTGGATCGGCCGAGGTGGTGCCGGGAACCTGCACGGTCGTGGTCACGGCCCCGACAGGCCGAGAGGAACCATCAGAAGTGGCCGGGGAGGTCGGAACCGTCGGCTGGATGGTCGAGGAGGTCTCGCCGGGCTTGGGGCTGGTGCCTGCCCGCTCGCCGGCCCCACAGGCGCCTGCGAGGAGTGCCAGACCCAGCACCGTGAGCGCCAGGATCCGAAGCTCGATCCGCCTCGGAGCCGGCGGAGTCACTCTGGTCGGCGTCACGTCAGGTGTTCGATGGCTTCCAGGACGACCACCGCCTGGTTCTGTTCGATCGATGCCTCGATGTCGACCCGACCGACGAATTGCCACTCGTGCCAATGGTCCGGGTCGACGATCGTCTGGATGACCCTTCCGGTCTCGGGGTCGTACTGGTGGAACTCGGCCGAGCGGGCGTCTGCGCCGGTTTCGATGAGGTCGTGGGTGATCCAGTAGTCGGCCATGAGCTCATCGATCTCGTCGGTGCGCCAGCGGCCTCGGTCGTCCGGTGAGGGGAGCTCCGCAAGCTCGGCGTGGTCGCGCCTGGCCGCGGTCAGGATCCACCTGAAGGCCTCGTTGCGGATCATCACCGCGAAGCCGACGGGGTTCGAGGTGATGTCGAAGGTCTCTTCCTCCGCCTCGGCCGCTTCCTCCGGTGTGAGATCGCCCGACTCGAGCGCGTTGAGGCGTTCCCATTCGTCGAGCAGGCTGGAGTCGACCGAACGGACCGTGGCCCCGAGCCACTCGGTCAGGTCGTAGAGCTCGTCGGTCTTGGCGTTCTCCGGCACCGACTGGACCAAGGCTTTGAAGGCATCGGACAGGTAGCGCAGCAACACCCCTTCGGAGCGCTTCAGCCCGTAGCGCTTGACGTACTGGGCGAAGTTGAGGCCCTGTTCGTGGAGGTCGCGGGCCACCGACTTGGGGTGGATCGTCGTGCCGGCCAGCCAGGGGTGGAAGTCGACCCAGGCGTTGAAGGTGGCATACAGCCATTCGCCGTTGGGCTGGGGCCAGGTGAGTTCGTCGAGGCGCTCCATGCGCTCCTCGTACTCCATGCCCTGGCTCTTGAGCTCGGCCACCACCTCGCCCTTGAGTTTGTGGAGTTGGGATCGGAGTACCACCCCGGGGTCGTCGAGGATGGACTCGACGAGGGTCAACACATCGAGGGAGTGCTCGCTCGACTCCCCAGGCGCGCCCAGTGCGGCCGGACCGGGTGCTGACTCGTCGCCCCAGGCGGTCGATTCGCCGACCTCGCTCTGCCCGGCCGGCCCGCTCGGCTCAGACGGCGATCCGGCAGTCAGCTCCGGGGGTCCTGGTTCGACGGGGAGCGGTTCGACCGGGAGCCGATCGGGGTCGAGGAGTTCGATGGCATCGAGCACGAAGGTGCTGAGGGGCTGGTTGAGACGAAAGTCCTCTTGGAGATCGAGCACCACGCGCACCCGCCGCCCCAGATCGTCGGGTGTGTCGAGTTCTTCCACGATGCCAGCGGCGCGCAGGCTGCGGTAGATGCCGACCGCGCGACGGATGTGGCCTCGTTGTTGTGGACGGGGGTCGTGGTTGGACTGGAGGAGGTGCCTGAGTCCCGCAGGTCCGTCACCGGGGCGATCGAGCACTTGGAGCAACATGGAGGGGGTGACGGTGAAACTCGAGCGCAGCGGCTCGGGCTGACCCGTCACCAGCTTGTTCATGACCTCGGCGTTCCACGGGGCGTACCCGCGGTCGGGTGGCTTCTTCTTCACCACCTTCTTGCGCTTCGGGTTGTCCGCTGCCTTCTTGTTCTCGATCGCATGGGCCGGCGCCTGAACCCACACCGTGCCCTGGGTGTCGTAGCCGCGCCGGCCCGCCCGGCCCGCGATCTGTTGGAAATCCCGGACCGTGAGCACCCGGGTGCGCTGGCCGTCGTACTTGCAGAGTTGGGTGAACAGCACGCTGCGGATCGGCACGTTGACGCCCACCCCGAGGGTGTCGGTGCCCGAGATGAGTCGCAGGACGCCCTTCTGGGCCAGTCGTTCCACCAGGCGGCGGTAGCGGGGGAGCATGCCGGCGTGATGGACCCCGATCCCGGCGAGGAGAAATTTCTTGAGGTCGGTTCCGAATCCGGCGTCGAAGCGGAAGTCGGCGAGCTCGGCCTTGATGGCCGCCTTCTGCTCGGAGGACAGGATCTTGAGGCTGGTGAAACTCTGGGCCTGCTCGGTGGCCGATTGCTGGGTGAAGTGCACGACGTAGACAGGGGCGCGCTCACTGTCGAGCAGTTCCTGGACCGACTCGTGCAGCGGGGTCTCGCGGTACTCGAAGTCGAGCGGCACGGGTCGCTGGTCCGAACTGACCAGACTGACCTCACGCCCTGTGCGTCGTTCGAGGTCCTCGCTCAGGAAGCTGGTGTCGCCGAGGGTGGCCGACATCAACACGAAGCGTGTGTCGGGGAGTTCGAGAAGTGGAACCTGCCAGGCCCAGCCGCGCGACGGGTCGCTGTAGAAGTGGAACTCGTCGAGGACGGCGTGATCCACCTGGGTCTGCTGGGTGAGCGCCAGATTGGCGAGGATCTCGGCGGTGCAACAGATGATCGGCGCCTGGGCATTCACGCTGCCGTCGCCGGTGATCATGCCGACGTTCTCGGTGCCGAGGTCTTCGCACAGTTCGAAGAACTTCTCCGACACCAGTGCCTTGATCGGTGCGGTGTAGAAGGACCGCCGCCCGTGGGCCAGGGCGGTGAAGTGAGCAGCGAGCGCGACGAGGGATTTGCCCGAGCCGGTCGGCGTGGCGAGGATCACGTGACGATCGGAGACGATCTCCATGATCGCCTCTTCTTGAGCTTCGTAGAGCTCCAGGCCCTGGCCCGCCGCGTGGTCGAGGAAGGCGTCGAGGATGGCGTCAGGCGATGGCGATTCCGGCAGGGGGATCATCTGCCCCCCAAAACGACATCCAATTGCAACATCGGTGACACGACTTCGTCGGCTTCGTGCGCTCTCATGGGTGATGGAGATGGGAGCACATCATGGA
>Ga0115029_1002696_pt1 | contig 10231 bp, 10 predicted proteins | sample SidtaG_3_FD_87297 | JGI IMG/M metagenome (GOLD analysis project Ga0115029, IMG submission 87297) | Marine algal microbial communities from Sidmouth, United Kingdom - Sidmouth_Asex1 metaG | ecosystem: Host-associated > Algae > Red algae > Unclassified | place: Sidmouth, United Kingdom | collected...
CAGAAAATATCGGGACAGTTCAAGACCGAAAGGGCAGCAAAGAACTTCGCCAAGATAAGATCGGTCATTGATACCACGATCAAAAACGGCATGAACGTGTTGGAGGCTTTGGCCCTAATAGCTAAATTACAGCCTCAAACTACAGACTGATTAGTTACGAATTTTTAACTTATTTGCTATATGTTCGGCCACTAAATGAATACGCCCCCTGAACTATTTGAGAATTTTTCCTCAAAAGTACTAGGGCCAAAGAACTTTCAAAATTTCACACAATATTTCAAACTTCAACTGCTTACTGAGCACTATTTTCACAACTTTTCCTTGAGATATCCCGCTGTGAAGGAAGCTTTGTTTTTTGCCACTTGTTCTGGTGTACCCTCCGCTAACAGCTGACCCCCGTTTTCACCACCTTCAGGCCCTAAATCGATAATATGGTCCGCGCACTTGATAAGTTCGATATTATGTTCAATAACAATAACGGAATGGCCTTTTGAAATAAGTGCATCAAAAGATTTCAATAGTTTTTTAATATCGTGAAAGTGGAGTCCGGTTGTGGGTTCGTCAAAAATGAAGAGTGCCTTGTCCTTTGTAGTTCCCTTGACGAGAAACGAAGCCAATTTGATACGTTGCGCCTCACCGCCCGATAGGGTAGAGGAAGACTGCCCCAGCGTTACATAACCCAGACCTACATCTTGTAGGGGTTTCAGTTTATTGACAATTTTGGTCTGTTTGCCTGTTTCAAAAAAGGCAATGGCATCGTCAATGGTCATATTCAATACATTGTCGATATTGGCATCTTCGAACTTTACTTCAAGAACTTCCTTCTTAAAGCGTTTGCCGCCACAGGTATCACATTCTAAATGCACATCGGCCATAAACTGCATTTCTACCGTAATTTGGCCTTCTCCATTACATTTCTCACAACGACCACCATCTACATTAAAAGAAAAATGTTTGGCTTGATACGCTCTTATTTTACTCAGTTTTTGGGATGCATACAAACTGCGAATATCGTCATACGCCTTTATATAGGTAACGGGATTCGAACGTGAAGACCGACCGATAGGGTTTTGATCGACAAATTCTACATGCTTGATAGATTTATAGTTTCCCTCTACTTTGGTAAACTGTCCCGCTTTTTGGCCATAACCGCCTACTTCTTTTAATATGATAGGATACAGCAATTTTTTCACCAAGGTACTTTTGCCGCTACCGGAAACTCCCGTGACTACGGTAAGCATGTTCAACGGAAAGGTGACGTCTATATTTTTTAGATTATTTTCCCTTGCGCCCTTTATCTCAATGTAATTCTTGGATGCTCGTCTTTCTTTCGGAACACTTATTTCCTCTGAACCGTTCAGATAGCTTGCCGTGAGTGAGTTCGATTTCAAGATATCGCTTAATGGTCCGTAGGCAACTACTTCGCCGCCGTGAGTACCAGCTTGGGGACCAATATCGATAACCTGATCTGCTGCTTTCATAATATCTTCATCGTGTTCGACGACGATAACGGTATTACCCAAATCACGAAGGGATTTTAATACTACTATCAGGTTCTCGGTGTCTTTAGGGTGCAAGCCTATACTGGGTTCATCGAGTATGTACATGCTTCCTACCAGACTGCTGCCCAATGATGTCGCGAGATTAATTCGCTGGCTTTCTCCTCCGGAAAGCGTATTCGATTTACGGTTCAATGTTAAATAGCTCAATCCGACATTCTCAAGAAAACCTAATCTTGTATTTATTTCTTTTAATAGTCGAGATGCAATCTGTGTATCATACGCATCAAGAGAAAGATTTTCAAAAAAAGGAGCCAATCTTTTTATCGGCAATTCTACTAAATCAGAGATATTCTTACCGTCGACTTTTACGTAATCAGTTTCTTTACGAAGGCGTTTTCCTTTACAGACGTTACATTTCGTTTTTCCGCGATAGCGCGAAAGCATCACGCGGTTTTGAATTTTATAACTTTTTTCTTCCAATGTCGCAAAAAACTTATGCAAACCTATAAAATGGTCGTTGCCGTCCCAGACTAGTTGTTTTTGGTCGTCAGAAAGTTCGAACCAAGGTTTATGAATCGGAAAATCATACTTGTAAGCCGAGTTCACCAATTGGTCACGGTACCAACCCATACTTTCGCCTCTCCAGGCAAAAACGGCATTTTCATAAATAGATAAAGCGGTATTGGGTACCACTAAATCTTCGTCGATGCCGATTACATCGCCATACCCTTCACATTTTGGGCAAGCCCCATACGGATTATTGAAACTGAACAGATGTACATTGGGCTCTAGAAAAGACATCCCGTCTAATTCGAACTTATTGCTGAATAGTACCTGTTTTTCAGTAGATAGCTCTTCAACGATGCATTCCCCTTTCCCCTCGAAAAAAGCGGAGTCTATGGCATTGGCCAGACGGTTATAAAAATCTTCGTCATCTTTTACAATAATACGGTCTATGACCAAATGGAATTCCCTCCCAATCCCATTAGGCGCATTATCGATACGTAAAACCTCTCCGTTATATTTGATTCTTGCATACCCTTGTTTAGAAAGAAGCTCTAGGGATTTTAATGTATCCCGCTTTTGGTCGATTTTTATGGGAGCAAGAAGCAATAACTTCGTTCCGTCCTCAAAATTCTTGACATGGTGAACTACATCGGTGACAGTATTCTTTTTTACCTGCTTACCTGAAATAGGGGAAATCGTTCTGCCAATACGGGCGAACAATAGTTTTAGATAGTCGTAGATTTCTGTGGTAGTGCCAACGGTAGAACGAGGGTTGGTAGAATTCACCTTTTGCTCGATGGCGATGGCTGGGGCTATACCTTTTATGTAATCAACTTTGGGCTTGTCTAACTTCCCTAAAAACTGGCGTGCGTATGAAGAAAGGCTCTCCACATAACGCCGTTGCCCCTCGGCATACAGGGTGTCAAAAGCTAAACTTGACTTTCCCGAACCGGACAATCCTGTAATAACCACCAGCTTATTTCGCGGAATTACAACATCGATATTCTTAAGGTTATGCAATTTTGCACCCTTGATAATGATGTTCTCTTTGGGGTTGACCTCTGTTAATTTAGACATGCATTTCTTTAGGGTTGTAAAGATACGGTATGGCCTTTTCAATTGCTAAAAATGTATGGTCGGCATCAAAAATTGTGTGTGTCGCGGCAAAATTTTTCTCAAGTCAGTTAATTTTATCTATATTTGAGCCTAACAAAATGTGAAAACCGCCTATAGCAGAAAATTACTTTTTAGAAGATTAGAACAATATTCCACATGACCTCTCGATATGATGAGGCTTTGGTTTTAATTAAAAAAGTAATTGTTATGGAGGTACAGATTGAAGATTCCCTACTCATAAAAAGATATGTTTCAGGAGACGAAAGAGCTCTTGAAGGTCTTATCAACAAGCACAATCAGCGGTTAAGTAGTTTTATTTACTCCAAGGTGAACAATCGCGACATCACCGAAGATATTTTTCAAGATACCTTTATTAAGGTCATAAAGACCCTAAGAAAAGGGACATATAACGAAGAGGGCAAGTTCTTGCCTTGGATCATGCGTATAGCCCACAACCTTATTATAGACCATTTTCGAAAGAGCAGTAGAATGCCCATGTTCGAAGGAGCGGATAGTTTTGATATTTTCTCTCTGATAGGTGATGAGAGGCTTAATGCGGAACGCCAACTGATCAAAGACCAAATCGATTGCGATTTAGGCGTACTTATAGAAGAATTACCGGTAGACCAAAAGGAAGTTCTTATAATGCGTATATATAAGGATATGAGTTTTAAGGAAATATCGGAGAATACAGGCGTTAGTATCAACACGGCACTTGGCCGGATGCGCTATGCCCTTATCAACCTTCGTAAAATCATTGAAGAGAATAGTATTGTTTTAACGAATTAATGCCCCATAGGTCGAACCGATTCATTTATATTTAAAGTAGTGGCGTTATTAGAGGGTAACAATACTTAATTAGATATGGAAAAAATATACGCTGAAAATCAAAATAGAAGTAAATTGACAAAATCGAATCCCTTTACTGTCCGATTTTTGTTAGACTATTCGAAGTCATTACAAATCACCGAGGCCATTGGCCTGCAATTTGAATCTAATTTGAACTAGAGAAAAAATTCTTCTATTAAAAAGCCCCTGCGATACTATTGCAGGGGCTTTTTTTGTAGGCAAAAGTATCCTCTAGATTCGTTTAGTGTCTTTTGTCGTAATTCAACAGATACTTCCTTAAATCTTTCATTAGCCTATAGTATTGGGCTGGGCGAGATAACTACCTTAAAATCCGTCGAGGCCAACGCACTAGATTACATTTTATTTCACTGAAAACATAAAAAGTGGGGTTTCACATCAAAATTGTGGGGTTTGACAACAATGTTTTTTCTGCACGGCCCAATAGTTCTAGTTTTATATCATAATTAAAACAAGCTATCCTTTACAGGATTCAAACAGCACTCAAAAATTAATACTAATGACCTTTAGAGCTTTCTTCACGAGAGTCTCAAATCGTAAACAAAAAAACCTACACGCATGAACCAACAAATCGAAGATTCAGTACTAGTAAGAGATTACATTGCAGGTGATGAGAAATCACTTGAAGTTTTAATCAATCGTCACAATCAGAGAATAAGCAGTTTTATTTATTCGAAGGTTTTAGATCGAGATATTACGGAAGATATCTTCCAAGATACATTTATCAAAGTTATACGTACTTTAAAAAAGGGTTCTTATAGTGAAGAGGGCAAATTTTTACCTTGGGTTATGCGCATTGCACACAACTTGATTATAGATCATTTTCGTAAGAACAAAAGAATGCCAATGTTCGAAGGTAATGACGATTTCAATATTTTCTCGGTAATCGGCGACGATAAATTAAATGCTGAAAAACAACTCATCAAAGACCAGATAACTTCAGATTTAAAACATCTAGTAGAAGAATTACCGGATGATCAAAAAGAAGTTTTGGTAATGCGTATTTATAAGGATATGAGCTTCAAAGAAATCTCTGAAAACACCGGTGTCAGTATCAATACGGCTCTAGGCCGCATGCGTTATGCCCTTATCAATCTGCGTAAAATAATCGACAAGCACAATATTGTTTTGACAAATTAATAGGTTCGTAAAAAAACCTAACAATATTTCATAGGTAGTTGCGTTATCTTTGTATAACTATACTATTAATATGGAAAAAATCTACTCTGAAAACCTTGAAAAAGGTAAAATCGTAAAAGCACGACCCGAGACAGTCAACTTTTTGTTGAGTTTCTCAAAACAATTTCATATCGTCGAATATTACAAGTTCCGATTTGAAAATAGTTTAAACTAGAAACAAAAAAACCCCTAACTAACGGGGCTTTTTTGTTTTGTAGTACGCGTTAATTACTTTTTTTCTCCCAATAGTTTTAGTAATAATATCTTTCTCCAAGTCCCAGCCACGTGCTGGGGAATATTGTCTGCCGTACCATATAATCTGAAGGTGTAAGTCGTTCCATAGTTCTTTTTGGAACAGCCGTTTGGCATCTCTCTCTGTCTGAACCACGTTTTTCCCGTTTGAAAACCCCCAACGGTACATTAGGCGGTGAATATGGGTGTCAACAGGAAAAGCAGGAATGCCAAATGCCTGCGAAACCACAACACTGGCAGTTTTATGGCCTACTGCGGGCAACTCTTCCAATAGTTCCATTTTTTTGGGAACTTCTCCGTCATATTTATCGATCAAAATTTTTGAAAGCCCATGTATACCTTTGGATTTCATAGGTGATAGACCGACAGGTTTTATAATTTCTCGGATCTCTTCAACAGATAGTTTTACCATATCATAAGGGTTATCTGCCCTAGCAAACAATAATGGTGTAATCTTATTGACCCGTACGTCGGTACTCTGTGCTGACATTAGCACGGCAATTAATAACGTATAAGGGTCTCGGTGTTCAAGCGGAATCGGTATTTCAGGATATATTTCTTGTAACGTTCGTATCGTAAATGATACCTTTTCGGCTTTCGTCATTTTTGTTTAGTTTCGTTGAAAATTGTAAGTACGAATTTAATTCAAAATTAGCTATGAGTAAATTGAAAGTAGGGGATAGGGTTCCCGATTTTTTGTCAAAAGATCAAGATGGAACAATAATTAAGCTATCCGATTATAAAGGACAAAAATTGATCGTTTTTTTCTATCCTAGAGCGAATACGCCCGGTTGTACGGCCGAAGCTTGCAATCTTCGCGATAATTATTCAGCCCTAAAGGCCGAAGGCTACGAACTTTTGGGGGTCAGTGAAGATTCTAGTAAAAAGCAGTCGAACTTTAAGAATAAATATGATTTGCCATTTCCGCTATTGGCCGATGAAGACCACACGGTGATTAATGCTTTTGGTGTTTGGGGACCGAAAAAATTCATGGGGCGAGAGTTCGATGGGTTGATCAGAACCACTTTTGTTATAGATGAAAAGGGCATAGTGGAACGTGTTATCGAAAAAGTTAAAACCAAAGACCATGCCGCCCAATTATTGGATTAATTCCCTCGTTTCCTGGTTGTTACATATCAAAAAAAATCTCGAATTTATTCGAGATTTTTTTTGATAAACGTAGTTTAATCATGCTTTTTCCTTTTCGTTCTTTAAGAGCTTTCGGGTAAAAAGATTTTTTTCTTTTATGATGTCTGCCATACCCTTTGGCAGCATTTCTTCCCAACCTTCTTCGTTGTTGATAATTTTCTTTAGAACATCCCTTGAAAAAATATGCATAATTTCAGGATCGTAATCAATGATGTCCATAACTTTACCATTGTACTTAAAGAATTTGTATAATTCTTTCATTCTTGGGTGTACCTTAACATTATTGCTAGTCATAATCTGACCAGTTTCAGCATTTTTCATCGGGTATAAATAAACCTGCATTTCCTTGAAAAATAATTTTCCAAAAGCTTCTAAAATACCGCCGCTTAAATGTCTATAATATTGTTCGTCAAAAATATCCACTAGATTATTGACCCCCATGGTCAAACCTATTTTGGCCTTAGTGTAGTTATTAAAATATTCTACGAGTTTAAAGTACTCTTGAAATTTAGAGATCATCACCGTATTACCCTGGGCACATAGTAACTCCGCACGATCCATAAAATCTTGCTCATCAATTTCTCCCGAGGCCTTCAAGTTTGAAAGCGTAATTTCAAAGATGACAATAGTACTATCCTCCTCGACGGCCGGATCCCGTATAAATATATCGTAAGATTTGTTCAACATGTCCATATTTACCTTGGTCACCGGTCTAAAACTACCTCTTAGTGCCAAAATATTTTTTTTGTAGAGTATGGAGGCCGGTAACAGGTTGTTGCCATCTGGCCCGAACATAACCGCATCTGTCATGTCGTTGCGAATCAGCTGTAGACTCATTAAACGATTGTCGACATCCTTAAAATTAGGCCCTGAAAAGTTCACCATATCGAGTTCTACGGTATCCTTGTCAATATGGTCATATAAATATTTGAGCAGTTTTCGGGGCTTATGGTATTTGTAAAAAGCCCCATAAATAAGATTGGCACCAAGTATGCCTAAGGTTTCCTGTTGTAATCTAGCCTCATTTTGCTTAAAACGTATATGGAGTATTATCTCGTCATATTCCTTTTGTTTGGCATCCAACTGATAGCGTATGCCAATCCAACCATGGCCTTTGTATCTTTTCGAAAAATCGATGGTTGCAACTGTATTCGCATAGGAAAAGAACAAGCGTTCAGGATGTTTTTCTCTACTGATGCGCTCTTCCATCAAACGCATTTCGTGCGAGAGCATTTTTTTCAAACGCGACTGGGTAACATAACGCCCATCTTTTTCAATACCGTAAATGGCATCACTGAAGTCTTTATCGTAAGCACTCATTGCTTTCGCAATTGTGCCCGAAGCACCGCCAGACCTAAAAAAATGCCTAGCCGTTTCTTGACCCGCACCTATTTCGGAGAAAGTGCCATAAATATCCGGATTTAAATTGATCCTCAAGGTTTTTGCCTTGATCGATGGTATGTTTTCAAACGCGGTGTCCCTTTTTAGAACTGAAGCCATTTTTCGGGTTTTGAGATAAACAAAGTTAACAAGATAGCGTAATCTATTAAATTTTTTAGTTATAAATTTGAAACTGTGTTGTATTTAGTCAGTTGTGTCGGTTAAGTCGCCCTAATTTTTTGGAAGTTCAAGACAATCCCGATAGCCATCGGGACATTACATAGCCACAGCTACGGAATTATTTCCCGCCCGTCCGGCAGGCGGGTTTAATGCGGAACTTGGAAAAGAGAAACAAGGCTTGTGTCGGCTAAAACAAGCTAACCACAATACTAAATGAGCAAGGGGTTAAAAATTACGTTTTTAGGTACTGGAACGTCTCAAGGAATTCCTGTAATTGGCAGCGAACATCCCGTTTGTTTGAGTACCGATATAAAAGATAAACGACTGCGTGTTTCGGTTTTGGTCTCTTGGAAAAATTACAACTACGTTATCGACTGTGGTCCTGATTTCAGACAACAAATGCTAACCCACAATGTTTCAAAATTAGACGGTATTCTTTTTACTCATGAGCACTCTGATCATACAGCGGGTCTAGACGATATACGTCCCTTTTTTTTTAGACAAGGCGATATTCCGATTTATGCCCACCAACGTGTGGCAGATTCATTGCGGCATCGGTTCGATTATATTTTTACTGATGCGAACAGATATCCTGGTGCCCCAGCAGTTGCCGTAAATACTATTGAGAGAGATTGTCCGTTTGAGATCGGAGGTATGACGGTCATTCCCATTGAAGCGAACCACAATCGCGTACTGGTTTTCGGGTTTCGTTTCGGAGATTTTACCTATCTCACTGACGTCAAGACCATTAGCGAAAATGAGTTAAATAAAATTCGAGGCTCAAAGATTTTGGTCGTAAATGCCTTGCGCGAAGAGCCGCACCATTCCCATTTTAATTTGGATGATGCTTTAAAGTTTGTTGAAGAAATCAATCCCGAAATTGCTTACTTCACGCATATTAGCCACCATTTGGGATTTCACGAAGAGGTTGAAAAAAAGTTGCCAAAAGGCGTGCATTTGGCTTATGATAATTTGGTTATTGAAATATAAAAAAATGTTTTTTGCCACGAAAATTTAAGGCAATCTGAAACCTTATCATTTCAAAAGAAGGCTACGGCCAAGGAAGAACGACAAAGGGAACAATGAAAAAAGACAAATAAATTTTCAAAATCGGCGAAATCGGTCGACCAAAACTAAAAAAATGTCGTTATGTTATAAGCTGTCATTCCTCCTTCATCTTTTCGCCCTATTGTCACTTTCAATAACACCTTATATTTTTCGCTAAAATAATAGTATACCAAAAAATAAATGATTAACTGTTTATGAAAAGTAAAATCTTTCTTTATCTGTTCATTTTTGTAGCCCTTATCTGTCTATATCTGTTCGTTAGTAGCGGAAAAATGGCTGAGGCCAAAGAGAACAAAATTTCGCAACTTCGAACAGAAGTAGAACAATTGCAAGATTCGGTTAAGAATACACAATTAGAGGTTCTTGAAATGCAATATTTTTCGCTAGATAACAATGATGATGCCCTTGTTTACTATGACCATTTAGATTTAAAAGATCCCTCGAGATATATTGCGGACAAATTGCTTGAGACCAACGAAAGCAAAGGCGATAACCCGTTGATACCTTATGAAGGCATGGAGAGCGACTTTAAGATAAATAAAATCAAAGTGCTTAACCATAAATGGATTTTGACCGATTTTTCGGATGGTAAATTTTGGGGAGAATTGCTTTTGAAGTATGAGTTGAAAGATGATTTGGGAGTTGATTTCACTTTGGTCGATCACTTACTTTATACGCGGAGCCAATGATTGAAAAATTGTTCAATTTAGCAATTCTTGTAAGAGACGGTTTGGAAATCTCTCGATGATTTCTCTTATAGCCTCATTTGGCGCATTACAGCGCTAAAACCTGCCAGCCGCAGACAGGTTTTGAACCTTAGCGATGCTATGCTTAAAAATTTTGCCTAGTTCTACACTAAAAATGAGCTATAACAATTCTAACGACATATTTCCAAATATCCACTCAAGAAGAATAAGATAAAAATTAATAGAGGTCAGTAGTTAACTACTTATAATTTGTCTCTGGTATACCTTGTCCCTACTGACCATCTTGTTTATCAAGTTGTTGAATATGGTTCCCTTGTTCTGTGA
>Ga0115029_1002699_pt1 | contig 10219 bp, 7 predicted proteins | sample SidtaG_3_FD_87297 | JGI IMG/M metagenome (GOLD analysis project Ga0115029, IMG submission 87297) | Marine algal microbial communities from Sidmouth, United Kingdom - Sidmouth_Asex1 metaG | ecosystem: Host-associated > Algae > Red algae > Unclassified | place: Sidmouth, United Kingdom | collected...
CACGTCCCCCCCGTTGCCTGCGGAATGACTGCGGCGGCCGTCGGCGCACGCCGGCGCCCAGCTCGGTTTGCGGTGCCCGTGGTGTCACGGAGTCTCACAAGGTGTGCCAGGAACAAGATAGCTTTTACTTGGCGTCCCAAGGAAAGAACACGTTGAGAAAATAGCGCATGTCTAGGCGCTCTTGAAGGGGGCCGTCAATTGCAGGGAGGTCTGCATTCACGCCTCGACGAGCGGCGAGGTCCGCAAAGTCGGGGACGACGAACGCCAGCCGTTTGACGTGGTCCACGGGCACGAGCCGCAGAGTCAGGTCAGATGCACCTTCCGCGATGCGCCACTTGAGGCGCACGCATCCGCGCGCCACAAAAGGACACAATGGCTCAGACGGTACGCTCTCCATCGCAATCAAGACGACCGCGTCTCCCTTGGGCCCCCTCACAATGGCGCGGAGCTCGCCGACGCACACACGCGAGTCGTCGCCACCGGGGTGATACAACACTGCGTCATACCACGGCGCACCGAGGTACTCCTCGGTCGCTCGTAGGTGCTGCCGCACAAGCGTCCCACAATCAAAGCGTGCTTGTATGGAAGTGCGCGTCGTGACGCGCACATTGCGATGCGCCGCCATACGTAAGAGAGCTCCGACGTTGGCCAAGTCTGGCCGCGCCGCCAAGTCCCTGACGGACACGTTGGCGACGTTGTACACCCGGCGCTTCCGCTTCCGCACCTGCTCGGCTCCGGCAGTCGTGCCGACGGCTGGCGTCCCACCGTCCGCACATGACCCGTCGTTTCGCTCGTCGGTCGCATTGGTGCCCCGTGCAGCTGCGCGCCGCTCCTGCCCGGCCTTCCAAGCTGCGGCGGCGTCACCATCGTCCTTTGCGTGACGAGAGAGTATTCCCCGAGCGCCATGGGCGTGCCGCACCAGCTGACGGGTGAACGTGCGGCCATCTTTGTTTGTGCGGATGTAGTGCGCCTTGTCCATCTTGTGACCGCTCTCATTGACGGCAGTGTTGCCGTTCTGCAGGTTGCCGTGCCACCGCACCGCGTCGGCGACGTGGCAGAGCACCTTGTGCACCTTGACTGACGCAATGTGACCCAGAATGGGCGTGACGAACTTGTTCACAAAGTTGGTGGCCTGCTGGCCAATGTCGAGGCCTCTTGTCATTGTCATCGGCGGCGGCACAGCTGAGGTAGTGCGCCCGGCGATGCGCGCGTACAGCGCAGCATACTCCGCAAACATCGACGTGACGGCGACTTGCACGGGCGTTTCCCCCCATGCGCTGTGATAGGCCTCCCAATCGAAGACAAAGTCCTTTCCCACCTTGGCAGCCTCATCGTCGCAGTCGGCCTCGTATCCCGTCGCGTCCATCCCATCCTCTGCCACCGCGCGCTCCGCCGCGCGCTCGGCCTCAAACGCCCCGCTTCCGTTGTCGTCCCCTAGCGGGCCAAAGAGACCGGCGACTAGAAACGGAAGGATGGCCACGCCATCTCTCTGCTGCTTCCCAGTGAAGACGGCCTGCTTCTCGTTGGCTCGGACGATGTACCTACGTAACAGATAGAAAGAGACGTGTGAAAAGAAGCAGGAATGTCAATGGTAGAGTGGTCAGACACAGTTGCACACATCACCATACCTTCGATGCACAACCGACTCTTACCGACGACGGTCGCGGGCCAAGAGTAGAGGACTAGAGATAGGGCTTCACGTACCCTGGTGGTGTCCTACAAGCTTTGCTCCGTCGACCGAGGCGCAACAAACGCTTGAATGCAGCCCGCCGCGTGGCGGTTCCCGATCCGGCAGGGGGCTTCTTCCCCTTGCACAAGTACGGAAAAACGCGGACGAGGCGATGCACCAGCATCCGCGTGACGCCGAGGTCCATGACCTGTGACACAAAGATGGACGCATGAGGAAAGACGTACACAGCAGGGTTGGATACACAAGAAGAAACCAATGACATACACAAGTCAGGGGCATGCACTCATCACCGCGGTGGATCATACACGCCCGTCACCAGAGAAGGAGGCTCACGTACATGGAGGACATCGAACCCAATCATGTTGTATAGCAGGAGCGGTGCGGTGCCGAGGCCGGCCATGCCGGCAAGCGCCGGCACGCCGCCAGATGTTGAGTCAAACGCACCCAGCGCTAATCGTCGCTGCCTCCGGCGTTGGCGCCGCGTGTGCTCATACGCCTCGACCTGGTTGTTGACAGTATTGATGACGTCACGGCGCTCCGCGCCAACCGCCTCGGGCGCGCCAAGCACCTCGATCTTGGCCATGCACGACGTGCACGGATGCGCGCACTGGCCACCTTTCAATCCCAGAACTGCTCTCTCCTCCGGCTGGTCGCACAGGTACAGCAGCACGCGAGGGAAGGCACGAGCCCTCTGGCCATTAACCTTGACGCGAAAGCCAATGTGGCTGCGGCCAATGACTTGCGTAAAGGCGGCATAAATGACGCGCTGCAGGATGCCGCACCGCCTAATTCGAGCTCTCTCATCAGCCCCCGGCTCCTGCAGCTTACGAACAATGGGGACATACGCCACGGTAACCCACTCGACGCAGCTTGACAAATCATTGACCAAGCGTACACGAATAGGGTACAGCTTGTGCGCTACGGGATGCAAAGCCATGGAGCAAAGGAACGAGGGGGTCCAGTGAGCAGAGGGCACACAGCGTACGGCACTCAAGTGGCGTGCAACAAGACGACATGGGCAAAACGATCCAGATATGACACACCGTAACACACGCATTGGAACATACCGCCAGACCACGACAGCTGGCTGCTGTCAGAGTACACGTGCAGGCCGAGGACGCACGCGAGCTCCTCCGTGTTGCCCATGACGAGCTGCTCGCATATCTTGAACGCCTCCCCGTCCATAGGCGTCTCGCGCTTGTCGTCGAGCGGTGCCGGCCCCAATGGCCCGCTCCACAGCTGAATGCTACCGCCCTTCCTTTTGATCAGCTTGCGGATGACTTGCAAGACGTCACGGAAGTAGGCCTCGTACGGCACGCCACCTTCCACGAGCTTGACCTTTTTCCAACCCGCTCCGAGGGCGGCGTCGTCCAGGTCATCACGCAACGCATCTTTGAATGCCTTAACGGAAGGGAACGTTTCCCGCAGCGTCGCGTGATGGCCGGCGTCCTCCGCCATGCCGGCCTTTGTGCCGTCCCAGACGTCGAGGAACTCGTACAAGAACTGCTGGTCTTTCTCTGAAAGACCCGCTCCACCAGCTTGGAGGACAAACCGCTGCAATGCTCTCAGCCGGATGGTGTTGAAGCGCCCGACTTTGGCGCGCTTTCGGCGATGGACGAGGGGCTCGCCGCGGACCGCGTCGCCAAGGGCCTCATACAGGGCTCTTACATGAAGCCCCACCGACGAATACAGGTACTCGGGAATCGCATCCGCTGCGGCCCCACCACCGTGAGTGGGGGGCACCCAAACACGGGTCAGCTCCAACAGAGTACGGAGTTGTGACTCCACAGCGCTGTCCGAGGTGGACGCCGTGTCGGACGAAGCTGTCGGCGAGCCCGTGGAGGGTGGGGTGGACGGCTCGTCGGACTCGTCATCCACAACGTTGCCGTCGGCTGCACGAGCACGGGGCGCGGTCGCGCCCCCTTGCCCGCGCGCACAGCGACGGCTCCGTGCCGACTCATTGCGGGGTGGCCGCCGAGGCAGCTGCGTGTGGTGACCAACCAAACCATCGTGGAACGTGTACTGGTGCCGTCTCAGAGTAGCGAGAAATTCCGTTATGTAGCCACAGTCACAGACGAGAAATGGCTGCGTCGGTGGAGTGTCCGACATGATGCACGACTGAGTTTTGCAAAAAGAAAAGGAGAGGAGCACGAGAATGAGTTGGTAGACGCACGCAGCAGAGAACGTTTCGTACATACGACAGCCGCGAGAGTTAGCACATGAACTTTTGAGTACAACACAGCGCAATCGCTGCTGACGCGCACCTCTGCGAGCCTGGTCACCGCGCACGCGCCTGGCTTGATGATACCCCGCCACCACCAAGTGCACACGTACAACGTCAAGCCCATGGAAGCGTACGGTTCATGAGAAACGGTCTGCGGCTCGTGTGGGCGTCGATAGTGCGGTACACGGGGAACAGACGGCGGTGCACGCCGCCGAGGCGCAAGTGCTGCCGTGCGCGGCGCAGGGGTCGTTGCAGAATTGTCCAGCACACAGCCCTGACTGGCACGAGCGCTGGGCGGAGAAAGGACAGCGCGACGTTCCCGGTCAGCGTCCCAAGCTCATACATCGAACTACCGTAGTTTGTGCCAAGCCGCTACCATAGCCCATGTTAACCCATCAGCGGTCCGACGCTGCACGCCCAACAAGACCACTCGCAGCCGGATACGCGCCCCAAACGAGGTCACTCAAGACACGCCACATTCAGCAAAACACAACTGATAGGACCCGACGTTGGAGCATGCCCACACCGCGGCCAGCGCATGGGCTGCGCACTGCATGAACAGTGGGTCCGGGTAGGCACCTGGGTTGGTCCGGGCGGAGGCAGGACATGCCCCAGAGCAACCGGAGGCCCAAGAACTAGTTTGGAGCCATCCGCACACCAGCGAATAGCTGACACGGCCATTGCGGGAACCAGGGGTGGTCAACGAACGGAGGGGCGGCAGCGGTCCGTGACAGTCTCTGTCACGCCAAGACGCGACACGGAGACTAGCAGCCAAAGCACAAGAGGTGGCCGACGTCCACAGGTCCCATCCACGAGGGTCTGGATGGGAAGGATCGGCGAGAAGTGCGCGCGATTCGACTGGCGAGCGCGGTCCGACAGGAGCACAGCCCACTACATCGGATCGAGCGCCACAAGTCTTTCGTCGGACAACCCAAATCAAATACATAAAATTTTCGGAGCAAGAGTGCTATCGCCTGGGTGGCCGCACTGGTACACTCTCGTGCGCACTTGATCGTGGCCAATAATTTTCTTGTCTCATGACTCTTCAAGTACCACTTTTTTTTCAAGTGCGACTTCGCTCCTCGTCGATCGATCGCTGCACGGCCGTCGAGTGGCGCCTTTGTTGGTGCCGAAGTGCGGCGACGCTGCGGCTTGGGCCCCACGGCACCCCCCCTCACCTCCACTCTCCCGACGCTGCATCCAGCGATGCTCTCCAAACTGACGATGCCGAGTTCCCCCCAAGCGGATCGCAAAGCGGCCTAACCCGCTCCTGGCACCGGCAGAAGCGGCGTCGCGGAGTATCCGCTAAACTAGTACGTGCCTGACAAGTGTTGCCCGCTCCCACAGGGCGGGGCCGGAAGGTATCTGCCACGTTCTTGTATCCTCTTTTTGCTTGCCATCTTTTTCCGGTCGTGCTTCGGTGCGCACGCCGTCGACGCCCCCTACGCATCACACAGACCATGCGGCCCTTTGGCCTCTCGTTTAGGGAGCGCTGCCTCTGTGTTTTCCGGCCGTTCTTTATCCGAGCGCTCCACACCCACACCCCTTCGTAGAGGTACGCCTGAGGCCTCCCCACCTGGATCTGCCCCATTTCGACCCCTCCCAAGACGCGCCAGTCCCCCCGTCTGTGTGCCCCTGCATGTGCGGTTTGTGTTTCCTATTTTGCCGCGCTGCACAGCTGCGCGCGCTTTCTCCCGGTACTCACGGACGATGCACGTATGCGCCCCCTCCCCACGCGCCCTTCTGTGCCGTTTGCTTTGGCTCTCGACTGCTTTTGCGCGGATGGGAACTGTTTCCCTCACCTTCAGACACTCTCTCGGCCGCTCGCGGCGGCGCCGCGAGAGACGGTGACGGCGGCCGGCCCGGGCCACACCTCCATCGACGGCCGCGCGGGACCAGTGCGCGTGTGTCGGCGGAGCACGCGTGGGTCAGCTGCACGCACCTAGCTGGCTCTTTTGAGGCCGCGTAATGGTACATAAGCGCGAGAGTGTGAGCGTGACCAGCGTGTTGGCTTGTGCACACCCAGCCCCGTACCCACTGCTGACTCGAGCGCACCGCGTCGGCCCGTCTTTCTCCATGCTCCCACCCCCACCTCCTTCGTGTGTGCTTTGTCTTTGTGACCCACAACCACCCACTGCCCACACCCCCAACCTACGACACCTTTTTCACCATGGACCGGTTTCCCAAACCGATGCCCCCGCGGATGTCTACGCTGCCCGGGACGCCAGAGTCCACAGCGGCGATTGAGGAGCACGTGAGGCGCATGAACAAGCGTTACGGCCGGCATTCGTACAGCCGAGGTGCCAACGGCGGCGCCGCCGCGACCGCCGCCGCCCCCGTCGCTGCCGGCGCGGCCGCGTCCGCCGCCGCCCCCTTCTCTGCCGGCGCCGCCGCGTCCGCCGCCGCCCCCGTCGCTGCCAGCGCCGCCGTCACCGCCGCCACCGCGTCGGAGCCGCCGCAGCTTCACAGCGCGTTGCCCGGGTCCCAAGCCATTGCCACCCACGGCAGGACGGCCGCCGGCGATCATTCGTGGCCCCTCCCGTCGGTGTCGGAGCCGGCGCACGCTGTCGGCGCGGCGTCCGGAGCCGGACGCGTCGCTCCGTGGGTGGCATCGCCGCTGCCGCCGGTGGGGGCGCCTTGGACGCCAACGCAGCAGGAAGCTGCCTTTTGCGCGCCAGGCCGCCACTCTGGCGTCGCGTCGTATCTGGCGGTGCCTTTCCAGCCCTCATTCGATATGGAGGCGCAGACGGCGGCAACGGCGGCGGCAGCGGCCGTGATTGAGGGGATGCCAACGTCGCAGCACACCTCCCTCGCCGCCCCGTTCCCTGCGCCACCCGCCCCGCGTCAGCGCACCACGGGTGGCCGCGCCCGTGGCGGAACCAAGCGTAGCCCTGTCAAGGCGGCTGCATCCGTGGTCACGGCGCCACGCGCAAAGAAGCAGAAGACGGCGGCTGCAAAGGAGGCTGGAGGCCGCCACAGCGACGGGTCGTCCGGCAACGATTCGTCCGCCGAGAAGCCGGAGGAGGTGGCGGCGTGGAAGCTCGTCAGTGGCCAGGTTGCCAAAGCCGTGCGCAAGGGCAACAAGGAGCTGTGGGCGGCGCTTCGAAAGTCCACGGCTCAAGTCGAGCACCTGCGCGACAACACCAACCGCCTGGAAGCCCGCGTCGACGGCCAGGGGCAGTGCAATGAGCGCACGGCCATGGCGGTCGCGTCCTTGCGCTTGGTGGTGCAGAAGGGAGGCGGTAGCTCGGGGTCTCGCAAGGAGGGGCGGCACGGCAGCAGCACTAAGGACGGCAGCGCCAAGGACGGGGACGGGCGTCGTGGCGGCGAGCGCGACGGCAGCAGTGGCCATGACGACAAGCCCGTCGTGGTTGTGGGCGATGCCAACGCCGTGGCCATGGACCTGGCACCCAAGAACGACATGGAGGCCGCGTCGTTGCGGCGCCCCATCCGCGCGGCGGTGAAGCGCATGATCGCCACGACCCACAACTCTCGTGACGTCCTGATGGACGCGGAAATGACGACAGCCGCCATCCACGAGCAGGTCATGATCAAGTTTGACGTGGACGCCGAGGCCGCCAACAACTACCTCATGAACCGCATCTACTTTTCTTCATCTACCGTGGGCGCCGACCCCATCAAGAAGCGGCCCATGTCGGTCATCAACTCCACCGTCCCCCACTGCGTGGCGCAGGTCCGTGAGTTCATCGTCAAGCCGTTTTTCAACGTGCTCGGCTTCCAGTACAACCCGATGCCCATGTCCAAGGCGAAAAAGTGGTCGGCCAACGATTGCTTCCTGACCTCCGAGAAGGGCGAGAAAGCAGTGGTGGCAGCCGCCAAGAGTTTGTTCTTGAAGGTCGGCGGCGGGGACCGCATTGTCAAGCGCAAGACCGCCGGCAGTCGCTGCCACGTTGAAATGGTCGTCGGTCACCACGCGTTGATCGCCAGTTTTGCGCGCAATGAGTTTGAGATTGCGCTCGGCCGGCGCTCTCGGCGCCGCGGCGGCAACGACACCGGCGCGTACATGCACTGGGTCGAAGAGTTCGCCGCGTCCATCAAGCACCTATCCAAGAACCACAAGGACAACAAGGTGCACGCCGGCTACCTCATCACCGACGAGATCGACCCGGACATTGTCACACGCACCACTGCTGGCCGGTGCGTCTTTACGGCGCCTGCCGCCGCATCGTTGCCCGCGTCGGTCCGTAAGATGCCCAATTCGGCTTCGACCACGGCCCGCCCTCGCAAGTCTACCAAGACCACCACCTCCGCGTCAACCAACCCCCCCGCCCCGGCCCATCGCGATGGAGCGCCCAGCCTCATCCCAGGCGCCGACCATCGCCCGCACGCCAACGACGTCACGGACTTGGCGACGCATGACGGCGCCAAAGGTGTTGTCGCCGCCGACGACGACGGCAGCGCGATCGACGGCATCTCGGTCGCGCCGCGCACAAGCCGTGTCGTCATCGACATCGACAACAATGCCGACTACAGCGCGGGGGCGGCGCTGATTGGCGTGGATGAGGAAGACGAGGACGCACGGAGCGCCAAGGTGGGGGGCAGCGGCGCGCCCATTGGCGAGGGGACGAGCGATGGGGAGGGGGTTGACAGCGAAAGCAGCGACGGAGAGGACAGCGAGGAGGGCGGCCGCTCGTCGTCAAGCGACTCTGATGACTCGAGTGCGAGCGCGAGCGGCTCCGATGGTGACCGCGACTGTGAGGACGGTTCTGGGGCCGAGAGCGGCTAGTAGGGGGAAGCAGGCGGGGTACACTGACGGTGCTACATGGCGCCTATCCGTTGATAGCAGCCGCTAGGGCTGCCTTGCTCTTTTGGAGGGGTTTTGTTTTGTGCACACTCGTGCCGCTCGTGCAGCTTGTGTGATGCTATTGCGTACATGAGATCGACAGAGAAGAAAACGTGCGTGAAAGTCCTTGTGGGGCGGCTCGAAGCGTCTGATCAGGGGCCGAGCAGTAGCGTGGACAAAAGAACAGGTGCTCGTCGCTGCGTGTTTTTCTCTATCTGTCAGCACCTTCTTGTCCTCCATGCTGGTGTGGCATTGGTTGAATGGCGACACGTCTGTGTCCAATGGAAAAGAGCTTCTTAAACATCGAGCGTCGGGGATCTAGAACAGCCGCTCCTGCCGAGAGTGACACGCTGTCCCTCAGGCGGGCCCCGCCAGTCAGGACTCTCAAGGGCGGAACTCGGGACTACGCCATCTGCTGGAAACACCCATCCAAAAACATTCCGATGTCCCCATCCAGACCCCATCCAAAACGGATTTGGATGGGCTTGGATGGGTTTTGGGCGCCCATCCGTCCCCGTCCGAAAGCCCATCCAACCCCATCCAAAACGCGTTTGGATGGGGTGTGCGGGGAGCCTTGACGATATGGGGGCATCGTCACTGCCCGCAGACAGGCCCATCCATCCCCATCCAAGCCCATCCCCCATCCAAGCCCGATTCGGTTGGGTGTTTTTGCCCCTTCTGGGAGACCCCGCATTTCCCATCCAAACTCGGTTTGGATGGGCTTCCTCGACCGAGGGCCAGTCAAAAGTCATCGCCCTTTCGTGCAGCACAACCGTTTCTTTCCAGCCCTCGTCACGGCGTTGGAAAAATGACGCCATCTCATTGGGCCAGCATCATTTCTACTCTTGTGGCGGGCCTTGCTAACTGTAGCCCCCGTACCTGTCCCATCTGGTCCGCCGTGCTCGGCGGCGCCGGCGGCACGAGGTCGATCCTTGCATTTCTGCGATACAACTCCCACAATTTAAAGTAATTGACACTCGAATCTTGTAGATTGTGTCCGCGTCGTCGACGTCGCGACCAGACCGACGGTCGCGTCTTGTTCACGCCGACAGACAGCGACACGAGATGACTTGGCCTCGAAGATCGCGCCGAGTCGGTGACATCGCAAAACGCCGTGCTCCACGCAGCGCCTCGCTATTCGTTTTGAGAGTGCAAAAAATCCGTCACTTGCACAGTGTCTACCATGCAGGCGTACGTTGTTGGGCCACGTTGTTGGGCCACTGCGAGTTCGTCAGTGCCTTCGTAACGGCGCTGGTGTCACGAACGCTGCAGCTCCGCCTCCGCCGCGACTTCACCTCGTTGAATTCGGAGTCGGTCGTGAGGACGGCCAACCAAGGGCCGTGCAATTGGCGTGCTACATCACGTGATACTTATGCTACCAGCAGACCAATTGGATCGACCCAAACTGCTGCGCGGTGTGGCCAAACCACCTGCGACTGGTAGCCAATCACATGGTCTCTTGGTTTCACATTGGGGTTTCTGAATATGAAACGGCCGAGCC
>Ga0115029_1002710_pt1 | contig 10197 bp, 21 predicted proteins | sample SidtaG_3_FD_87297 | JGI IMG/M metagenome (GOLD analysis project Ga0115029, IMG submission 87297) | Marine algal microbial communities from Sidmouth, United Kingdom - Sidmouth_Asex1 metaG | ecosystem: Host-associated > Algae > Red algae > Unclassified | place: Sidmouth, United Kingdom | collected...
CTTGACGTCCATCTGATGTAGCTCCCACCCGTTCGCCGCCGTCATCGCCAGGATGCATCGAATGGTGGTGAACTTGGCCACCGGCGCGAAATTTTCGTTGAAGTCAAGCCCCTTGATCTGCCGATTCCCCATGAAGCACAGGCGCGCCTTGTGCCGCGTCGTGTTGTTCCCGTTCTTGTCAACCTCGTTTTTGACCTTGTAAACCCACTTGCCCGTCAGCACGCGTTGACTGGCCGGGCGATCCGTCAAGCGCCAAGTCTTGTTCTTGCGGATGGCTCCCATCTCCTCCTCCATGGAAATCAGCCACTTCGCCGCCTCTTACCCTTGAACGGCTTGCACGTACGTCGTGAGCGCCTCGTGAGCAACCAGGCACACCGGGCGCCAGTACTCGACAGGTGGTCGCCGCGCGCTGCCGCTCCGACGCAGCATGTCTTTAAAGCCGCCGCTATCTTGATTGTCGTCCGCGAACTTGTCAGATCCATCGTCTTGCTTGTCGTCCTTGTCGTCATTGTCAGCATCTACGTCTTCGCCGTCGCTTGCAGAAGGCAAGCCCGTCTCGACTTCGACAACATCGTCTTCAGGAAGCTCTTCCGGAACTTCTTCGACCTCGCTTACGTTCGTCTCGGCGAACACGACGCTTCGTGCCTTGACGACCTTGCCGTCGTCGAGGACGACCTTGTGCGCCTTGCTGCCGTCGAGATAGCCTAAGAAGACGCCCTACACCGCCTTGTCGCCGAATGTGCCGTCGATATGACTCTTGTGCAGCATGACCCTGCATGTCGACCCAATCACCCGCATGTGGCTTACATTGGGCTTATTCCAGGTCCACAGCTCAATAGGCGTCTTTCCGACGAGTAGCACCCGGCTGGTGACGCGGTTCTTGATGTACACCGCCGACTTGATGGCATCCACCCAAAGATCCTGGTCAACGCGGTTGTGTCGCATCATGGTGCGTGCCATCTCCACGAGAACTCGTTTGAGTCGCTCAGCAACACCGTTCTGCTGCAGCGTGTTGGGCACCGTCGTCTGGAGCGTCGTGCCGTTCTCATCGTGAAGTGCCTCGAATGCGGTCGACACGTACTCGCCGCCATTGTCAGAGCACAGGATCTTGATCGTTCTTCCGGTGTGCAGATGGGCTTTTGTCAGCCACTTCTTGTACTCCGCGAGAAGATCGCTCTTCTTGGGCAAGAAAACCACGTCCGTCCAGCGGGAAAGGTCGTCGCTGAATGTGCCAAAATAGAGCGCACCGCCACGCGACGGCTTTGGCATTGGCCCACCCAGGTCCGAGTGCACGAGCTGCAGGCGCTTGGTCACTCGACCTCCTCCTGCGCTGGGCATAGGCGTCAAAGCCACCTTCTCATACACGCGCTGCTCGCAGACATCCTACTCTGCCATAAAAGAGCACTTGCGTCCTTCAATATCCTTGTTCTTCGTCATCAGCTTAACGCCAGCCACGATCACGTGCTAATGGCGCTTATGCCGGAGCTGCAGAGAGGCCACCGCAGAATCTTCTGACAGTGGTGCCATGTCCAGGTTGTAGAGCCCGCTCCTCCGCATGCCGCACGCAGCGACCCTGTCGTTAATCATGATGATGGCCTCACCGCCCTGAAATGACACTTTAACACCGCGTTCCTTCATCATTGCCTACCAACATCAGGTTGAAGCCCATAGTAGGCTCATGGAGCACCTTCTCCAACTTGATCTTGCGCGTCTTTCCCTGAACGATGAAGTTGAGGACGACGGTTCCGACGCCCGCCGTGGCCACGGGTCCCTTGTCACCATTCGTGACGCTCCATTCCGTGGTCGACTGGTAGTCGTCAAAGCACGCGCGCATTCAGCACATGTGTGTAGACGCCGCAGAGTCGACAAGCCTCGACTTGGAAATGTCATTGTTGTCAGCCGCGTTGCCGACAAGATAGATGGCGTCGTTGCTGTCGCTCCCGTCGTCAGACGCAATCGCGGCCACCTTGTCCTTGATCTTGTTCCTGGCATTAAGCACGGGACAATCGTGAGAGATGTGCCCGAACTTGTGGCAGAAGTAGCACTCGATCTTGGAGGAATCACCACGGCGGCCTTGACCTCGATAGTTGGCTCCGACGAGTGCCATGTCACCAATGCGTTTGATCGCCGGTGACTTATCTGCCTGACGCCTCTCCTCCTGAAGCAAGCGGCTCTTGACCAGGGGTTACTAGGATATTGTTTTTGGGCCGGAATCCGATACGGATACACGCCGATCCTGCGTATTTGATTACGGATAACTCCCTCAGCTGAGATCCGGATCAGGATATGTGCCTGCGCAACCGGATATTTGCGAAGATTACATTCGTATCCGGATACGACTATTGGATCCGAATATAATCCCCCAAGTCCGACAGACAGCTCAATTAGAGGCCAAAAAGAACGCCACCCGCCGATATTCGAGTGCTAAATGGACATCAGTACAACTTCAAATCCACATTTGATTTCTACGCCCCAACGGGCGCTGTCGAGGCGCGTCGCCGCCGTTTGTGTAAACGGACGTCAGAATGACCGTTCTGAATCTCGTGTCACACTCTAACAACAACGCAATCGGATCGAGTCGCGTGCTTGAGCGGTTCCACCAGTGTCGGGCTGGATCGCCGCTTGTCGCTTCCAAATGTTCGGACATTAATCCCCCGATGGTCGGCACGCGAAAAGAGAGGTCGACTTCGTTTAACAAGAATTCTTCAGATGCGGGAAGCCTCATAACCATATATATTCCTGTATCCTGACTCTCATATCTGGGATACGGATCCGATATAATCTGGCAATTTTCTTCGGACAGGATAGCTATATCCTCTCCTCCTTTTCTCATAATGCGTTTTGGATATGCGTCCCCAGCTCGTATCCGAAGTGGATACGGATAGAATGGACAGATATGATCGTCGGGGATATATCCATGACAACCCCTGCTCTTGACAACGTCGAGGCTGAGGTCATCCTTGCCCTTGGCGCCTAGAGCCACCAGAAGGTTGTCGTACTTCGACGTCAGCCCGTTGAGAACGCTCATGGCAGCGTCCATCTCTGTCACCTCGCCGCCCATGGCCATGAGGGTATCGCCGAGGTTGTGCATACGGTTAATACTGCCCAGCATGCCCTCGCCGACGTTCATCGCGACGGTTTAGACCTCGCGTCGCGCATTCATCTTGTTCATCACACTCTTGCTGGAAGACACCTTGCAGCGTCGACCACATTTCCTCCGTCGTCTGGCACTCTGACACTTGCTCTAGCTGCTCAGACCCAAGGGTTAGTCCGATGATGGTACTCGCCTTCGTGTCTCGACGCTTCCTCAACGACAACTCACTGACGTCCTCGTCCGTCGGCTTGCCATCTTCGTCAAACATTTCGTCATAGTCGCGCAGCGCTAGTACCATCTGTATGCGCTGATGCCGCGCGTGGACGTTCGTCCCCGTCCTTTTGTCGATCTCTATGCCGCCCATGCCGGCAGCACCACCGTCCATGATGCCTGCTCGTCGTAGCGCCCGACCTCGCCGAACATTGCACCTTGACCGTCACGTCCTTTAACCACCTTGGCTTGTCTTGTTAGCACTTGCTACTACTATCGTGACGTTCTCTAGCACACCTTGCCCTTGTCAAAGCCCCGGCTCTGGGCCAACAACCTGCTGAAACGCAATGGGGATAGGGGATGGGGGACCACGGTGAAGTGGTTGAGTGGCTTGAGCTTGTGTGTGTGTTTGCGAACGAGCTTTGTCGATTGTCCGAAGGTACGCCCACTTCTCCCAACCAAGAGCACCTCTCAAATAGTCCCCGCCGGGCCAAGTGCTCCCCCCTCTCGCGCCCACACCGACGCCCGAACTCTCGCACCAGATCGAATCACGCACCAAATCAGAAAACACTAGATCAAAGGGAAGATCAAATCCAACACATGCCAGCAGGACGGCCACAGGATGACCCAAGACGAACGTGTGCAACTTGGCCACGTCCTGAAAATGTACCATCTGGGGTACCATGGGGGTCCCCATTCATCGTCCATTCGCGAACCGCAAGTGGAACCGGCGACGAGCGTCACAGTCCAACAAATGTCGCATGTCGTCATTCTCGGTTTGTCACTGAGGCTGAAGATGGTGGTCAGGCGCGAGGCCGACCTGGAGGTCGTCGCGCTCAAGGTCTTCAACCGGTCGCATGTTCGTGTGGCCGGCGGGCTAGCTCTGTTCTGCTACATGCTTCATTTGAAGGACAGTTTCCTTACGGTTCTGCTGGACCTGCTCGCGGCTGGCACGCGCGTCTTTGTTGAGAAGCGGCTGTGCCCCAGGTCGAAGGAGGTGGAGGGGAGTGATGACGCGTCACCCGCGGCCAACGACAGCAACCTCGGACACAATTGAGGCAATGGTTCCGGCGACGGCGTTGCTGGCGGCGGAGGTGGCGGCGCCGGTGGTAGCGGCGGTGATGGCGGTGGCGGCGCCAGCGACGGCAACTCGGGTAGGGGGTCGCACGCAGGAGGCGACGGACACGCCGGTGGCAACCGGGAAGGGGAGGTGGTCCCAGCGCGCACCGACTGCGTCTTTAGAAACTCGGGGAAGGGGTCGAGAATTGGCCAAGGAGGCGAACGCGGTGTCACCCCGCCGCTTACCCGAGCCGTTAAATATGGCCGAGGGGGCCGACACGGTGCCACTTCGCCGCCTTCCCCAGCCGTAGGCCGCGGCCGAGGGCACGGACATGACGCAGTCCCGCCGCTTGCCCCAGCAGTTGGCCGTGTCCCAGGCGGTAGACGTGGCGCTCTCTCCATGGACAGTGGACACGACAGGGGTGATGCGGCCCATCGTGCGGCCCCTCTTGGCCGCCCTGCAGCTGGCGCCTGTGGCTTCCGCGCAAGCGATGCTGGCCGTGTGGGTAGTATCAGGCCTATGCCGCCCGCGAGTGCCGGTGAGCATGCGGCTGGTGTGCGACGCCAGGCCGAAGACTCAGATATAGCTGGCGCATTGGGACGCTCGGGTCATCGCCGCTCTTCTCTTGGTACCTCTGCCGGCCCCCTTGCAGAAATGCTGGACGCTGGGGCACGCGGTGTGTATGGCATCCCGTGTTTGGTGTTCTGGCGGCAAGGTCGGAACCAGTAGCGGAGGTGGCGTTTGAAGGCCTTGCTCGTCCCGACACGGGGGTCGAGGGCCTTGTTCTTGACTGACCCTGTGAAGCGGGAGGTAGATAGGTGGATGCGTTTGTTTACTTGGATGGCGGTCTTGGACCCACTAGGACCGCCTCACATACTCCAGACGACCCCTCTGCCAGTCCCAGGGAAGACCTCCTCGCATTGCTCCGCAAGGCACTCTCACTCTCCGCGTGTGCAGGGCCTACGGCGCACCGCCCAAAGCGGAGCATGCGCCTCCCCTGTGCTAAGCCACCCACCGCCGCACAATCCAGTCACCACGCCACGCACAATCTCCCCTAGCTCATTACAAGAACGGGGGAGCTCACTATGAGATACGCAAATCAAGTACAAACAAGTACAAGTCATACAAAATGGAATGCCAACAAGTACACAAGCTTGAGTCACCAAAAGCCCGCGTGTAAGTGTAGCTCCAATGGAATTCCCGAGCGGAGCTCAACACTCCCCCCAATTACATGGGAGTTCATGTAAGTGCACCGGAACGGCTGGTGTCGATACCAGCCAAAGCACTCTGCGCGATTTTTCTTGTAGACGGTATCGTTACCGTCCACGACAAAAAAAAATCGCCGTTAGTGCATAAAAACAAAAGAAACTCAGTCGACTGCTGCCGACTTGGGGCAGCAAGATAACATACGCCAGCCGAACGTTCGGACACCAGAACCGGCCCAAACCGCCTGAAGCACTCCGCGCGATTTTTCTTGTGGACGGTTTCGATACCGTCCACTGGAAAACTTTGCCGATAGTGCAAAACACAAAAGGGGCTCAGTCGACCACCGCCGACTCGGACAGCAGCATGACATACCCCAGCCGACCGTCCGGGCACCACAACCGGCCCAAACCGCCGCACAGCCGATGCCAAACGCAAAGGACATGCGGCCCGTCACCATGGTCGCTCCGCCACAGACCTCCGCCGACCACGGAGGGGCTCAGCATGTTGAAACAGGACAAGGGGCCGGCGTAGCACCAAGCCCCGTGTCGCTCAGATCGGCGCCGACGCCAATGACGCGCCGAAACAGGATGAGCGCCGGGGCCGGCAGCGGCTCCGTCAGCCCGTCTGCCGGCATGTCCACGCTAGGGAGGAAGTAGACCGTCACCTCCTCGCACGCCGCGTAGTCACGTACGATGTGGTACGCGACGTCCACGTGCTTGGTACGCCCGGTGGCTTTGGGGTTTTTGACCAAGGCGAGGCAAGCCTGGTTGTCCTCCCCCATCGGCACGGCCCTGCCATTGACGCCCAAAGTCGACGGCAGCTTGCGTAGCCACAGCGCCTCCTTGGTGGCCATCGTGGCGGCCACATACTCCGCTACAGCCGTCGAGGTTGCCACCGTCGACCGGCGCTTGCTTGCCCACGCGATTGGCCCGCCATTTAGGGTGAAGACGAAGCCTGGCGTCGACCGACGGCCTTCAACGTCGCCCGCCAATTCGGCGTCGACAATCCCCTTCAGCGGCTCGCTGCCGCTTTAGACCACTCAAAGGCGGGTTGTCCCGCGTAGGTAGCGCAATACCTTCTTTCCTGCGCGGATGTGGTCCTGCTCAGGGCATGACATGAAGCGCGACAGCACTCCCACGGCAAAGGCGATGTCCGGCCTGGTCGTGGTGGACAGGTAGAGGAGGGAGCCGACCAACTCGGCGTACCGGTTACCCTCCTGCAGCAGGTCCTCGCCCGTCTTGGTCAGCTTGACCCCTGACGCCATTGGCGCCTTTTTCGGGGTGGAGGTACCCTTCTTAAACGCCTCCAGCAGCGTCGCCGTGTGCCCCGGGTTGCTCAGAGTGAGCGTCTTCGCCTCACGGTCACTCATGACCTTCATGCCAATGAAGTCGTTGATCTCCCCCATGTCACGTACTTCGAACTTTTCCGACACAGAGCGCTTGACGGCAGCAACTCCAGCAAGCTTCTTGCCCGCCACGATGAGATCGTCGACGTACACGAGGATGACGACGCGCCCGTGCATAGGGTGGCACCACTCGTACAGGCACGGGTCTACCTTGGATCGCACTGCACCGATCTCCTTGAGCTCCTTGTCGAGCTTGATGCCCCACAGCCGCCCAGCCTGCTTTATCCCGTAGAGCACCAGGTTAAGCCGACACATCTCCTCCACGCCCTCCGGCTCGATACCGTCGGGGAGTTTGATGTACATCTCCTTGTCCATCTTGACGTTGAGAAGGGCTGTCTTGACGTCGACATGGTAAACCTCCAAGCCCGTGGCTGCAGCCACAGCAAAGAGGGCCCGTGTGGTAGCCGCGCTGGGCAACGGCGCCCACGTCTCCTCAAAGTCCCGCCCCGGCACTTGGTTGAAACCTTGGGCCACGAGGCGGGCCTTGTAGCGCGTCATTTTGCCCTCCGCGTCGTGCTAGATGTCGAACACGAAACGCTTCTTGATGGCCTTCTGCTTCTTGCTGTTCACCATAATCTTGGACCAGGTGCCAAGCTTCTTGTGTGCTGCCACGTCCTCCTCGATGGACTGCTTTCAACGCCGCCAATCAGAACGAGCACGCGCCTCTTTCTCATTTGCCGGGGGCTTGTGTAGGTCGCAGCCGGACTCAGCCGCACTCTTGGTACCGCTTTCCAAGTACGCCACGGGTTCCTTCTCCCACCATGTTACCTTGGGAGCTGGCTTTCGCTTTGAGTGACGAGGCCCAGGTGCGGCGCTTTCACAGGTAGCAGGTCCTTGACCGGCCGCCGGTGTCGAGCCATCGTGGCAAATCTCGACGTCCCCCTCGCTATATTCAGCAAGGGAGGGAGGACCGACTTCGTCGTCGCTGTCAGAGGTATTGTCGGGAACGTACTCGTCCTCTCGCCCGCGTTCAGCGTCGAGCATGTCCATGGCCCCTTCCCTGGCGTCATCCGTGCCGCCGTCATTGCCCGCCGTCAGCCGGGGACCAGCACTCGACCCGACTGCCGACGCCTTGACCTTAGCCGGGTTCTCCTCCATCAGCGCGTCTCGACGCTCGAAGACTTGGTTCGTCTCATCCTCGAGGATGCGGTTGGCCTTGCCACCGACCGTGTAGCCGACAAAGCAGCTGACGTCGGTCCTTGGCTCCAGCTTGCGTTGCTGCTTCTCGGGTTTTAGCGCCCACGCCCGGCTCCCTCAAACGCGGAATCCCGCGACGCTCGGGAGTCGACCCGTTAGAGCCTCCAGCGGTGTCACGTCCAGTCCCGCCTTGGGCGACCGGTTGCGCACATGGACGACAGAGGCCAACGTTTCAGCCCACAGGTCTTCCTCCGCTCCGGCATCGAGCAGAGCATCATGCACGCGCTCCATCAGCGTGCGGTTAACCCGCTCCGCTTTGCCGTTCTGCTTTGACTTGTACGGCGCTGTCATCTCCGACGTGATACTCTTGTCCTCGTACTATGCTTTAAGGTCGTTGGTGAGGTACCTGTTGGCACCGTCATGACGGACGCGCTTGACCTTGACCCCGTCAGCGTCCCAAGCTGCTTATAACGCGTCTTGAGAATCTGCGGTGCCATCCCTTTCGTCTTGATAGGCTGTGCCGTAATGAACCCCGTGGAGTCCTCCAGCGCCGTCATGAAGTAGATGGAACTACCCAGAGACTCAGTGAGTGGGCCACCAATGTCGGTGTGCACCAGTTCGCACTTGGTCGTCGCTGTCGCCGAGCGGGGGCTCGGCGCCTGCGCCATCTTGCCGTCCACGCACGGCACACACACAGTGCCAATATCGCGCTGGGGTCTGCCACTGACGACGGCATGCCGTCGACCATTGTGGTCGCCCGCTTGAGGTTCTCTCACCCCAAGTGGTTGAAACGACGGTGCCACAGCTTCGCCTCCCCAGCTATACGCGTGAATGCCGCGTTAGCCGACAATTTGACAGGCGTCACCTTGAGCACATACTGCTCCATGTCGTTCACCTTGTCGAACACAGACGCCTTGTCGAGCACTCCGCTCGAGCGAACAGCATTCCCGTCGCTAAGGATGCAGCAGGCGTTGTCAACAAGCACCACCGCACCTCGATTGCGGTCGACCGCTCGAACCGACAGCAGGTTCCTAGTCAGGTCCGGAACGAGCATAGCCTCCCCGAGTACCATGCGCGTTTTGGTGTTTCCTTTGCCAACGTCCATCGAGACGTGGCCGTGCCCCTTGATGGGCACCTTCGTCGGCGGTCCTGTCCATGCCCTTATTTGGCTACTTGGGGGCGATATGGAGGCGACACAGTGTGGTGCCTCGCCTAAATCGTTCCCTGCGACTTGGAATGGCAGGTCGACGATCTCGCGACAGAATAAAATTCAGGGGGCAGCCCGATGCATGACTGAGACATTGAGTCTGATGCGCGTACGGCCAAGTCCACAGAAAGGTCGGCACTGTAAGACAATATATTGACGTCTGTGGAAACGGGCCACGCCCACAAGATAAACAGACGAGATCACTGTCAGCAAGTGATCCTGAGGAAAGCATCGGACTGGTCTTTGAGGCCGTCTTTGATCCAAGTGCACGGCCTCGTGCCGATCGCCATCAATATTGCAGCAAATTTCGGATTCTGATTGGCGGGCGACGACCTCGGGTGACTGTAACGGAGAAACCCTGTCGCTGACAGTGCTCCTGGGCCCCAGCGGCATCTGTTGGGACGCCTGTCATTGGATGACGATTCTGTCCTCATTATTCTCCTCGTGTTCCTCTGTTTTTACAGCTGTATGATTGGTAGTGGGCGGCCGATAACCCGGGAGATCACTCCAGAGATCTCTCTAGGAGCCAAGGTGAACTCCATGCGCTCGTAGCGGTGTCGGCGGCGGCGGCGGCGGCAACGGCGGCGACGACAACGGTGGAGGCGGCAGCGGCCGGAGCGGTGTGATTGTGCCGGAGGCGGCCACGATGGCCGGAACTGCGGCGACGACGGCGGCCGCGGCGGCGAGACCGTGGTGGAGGTGGCCACGGTGGTCAGGGCCGCGGCGGCGGTCGTGGTCGCGGTAGCGGCGGCGGCCACGGCTGAAGGGAGGCGGCGGAGACGGCGCCCGCCGCGGCGTCCGCGGCCGTGGCGGCAGGGTGACGGCGGGGTGACGGCGGTGGCGGCCGCGGTGGCCGCCTTGGTGGTCGAACCGGCTCC
>Ga0115029_1002711_pt1 | contig 10197 bp, 10 predicted proteins | sample SidtaG_3_FD_87297 | JGI IMG/M metagenome (GOLD analysis project Ga0115029, IMG submission 87297) | Marine algal microbial communities from Sidmouth, United Kingdom - Sidmouth_Asex1 metaG | ecosystem: Host-associated > Algae > Red algae > Unclassified | place: Sidmouth, United Kingdom | collected...
CAGGTTGCCCGTGACCCGTACCTCTGGGCCCAGCGGAACCGGGTCGCCGTTGGCGTCGGTCTCGTTGAAGGCGAGGTTGTCATCGGTGGCCACGGGGGCGCTGTTGGAACACGAGGGGTTGGTCGACGCCTCCCAGGTCACGGTGATCGCACCGGTGTCGCTCAACCCGCCCGGATCGGTCACGTCGTAGCTGAAGGTCTCTTCGCCCGCTCGACATGCAGGCGAACCACCGTCGGTCGGGGTGGGCAAGGTGTAGGTCAGCGCGCCTGCTTCGTCGATCGCTGCATTGCCGATCTCGGTCGGCTGGGACAGCGACGGGCGGAGCTGGTCGGCGGGGGAATCGGGGTCGGTGTCGTTGGCGACGGGCTCGACCTGTCCGCTCAGCCGGTCGCCGGGGATCGAGATCGAGTCGTCGTTGGCCGTTGGCCCCCCGAGCGCCTCGCCGATGCTGGTGGCGATGAGGGCGGCGCTGCCGAGTGGGGTGCAGGGGAAGCTGAGTTCGGTCGGCCCGATCGCCACGCCCACCTCGAAGCTGGTCGGTGTACGCCACTCGATCTTGGAGCCCGGCGCCCCGTCAGCGGTTCCGGTGGCCTCGAAGCCGAAGGAGTAGGCCTCGGCGAGGGGCAAGGGGATCGACTCGGTCACCGACAGGGTGAGCGAACCGTCGGCAACGGTGGCATCGGCGGAACTGAGGTTCGACGAGGTCGGCTCCACACGGAGATCCGACACTGCGTCGGGCACGGCGAAACTGGTGCGGATGCTCTCGATCGTGACCCCGGTGATCCCGTCGGGCAGGGGCGGGTCGGGAATCGGTGTGCTCAGCTCCCAGGTCACCTGACTGCCGGCGGGAGCCGGGTCGGCGCTGTCGGATGCGGTCGAGACCGACAGGCCGAGCACGGGGTCGAGGCCGAATGCAGCCAGATCGGCGCAGCTGATGTCGAAGGTGGCCGCTCCATCGCCGAACGCTGCTCGGTTCAGGCCCGTGCCGGCCACGAGGAGGCCTGCGAGTAGGGAAATGGCACCGATGGCTCGGCGGAACTCGAACATGGGTTGGCCTCTTGTGACTGGGTCGGTGCATGCATCTGGCGGATGCCCGTCGCAGCCGAGGATAGGACCTCCGCCATCGTGAGGAGGCCGAGACCGCCCGGGCCGTCCCCAGTGAGATGAGTATGGCTTACCAGCGGCCTGTCGTCGGCCGACGGCGGTACTCAGCCGAAGGAAGCGAGGAGGGACCGGGCCGAGGAACGAGCGGTCCTGATGCAGGTCGGGATGCCCACGCCTTCGAGATGTGCCCCTGCGAGGCGGATCGGGGTCATCTCGGCCAGGTGGTCGAGCAGGGGGGTGAGTCGCCGGGTGTGGCCGGGCTCGAGCTGGGGAAAACCTGCGTGCCAACGGGTGACACGGCTCGCGATCAGGGGTCGGTCGAGACCCACCAGGTCGCCGAGTTCCCGGCTGATGGCGTCCACCAAGGCATCGTCGTCGAGGTCGGCCCATGCGAGATCGTCGCGACGGCCCACGCTGCATCTCACCAGGATCGGATCGACCTCACCCAGATGAGGCCACTTGGAGGAGGCCCATGAGCAGGCGGTGAGCAGCCGCCCCTCGGTGGGTGGCACGAGGAAACCGCTGCCCGAAGGGGGATCGTGGACCCCGGCGGGGTCGAGGGCGAGAGCGACCAGACCCACCCCCACCATCGCGATCTCATCGAGGATCGCCGCCTCGTCGGTCACCGACGCGAGCATGGGGCCCGCCAGGTGGGCCGGAGTCGCCACGATCGCCCCGTCGAAGGTCCCGGCGCCGTCGTGGCTCCTGATCGTGACCCCTCCGCGGCGGGTGCCGCCCGCCATCTCGATCGCGTCGACGGGGTGGCCGGTGCGGAACCGGACCCCCCTGGCGCTCAGCTGGGCGTGGAGGAGGGAAACGATTGCCTCCGTGCCGTGCCGGTGGGTGACGAAGACGGGGGCGCCGGGGCGTCGGGCCTCCACCACTCGGCGGCAGCCGGCGAGCAGTCCTCCTTCGTGATGGGACGCAGCGAGTAGCTGAGGGGCGCAGAGCTCAGCACTGAGTCGATCCGGATCACCGGCATTGATGCCCCCGATGAGTGGACCGACCATCCGTTCGGCGATCTCGTCGCCGAGCTCACCACGGATCAACTCGCCGACCGACCGGTCGTCGAGGGCCGACCCGCTGGACGCTTCGACAGCTCGGGCCGCTGCGCCACTGCCGCCCTTTGTTTAGGCGCTCGGCGAGCCTGGCCTGCCGGGTCGGGCGGGCCTGCCGGGTCGGTCGGGCGGCTCTCGGCGGTCGAGGAGGCGTCGAACGAGGGCGACCGATGCGGGGCTGACGATCTCGGAGGCTTCGAGGGCGTCGGCGTCGGTGGGGATGCCGAGCACGAGTCCGGCCGGCAGATCTCGGAGCCGACCACCGGCGACCACGGCCGCTCCCAGCGCCCGCGGATGGACTCGATCGACGGCTGGAACGCCGAGTTCGTCGAGGAGCTGGGTGCCCTCAGGGACCCTGGCCAGCATGGCGTCGGGGCCCTCGTCGAGTTGGATCCCGGCGAACTCCGAGGTCGTGAGCTTGCCGCCCAGGCGATCGCTCGCTTCCCACACCGTCACCCTGGCTCCGGCACCCACCAGCTCCCATGCGGCGGTCAGTCCGGCGATGCCACCGCCCACCACCGCAACCTGCAGGCCGTCAGCGGAGCTCGATGGTGTGGTGTCGGGCTCAGGAGCGGGTGGTGTCATGGACGTGCGCCACCAGGCGTTCGAGCACCGTCGGGTCGGTCTCGGGCAACACACCGTGGCCGAGGTTGAACACGTGGCCGGGTCGGCCTGCGTTGGCGGCAAGGATCAGGTCGGCTTCGCTGCGGACCGACTCCCAGCTCGCGAGGCAGACCGCCGGGTCGAGGTTGCCCTGCACCGCCACGTCGGGGCCGAGGCGGGAGCGGGCTGCGTCCAAGGGCACTCGCCAGTCGACACCCACCATGTCGGCTCCTGCCTCGGCCATCAGTTCGAGGAGTTGTCCGGTGCCCACGCCGAAGTGGACGGTCGGGACCCCGAGTGCCTTGGCTGCTCGGAGCACCTTGGCGCTGTGGGGCATGACAGCACGGCGATACACGCTCGGCGGCAGGATCCCTGCCCAGGAGTCGAAGAGCTGGGCGGCCTCGGCGCCGTTCTCGATCTGGGAGGAGAGGGAGGCGATCGCCATGTCGGCCAAGCGGTCGAGAAGGCCGGCGAAGAGTTCGGGCTCGTCGTGGAGCATGGCCTTGGTCCGGCCGTGGTTCTTCGATGGCCCACCCTCGATGAGATAGCTGGCCACGGTGAAGGGAGCGCCGGCGAAGGCGATCACCGGTACATCGAGCTGGGTCACCAACTTGCGGACGGTCTCGAGCACGTAAGGGGTGTCGGTCTCGGGTTCGAGGGGGCGGAGCCGTTCCAGGTCTGCCGGGCCGCTGAAGGGCCGCTCGACCACGGGGCCCACGCCCGGCTTGATGTCGACGCCGAATCCGATGGCGTTGACCGGTACGACGATGTCGGAGAACAGGATCGCTGCGTCGACGCCGTAGCGCCGGACGGGTTGGAGGGTGATCTCCACCGCTCGATCTGGATCCGCGATGGCGTCGAGGATGGAACCCTCGCCCCTGACGGCCTTGTACTCAGGGAGTGACCGACCGGCTTGGCGCATGAACCACACCGGGGTGTGGCCGGTCTCGAGCCCCAGACATGCGCGGAGGAAGGGGGCCGTCGGCTCTGTGCTCACCACCATCGCAACCTAGTGCTGGGGGACCGGTCGGCCAGCATCCGGCGTCGGTGAAGGGCCTGCCACCGAGCCCCCATCTTGCTGAGACAGACTTACTGTCATGCGCCGTTCGATCGATGACCGCCCCTTCGCCGAAGGTGATCTGCCCGACACCTGGGAAGAGGACGACCTCACCGCGGTGAGCTGGGGCGTGGCGATCAGCGACGACTACGAGGACGCCGAACCCAGGATCGTGTTGACCGTGGAGGAGATGGGTCGTCCGGGCACCGGTCTGGTGGCCCACCTCCCCGCCGGGGTCGCCCGCCGCCTCCGAGGGGCATTGGCCGACGGTCTCGGCGAACTGGGCGAACCCATCGGTCGCTGACCGGGTGGTGCCGGTCGCTGACCGGCTGGTGCCGGTCGCTGACCGTGCCGTGCCGTGTCGTGCGTGTCGGCCCCGCCCGTGCCTGTCGGTCCGTGTGGGTAGCTTGGCCGGACCTTGCTGAGCCGTCCGACGACTGGGGCCTCCGGCGTGTACGACATTTCCGATCTCGAGCTGGCCCACGCCGAGCGTGACCCGATGCTCACCGAGTTGAGGGCGGCCGAAGGACTCGTGTTCGACGAGGCCGACCAGGTCTGGCTCGTGGCCCGCCACGCCGACATCACCACGGCGTCACAGGATCCGAGCATCTTCTCCAACGCCGGCGGCGTGACCTATTTCGACGCGCTCCCGCTCAGTTTCGTGACGATGGATCCGCCCGAACACGGTCGTTTGCGTCGCATCGTGTCGCGTCAGTTCACCCCCAAGATGGTGTCCCAGCTGAGGGCCTCGACCAGGGAATGGACCCTGGCTGCGATCCGCGGTGTCGACCCCGGCGAGGAGTTCGACTTCGTCGCCCACATCGCCGCCCCGGTCACCCTGAGGGTGATCACCGAGATGCTCGGTGTACCCCCAGACGACCTCGATCAGGTCAAGGCGTGGACCGACCAGATGATGGACGCTGGAGGACGCCTCGACGAGCCGGGCATGGTCGAGACCGCGACCGAGAGCTTCGTGAACTGGTCGGCCTACGTCGACGAGCAGGTCCAGGTCCGGCTCGACGCTCCCGGCGAAGACCTGTTGAGCCGCCTCGCTCACGCAGATGAGGAGCGACTCGACGCAGAAGAGCTGGCCATGTTCGCCACCACCCTGGTGGTGGCCGGCAACGAGACGACGCGGCACACGGCGAGCCGGGGGATCGAGGTGCTGGCGCAGCACCCCGAGCAACGCCGCCGGTTCGCCGACGAGCCCGCATGTCGGCGCACGGGGGTGGAGGAGATCCTGCGATGGGCCAGCGTGGTGCGCGCCTTCATGCGAACCCTTGTCGCCGACACCGTGGTGGCCGGAACCGAACTGGCCGAGGGCGACCGGCTCGTCCTGCTCTACCCGTCGGCCAACCGTGACGAGGCGGTCTTCGATGACCCCTTCGACTTCAGGATCGATCGGGACCCCAACCCCCATCTCGGTTTCGGTATCGGTACCCACTACTGCATCGGGGCCAACCTGGCTCGGATGGAACTCGACGTCATCCTGGGCACGGTGATGGAGGGCCTGGGCGAACTCGACCTCGCGCCGGGAACCGAACCGGTGCATCGCGCCAACGGGTTGGTGGCCGGGGTGGCCGAGATGATGGTCCGGGTCGCTCCGCCGAACTGACGCTCTCCGGGGTTCGGCCGACGGTGGCCGACGTCAGGGGCGAGCGGTGTCGGTGTCGGCCTCCAGTGAGTTGAAGTCGACGCCGGTGAGTTCTTCGGACAGGTACCAGAGCCCCCGTGCGGTCGACGCGTCCCGGGCAGCGGCCGAGCGGCCGACCAGGACCGGGTGTCCCATCTGCTCACCGATGCCGTCGGGGCCGTAGTAGGCGTCGCCCCGCGCGTCGGGATCGACCGCGGCGCGCAAGGTGGGCAGGGCCCCCATCGCCGCCGACTGGGTCAGGAGTCGACCCACGAGCTGGAGAACTGTTCCCACGAGAGGGAGACCGGCGCCGGGGAGGTGGCGGGTCAGGTCGGTCTGGGAACTCCCCGGATGGGCCGCGGTTGCGATCGTGGTCGATCCGGCTGCGCTCAGCCTGCGCTGGAGCTCCGAGGTGAACAGCAGGTTGGCGAGCTTGGAGCTCCCGTAGGCCTGGATCCGGTTGTAGCTGCGGTTCTGGTAGTTGAGGTCGCTCAGATCGATCGAGCCGAACCTGTGCGCCATGCTCGACACCGACACCACCCGGGAGTCCGGGGTGCTGGTCAACAGACCGAGCAGGTGGCCCACCAAGGCGAAGTGGCCGAGATGGTTGGTGCCCATCTGGAGTTCGAACCCTTGGGCGGTTCGGCGCAAGGGCGGGATCATCACCCCGGCGTTGGCGATACAGAGATCGAGTCGGTCGTGGCTGTCGGTGATCTGCTCGGCGGCCTGTCGGACCGAGTGGAGATCACTCAGATCGAGCGGAACGATGCTGGTGCGCCCGGCCGGGTGCTCGGCGAGGACGTCTGCCTGGGCCTCGGCGGCCTTGCCGGTGTCTCGACACGCCATCACCACATGGGCGCCGGCTCCGGTGAGGGCCCGAGCTGTCTCGAGCCCCAGTCCCGAGTTGGCTCCGGTGACGAGGACCGTGGCATGGCCGAGATCTCCGACTGCTTCCTCTGTCCAAGTGGGCATGGTCGAAAGGCTAACGGGCGTTGTCGACAACCCATCTGGCGCGTCTCGCCCCTGGCGTGACACTGCCTCAGCTGAGCAGCTCGGACATGTCGTCGACGAAGAGGAAGGACAGCAGGATCAGCACCCCGATGTGGAGCACGGTGACGGGCTTGCGCCACTTGTGTTGGGCCACCCAGAAGCGGCGGATGCTGAAGAGGTTGGCCACGATGGCGACCGAACCCAGCACGATCCCGAGCACCGGGCCGATGTCGGACGCAAGGCCGATCAAGGGGGTGACGAAGGGCAGGATCACGTAGGTCAGGGTGCAGCGGATCGCCGAGATCAGGATGGACTTGGAGAAGCCGCGCTCCACCTCGTCGCCCTGGGTCGGCGCGCCCGGTGAGGCCACACCAGCCGCAGCCAGGGCACTGTCGTGTCGTGTGGTGCTCACTGGATCCGTCAGCTCCGGTTCGATCGTGTCCGCGCTCTGAGCAATAACATACGCCGAGTCAACTCCTGACTACCTGTCGAGACGACCGAGGACTGCACAGATGGCCATCGAACTTCCCGCTCTGCCCTACGCCGACGACGCCCTGGACCCCCACATCAGCGCTCGTACGATCAGCTTCCACTACGGCAAGCATCACGCCGCCTACGTGAAGAACCTCAACGGCATGATCGAGGGCACCGACAAAGCCGAGGCTTCCCTCGAAGACATCGTCACCAACTCCGAGGGCGGCATGTTCAACAACGCAGCCCAGGTCTGGAACCACACCTTCTACTGGAACTGCATGAGCCCCGATGGTGGCGGCGATCCCAGTGGCGACCTCGCCTCGGCCATCGAGTCGAGCTTCGGCTCGGTCGATGCGTTCAAGGAGCAGTTCGCCGCCGACTCCAAGGGTAACTTCGGGTCGGGTTGGACGTGGCTGGTCAAGGATGGCGACGGCCTCGCCGTGGTCAAGACCGACGATGCCGACACCCCGGTCGCCCACGGCAAGACCCCACTGCTCACCATCGACGTGTGGGAGCACGCCTACTACCTCGACTACCAGAACGCCCGTCCGGCGTACGTCGACACCTTCATCGAGAAGCTCGTCAACTGGGAGTTCGTCGCCCAGAACTTCGCCTCGGCCTGAGCCCTCCGGTGATGGTCTGAGCCCTCGGGTGATGGTCTGAGCCCTGAGTTCGGAACATCCAGAACGGCCATGGTCCACGGTCCGACAGCGTCTTGCCCAAGGGTGGGGCGCTGTCGGCGCGTCCGGGCGGAGCCACAGACCCATGGCCGAACGGCCGAGACAGGCGCGAGGCGAGGTCATGCGGTGTGACTCGGCGGGTCCGACCATGTGGTGAACTGTCCGGGTGAACCCGAGCACCGAGTCCCGACAGCACCCAGGCGAGGCGCTCAACGTGGCGGAGGTCAATCCGTGAGGGCCAACATCGCGAGCGCGCTCGGTGCTTCGGCGATCGTGCTGTTGGTGGCATTGCTCGGCTTCTGGCTCGTGCGCGGTTCGGGCGACGAGAACGAGGGCACCAGTGCGGCGGGCAGCGGAGACGAACAGACCGAGACCGCCTCGTCGGACGAGAACCCCGACGAGAACTCCGCTGGATCCGACGGCCGGAGCGATGGAACGTCCGCCACGTCGTCGAGCACCACGAGCGTGGTCACGACCACCACCATCCCGGCCAGACCAGCCGAAACCCTGTCGGTCGGCCCCGTGGGGGAGCGGGTGCTGCTGACCTTCGACGCCGGGGCCGACGTGGGGTTCACCCAGGCGATCCTCGACACGCTGGAGCGCAACGAGATCACCGCTGCGTTCGGGATCACCGGCATGTTCGCCGAGGAACACCCCGACCTGGTGGTCAAGATCGACGAAGCTGGGCACACGATCATCAATCACTCTTACGACCACGGTTCGGCCACCGGCTTCTCCACCAACAGCGGTCCGCTGAGCTTCGAGGAGCGCCAAGAGCAGCTCGATCTGACCGAGGCGGCGCTCGAGGCGGCCATCGGCAAAGGGGGCCGTCCCTGGTATCGGGCGCCCTATGGCGACGTCGACGACGAGTTGCTGGCCCAGCTCGGCCAGTCGGGCTTCTCGCACTACGTGCGTTGGTCGGTCGATTCGCTCGGTTGGAACGGGCTCACCCCCGCCCAGATCGTCCAGCGTTGTATGGAGCGTCTCGAACCGGGCGCCATCTACCTCTTCCACGTGGGCTCCCGATCGGGCGATGCAGCTGCCCTGCAAGGCATCATCGACGGCCTTCGTGAGCGCAACTACGGCTTCGCCACCCTCGAGGAGATGGCCGGTCAGCCCGCCCAGGCGTGAAACCCGAGCTTGCATCTGTGGCTACGGCGCAGCTCAGATGCCGAGTTCGTGGCAGGGAGGGAGTTCGGCTCGTTCTATCGCGTCGGCCCTCGCGTGGAGCAGGGTGGCGGTCTCGTCGAGGCCGTGGCCGATGATGTAGTGATCGTTCGCGATGCCGTCGAGCACGAAGCGGCCGAGTTCTTCGAGGTCGGCCACCTGCACGTCGTTGCCGGCCTTCTCGAGCATGGCCTTGATCTCGGGGAAGGTCATCGAGCGTCTGCCGGTGGCCGCACCTTCACGTTGGAGTTCGGCGGGGCGGTTGCGGCTCGCGGTGAACAGACCGGTGTCGAGCAGGCCTCCCGAGGGGTAGAACACCGATGCCCTCAGTTCGGTCCCTTCGTTGATGAGGTTGTGGGCGAGTGCTTCGGTGAAGCAGCTCACCGCTGCCTTGGACGCGGCGTACACCGAGGCTCTCGGGACCGGGGCGAAGCCGCCGTCGCCCGAAGAGGTGTTGATGATCCGGCCCTGCTGGCCACCCTCGATCATCCTGGCCACGAAGGAGCCGCACCCGTTGGCCATGCCGAACACGTTGACCCCGAAGCACCATTTGAAGTCGTTGAGTTCCTGCTCCCAGGGCTTGCCCCCGCCGCCCGAGGTGACTCCCGCGTTGTTGAACAGGAGGTGACAGGCCCCGTGACGTTCGTACACGGCGTCGGCCAGGGCGTCGGTCGAGGACCGATCGCTCACGTCGGTCGTGTGGCCCCACACCTTGGACGGGTCGAAGCGGTCGCCGAGTTCGCTGACGGCCTGGTCGATCACGTCGCCTTCGATGTCGGCGATCACGAGCTGGGCGCCCTGCTCGAGCAGAGCGATGCCGATGCCCTTGCCGATTCCGTTGGCTCCGCCGGTGACGACGGCGATCTTGTCGGTGAAGTCCTGCATCGTCCCGACGGTAACCGGAATTCCCGCCCAACGAGACGAAAGTCACTTTCGTCGTGCAACATGGGGGGGTGGAACGGCACACGCGCCGGACCACCAGGCGTGCCCGAGGGGGACCAATGAACTCGACCGACACCAGCGACGATCCCTACATCGTCATCTCCGCCGACTGCCACGGCGGTGCCGACATCGCCGGCTACAAGCCCTACTTGGAGCAGTCCCTGCACTCGGAGTTCGAGGAGTGGCGCTCCAGCTTCGACAACCCCTATGACGACCTCGAGGGCTCCAGCGCGGCCCGCAACTGGGACTCGGCTCGGCGTGTGAGTGAGATGGAAGCCGACGGGGTGGTGGCCGAGGTCGTGTTCCCCAACACCATCCCGCCCTTCTTCCCCAAGGTCTCGCTGGTGAACCAGGCTCCAGGAGCGAGCGAGGGAGACCTCGCACGTCGCTTCGCCGGGCTCAGGGCCCACAACCGTTGGATTGTGGACTTCTGCAACGACGCCCCGTGCCGACGGGCCGGAATGGTCCAGATCATGCTCCACGACATCG
>Ga0115029_1002713_pt1 | contig 10190 bp, 9 predicted proteins | sample SidtaG_3_FD_87297 | JGI IMG/M metagenome (GOLD analysis project Ga0115029, IMG submission 87297) | Marine algal microbial communities from Sidmouth, United Kingdom - Sidmouth_Asex1 metaG | ecosystem: Host-associated > Algae > Red algae > Unclassified | place: Sidmouth, United Kingdom | collected...
ATCGAGCGGCTGGCCATCGAGCGGCAGCCGAGATGAGCCGAGATGCACATAGCACGCTATGCCTCGTCAGAGAAGCACCTCATCTTATCGCACCTGCGGCTCTCGCTACGAAGCCTAATGCACTCATTGGGTTAATGGAATCAGTGCACGACGACTATTGCGCTACTTTGCTTATCACCGAGGCGAACGCTCAGTATGAGAGAGCCAGTAAATCCGTGAAGTTCAGGCATAGTATATATTTGAGATCCTGATGGCTTGTACAATTCAACTCTGTCCAAGATTTTTCCATTCATAGCGCGCATGACGATCAGTAGATCGCCAGCCAGCTCATTTTTCAGCTGAAATCTAATGAATTCAGTGGTTGGATTTTCTAAGATGGTCAAGCCCTTTAGCTGCTCTAAGCTGCTAGCACCTACTCCAAAAGGACTTTCAAATGCCCCTTTATCGACAGGACCAATAATCGGGTTACCATCTATATCTATATCGTGGGCTAGTAGCTGGATTCCTTGGTCTATGGCTGGACTCGACAGTTGGAGGTCATATTCATCGTTACTAGCGTTAGTAAACTCAGGATCTTCACCCACAGTGTCGTTCTCTTCTGTAAAGATGTCTGTGTCGGTGGCAGTACCCACCAAGTTGCCTCCTAGGGACAGTGCTTCGACATCGCCTTGCTCGACCGCATAGTCCTCAAAACCAGGGTTGTACAATATGGAATTGGCAATGGTCGCTTTGCACTCACTACTATCTTCTTCGAATTGACCTAAGGCTGCGCCAACATTAGATAAGTTAAAGGCAAATGTGCAATGTGTAATATCCAGCACACTGGAACTATTACCTGATGCCGCTATAGAATTTTGACTGATGGCAGCACCAGCTCCCATATCATTGTCCACTTGATTATTTGAAAAGAGACTCGATGTTACATCCGCGTTGACGTTGCCTAAGTTTATGGCACCACCTTGAGTCTGAGCAAAGTTGAAATTGAAACGTGATCTTGTAAGGCTCAAGCTTGCAAGACCTAGCGTATCACTTACACACGATATAGCTCCGCCGAAGTCAGCACTATTGGCCTCAAACAAAACTTCCGTGAATTCGCCAGGGCAATCACACGATAAATTAACTGCGCCCCCTGATCTAGCTGCTGTGTTCGCTATAAAGTTTGATTTATTTATAGTAACGGCGGTTTCTTGATTTTGCACATAGAGAGCTCCGCCAAATGAAGCTTCATTATCTTCGAAAATACAATCTTCGAAAGTGACTTGAGCACCAAAACCTGTAATGGATGCACCTCCGCTAGTCCCGGCAGTATTTCCTTCAAAATTACAGTTCATAAATGTTCCTCGAGAATTGTTGTAACTGGCAGTTGCTGCTCCAAAGTTGGCTGCATTTCTTGAAAAACTTGTATTACTAACCAAAAATTCTGATGCGCCATTATAGAGTCCTCCAGCTGTATTTAGAGAATTACCACTGACGAATGAGCAGCCATTCATCTCGTAAGTCGATTGCCAGAAATAAGCCGCCCCACCAAAACCTGAGGTGTTGATATTGCTAAATATGCAATTATCCACTTGCGCGGATGGAAGTCCCGATAGTTCTGAACCGTCATTGTAGATCGCCGTCGCATTGACGGATGACATGTCTACAAAAGAGGAATTGGTGAGTAGGATACCTGTGCTATTCCAATTGAAGTAACCTACTGGACCAAAAGTATTATCTGGATGCGGTTGATTATTGGTAAATAAACAACTATCTATGACCGCATCGAGGCAATATCGAGTATATAGACTACCTCTTGAAGTGATATTATTATTGAAAAAACAGCTTCGGACTACTGGCTCTAAGACATCATTGAGCATGACACCCGCTGCTTGAGAAGAAGATACATTGCTAATAAACTGGGTACCATAGATTACAGATCCATGTCCCTCCTGTATATATATAGCTCCACCAGAGCGTGCTTGATTTTCTTGAAATATGCAAGCATCTACGGTCATCCGCGATAGACTATATATACCACCACCTCTCTCTGAGAAATTACTGGCATCATCTAAGGACGCTGCGCCACCCATAACGGTAATCCCGTCAAGTCGACAATCATCATACCCACTGGCTATGTAAATCACATGGGTAGCATTGTCCGATTTATTGGCACTGTAGTCGCCTGTAATGTCATCTTCATTACTGTCTCCATCCAATATGGTGACGTGAGAATCCACATCACGCTCATCTAGCGACGCTTCTGTGCCTGTAAAACCACCATATATCCTATGCGCGGCCTTTAATTCAAACTGTATCGTACTATCCTTTGGCCCAGGCGCATATCTACCTTCAGCTACCCATATATCTTGTGGACTTGTAAGAGCAAGCGCAGAATCCAAGTCAGTATAGGCGTCAGCCCACGAGCTACCATCAGCAGCCCCAGTGGCATCTATATCTACATAGACTTGAGCTGGAAGAGCGATTACGATAAGAAGAAGCGCAAGGGTAAGAATTGATTTCATAATAGCAGTTTAGTGACTTGTGATTGATCTAATGCTGCTAAAGTTACAGTTTTTGTAAATCTACTGCCCGATGTCACTCTCCACATGATGAGCTCAAGCTCTCTATGGCGCTGTCTATCAACTGCCCATCCAGAGTCTAGAGGCCAAGTCTAGCCATGATTGCATCTTGCTTATCTCCAGCGAGCCATCGCAGTACATTATCAAACCATATAGCGCTACGCTGCTCTGAGTCAAGCCGACCTTGCTCGACAGCATCATCAAGCATTTTTCCAGGATAGGAATGGCCTTCCAGTTGCATCTCACCCAGCGGATACGGATCATCTAAGCCAGCTACGATCTGAGTCACTCCTTGCCGCTCCATGATGAGACTCAGTGAAAGCGGATCATGTACGAGCGTATCAAAGAAAATTGATTCCGACCCAATATGCTTGCTAGGATCTACTGCGTCAGTAAATAGATCCGGTCTTCCTAGGTATCCTTGCCTTCGTCGACCGAGATTGATCTGACCAAACTGATTACCATGCGCAAAGCACGCTCTGACAGATGGATAGAGTGTAGGAAAATCAAGACAGGTATAACTATGATAGGCATCCGCAGTCTGTGCGCACATCCATATGAGGTGAAAGCGCCACAGCTCATCCTCGAGTTTAATCATGCGATGAGCGTCGTAGGGGTGAATTTCTACGGCAAGTGATCTGCGATCCATCTCCTCCCAAAGCTCGTGAAGATCTGGATGCATCGCACTTCTCCACTGGCCTGATTGCGTCATATAGTGGGTAGGCAGACAGAGAAGGGTAAGCCCAAGTGTATCCGTGCAGCGCTGTAATTCGTGGAGTGCTTCTTCTACATGTGCTACTGGCAGTACGAATCCACTGGTAAACTTAGAGGGATGCTCCGACTGTATGTGAGAATTGTAATCATTCTGAAATCGGCATACGTCGAGTGCTAGATTTTTCTCCATACCATTAGTATAGAGCTGGGACAGTGTGAGGACGACCTCGTGATCGACGTTGTACTGCTTCATCCACGGAAGCTTATCCTTCAAGAAGAAACTCGGATCCGTCACAGGCCTTTGCCATCCTTTACTGCACATCCATTTATGATCGTCACTGATCCAGAGGATTTCTTTCTCTTTCATAAAAGCAGGAAACTCTGCGGCACTTGGCAGTAAATGGCCGTGGGCATTGATCCTATACTCAGGGTAATCTTTACTGGAATTATACATCCGTACTCGTAAAGTAAAATCCAAGCTGCTGCTTAATTTCCGTTGGTAGTGGTGGCAGCGAACTGCGAGGTATGAGCAGCGTAGATATGTTGTAGAGATCTTTGAAGACTTGATGTTGAGAGGCGGCATTGCGCAAGTAGTCATGACCAGATGACCCACCGGTGCCCACTTTGCGTCCTATCATGCGCAGCACCATCTGTGCATGTCTGTAGCGCCATGTGGTGAACATTTCGTCCATGTCTTTGAGGCAACTGAGAAAGTTAAACGGTCCATGAAGAATAGGCTCATCACGATACAAGTGTATGAGTAGCGCCGCCATACTCGCCTTATACGACAATCTTACTTGACCACTCGCCTGCATCTCAGCATGCTTAGATTCATCCAAGACCATCTCGTAGTAGCCGCTATTAGCTTCTAGCATGGCGATGTGGCGATCCTTCTCATCCTGATCCATAGTACTCACCTGGATAAATTTCTTCTCCTGAGCGATCATATCCTCAACTGCCTGCTTATAATACTTCAAAAACTCGAAGTCTCCTAGATGTAGAAAAGGTGTCCGCTCAAGCCAGTTTTCCATACACTCAAACAGCGAATCCGCATCCTCTAAATCTTGAATTTCACCAGCCTGATCACTGTGAAGTTGAGTGTGATAAGGCTTGGGACCATAGCGCAATCTATGCTCTTCTTCTAGACCCATCATAGCCTCGATCTGTCTAAACTGGAAAGACTGAAACCCGCTTGCTGGAAATAGATAACTACGAAATTCCAAGAAATCTAAGCTGGTCATAGTTTCCAGTACACGCACTTGACTTACCAGGACCTCCTGGATCTCAATCACTCGTCTTAGGCGACCAGTGGCTACACCGATATTTCGCTCATCTACCTCCTTGACATTAAACATCCTGACGACACTACTCAGCTCATGGATGATTTGCTTAAACCACAGCTCATAAGTCTGATGGATGATGATAAAGAGCATCTCTTCATGTGCTGGCTTGCGCCCAGCCTTTTCACTTTCTAGTACTTGAGCAGATAGAATCTGATCTATGTGCAAGTAATCGTGATAGTGCATCTTGCGGTCGTTCTCAGCCATGTAAGGTGATGTAGTGATAGGATCAAGCGAATCTCGCGAAGCTATGACAATATTCCTCATTAGTTAGACTCAGACTTGGGAAATGTGCGCAACTTGAACCCGCGCCAAGTGTTATCCCCATATATTTCCAAGCACATGACTGATCATCCATCATCTCACATCATATCAGCGATACGTAAGCGACGGAGTGTATATCCGCCAGAGTTTATCAAGGGGCACATCAGTGACCAGCTGATCTCCGACTTACTCGCACTTGCTCAATATGCTCCCACGCACAGGCTCACAGAACCGTGGCGCTTTGCTGTCATCTCGCCCGCCGCACGCCCGTCTTTCTCAGACTTTGTTGACGGATATTATGAGAGTCTGCGCGATACATCTGAGTATGTTGGGCGTAAGCACCACAAAGCCCTGAAAAAGATTGAGCAATCTAGTCATATCGTAGCGATCATACTTCGCAGAGATCCTGCTCAGCGCGTTCCAGAGTGGGAGGAAATAGCAGCTGTGTCCATGGCCGTGCAGAATATTTGGCTAGCCGCTAAGCAATTTGGAATAGGACTCTACTGGAGCACGCCAGACAGCCGTATGGTAGCTGGCGACTACTTAGGTCTACAGGAAACAGAGACTTGCTTGGGATATTTATATATGGGGCTTTCGCCCAAATGCCAATTTGCTGACCGTGATCGGCTCAAGCCCGAGGACTATATCAAGTGGCTATAGATAGAGGAACAGTGTCTAAAGCGCCACTGCATTATCATTTCCAAATACTTCAGCGATCATACATCTTGCACTACCGCCACCTATAGTTTCTATAGTAGGTATCTCAGCTGCTAGTATATGATTGTCATGCTTTTGTATGATGATCTCCTCTTGGTATTTAAGTAAGCTGAGCTTGGCCGATGCGGACATGACTAGAAATTTTTGACCGCTCACATTTTTTAACTGTAGCATGTTACCAGCAAAAGCGTTCATCTGCTCAATCGAAATATCAATTACCTCTTTATTAGTAGCATCAAAGCGCTTGAGCAGACTTTCTTTTTCAGAGTTGTCCTTTAAGCAGCTCAAGCATATCACCACATAGTCGTCAGCCATAGTCATCATGACATTAGTATGATAAATCAGCTCACCAGTCGGCCCCGAAGTATCAAAGCTCTCCATTTCAAATCCCACTTTATCACACCATTCTTTGAGTACTGAAGCATCAGTCCTAGGACTGATGGCTGCGTAAGCGATTTTATTCTGATGATCGAGCACCATACTACCTGTTCCCTCTAGGGCGAGATCCTTGCTCTCGAAGGAGAGTAAATCTCTGTCTACTTGATATGCGGTTATTTCCTCCAGATCTTTTATTATATCCTCTCGTCGTTCCGCAGCTCTTATGCCATTTTTCATCGGATAGAGGAATAACTTCTGAGTATGTGGACAAGTAGAAAACCAATTGTTGGGAAATACAGCATCAGGCGTGTATGGATCTTCGAGATCATCGTATACCAGTACATTTATTCCATGCCTTCTCAGGAGTGCCACATACACTTCAAACTCTCCAATAGCTGAAGTCCTAATGTTTATAATGGGCGCATCGATCTCTTGCTGAAAAGCATTAGACGCAGCCGTCTCCGCATTAAATCCAAAGTAATTGGGTCGGATCATCACGACCGTATCTGCTATATACTTGCTCATGTGTAGCTGCGTCTTAGAGGCAGAGTGCTGCATCGCAATAGGCCTTCCATCTTAGCAGTCTCTGAATATGGTACACGCTCGACCGTGAAGCCATGATCTTGTAAGCGCGTATTTAAATGGCCAAACTCCGTTTCATCAGCGCCCGATACGATAACCTGAGGACTTATAGAAAATACGTTGCTATTCATGTGATACATATCCTTAGCTTGGATAGGTATCGCTCCTTGTTCGCCTCCGTAAGCATCTATGAGCATTTCAGCTTGCTCGGGATCGCAGAATCCATCTTTAAATATGATGCAATGGTCATTATTCCCTAAAGGCTGGAAAGCGCAATCAAGATGTAGGCAATTGCTTAAAGGATCTTTATCTGATTTCTTTAAATAGATCGGTATGATTTCTTTGTTAGGAAATTTCTCTTGGAGATATTCTATGGCTTTATCGTTAGTTCTATCACATCGCAAACCTTTATACTCTTCACCAGCTTGCCCTACATAGACCTTATCTCCAGCAGGAAAAATATCACCTCCCTCTACTCGTACGGTTTGAGGTGGAAACCACACTTCCTGAGCGACACGAGCTACTATATCTCTGATCGCAAAAAACTCGGCCTGCCTAGCGGCGGTAGCCATATTACTCTTGATGAAGACATCGTCTATTACAAAGCCGATATCGCGGGTAAATATCTGATTGGTAGCCGTGAGCGTGATTGGCTTATAGACTTCCACATTGTACTTGGCAAGTACCCGAGAGAAATGATCATTCTCTGTACGGAGATTCACCTCCATGGGATAGGTACCATGCATTACATGATGGCGAGACTTAGGATCGGGTATACGGTCTTCTGGCGGGGCTTGATCTGTGGGCCAAGTTGCTGGATCAACATAGTGCATAAATGGATCATCAAGCTCACGCGCCGTCCCTAGTATGACTGCCTGTAGTGGAGCAGTCTCGTCTCTCACGTCTATATCTATGTACTGATTCTCTCCCATGATGGGACGAAGATACTTGCTATGCTGAATTATGGCTGTGTGATTTTTTTAGCTAGGGCAATCCAGCTCACAGGCTTCTGGATCGATTTGTATCAATCTTTGACTTATGTCCATTCTCTTGGCTATCATATAGGTGCTCTACGTGCAGACCTATGTCAAGGACAAGACATCTTGCCACACCCGTCCGCCTGCACCGGCTCACACCACTCAGAGCGGACAGGTCCGCCTGCACCGGCTCACACCGCTCAGAACGGACAGGTCCGCCTGCACCGGCTCACACCACTCAGAACGGACAGGTCCGCCTGCACCGGCTTACACCACTCAGAGCGTACAGGCTCACCTGCTCTGGCTGGCCAGCCAGCGCGTACAGGCACATCGTAGATCAGGCGTAGTGCGATCAGCGAAGATTCCGACACGTCAGCGACAGCCAGAGATGTTCTCACACTCATCAAGCGAAAGTCGAGATGCGCACATTCACCCTAGGCTCACCAGCCATTATCTTTGTCTCTTCACAGAATTTACACTTATGGGAAGAGCATTTGAATATAGAAAAGCGACCAAGTTTGCTCGCTGGGACAAGATGGCCAAGGAATTTACTAAGGCTGGTCGTCAGATTGCCATGGCGGTACGTGACGGTGGACCAGATCCTGATACCAATCACTCGCTGCGACGCGCAATCGCCAATGCCAAGGGAGTCCAGATGCCAAAGGATCGCATCGAAGCAGCCATCAAGAAAGCTTCTGATAGAGATACGAGCAGCTTTGAGACTCTTGTCTACGAAGGCATGGGACCTCATGGCATAGCTGTGGTGGTAGAGACAGCTACAGACAATCCCACTCGTACAGTGGCCAATGTCAGAGCCATCTTCCGCAAGCGTGGTGGATCACTCGGGACTAATGGGATGCACGACTTTATGTTTGACCGAAAGGGCGTCTTCTACATCAAAAAAGAAGACATAACTGACTTGGAAGAACTAGAACTAGAGCTTATAGACTATGGTCTAGAGAAAACTGATACGGACACTGTCGATGAAGAGGAGTGTGTGATGCTCTATGTCAGCTTTGAGGACTTTGGCAACATGCAAAGTGCTCTGGAAGAGATGAAAATGGAAGTGAAGAAATCTGAAGTAGAGCGCATACCCAGTCATACCAAAGAGCTAGAAGAAGAGCAAGTAGATGAGGTACTAGAACTGATAGATGCTATGGAGCAGGACGATGATGTCACCAGTGTCTACCACAATCTGGAGTAGCCACAAAGCTTATCGCTAACTAGTCTAAATAAACAGAAGCGCGTATCTTTGATGCGATGAAACTGGGCCAGTTAAAAAAAGGTGATAAAGCGCTGATTCTATCCGTAGATACGGAGCGCGAGCATAAGGAAACCATGCTGGCCAATGGTCTCAGTGCTGGAACTACAGTTCAGATTGCCGACGTATCACGGATTTATGGTATGATGTACTTACGTATCGGTAGTCGCAATCTAGCCCTACGCATTGCACGCACGCGCCAGATCGAGGTCAATAAGATCTGATATGGCGAGCATCATCTGTGTAGGAAATCCCAATGTAGGGAAATCAAGCCTCTTTAATCTACTTACGGGAGCCAATCAGAAGGTAGCCAACTTTGCCGGTGTTACGGTCCAAGAAGCAGCGGGCAAATTTCTCGATCACGATATTCTGGATCTACCAGGACTGCGGAGTCTGTGGTCTGCAAGTCCTGATGAGCAAGTATCTATCAATGCTCTCAAGAGCATCCTGCGCGAGCAAAAGTCTATCTTATATATTGCTAATGGCCTCCAACTAGACGATTCCCTCCTACTCTTCTCACAGCTCGCTGATCTCAAACTGCCCATGGCCATGGTCATCAACTTTGAGGATGAATTAGTCAAGGCACGTATAAAGCTGGATCATATAGCGCTAGCAGAACGACTGGGATGTCCTATCATTCTCATGAATAGCAGAAGTGGCAAAGGCCTAGACGCTCTCAGCGACGTCATCGTGAATGGTCTATTTACCATTCCATCTAGCTTTTGCCGTAGCATGTATGATGTGTGGGATGGAGAAGAACTTGTAAATCGGCTAGATGATCGATTCCGCTATGATGAACTAGATACTCCAAACATCGATGTCGAGCGCGATTACCTGAGAAGAAAGATGCTTATACAAAGCGTCTTAGAGGATAATCTGGATCAGCCAGCTACCCACTCGCCTGTCAGCCCAGGCACTTCTGTAGCTGATGAGTGGGCCTTACATCCGCTGTGGGGGTCGCTTATGTTTATCGGTGTATTGCTTGTTGTTTTCCAGATGATCTTCACAGTAGCAGCCTATCCTATGGACTGGATTGATGGCGCTTTTGCGAGCCTTGCTGGAGCACTGGATGGTGCAACAGGAGTCGGCTGGCTCGACAGTCTACTGACGGAAGGTATCATCCCTGGCATAGCTGGCGTCGTGATCTTCATTCCACAGATTGCTCTACTCTTTTTCCTGATTGGCATATTGGAAAGCACGGGCTACATGATGCGAATTTCCTACTTGTCCGATCGGCTGCTGAGAAAATTTGGTCTGAGTGGCAGCAGCGTCGTACCACTACTCAGCGGAATGGCCTGCAGCATACCGGCTATCATGTCAGCAAGATCTATTAAAAATCCGGTTGAGCGCTTAGCCGTCATCATGGTGACACCGTTCATGACATGCAGCGCACGCTTGC
>Ga0115029_1002716_pt1 | contig 10179 bp, 15 predicted proteins | sample SidtaG_3_FD_87297 | JGI IMG/M metagenome (GOLD analysis project Ga0115029, IMG submission 87297) | Marine algal microbial communities from Sidmouth, United Kingdom - Sidmouth_Asex1 metaG | ecosystem: Host-associated > Algae > Red algae > Unclassified | place: Sidmouth, United Kingdom | collected...
CGTGGTCCTCACCGACCGGTATTTGGCGTGGGTCGGATGACCCAGATAGCCACAAATGGGTTCCAAATGTGGGTAACGGCTGCTACGTGGCACGAAACGTGTCGTCGATCCACGCCGCCGACCCACATTTGACTTGCCGACGCTCTCTAGTCTCTGTCTCTGTCTCCCAGGACAAAATTCGGCGATCAGCAATATTGGCAGAAAGTTGCCGCCAGGAATCTTGCAGGCGAATCACTGTGTCTTGCCGGAGTCACGGAGAGCCTTTGCAACCCACAATGAGATTTCCTGAGATTTTTGGGCCGTTTGCTTTGGCTTGAAGAGGGCATGGAGAGGGTTCTGGGCCAGACCTGTGATTTCTCATGAGATGATAAAGCTTCTCCAGATCTCTTAACATTCTGATGTGCGTTTTCAGTGCGCAGAGCTGCATGGGGAGACTGTGCGAGGAGCTCTTATGACTTCTAGCCTTCTCATTGATCCACGTAAGCTGTTGAATGATTGCAACCACTGCAAGCGCCATTTTTTGGAGGTCAGCAATGGAAGTACGTGCTGTCAATCAAAATTAGTGTCGAGGTGAGAGCGTCGACCGAACTCACGGTCTGGAGACGCCACGGCGGACGCAGCACCCAAGCCAACGACACTGACCGGAGGAGACCCTCTCGCCCAGCTTGGCGTCAGGTGCGCGGCAGCACAGCTGGGGAAAAGCACAGCTAGGGAGAACGTCGCGGAAGGGAACGGGGGGGGGGGCGTATGGCTCTGACAGTCAGCGTGGTGGGGTTTGCACGACAAAAGGAGTAGACGGCGGGCGCTGGTCGGCTGGCCTTGGCCGAAGCGGGGACCGGACAAGCAGCATGGATCGCAGTTCGCGTTCCAAGTGGCATCATTGTTCGCAACAATTCCTCAGTACCGCGTCACACCAAAGCACAGGCGCTCGCTCGTTTCTTAAAGCTTTGGCCATCACACGAACAGTCACAGCTCAGGAAGCTGAACTATTGCTGTCTTCCCAATTTTGGACGATCTGGTTGAAGTCGAGACAGGGTCCGGGTCAACTGCCCATTGGCCGATCTATTTTATCCGGCTGAATGGATGGCTGAGACGCACGTTCGCACAGTTGATCACCCTTCTTGACATCGACGGCATCGACCAAAATTGGAAAGACAGCAATAAGAACGGGCTACGCTACTTCAGCTGTCGGTCTCGTGGTGCTCAAGCGGAACATCTGGTCATCGCTGTGCGCCGTCCCACTGCTTATTCTGCGCCAATCAGAACCCGATATTGCGTGATTTGGGCCATGCGACCGCCGCTGCCAGTCTCGTGCTTCTGAAGCATGAAAGTCGGTCAATACGTGGCGCCGAGCCATCTTTTCTTCAAAACCAGTCAGAACACGCCGTTGCACGATCTCGGCCACGCCACTTTTATTGCCGCTCTCGCTGTTCTGAAGCGTGAGAGATGAACGTTCATGGAAACGCCTGTTGACACCTGCGGCCCCGCTTCAGGGCACCGCGCGGCGCCCATTCATTGCTCGGACAACGAGGTCATCGGCATCACAAAAGCAGATTGAATACAAGGGGAGCCCAGCCGGTTTCAGGACGCGTCCGAGATACAAAGGGAAGCGACAAAAGAACTTTCTGAGTAATCCACGGGTCGAACACGCACAGACGAAACGATGGGAAGCGGGCAGCACTGGTGGCCCTGGTGAGCGAAAGAGTCGAAAGGGTGCTGGAACCATGTGCTGCAGCTTGAAAGGCACGTACAAAGCCCTGGCCTCTGCATGGCCAGACGGGTTCTTCGTGTTGTCCACTGTTTGTCGAACCACAGAAAAACATGAAGCAACGAACGTACTGCAAAGGAGCAGGAAATCAAAAGATGATGAGCAGCGCCGATTTAACCAGTGTCCTCTGCCAGAAAAAGAAAAAAAAACGAAACAATACGAAGAACGACTTCTTCAAATGCGAGAACATGAAGCAGGCGCGCAGCATCTACCAGCGCTCGACGAAGCGTCGACCACCACTACGCCAATCGCTACAAATACTGCACAATCTACGGCCACGCTGTCCACGCGGCCGCTCATCCAGAACAAAACAAGCAGTCTCACACTGGGCCACCCGGCCACTACACAGTACTCGGCCGCGTCGTACAAGTCGCCGCTGTGCAATTATCACAAACCTTGACGCCTCATCCCCACCAGGCGACAAAATTCGTCACTCGCCAAGCCGCAAGGCCCACTCCGGACCTTCAAAAGATCTCTGCTTTCAGCACACCTGCCACAGAAGGTAGAGAACCAGCCCGACGCGCCACACGAGCCTCTGCACCGTCCTGGGGAGGCTCATGTTCAGCGAAGGAGCCTCGGCGGACCTCGTTGGTCCGCTTTGGTGTCACTGCAGCCGCATCCGCCTCACTCCCCGCGGTGGCTGGCCCCCCACACGTCGCCATCTTCGGTTCGTACGCTGACAGCTCCTCCGTTGTCTTCGCCGTCCCCGCCGCACCAGCGAAACCCGCAGCCTCGATCTGGTTCGCAAAGAAAACGTTGAAATTGACAACTTCATCGTCGTCGGTCTCAACCGCCGAGGCTGCTGCGGCCTTGCCCGCCCCCGCTGAGTCTTAGCAGCCAAGGCCGCGGCGGCTTGCTCATCCTCATCAACGCCGCGGCGGAAGTACGCTGGACCGCCCCGAGCACGCCCGTCCAGCCAGCGACGGCCCTGCCTTTTTCCTCACCGTACTTTGTTTCCACCGCTGCCGCCGAAGTCGCCCTGGCCTTGGCAGCTGGTGCGGCCATAGTCATGATCGTGGCAGCGTTTAACGGTCCCCTCTACACGTCCTTTATGGCCTGGCTGTTCACGTAGGCCATTCCGTGCGGCCCAAAAGCCTCCGCTACCTTCAGGGTCAAGTGTGACCGGCGCGCCACGCTCAAGTAGACCTTCTCTACGGCCTCCTTTCGGAGCTAGGCGGCATAGATACGCTCGGCCAACAGGAATGCAATGGCGCGCTTCTCTATAGCAGCGCCGCGGAGGACTGCTCGCTGCGTGCGCATTGACCATTTCAGATCGAGCGCGTTTACAGCCTTCAGCGCACAAGAAAGCTCATCGACAGGAATCTTGCAGCTCTTGGCGGACGCGTCGACCAAGTCGGCCTTGAGCGGAGCCGACATGCTAGACGCCTGAACGGCGCCGTAAGAGTCGTTGCGCGCAGCACCGCCCCTGCTATCCGGGGCCTCTCCGTCCATAATGAACTTCTTCTCGGTCAATTGATCGACCACCTCATAGCCGTCAGCCTTTCGCTTCCCACTCCCACAGCCACCGGCCCCCCTCAATACCAGACGTCGCGAGGCGGCCAACGTGCTGGCCGCGCCATTGCTCGTCATCGAAGAATCAAGCTCGCCCTTGATCACAATAACAATCTTCTTGGCCGCGTCATGGACATTCTTGGTAGCTTCAGCCATATCACGCTCGTACAGGGCCTCGGGCTCCACGCAAAGCGCAACACGCAGAAAGAGGCAGCCGTGAGGAGAATATCCTTGTAGAAGGCCAGCTCTCGGCCAAAATACCACGAGAAGGGAGCCAGCGCGGTAGATGGGATGGTGCGCGAGACGTGGGACCCAGGAGTGGCGACGCCACGGGTGGAAGAGTGGATTGGAATTGGTGGGCACGCGCGTCACGGCGAGGGTGCGCCAAAATCGGCCAACAGGGGCGTGCCGAGGTATATTCCGTGCCGTGCCCGCGGCAGAGCCGGGGCATGGGTGAGGCGAAAGAGGCTGACAGGGGCATGCCGAGGAATATTTCCGAACCTCTTACTTGCTGCTGATTGGCCACGCACACTACAGTATGGGCCCCACGAGCAACGTAGACGGGGCTGGTGCGAGATCAATGTGGCCCACGCGAGGTCGCCGACGGATCGTTCGCCACGCGTACTTTTCCCTGTGGCCCCACCTACGTCGTGGGAAAGGTGGGTACGGACCAGCTGAGTGCTGCCCACGGGGGCCCACCGACAGATTCTCCGCGGGTCTTTCCTGCCTCTTTGGCCCAGCCCTTGGCGGGGCCGCTTCGGAGGTCGGTTGCAGGCTACGCACGAGGGTCTGACTGCTTGTCCTCCCGGACTCGTGTCCCACTCTTAGGCCCGGCCCGTGCCGTTCCCAGCCCAGGGGTGGAAGTGGCCGAATGCGGCCCAAACGACACCCCCGACGTGACTTCCGCGGCTTGTGCCATGCTATCTGGACACCCCCGCAGAGCAGCCAGCCTATGACCAGGAGAGCTCTGCCTGGTGCATGGCCAAGAGCGGCTTGCCGGCCAAGCGACCTCGCCTCGTGCGATGCGACCTGACTCATCTCGCAATATAGACCGGTTCAGATGCGCCCGAGTGGTGCCACTCTAAATTATGGCACTGTGAAATCAAGTAGTACGGCGCTGAGCAACGGGATGATCGCAAATTGGACCCGAAGCGCCGGACTACCACAGTCTGTACTTGTTATCTGGGCACAGGTAGCCCTGCGATCGGGCGATATCTGGCTAGAATGCAACGACGATCGCGCCGGCGATTGTCGTCATTTGTCCGAGATCGCAAGGTCACACCTGGCAGCGTGAGATTCCTCCTGAGAGCATCACCACCAATGGCTCCAACCGTCCAAACAGACAAACTTGGCACCGTTTGGCCAACGGGGGCATCGGTGGAGAAAAGGGGTCCATAACTAGTGTGTGACGGCGGTGTGACGGTCCAAAAAAAGCACTTCTCATATATTCTAATCAGCTACTGCACCTCGAGTTCCGGACGCGCGACAGCCTCAGACTTGTAGCTTGAACCGCAGCACTAGTCCAAACAGGCCTATTGAGCGCAGCTTCAAAGCGCTTGGCCAAAACATGGTTGCATTCTCGCCAATCATTTGCCAATGCATTGCGTGACCCGTGGCGGGCACACAATCTCTAGAAGCGCCGCGATCGAAAGAGGTGCTTGATTTGTCTCGATCGATCGCACATATATACGGCATGTATTGAAATACCCCATCATTGCAGAACTAAAGTTTATCAATAGGCGGTCGATCTCGCTCATTTGCCCTTCTTTTGACGTGGGTGGCGCTTGCTCGCACCTTCGTCGCACACTCTACCGTCCTTCATCGACGTCGCGCCCATCTTCGTCGCAGAGAATCGATGTAGCGCGTCGGTGTGCTAGCGTACCCCGGCTCAATGACAAAGAGTACCAGGTGGACTGAGGGTGAGAAAGTGGAGATCACTCGTGCTTTTATTGTGCGGTCATCGACGCACCTGGGTATCAACATGACGGGGGCCGCGTTTTACGCTGGCATGCATGTTGATTTCTTGGGGGCGCGCACGAGCCATCCTGCTACATGGGATGACCCCTGGTATTGGCACGCCCGCAGTATGACCACCGTGCGTGCGCAATGGTCTGACGTGATTACGCAGATGTGCTCGAGGACGAGCGCATGCCACAAGTTTGTGAAGAGCAAGCTACACACAGAAATGACAGAGCTCGATATTCAGCATATGGCTGTTGCGGAGATGAACGGTACAAGGGCACCAGAGTTTGAAACTGACGTGTCCGGTTCGTGAGGAGACTTCGCTCATTTGTCATCCTGGTTTTTTTTTTTTTGCCACCACCCGTGCGTTTGCGACGTGGAACCACCTAGCGCGGGACGGGTACAGGCGCGGCCAGTGGTGGCAGGTGCGGGCGGCGTCCCTGTTGCTGCTGGCGTGGCCGCCATAGATGCTCTCGAGGCACCCGATGCTGCTGGCGATGACCGGCCTCTGGCGCCGGGTCATGACGGAAGTGGAGGAGAGGAGCCCTCCTTGCCTGCAGGGACTCCTGGAGCTCCCGCAATGGGTCCAAACGGTCTAAGGATCTAGCGGCAATGCTCGCTTCGTCTGCCTTCGTCGCTCAGCGTATTAAGACGCTGACGGAGGCATCTGCTTTCAAGGTGCAAATCTTGAGGGACATGGAACGCAACAAGATTTACAACTCTTCCTCCATGCGAGAAACTTGAAAAGGGCGAGCTTTTCGGGATCGGATGGCAGCCCACACGATTTCAGAGATGGCTGCCGACGACAAGCTGGACAGCGACAGAAGGGCAGACGATGCAGCAGCACGAGAGCGAGAGGACGGCGAAACCCAGAGTTCACAGGAGGTCGCAGACGCCGACGTGCGGGCGGAGACGCGGCGTGCTGCGGCTTGCGCTGCGCGATTGGCCGCACGGGCTTTAGTGGCATCAGCCCGCGCGGCACCGTCTTCCCCTGGCGACAGCCCGAGAGAGGTGGGTACAGCATCCGCTGGTCCCCCGCGCAATCTGCGTGCGACCCACGCGACTGAGAACTATGGAGGGGGGGTGCCTGCGCGTCGAGGGTACGGTATCCGAGCAGATGGGGACGACGGTGGTCGAGCAGGGGAGGGAGAGTGTGATTTCGGCATTGCTGGTGGTCATGGATGGAGTGCGGCCTGGGCTGCGGAGGGGAGTGATTGTGAGCGTTCTGGTTCTCGGGGTGGCGGCGTGCCTGACTTTCGCTACTAATGAACAGACCATGATGATAAGTTGAGGCCGTTTCCACTGTCCCCACTTCGAGCACCCTCTTTTGCGGCTGCGCTTTGTTGTAGCGAACGTCATCAACACGCAACCGCGGCAGTATTCCCACCGCTGGGCAGCATTCCTGTTGAAGGAGCCCTTCGCAGCGGTGCAGGGGGTGGCGCCGGTGGCTGCCGGCGCGGAGGTACCGGAAACGGGGCCCCTCTGTAACGGAGCTGGTACCGAGCCGACCCCCGCGCGGGCCAGCCCCAAAAGCCTGCAAGCCTTCGGCGACCACCGACGTCGTTGGCTCGTTCGGGCTTGTCGACGCCGCCCTGTGGCCAGGCGTCGGCGGCTACGACGCGGACGCCACGTCGCACGGCGGCGTGGACAAGCCCAAACAAGTTGACTTCGACGACGGCAGCCTCACGCGCAGGAGCTGACGGGGACGGGGAAGGCAACGGACGTGCGGTGGACGTGCCCGGTGTCGGCGGCGGCGGCAGCAAGCCGCAACGGTGTCGGGCGTTGCGGCGCCGTCGGCCGCCGCCGCGACTTGTCACCGCCACCGCCGCCAAGGCACAAGGCGGCGGCAGCGGCAAGGGGCAGCGGCGATGCAGCGGTCAGCGGCCGCAGCTGCCGCGTTGTCGGCGCGTTTGTTAGAGTTTTTTCTCTGTTCGTTTTTCTGTTTGTTTGCAGGGCACGTTGAGTCGTTGTTGTACCAATTTTGCCGGTAGGCCAATATATAAGTGCCAAAGATACAAATCTTTGTCCGCCACCGTATCCATCACGATGGATCGCTTCAAAGATCTTCCCTGGTATTGACCATGTAGAGATATCGGACATTTCTTCCACACACAGTGAGAGCAATCAACGCACTTCATGCACCCCGGAAAACCAGCCTGCTCATAGTCACTCAATATGCGCTGCAGATCTGGGAGAGTGGGCTGGCGAAGATAAACAGGGTGGTACTTGTCAACCACAAAGTGAGCGAAGTGATGCACAGTCTTGCACACAGTTGATTCGGACCAACGAACGTACTCACTCATACTGTCATACGCAACTCCAAAAGCCAACACGCGCAAAGCTGCAGTCATTTTCTGCAAAGTCGAAGCCTCCAGAGGCTGGACTGTTGCGTTCAAACGTTGCTGAAAGTACGTACAGCTCGGACGACAAGGCACGGTACACACGGTCAAAAACAAGGCGGGGAAGACGAAAACGGCGGGTGAAGCCTTTCTCATCATAGACCGGCGGATCCACTCCACTCCGGAGTAGTCCCTCATCAGTCCCCTCTCTTCCGACACGAAATCGCGCTGCTTGTTGGGTGCATTCCCGGGAAGCGATCTCCCACGGCGCGTATCAAAGTCATCGATCATATGGACCAGCAGTCCGAGGTAGTGCTCTGCCGCCAACACGGCTGCAGCCACGTCGTCGTCATCATCGTTGGCGAAAGCCGCGGCATTGGCACACATTGCCTGGTCATCGTCCGAGTCACGCATAACTGCACTAGGAGGGTGGTCGGCAAAGGCGGACAGAGAAAACAGTGCAGAAGAAGACGGAGTGTGTTTGCCAGATCGCTTTGGCGCAACAGTTTACCGCCGGATCGACGCTGCGTCATCCTTTGGCCGACAATTCTGGAGCTTGTCGATAAATTTCTGGATCGACCTGCTTATAGCTCTTCATTTTAACCGATTAGCGGCGACCATCACTAGAAGTTCCTGTGATTTGTTTGTCCATCGTGCTGATCAAAACCGGTTTGCTGACAAAGCCGTTCGAAGCAGTCCCCCGATCGGAATCGCGCCACCCCGCCAGAATGGTGCGATATCGCGACTATACGCCTGCCTGCCCATGCTTGAGAGGTGATGCCGTCAATCTTGGAGGAGGCTTTTCAGAGCCCACAGGATAGGGCCGCACGTCGCAAAAACGTGGCCGTTGGCTTTGGCGGTTGGCCGTATTGGTGGAGATGTTCTAACAGCGGCTGCAGGAGCCACGTGAGTATTTACGGTCTGAAGGAGCCAAAAAACTTGCAGTGAGGCACAGAAGAGGTCCTTGTGTCTCGCGAAGGCGTCTCAAGACAGTCTCTCACTGCTCATGCAGCGTGGTGGTCCACAGACAGCTTGAAATAGATCATGGAAATGAGCTGCCTCGCACTGAAGCCAACTTTAAGACCGTCGACTTTGCTCGAGGTGTAATTTTTGAGGTACATGTTAACATGTGGGACTGAAAGATTTTGTGGAGAACGACTGTAGCCCTGGCGCGTTGTCAACGTTGCCGCCGCCAGCCATGGCCGTCGTCGCAGACCGGGTAGCCGTTCAAAGCCCCCGGGCGATCGTCGTCGCGGTGGGTACAAGCCACCGCCAGCCGCGACGAGCTACGAGCCACCGCGAGCCACGGCGAGCCGCGGCGCTTGCGGTGAGCCACCGCGAGTTGTGTGGCCTGGTGATGAATCATGAGTCAGTGTGAGGCCCACAAGAAAGAAAAGTGAATCGCGATTCAGCGCGAGGCCGCTTTTGTGGCCTGATCGCTCCCATGAATAAGAGTCACAGGAGATTAGATCATGCTTGAGCTGAGAATATGCGTGGGATACCCTGACCAACCGCATCGTCTGCACAAAACCACCGTGTTTTTTTGCTTTTTTTGTGTGCTTGGCGCTGACGCTCAAGCTGCGGCGTGTATTATTGAGCGCCACAGAGGCTCGCTCCTCGTTGGCGAAAACTGCTATACAGCCGTGCCTACATGCAGGCGGAACCACCCGTCGACGGTCACATACCCCGGCGTGTGGCGTGCCGCTACTGTACCGCACGCTGGTGCGCATGGAGGCTACCTCCACCACCGCAGCGCAGTGGTGCTTATCAGGTGTTTTTGCGCGAACGCGCAATTATTGTAAAACGCTCGGTAATAAGCCCGCGGACCCGTCTGGATGGCGCGAAAAGAGCGATTTCGCCCACAGCAATTGGCGCAGCGGAAGAGCGCGCCGTCCGGTTCGTCAACTTTACACCATCGGAACCGTCTCGAGACGCTGAGCACGGTCAATGCCTTCCCTCAACCCGGTCGCCTCTTCCCTGTGCTTCGCACACAGTTGCGAGGTCAGCATCTTACGGAAGGGGCCCGAAGGTGTATTCCATGCATTAAAGCGTATGAAAAAGGAGTTTTATGTGCTGTTCCATACATTGTTCGGCCATGAGAAGCTACATGACTGGTCTCTGTGGCATGGTACTTAGAGAAAAACAGAATGCGCTCGAAGGGTCCTCTAGGGCTGAGATACGCCTCGGTGATTCTTTGTGCCTCGAGAATCTCTCCGTTTTCTCCGTCTCTGCCGATCCGTAACAGATCCTGACCTATTCTAGATACTGACACCGTATTATTATGCTTGTATTAGCGATGCTACTTCAGTCGCTGTCGAGATCTTGTGCCTGGAACTGGTCGGTCGCGCGATGAAGACGAGTCCGTTCTCTTCGCGGCTGCTGGCCACAGATTGACGCCCTGCGTGCCTCTCTCCCCCTCATGTATTTTGTCAGTGCGACCGGCGCCACCTGATCCACGAATCCGCATCCGGCATCTGCCTCGGATTCAATGCTGTGGTGACACTTAAGGAGGGGGGGGGGGGGGGGTGGGGGGGGCCGGGCGGGCAGGGGAGGGGGGGGGCGCCCCCCCCCCCCCCCCCCCCCCCCCCCCCCCCCCCC
>Ga0115029_1002718_pt1 | contig 10177 bp, 14 predicted proteins | sample SidtaG_3_FD_87297 | JGI IMG/M metagenome (GOLD analysis project Ga0115029, IMG submission 87297) | Marine algal microbial communities from Sidmouth, United Kingdom - Sidmouth_Asex1 metaG | ecosystem: Host-associated > Algae > Red algae > Unclassified | place: Sidmouth, United Kingdom | collected...
AAATTAGGCACTTAAGTAGGGGCCCGCTTGAGGGGGTTATGAATCCCAGGGAAGTATTGGGACTGCAGCTGTGGTTGGTGAGCCACGAGCTGATCACAAGTGGGTCGTCAACGGAACAATTTGAAATATGCGTTAGTGGGGCATATTTCCGGGGAATCTGGATCCCGGAGTGTGGGGGCCAAGTGACGGACTGTCACACATGGGTTGTCGTGACCATTTGTAATTGGGAAGCCCCAATACAGCAGGAGATGTGCTTTTCCATTGCATGCGTTTACTGTCTCACAGGACGTACACGTTGTACCTGCGAACTGAAGTGCGCACGAACCCACGGCACATGTCTCTTGTGATGTGCTCTAGCATAGAGCTTGTTGTGAGCATATACCAGGCGTTAAACTGGTCGTGGCTAGATCACCGCTTCGGCCAGCAGCTGCCGACGGAGATCACATCTTCAATGTAGCTGAATATGCGAGGAGGAACAAGTCAACAACACCAGCGGCTCTCGCGGCTGCCAAAGCCTCTGCAACGTGAATGCGAGCGTTGTCCAGCACAAGCATACATCGATTCGGCTGCACATTCCACGCCCTCCCGGCCTCCACCGCGTGCATATCGAGGCAGCACAAAGTTTGTCACAAACAATAGAAATTAAAAAGCGGTCTGCCCCGGGAAGGACGGATGATACACCGAAATAGCAAACGGTCGAATGCCATAGCCACGAAAAGGCTCGCTCGCACCCCCGCGGACGACGCGGCATACCGCTCCGCTCGCTCCTCACGAAGAGACCAATTCCACTGACGCCGCGCCGAGGGCCCGACTCGGTGGGCCTCGCCGATGTAGACACGATAGCGCAGTGGAATCTGCCACTGCGCTGCCACCCACGCCACCCGATGCGCCTCATTTCGCATGATTACGGCGTGTCAAATGACCTTTCGCGCTTACCAGTTGTGGGCAAGCACCCGTGCCACAGTCAACGGGCAGACCTCGACCGCCCTGGTCACCTGAACGGCGCCGACATTCACAGCGTCGGCGAGCTCGTCCAAAAACAGCTCCGGCTGCTCCTTGACATCTGACAGCACAGCGTCCCGCAGCCGCGGGGTATCGTGAAGGTCGTCCAATTGGCGCTTCCACTGTGTCGAGTGGCAGTAATACTGAACAGTTGTGTTCCGAAAGTACGTCAAAACTCGGGTGGCGGAGCGCACAGAAGTGTTCAGATCGCGGGCGGCCGATGCGACCCTACGCCCCTACTCCTGAAATATGAGCACCAGGTGCTCCCTTGTCTCCAAGGAATTTATTGAGTGAGAGGCCGTGCGACCTGAGAGGGGAACAAGAAGGTGCGGAGAGATGGGCGTGTTGGGGGGGCACAAGACCTCAGGGTTGGCGTTGGGGGGGCACAGGACCTTATCGGAGCGAGCAAGCAAAGTCAGCTGACAGAATACGCGAGTCACGCAGTCTGGTGTCAAAGGCAAGGCACCTGAGGTGGGTCCTAGCGCCCGAAGTTTGCCGGTGTTTGCGGCCAGTTTCTTTGCATCTCAGGTTGGCTCCGCAGCAGAAGCGGTCAAATTTCTGCCCTGCGACGCGTTCTTGCATGGGTACGCTCAAGAAAACCTCAGAGTGTGCGAGAGACGCCCAGAGCGCATCACAGGTCGCATGAGCGAGAGTCTCATTGGGAATCGTGGATCAGCAACTCCAGACTATTCTACCATCCAAGGGGCGAAAGGCGGGACAGCCGTTGGAATGACATCCAACAGAGGCACAAAAAGCTTTCAATGCTGCGCCGAGTGTGGTCACGAGAAAATGGCAAGTTACTCAATTGTGCCTGCAGACCTCATGACACAGGCAGGCCTCAGGCAGGCCTCACTTCTTCTCTAACTCCCGAATTGAATAATTGTTCCTCGCACTCGTGTTCCTGTTCGGATCGGCGAAAGTTTGGCAAACTGCTATAAGATGCACGAAAGACGCACAAGATGCACGTTCTCGTCGAGAGCTGTGGATGGTGCCGCTTTGTCGAAGAGCTACGAGAGGCCTGCCTCTGTGAGCTTCAAGGCGCATCTTTCTTGTCTCAAACGCGCGTGCAAAATTTGCGTCTACAACAAGAACCTGTGTTACCTGATAGTGCACGTTTCTGTGAGGCACGCTATAACAACGCTTTTTCTGGACTATCAGCGGCTCCCAGGAGTCCAAAATGTATTCTCAGTGAGAGAGCAGTCCGTGGTCAGACGTTCAGTTGAAGCCATTGAGATTTTACGTGCTCCACGTGTGGATGAAGCGCTCAGAATGCGGTTGAGCGACTGGGGCGCCACCGGTTTTTCTTGTCATACCAGTGGACTCAGCTGCAGACCAGACGTCGTTTTTCGTTGGGCCTGTGCCTATCGGGATATGAAGAAGGGACAAATACTTACTGTGGCAGACCTGAGTCCAGAAGAGAAGGCAGTCTGGGCCCGCGCGTGGAGCGCAGCTGACAAGCGGGCCTGGATAACGGGCTCAATGCCTTCAGGGCAGTGGAACGCCAGGAACGTCGAGGTGGAGTTGTTGGAAGCGCTTCGAGTTTACGACCCATTGTTAATGAACTGGCCAAGGCCGCGGCTCTTGTGATACTTTTCTGGTTTCAGGCGGCATGTCACCGTTTCCCCCAAGCATCCACTGCGCCTACCGCCACCCCAGCCGTCCCCTAATTTCTGTTTCGTAGCCCCCCGTTCTCGGAGCTTAGTGGTGTGATAGCTCCGCCTCTTTGTCCTCCCCTCGCTCCCTCCTCCCCGCATCCCCCCGATTACCGCTTGATACTAACCACAGCGGTGCCCCTTTCGGACGCAAATGCGCTTGACTTGACATATTTTGCATTGTTTCGCGAGGCGAGTGCGCGCATTCTTCTACGCGCCCTTGCAGTTTGCTAGCCAGTGCCATATCCCCAAGCATTGTTGATGCAGTGTGTCGACGCTGCACTGGCTGCTTCTCGTTGCGTCGGGGCCATGCGTACAGAACGTAAGCGCTCGGTGGACGCTAGAGGTGGTCCACAAGGCGCTATGGAAGAATAGCGCCGGATTCTGTGTGTATTGCGAGCGGTCGGTACGTATACTGCTTGATATCTGTTTCAAAATGATCGGAGTGGCTGAGGTGACAGCGCGAGGCCTCGACGGCTCCTGCGATCGCTGACACCTCGTAGTGGATTCCTGGTGTCTCTTCACGCTTGTGTTGGTGTCCGAGTCCCAGGCTGGTCCGGCGGTCGTGGACGCCATGCGTTTGGCCTCTACCCCTACTTCACGCACTCTGCTGCACTAAATGCTTCATAGCCAGGTGCCGCTCTACATCTTGCACAGATCCACGCCGCGCCCGTCGCTCAATCGGCGAGAGTCCTCGCCGGTCTCCTGTTGGCCTCCTGGCTATCCAGGAGAAGACTCGGCGGCTTGCATGGCTGGGTTCTAGTTGACCACCGTGGAGCGCGAAGGAGGGAAGTCGATGGGGGAGGTGCCCGGAAAGAGTAAATAGCGGGCGACGGGAGGCTCTACAGAAGGGGGGTGAGCGGGGGGAAGAGGAAAAAGGACAAGAGCAAGGGCAGTACCGACTCGGCGGTCCATGGGGCCGATATGGAGGCGACGTGACCGGCAACTGAGGAGTCTTGTGTGTGGTTCAAGTGCCGGTGGGGTGCCTTGCTGTATTCAGGTGCGATGCTTTTCATGCTGATGCTGAGAACCCCTCTCTGACACAGCACTGCAGAATGCTTCTGCATTGCTGTCTTCCCAAATTTGTCCGATCGGATCAAAGTCAACAGGGGGTGGATGAACTACGGTTTTCCGAAAGGTGTAAATTCCGGTGAAAGTCCTCGCTCGTATGCTGAACTGTTCCAATCAAAGGCTGCTTGAATCATCTTTTGCGGCAGATCTTGCTCCACTTTCGTCGTTATGGACATAATCGTAACGTATTTAAGCTCACCTGTCCTTGTGAAGTCCACTCCAACTCCTAACTTAGGTACCGTGGCTGCATACTTGCCAATCGTTCGTGCGTCCGAGTTGCACACAAAGCGGGCAATGGGCCAAAGCAGGCGTCTTCTGAAGCAACAAGTCGGGCCAACAAGGGGTAGGCCTGAAAACAGTCCAATAGCACCAGCGAATGCGAGGCAACCAGACAGATCTAAGCATTGTGCCGCTGTTCTCGGGCAGCGTGGCCCCGCCTGTGCAGTATTTTCTTCACAGTGCATCACGCCATCGGGCATGTGCGCCATCTCGCGACGCACTCTCGTTCTGATCAAATGTGGCGCTTGCTCTCAGCTTTTACCTTGCTCCCCACCCTGCCCTTTGGTTTCCCTGCTGACTCCTGTGTCGGCACTGTGCTCCCCTGTTGCCCACTACTCCCCTTTTCCTCTTTCCAATAAAGTCGCCTGAGACGCGGCGGCACCTTGTTCGCATGGTGCTGGTGGAGGGCACAACCGTGGCTGCGGTATCCCGGTCTTTGGGTTCGTCTGTGCGGTTAGTGTCGCGGTCCCTGGGCTACTTTGGCGATACAGGCGGCGAGCTTCACTAAGAGCTGAACCGGCAGAATCGTCATGCTGATAACTTCTGCGGCGACCCCTGGTTGGGTGCTGCCGTTCTGACGGCCGTATATGAGCAACTAGTGCACTCCCTCGAAGAGATGGCCGACGCGGTCAACAACTTGGTGCAAGAGGTGGGGGTGGGCGTGCAGGTGTCGGCCGTTACGGTCGGACGAGTCCTCTCCAGGAATTTACTCACCCGCAAGGTGATTGATCGTGCGTTCTTAACTCGCAATGAGGAGTAGCGAGCCCTCTGGGTGGAGATGAAATTGCGTATTCCTTTGCGCTGTTGCCTCGACGTCGATGAGGTCCATCGAGTGGGCCGGGCGGCGGAGCGGCGCTGGGCGTGGTCTTTCGGGAAGTTCAGATCCTCCATCTTGTGCTCTGGGCATGCCCATTTCGGCACGATGCCCAGATATAACTGCTGCCTCAACGTGTCCGCTGCGTGCCCTTTCTTACCGCAGACTGGGCACGCAGCAGAGCACTTGCCGCACGTGTGTTGACCGCAGCCGCACAAAATGTCCGGTGCGGTGGCGATCGGGCAGTGCCAAAAGTCATGATTGGGCAGCCGCTGTACGCCGCACCGACGGCCGTTTTAAATATCTGTGAGGAATGGAAAGAAAAAACGGAAGAGACGTGCCATAATCCAGAACCAGGAACCGTACAAACAGAAGGACAGGGGTCAGGCAAAGTTCGTGGGCGAGCGTGATTAAACGAAGGCATCCCTCGTATCTCCACCGCAGAGCAACCTCCCAGTAGGTCCGAGAGATAGCCAAAATCCTCCAATAATCGCTGACCACACCGTACCTGTTGGTGAAGAGGAACAACCAGTGGATTGCTCGCCGTCACCGCCTCCAGACCCCATGACATTGAAGCACGAACTCACTCAGTTGCCACGCGGTCGCGAGCGCAAGAGCGTTACAAGGCGTTGGCACCAACCGGCAATGACGCGCCGAGTGTCGTCGTTCGACGTCAGCCCTTACGGTTGAGGTCAGCAACGCGGGACGTAGCGCATTGCTCGGTATTCCATCTGCTGGTCGCCGACGGCGTGCGACGGCGTCGTAGTTGATGAAATTTGTGCATTGCCCAATTCGGGACGATCTGATCAACCGTCAAGAATTGAGAGTAACTTTCATGACATATCTCAAAATGTGGAAATGTTCACAAAAAGTCATGTCCGCTTCTTGACCAAGACTTTGAGCAGGTCGGCCAATATTGAGAGAACAGCAATTGCTGCTGTCTCAGGGCTTTTCGGAGCCTGAGGATCCCACGGACACCATCATTGCTTCTTGGTACATATTGGGGAACAGCCCTCTTCGGTCTTGTTGTCCTCATCACTGTGTCTGTAGACCCTCTCGCCAAGATAGTGATACTCATGCTCACGTGAAGCGCCAGTCGCCGGTCACCTTCAGCACCTGTGGCGGCGGGTGACGCCAGCCGGGCCCGCCACCGCCGCCTCTGATGGTACGGCCTGCGGGTGCTGCGGCAGAGGAGGAGGTAGATTTCCTGGGGTTGATGAGGATGGATGCTCCACATCGGCTAGGAATCCGTCAGTCCGTCATCGTGGATGGGGGATGATGGGTGAGCTTCGGAAGAGCGTGTCGGGTAAATGAAATCGAGTTGGACACAGCAATGACCCGCACGATGCCATCAATCGGCACTTCTCCAACGAAGGTGTCGACGTGGAATGCCCATTTGGCCGTTGTGCTGCCTGTTGCCAAACTCAAACTGCTCCCGGGCTAACGCTAAAACTGCAGCTCTGCGCCCGGGTGAGATAGTCACCGTACGAAGAGAGGGGGAGGAATGGAAGAAGTTTTCAAACGCGGGTCTTGGTGGCAAAATCTCGACGACATCAGAAGTACTGATCTTTTGCTGCAGTCAACTTCGTATCGATCTACATACTTTATCCGATTCCATTGACTCATGCGCTTAACATATATGCCGGAGAGGCCGTCAAGGCAAACTCTCTCTTTGGTTGTCTTTTTACAATCCTCTGGTCCTTACCCCTACGCGATGTCCTCCTGAAACGAGCACCGTGTCTCATACTGATTTCCAGACTGGGTGGGCGGTGTTAATGCTGCAGCTCGGCGCGTCGGCCCGGGCCTTCCTCGACGGAACCGCTGTCAGTGGAGCAGGTTTTCTGGCTCAGCGTATGTCACGCGTGCAGGACGCGGCCGCCTTGTTGTCGCGCTTTAAAGTGGGCGAGTGAGCGTCCGCACACTGTGTCGTACTCCGGGGTCTTTTTTAACGGCACTTTCCCTTCTTCTTCTCTGCCGACGACGTGCTCTTGAACAATTGAAACCACGTACGTGCTCTGTCTGGAACGCCGTTTTTTCTGCAGGAAGACTATGGTCGACGTGTCAAGAGCCTTTGCATTTGCGCGCTCCGAGGTGGGGGCGGCGCGAGTATCCAACGCAGCAATCGAAGAGCTGGCCGCAGTTGGCGTTGCGGGGGACTGGATTGAGTGGCAGGTTGCGCTGTTCCCTGTGGCTCGCTCGCAGACAGCGGCTCATACAGAACAAGTCATTGCGTACGCCTCGTCCACTTTGCATTATGGCCAATCGGGAACAATGGGAGACATTGATGAAGTTGCGACCACATTTTCATGACACGTGCGTTTGTCTGTCGCTTCGCTTGTGGGAGGTGTTTGGCAGGGATAGCAAAGAGATGGGGCCTTTTTCTGATTGCGCCGCTGTGATGTTTGCGAAGGCATCATTTATACACTCCCGCATCCAGCCTCCTGCCGCGCGCGCAGGACTATGGCCTACGCGCGGCCGCTGTCCTTCTCTTCGAGACCGGCGGCGGTGCATGGTACCAGCAACTCCCGTTGTTTTCCAAACATAACAATGTCCGGAGTGGTGGCAGTGGAACCCTGTCACAAGGACAGCGTCTCTCGCTGAAGACGGCGCCAGCGGCTGCAGCTTCTCCAAGACGTTTGCTCGGGTGTAGCGATGGCATACTTCAGGCCACGTCGTGGCGTTTGTCAAAATCGCATATATCAAGAGGCCCAGGAAGGGATGCTCCCTGAGTTCTCCGGACGAACGCGCCCTTGGGACCAACGTTGACCCGTTGGGCAGCCGGCTCCGCACACGTCTTCATTTTTGTGGCGGCGGGGTGTTCTGAGGACGAACAGGGGCGAGCATGGTAGCCAGCATTTTTCGTGCTGACCAGTTCTTTGAACCGATTGGCCAGACGTGGAGCAAACAGCGCTGCTGGCCGAGTCCCTTTTTATCCAGCACGTATCAGAGTCAGCTGCTGAGAACACCAGGCATTCGCGTAGGAGGGGCAGAACTCGGTGGCCCAAGTGGTTCTCTCAGCTGCGCGACCCATCGCAAAGCTCCCCTCTGTTTCTCACACGCACGGCAGCGGCGCTGGGGGTGGCCAGTACGCGCCTGAATGGCGTGCTTTTTGTTCCCGCAACACCGCTATATATGGCATGGGAGGCGTGACCCTTGCGGTGATTGGTGATCGCATGCACACCTCACAGCAGCGGGCACCGGGTGCTCCCTGGCGGGCCGAGCGAGACGGCGCGCACGTATCTATTTGTGCTTCTACGAATGCCGCACGGGGCAGTGGCGGGTGTTGCACTGGTATCTTGAAGTGCACGTGTCGACTGCGTGCGGAGTTGTACATGAACGTTCTCTAGGCAGCTATCTGGGAGCACGTTCGAGCCTGCGCAATAGCATGACCCCAATTTCACACGGTGAACAAGGTTCTCACTGTCCCACCTGGTTTGGTATCCATCAGTCCTTGCTTGCCTGCGGTGGTTGCTCTTCTGTGGCCTTGTGATGGCGGCTTGTTTGTCTGTGCTTCCCCATGCAGATCCACAGCCATGTCATACCCGCCATCTCCGCGGTTGCCCCAAATCCCTTTCGTCCTACTGTCGTCCTTGATTGAAGGGAGGGGTGCCGCACCACCCCGTCGACACGCCCTTCCCCCCCTCCTTTTTCCCCTTTCGCGACTACCCACCTTTCTTGCTTCACGGACACCGCATCGTTCGTGGGGTGCAAGCCCCTCCCATGATCCACCGTCGTCCAGTCGATCAGCTGCGGCCAATGCTGGCGCCTTCACTAACCCGTTGGGGTTTACGCAGCAGTCGTTCAATAGTTCCGAGGAGGGTGAGTCGTCAACATTGGGTGACCACTTCTCGTTTTCGGGCGTACCCTCTGAAGGTGCGACGGTCTATCGAGACTCCTCTTCCCCCCACCCTTGTGGTTTACCATTTGAGATCGAGGAAGACACCCCAGCCGACGCGATTGCAGGGGGTACTACACTCCCATCTTCTGTTATTCAACTCGACGCTTCCGCCTTGGCGAAGAGGGCTACCGCGCTTCCCAGTCAACGCCTCAATGCCGATATTCCCCAGCCGAGCTCCCGCTATTCCGAGTCGTTGTCGGATTGAGACGGGGCTGGCGCGCGGGGTAACAGCCCGCGCGGGGCACGCAGGCAAGACCGTCGGCGGAGCGTTGGCGGCGTATCGCGCATGCGCGGGCGACGGTCGGGCAGCAGGGAGACAACCAATCTTCTTGCCGGTAATGAGGAAGCGGATGAGGACAGCGTGGGCAGCGAATCAAGTACGTCTGTGCGTTCAAGTAGCCCCCATTAAGAGACATTCGACTAGGACAGTGGCGACATTGAAGACGGATAGCTTCCTGCTCGTCTTGACCCTCGCCCGTTGGTCGCGTCTCGGCGGACCTCCCAAGCCACTGCCACTCCCTCTGCCGCGGCAAACCGGCCATCGACCGCGGCAAACCGGCAACCCCAGGCAGCGGAGCGGACTTTGCCTCTTCCTAGCTCCCGGGGTGGGTCAAGCGGGCAGTCGCGTCGCATGTCTGCCGCGGAGCAGGAGGGCCGTGCGGCGCTGGGGGCGGGTGATGCTCTGGCGATGGTGATGCCTGAGGCCTTTGCTGCGAGTGCGGCTGTCGCTGAGAAGAAAGCGGCGGTGGACGTGAAAGAATGAAAGGTCCACGAAGCTGCAGCGGAGAGGCGCGCCGCAGACGAGGCCACCAAGGCTGCTCGCCAGATGGACGTGGACGAGAGGCGCCAGAGTGCCGATCTGGTCTTGGCTGAGCGGTCTGTTGCGGTGGAGGATAAGAACGCGTCCGTGGCGGATAAGCGAAGCAGCTTGGAGACGATGCTGGCGCGGGTGGAGGTGGACAAGAAGCAGCTCAACATCTTTGGCCAGATGCACTCGGCGATTCCGATTGCAGAGCTCTTTTCCGCTGCCAAAGACGCGACCGAGGCCTGTAACCGTGCTGGTGGGGCGCCTGTGTCCACAAGGGAGATGGAGGGGGGACGGCAGGAGTAGAGCGTTGGGACATACACGACGGGACTTTCTTTTAGCTTCGTGGCAACGATGGACGTTATCTGGGGGGAAGTGCGACGCGTGGTGAGGGCAGGCATTTTGGGCGGACAGGCGAGGCGGCGCCGGTGGATACCCCGTCAGGGCACCAGCAGCTGCATGCTGTAGCTATGGTGACGCGTGGGGGGAGGGCGTTGGCAGGGTTGCCGAAGGTCAAGGCCCAATGCTGTTCATAGAGCTGCTCGGCAACCCTCAGGCATCTCAGGCCGGGGGGGGGGGGGGGGGGGGAGTTTGCGAGGCCCTTTTTTTTGGGACGGAAAAAAAACACCCCGGGTTTAACGTTCTTCCCCCCCCTC
>Ga0115029_1002719_pt1 | contig 10176 bp, 8 predicted proteins | sample SidtaG_3_FD_87297 | JGI IMG/M metagenome (GOLD analysis project Ga0115029, IMG submission 87297) | Marine algal microbial communities from Sidmouth, United Kingdom - Sidmouth_Asex1 metaG | ecosystem: Host-associated > Algae > Red algae > Unclassified | place: Sidmouth, United Kingdom | collected...
ACTTGCGCCTTGATCGTTTCATCCGGTATACGAGAGAATAAATGAAAAGCTGGTTCAATTTTGTGCCCAGCCGCTATTAGTTCTTCACCTTCAGCCATTTTATTCATCATCGTCAATACGGCGTCAGATGATTCATCAAATTCGATATTTAATTTTGAAAGCAACTCGCGAGCTTTTCCTGGCATGAATGGTGACATCATGTGGCCGAGTGCATAAATAATCTGCAAGCCATGATACATGACATTTGCTGTTGCCTGTTCATTCGATTTAATTAATTTCCAAGGCTCATTGTTCTGCAAAAACTGATTACCCATTGATGAGATATCCATCACGCGTTGCAATGCGGCACGAAAATCTTTTTTCATAATTGATTCGTGAACGGCATACGTCATATCATATAAGCGTAAAAGCTCAGCATCCAAAAATGAAAACTCGTCAGCATAGTCAGGACCGATGACGCTTTCATCTTCATCAGGTGTGGGCACGACACCATCAAAATATTTATGTGTCAGAACAACGACTCGATTTATAAAATTTGCAAGATTATTGACAAGCTCGTTGTCGTTAGCTTCTTGAAAACTCTGCCATGTAAACTCGCTGTCACGTTGCTCGGGCATGTTTTTTATCAAATAATATCTGAGTACATCAGTTTGATCGGGTAAGTCTTGAATAAACTCATTCACCCAAACGGCCCAATTTCTAGACGTCGAAATTTTTCTTCCTTCGAGATTTAGAAATTGATTGGCAGGAACATCCGTCGGCAGCACATATTCTCCGTGTGCCTTTAATATAGCCGGGAAAATCAGACAGTGAAATACAATATTATCTTTTCCGATGAAATGGATCATAGAAGTTTCATCATCTTGCCAGTACTTCTTCCAGGCATCTTTGTCGCCTTGATTAATGGCCCACTGTTTCGACGCCGATATATAACCGATCGGGGCATCCAACCAAACGTATAATTTTTTGCCTTCACTTCCTTCGACCTCTTTCGGTACATCCACACCCCAATCCAAATCCCGTGTCATCGCTCGAGGGGCCAACCCATTTTCCAACCAAGACTTGCATTGTCCAACCACATGATTCTTCCATTGCTGAGCGTCATGATGTGGTTCGCCATTGAATTCACCTTTTTCGATAAAATCGCGAAGCCAAGCCTCATGTTTGTCCAATGGTAAATACCAGTGCGTGGTGGATTTTAATTCTGGCGTCTCTCCCGTAAGTTTAGACTTTGGATTAATCAACTCGCTCGGGCTGAGTGTGCTGCCGCAGTTTTCACATTGGTCGCCGTAAGCTTCTTCGTATTCACATCGCGGACAAGTTCCGACGATGTAGCGATCAGCTAGAAATTGATCATTCTTGGCGTCATAGTATTGTTCTGATTCTTTCTCGATGAACTCATGACTGTCATAGAGCTTCTTGAAAAATTCTTGACTCGTCTCGTGATGGAGTTCACTGGAGGTACGGTGATAAATGTCAAAGGACAAATCCAAGTGCTCAAATGCTTCGACGAACATCGCATGGTATTTATCAACTATTTCACGCGGTGTCGTTCCTTCGGCAAGTGCGCGCATGGTCACCGCTGCTCCATGTTCATCTGACCCACACACAAAAAGGACGTCGTGGCCATTCAATCGAGCATAGCGTGCGAAAATATCAGCGGGTAAGTACGCGCCCGTCAGGTGCCCGACATGCAAAGGTCCATTTGCATACGGTAATGCTGCCGTCAACAAGTAACGAGCTGGGTTGTCCATGAGAAATAAAATTTTTGACGCGATTTCTTAAATGTCGGTCGCAACACATGGTTGTGCATTGCGATCAAATACAAATGTAAACATATTGCTTACACCGACCTATATATGAAACTAACTTTTTTGTTGAAATTGATGGTATTTTTCAGCCGGATTTCAGTATTAAACATATTGTAAAAAATTACAATATGTCTTGTGTCGAATTTCATTATTTTTAGCGTATGGATTATATCGTGTTGTCGATACCCGTATTTTTTATTCTGATCGGATTAGAATTGTTGATTTCCTATTTAAAGAAAACCAATTTATATCGATTCGATGATGCCATTACAAATATCAGTTGTGGTGTTCTGCAACAAATTACAGGCGTGTTTTTCAAAACAATCGTCATACTCGGATATGTGTACATATTTGAACACTGGCGGATATTTACGTTGAATGAATCGATTTTAGTTTATATCCTGCTTTTTATCGGAATTGATTTTTTTTATTATTGGTTTCACCGATATGCACACGAGATCAATTTATTTTGGGGAACCCATATTGTTCATCATCAAAGTGAAGAATATAATTTTTCTGTAGCCCTTCGCCAATCCTCATTTCAAGGCTTTGTTTCGATGATATTTTATTTGCCATTAGCTTTTATCGGATTTCATCCAATTGCATTTATTAGTATGAATGCATTTCAGACACTCTATCAGTTTTGGATTCACACAAAGACGATTGACAAGATGCCTTGGATGATAGAGTATATCTTCAATACACCGTCACATCATCGGGTGCATCACGGTCGCAATCCTCAATATATCGATAAGAATCACGGAGGCACACTTATCATTTTTGATCGCATATTTGGCACGTTCGAGCCTGAAGTAGAACCGGTTATATATGGCGTGACAAAACCGCTGGCGAGTTGGAATCCGCTTTGGGCAAATTTTGACTGGTACGCTGATATGTGGACCGACCTAAAACGACCAATGAGCTGGACAGATCGAATTAAATTGTTGTTCATGAAGCCCGGCTGGTTGCCAGAAAATGAAGGTGGTTATCATGCACCAGTACCAATATCTCAAGAGACTCAAAAATTTAAAACGCCGGTTAGCCTTCGATTAAATTATTACATTTTAATCCAGTATATTATACTACTTGTCGGAGCGTCGTTCTTTCTTTTTAATTTAGATCAATTTAATATTTTAAACCAACTTTTGATCACTGGCATGGTCATTTTATCAATCGTGAGTTTTGGTCTTTTATTGGAGCATAAAAAATGGGCCAGAGCGATTGAGATATGCCGTCTCATATTGTTGGTCGCACTGCTCATTATTTTGCTGAAGTGAAGTGATTGAAAATCGAAATTGATGTCGCAAATTGAATGTCGATGAAAAATAGTTGGAGGAAATATTTAAGAGCAGAACTTCGTCTAATTATTTTTATCACCTGCTACTACAACTACTATTTCACCTTTCAATGCACCTCGGGTTTCGAGTATTTTTAATACTTCTTCAGCCGAGCCGCGGATGTGCTCTTCATATATTTTGGTGAGTTCTCGACAGATGGTTACCTGACGTTGTGGCCCGCAATGCGTTACGATTTCATCGATACACTTTTTGATGCGATGAGGAGACTCATAGAGCACAAATGTATTGGGTAGCGTCGACAAAAAATTCCAACGGGTTTGACGACCTTTTTTATGCGGCAGAAATCCCTCAAAGTAGAACCGGTCAGTTGGCATACCTGAAGCCACCAGTGCAAGCAAAAGTGCGTTGGCTCCGGGCAGAATTTCAATGGCTAAATCAGCTTTGATCAACTCGCGAATGAGTAGATAACCGGGATCAGATAGTGCGGGCATACCAGCATCCGATACAAGGCCGACAGTATTTCCAGCGCGAATAATTTCGATTATGGGCTCGGTAGTTTTATGCTCATTGTGCGCATGATATGGTTTCAGTGGTACGCGGATGTCGAGATGTTTGAGTAGACGACCGGTGACACGGCTATCTTCGCAAAGGAGTAAATCAAGAGATTTGAGTGCTGTAATAGAACGCAGCGTAATATCTTCGAGATTGCCTATTGGCGTGGGAATGACAATGAGTTTTCCACTCATTCCATTGCAGTAATTTCATAGGAAAAGGACTCCATAATCGGATTGGCGAGCAATTTTTTACAGGCTGTCTCTACTTTATCACGCGCTTCATCCTCACTATCCGCTTGCATGACCATCTGCACATGTTTGCCAATTCGAATGTCGTCGACACCACTGATATTGACATCGCGCAAATTTCGTGTAGCGGCTTTTCCTTGTGGATCGAGTAATTCTTTAAGTGGCATAATATCGATCTCTGCAATATATTTCATCGTCTAGATTTTTGTAAAAGTAGATTGGCGAGCGAAAATACAACGTACCATAAAATAATGAAGGGTAGGGCGCAGCTTTTCAGCCATATAAATAAAATTAGCGCACCGCCGACGATGGCACCTTGCTTCAACGTCCGACATCAATAACCGAAGTCTGGCTTAAAACTGACCATCGGTACATCGGCTAATAATAAAATGGAGTTGTCGACAATAACTCCTATCAATAACCAGGGAGTATCCACGAGTGCAGAAGCATAAGTGCAGTCATTTTGTATTGCTGCAAACATTCCCACGATAGCGATAGAGGCGGCCGGCGTGTTTAAGCCCATGAAATCCGTTCCCTGACGCTCATCTATATTGAACTTGGCCAGCCGCAAACATGCCGATATCGTATATATGAATCCTACAAACGATATTATTGCGAATCCTTGTGTCCAATCTGTTGATAGGATGGTGTACAGTACTATTCCCGGAAAAAATCCAAATGAAACCATATCAGCTAAGGAATCCAATTCAGCACCGAGTGAGCTAGAAACCTTAAGCGCTCGCGCCGCCAACCCGTCGAATAAGTCAAATATTAACGATGCCAGGAAACAACCATACATTACATCGTACGCCCCGTGTATGAGCGCAACGACTGCGATGCAGCCCGATAAAAGATTTGATAGTGTTAATACATTCGGCAGGTTAAACATGTGCAACTTAATATGCTACAGGCAAATTTAAGCTATTGTGAGTTGGTGGTATGCTGACCAATTTATGTTCAAAGCATCGTTTTCATAGATTGAAGACTCTTAACAAGGATACTGTATATAAAATAACGACCGTTTGAGACAACCTAAAGCAGGCGTTTTATCGTTACTTAGGAGACGTAGCTTTTATTTACTTTGCGGGGCCTTGAAAAAACTGTCGATGTTAAAATACTTTGCTTTCTTTTTATGCTCACTTTTTGTGGTTGGTCTAACGGCGCAACCTACGAATGACGATTGCTTTGTGCCCTTAGAGCTCACGACGCAGTTAGGGCGAATGTGTTCAGATGTGGGTGCATATGGTAATCAAGGTGCAACTTTCTCTGTGCTTGTATCCGATCCAGATTGCTGGCCACAGGATATGAATACGGCCGATGTGTGGTTTTCTTTTCGTGCAAGTGGATCCGCATTGACCGTCACGATGAACGGCCAGACGAATTTCATGCCGGGCGGTACGCTTCGTAATCCGCAGTTTGCCATATACGAAGGAGTTTGTGGCAGCTTGACATTGCTCAATTGCATCTCGGATGCAACTGGGTCTAATTCTATCGAGCTGGTGCAAACTGATCTTGTTATAGGTCAGCGCTATTATATACGCACAGCAGCTCGCGCGGCAGGACAAGGGAGTTTTCAACTGTGCCTCAACTCATTTAATTTGGTGCCACCCCCTGAATCGGACTGTGCCGATGCAGTTTTATTATGTGATAAATCCTCTTTTAATGTTGAGCGTCTTGCAGGCACGGGATCTGAGACTAATGAAATATTGACGCTTGGACTATGCCTAAATGAAGAACTAGCGTCCTCTTGGTACAAATGGGTTTGCGATGTTTCAGGTACTCTCACATTTACGCTAACACCTAATAACCCTGCTGACGATTTGGACTTTATCTTATTCGAGTTGCCGGGCGGGTTAGATGATTGTGAAAATAAATCTGCTATCAGATGTATGGCCTCTGGCGAGAATGTTAATCAGCCGCTGGGAGATTGGGTTCGATGCACTGGGCCTACTGGCTTGGAGATAGGTGATCCGGATGTGATCGAACTAGCCGGTTGTGCCGAGCCGTCGAACGACAACTTTGTCGCTGAAGTGAATATAGTTGCTGGTCGTGCGTATGTGCTGATGATTAATAATTTTTCACAATCGGGCCAAGGGTTTACTATGGAATTTGGAGGTTCAGGAACATTTTTAGGTCCTGAAGCACAGATCGATTTTGTCGATGGGCAAGATCTAGATTCGATAGAATGCGATAAAACATTTACAGTTGTTGAAAATATTAATTTTCCTACAGGTACTATAGCTAATATAGAATGGAGATTTGGCGCTGATGCGACACCGATGCTTGCTAGCGGACCCGGTCCACACAGTGTGACTTATTCTTCCATTGGTTTTAAGACAATCACGATGAGTTTGACGACTGATCGAGGATGTATTTTTAATGAATTTATAGAATTTGACGTGTTACCCTGCTGTGTTGATATTATGGGACGTGATCTGGTTGTTGATTCAGTGGTAGATTTAATTTGTGCGAATATTCCATCTGGTCAAGTAGCGGTCACTGCCGTTGGTGGCGAACCGTTTTATGAATATTCACTTGATGGAAATGATTTTCAATTTAATGATGTCTTTAATAATTTACCGGCAGGAGAAGTAGAGATATTTGTCCGGGATCGCAAAGGTTGCATAGATTCGGTAATGGCTGAAATCATCGCTCCGCCGCCGCTTGTTGTTGATGCAGGCAGAGATCGCACGATTGGGTTGGGATGTGAAATTGACATCGCCGCTAGTGTTAGTCCACCAGGAACGCCCGTTATTTATACATGGACCTCGTCAGATACGGCTTTTGATAATCCGGGGCTGCCAGAGTTTTCAACTTTTCCGCCTGGCACGACTATTTATGAAATCCAAGTGAGCAATGACGTCGGTTGTTTGGCGACAGATTCCGTTACTATATTTTCGGATGGGCTTCGACCGGTTTTTATTCCCAATGCGTTTAGTCCAAATAACGATGGCATAAATGATTTTTTCACGGTTTTTTCTAACAAGGCAAGCCGCGAAATTGCATTGTTGCAAGTGTATGACCGTTGGGGTGCCAAGGTATTTGAAAGCCGAAATATTCCGACCAATGAAGTGACGATGGGTTGGGATGGCACGGCTGCTGGTGTGGTTTTAAATCCTGGGACATATGTCTATGTGGCGCAAGTCCTATTTGTCGACGGTGTATTAAATACATTCAAAGGAGAAATTAATATTATCAAATAGAGCTGCTTTTCCACGTATTTAATTTTCTATGAAAAATACTTTTTTCTATATAATTTTATTTTTGATTTCTTTTGGGCTTCTTTCCTGTGAGAATGATATAAAAGATATAGAGGCCATAGAGCGACAAGTCGATAATACGGATTGGTTTAAAGATATTGAACTCTCCTATAGCGATTCCGCACGCATTCGTGTATTAATTTCTGCTCCCATCATGGAAAGTAAATATGAGCACAATCGTATATCTGAAGACAATTTTCCAGAAGGTCTGGAAGTCGATTTTTTCGATGAAAAGGGTGTTGCAAACAGTTGGCTTTCTGCCAAGCGTGCCAAGCGTTTCCCGCAGAAAAACTTGATAGTTGTGCGAGATAGTGTTGTGCTATATAATATCGAAGGAGACACATTGCGGACGGACGAGTTGTTTTGGGATAATAAAGACGGTCAAATATATACAGAGCGTGTATTTAGATATTCTAAAGCTGACGGCGAGCGTATTTTTGGTCGCAAATTCCGATCTGATCAAAGTTTTACCGAGTATTCTCTTGAGAAGATGTCTGGTAAGATTAAGCAAGTGGTGGAGTAAAGACTAATCTTGACTCAGAAACGTTTATATGTTCATTCGGCATTAAATTCTTTAAACAAGTTTGATTTTTTTCAAATTTTTAGGACATACTATTGCAGTGGTATTTTTGACAATTACGACGCAAGTGGGCGGTGTCATTTGGATACTCACGTTTTTGTCTTTCAGACTTACATCGAGGAAGCGTGGACTTTGGCCTCGACTAGTTTTTTTCATTTTGGCTTACGTATTTGTCTCATTGCTAATTGTGCCTCCATTGGCCAAACTTAATAATCGAGTACCATTGCCGATGATGAAATCAGGTAATTTGATTCCTCACATGATATTGACGCCGATGTTAAATCGGCACTATGTCAGTCCTGCTTTGCGGAATGGGTTAATCGAAGTCGCGGATGAATTAAATCATAAAGATCAGACAGTTAAGGTATCGTATTTGGATGCCAATTTCCCCTTCATGGATGGTTTTCCGTTGCTACCTCATTTGAGTCATGACGATGGTCGCAAAATTGATTTATCATTCTATTATAAAAATGACGAGAAACCTGTGTTAGATAAACCCTCATTTTCTGGTTACGGGACATTCGTGCAGCCAAAAGCTGGGGAGAGCAATCAAACACAAATCTGTAAGTCGAGCGGGTATAGGCAATATGACTTCACCAAGTACCTGACGCTAGGTAGTCGCGCGGGTTTGGTTTTTGATGAAAATGGAACTCGGTTATTAATTTCCACTATCTTGAGAAAAATGAATGTGCAGAAAATATTAATCGAACCACATTTAAAAAATCGGATGAATTTATCGAGCGATAAAATTAGATTTCATGGATGTCATGCTGTGCGTCATGATGATCATATTCACTTGCAGGTAAATTAAAGGGTAAATATATCTTACTAGAAATAGCTTAATTTATAACTCAATGGCTTAAAATCGCTACCGATCTATACCCGAATGGATTAATCTTATCGTCTCGATTTTTTTATCACTGACTTGGACAACAACAAATCGATATTCGCCAAGATCTATTTCCGAACCTTCTTCTGGTATCGTTTCAGTTGTCAATACGAGATATCCTGATAGGGTAGTGTATTCGCCTTCAGGAATATTTATTTCTTCGTATTTGTCGTTAATATAGTCTGTCTCAATTCTTCCACTAAAAAGGTATTCGTTTTCATTTAATTTGAATTCGATATGACCTTCTTCATCGTGCTCGTCCTCTATTTCTCCAAATATTTCTTCCAATATATCTTCCATCGTAATAATACCCGATACGCCACCGAACTCATCAACGACACAGGCTATATTAACATTCTCACGCATAAAGCGAATCAGCAAGTCCTGGACATTCATAGCTTCTGGCACAAATGGAAGATCGTAGAGTATTTCTTTAATATTACCTGGCTCATCCAAAAACTGGAGGTGATGCACATACCCGATGATTTCATCGATCTCCCCGGCAGTAACCAAAATCCGCGATAAGTTTGTTTTTTTAAAAAGTTCAATAAATTCGGCTGTGCTAGAGTCGACATCGATGTGTGCTATTTCGGTTCGCGGGATCATACACTCGCGCACTTTAGTAGATTGCAAATGCAAGGCATTTTTAAACATGTCTGTTTCCATTGCATCCTCGTTGCCTTTGGCCCGCACATCGACAAAATCTTGTAAGTCCATTCTCGTAAAAACACGTAATTCTTCCGTGTCTGGAACCCCAAGCACATATTTTAAAAATATATTGGAGGTTTTAGTCATGATATACGCGGGTATCCCCAACAACCATTTGAAAATCAATAGAGGATAGGTGAATAGATAAAGCAGTTTGTTAGAGAAAATTCCAAAAATTGTTTTTGGAGTAAATTCTCCAAATACTAAGACAATCAATGTGGTGATGATAGTTTTGGCAAAAATCGAAAGTGCTGGAGCCGCGATCCAAGTATCTAATAACGGATCCAAAATACGATCCATCAGGATGGCGAATATGACCAGCGCGATGTTATTTCCTACGAGCATGATACCAATAAAATGATCTGGCTTGTCAAAAAAACGAGATAAAATCTGCCCTCGGCGTCCACCTGTTTTACGTTTGAGTTCAACCTCGATCTTGCTGGCAGATATAAATGCAATCTCGGAGCCTGAAAAGAAGGCCGATAAGAGCAATACAATGATGACGAGTAGGATAAGTTCCATAGGTCAAATATAGCTATTGCGCTGATTGCGTGTTATGAAATAGTAGCTTGTCGGGGTGCAACAAATTTTGGCATACCGCAAAAAAAGAAGCGGATGAATCGTTATCCATCCGCTTTCTACTTAATTCCTTACCTATGCTAAGTACTAATGAAGTGTGATTTATTGGTCATAGGTAAACGTGATTTGCTCTTTTTTACCAAAAACTTCTTGTTACCCTCTTCGTGTATGGACTTCTCAGGGGCATGCGTGATCTCAGAATGAGTTATCTCATTTAACTGTGATATTGATTGAAATCTTAGGTCATG
>Ga0115029_1002726_pt1 | contig 10163 bp, 19 predicted proteins | sample SidtaG_3_FD_87297 | JGI IMG/M metagenome (GOLD analysis project Ga0115029, IMG submission 87297) | Marine algal microbial communities from Sidmouth, United Kingdom - Sidmouth_Asex1 metaG | ecosystem: Host-associated > Algae > Red algae > Unclassified | place: Sidmouth, United Kingdom | collected...
AACAGCCGCACCAAAAAAACAGAAAAAAAAGACAAAAAAAAAAAAGAATTAAAACGAAAGGGGGGGGGGGGGAGCCCCCGAGGACGCTGCGGTCGGGGGTGGCACACAGTCCGCCGGGCAAAGCACGTCCGGAAAAAAAAAAAGAAGGGGAGCACACAGGATGGCCCAAAGCGGGCACTGACACGCCGGCGAGGCTGTGGGGTCTCTCGGGCTCCAGGAAAACCCGGGTCAAGGACGAAGGGACCGAGTGCAGTAGCGGTCGCCGCTGCCAGGGGCACCCGAAGCCGCCGGGCGATCGCATGCGCACAAGGACCAGGCAACCGGGTTTGGGCCAAAGGTCTTTGGCAAGCTCTGTTCGAAGGGTGTAGGTTCATTGGCGACGCGCGCGGCGTCGTCGCTGGGCAAAGGTCGCCTCAAAACGAAGTCGCTTGAATTTTGACCGATCGATCGAACGCGACTGTAAACGACTACATGCTAAAAACACATTTCGTCCTCCGGGATCGTCTTTTGCTGACGAGACCGGATTAACAAAGGCCTGCGCAGTGCACCACGAGGTGGAGCGGATGAAGCCAATATATCATACTCGTGCTCATTCGCGAAGAATATCTGTACTTTTTGTCACCAACCGAGCTTACATCTCAAGTGGGCTACGTGCCCTCGATCGATCGAGCATTGCCTTTTCTTTCTAGATCGTGGTCTTGGGCGACCCCTCGCAGGATCCGATGCGACCCTGGACCTTCCCATCCGGCACTTTGTGGATGGGGAGTGCCGTCGTCGCCCACCTGCGTTTGCGGCGGCGCGTTGGCCCTGTCGCGGCACGGCACGGCAAGGTGGTACCGCTGCACCACCGCTGGCTGCTCCCCCGTGCACGTGAGCCGGTATTCATCACAACGCCCGTCCCTCCATTTGGTCCAACTGCTGCTGGCCACACATGTCCGCGGCCGCGTGGGCTGGCGGCCTGCACCGCTTGCAAGACGCTGACGGCCGGCCCCACTTACTCAGGGTGCCCGCGTGCTGGCGGCACTGGCCCACACAACTTGGGCCTCTCACTTGCCAGCTGCCAGCACCTGACCGGTCGCTGTCATCTGGACGCTCGCCCTTTTGTGGGCAAGGTACGTCTGGAACTTTCTGACGGGCTCGCTTCTCTGGGCTTGGCTGGAGAGGAAGGTCGGGGGGGCCCGACAGTCTGGGACTGGCACGTCCGCCGCACCCGTATGGCGCCTTCAGTGAGTGGAGGGATGCGTATCCGGCAATATGTGTACTGGTCCTAGTCGGGGACTCATTGAACTGACTTTTGCTTCGCCGTACCTGAACGCTTTTTTGCTTCGTGTGTTGTTTTCTGCAGCCGCTCGACGATGTACACTGTGTGCACACGGATGCCGCCCCCCCGCTGTCCGCGAGGGTGGGTAGCGCGCTCACTGTCTCCATCATTTGAGAGTGTCTCTCCACTGCCGTCATCCGGCTGTGTCTGCCGTCCCCTATCCGGCGTGACGCCACCCAGCCCGCGTACAACTCAATAGGGGAGCTTCGAACGTCGGCGCACCGCCTATCGACCCCCATCGTAACGTCCACGTGCACTCGACCAGTAGCTCGTGAGCAGTACGTTCCTGCCGTCTTAGTTTTCGAAGGAGCAATAGTCTCACAGGGAGTGATGATGGGATGGCCGTGGCGGTTACTGGTGTGCAGTGCGCGCTGTACATTCCAATTGGAGCTCAACTCTAACCCGCGCTGGCTGTCTTTTTCGTGCGTCCTTGCATCTTCCCTTCTTATTCATCTGCTGGCACTGCACCACCCCTAGTTGTGGCATCATGTCCGATACGCCACAGAGGCAGCCATTTATCGTGTGCCCCTGCGGGTACCAGGTCTTGTTCCCTGCGTCGCTCCGGCGCCACCAGTATGGAATTCATGGCGGCCTCATTGGCCACCACACACAACTTCCACGGCGTCGGCCCTATCAAGCTTCTACGGACGATCGTGGTTCCGCTTCAGGTGGCGGGAACGGTGACACCGGCTGTGGTGGTACGGGTATACGGGCTGGCGCTGGCGCTGGCTCTGGCGTGACAGGTACCGGCCGTCAGGCTGCTGACGGTAACCTTGCCGACGACGAGTCCGAGGTGCCGCCTTACTCGTCGCGTCCTTCCGGGTCGGATTCTCCGGCCACTCCGCCGGCTTCATCCGAGTCGAGATCAACCGCTTACAGTGCAGTGGAGTCGCAGCTTTGCACTCTCCTGGAGCTTACGCGCATTCTGGTGCCCCCGACCGACGGTGGCGGCGCCACGGCTGCCGTCGCTCCTGAGTACCTGTGTTCTTCTGTGGGACTGCACGTGCGCGCACTCTACGAGGCCCTTGGCGACGCTCGGCAACCGGAGCCGCTCGTACAACTCCGCAAACGCGCCAAGATGGGCCGCTTCGACACGGTCCGCCTGCGGGCGCTGCAGCGGTTTGTGCTTCAGGTCGGTGGGGCGGGTCTCTCTGAGATGGACCAGGAGTTCATGTTCGAGTTTCTCGACGTATGGGCCGGCACGAAGGCGGGGATGGCGGAGGACGCCGGCCACCACCGGACGCTGCGCTACACGTTCCTGTCAGTGAAGGCGTTTAAGAACGAGTTACGAGACGACTTGGACGCTGCCGCGCTCGACGCGGGATGGAAAAAGGTCAGGCTCGTGAAGTGCGGTGTCGTGTACGAGGAATACTTCATGGATGTGCTGCAAGTCATCCGCGCGCTGATCAAGAAGAAGGGCGCCAGCATTTACCTGTGGAGTGGGGTAGCTGGGCCGGCACCTCCCGGCGACAAACGGGAGACGCCAATGGATGGAGACGCGTTTAAGTTGTGCGAGGAGCTCGTCATGAAGAACCGGGAGGAGGTCGCTTGCGTCCTCGGCCTGCACGTGTTTTCTGACAGCAGCCAGCTATCTTGGTCAGGCGGCACGTTCCATTTTTGTTGTTCATTAGGGTTGTGTCACATGCCGCCGCTGCATGTACCGGGTGGGTTACCCATTGCGTTCCATACCCGCTCCTTTTGCCGTTTTCATCAGCCATTGACAGGTTTCTTGTTGTTCGATTGCTCTGCTTCACTGCCCTGGTGTGACGCCCTTGCCCAGCCCACAAACTGTACCATGTTCGCATCCGTCTGGTCAACGACGTCTCTGACGCGCCTGAGTGGGTGACTGTCGCGTACGTGCCCATCGTACGGAAGCTCCAAGAGCCGGGGGCGGACGAGAGAGCAAGGATTCGCCAGTGCGGGATCTTGCAGCGGGTGATCTACGCGGCGTTCACGCATGTTATCGGCAGGAGCCACATTGGCTTCGGCGTGAATGTCAATGGTCGGCAGGCATTTGCATTTCCGCGTGTTCTGTTGTATTTATGTGGCCAGCCGGAGGAAAGAGCGGTGCTGGGCCTCAAGGGCGGCCAGTGCGCTCACCCATGCACGGCCTGCATGGCCAGAATTGACACGATCGGGGCGGCACAGGCCGTTGACGCCGACAGCCGAAACGTGATCAACACCCTCAACAATCAAGTCGAGGCGTACGAGCACACGCGGCGACAGCGGGAGCGCCAACGGCGGGTCGCGCTGGGTGCGCTTTATTCCACGTCGGGCGGTGTGCCGGGCCTTGCCGGTATGGCCGGCCTAGGAACGGCGCCCATGCTGCTGTACAACATGATTGGCTTTGATGTTCTCCACGTACGTTCCCGATTGCCTCTTTTCTCTGGCTGCGTGAGTGCTTAACGGCTGTACCTCCCCCCCGCCTCGCATGGTGATCGGAAACTAACGGCCAGCCAGTCCACCCATGTGCCTCCCCTGCTCGTGTCGGCTGCTTGGATTCCTCAGGTGCTCGATCTCGGAGTGACCCGCAGGCTAGTGCACCGCCTCGAACGTGTTTTTCCGTACTTATCCAAGGGGAAGCAGCCCCCAGCGGGGTCGGGGACGGCTACGCGCCGGACCGTCTTCCGGCGGCTGCTCCGCCTGAGCAGACGGTCCAAAGCGTGCCGGACACCACCCGGGTATGTTTGGATATCTCATGCAACGTCGTCTCGCCCCTTCTCTGTGCCATCTCTTTGAGTAGTCGGTCCCACCTCACGGCGACTTGCAGCTGTTGGGATGTGTCTGACCAGTGTCTGTGTATGTCCTTGGAGCTCCCCGCTGCCCTCGACTTCTCATTGTTCTGCAGCTACATTGTGAGAGCCAACGAGAAGCAGGCGGTGTTCACAGGAAAGCAGCAGCGCGATGGCGTCGCCATTCTGGCATTTTTTGTGGCAGGCCTATTTGGCCCGGTCGGACATGAGGACGCTGGCGGTGCGTTTGCCGCTGAGCACGAGGCGGAGCCCATGGCGGCCGCCGCATCGACCAACGCGACCGGCTACAAGGCTGATGGGGACAATGAGGCTGCAAAGGTCGGCCGTAACTTCGTGATCGACTGGGCGGCCTACCACAACGTCTGGGGCGACACCCCCGTCGACGTCGCCGTGACCGCAATGTTCGCCGAGTACGCGGTGCTGTACTCCCGCATCGCCGGGCGCACGACGTCGGCCGTGCCGCCCCCAATGACAATGTCGGAGGGGCTGGCCATCGACGAGCAGGCTCAGAACTTTGTTAACAAGTTCGTCACCCCGATCCTCGGCCACATCGCGTCGGTAAAAGTACACAAGCTGCTGTGCCATGTCACCGACGCAATCAGGTGGCATGGAAACCTGCAAAACGGCAACACGGCGGTGAAAGAGAGCGAGCACAAGAGCGACAAGCCCTTCTACGCCCGTACAAGCCAGAATGCACACACCTTCACCCGTCAGATTGTACGCCACGCGCACGGCTCGCGAGCAATCCTCGCTCGTCACGCCAAAGACGACGAGGTTTCTGCCGCGACTTGGAAAGCCGAGCTGGCGAGGCGCGCCGCTGTGGCAAGTGCCGCTGTGATAGGGGGCGCGGCGAGGCCACTGGACAGTGGGGCAGCGGCAGCTGCTGGCAGATTAGCGATGGCTCGGATTGAGGCGCCGGCAGCCGGTCGGGCGGCCGTCATGTGCCGACAGCCGAAGAGGAGCGGCGGCGGAAGCAGCGGAAGCGGATGTACAACGCCTCCAAGGTTACGGTCCGCCAATTGGCCAGTCGCCCCGACTTGGCCAACGTCGGGGCGCTGCTCAAAATGGCGGCTCACCGCCAAGGGCGAGTCCCAACCCGCACGCCGATACAGGCACAGTTCGATTACGGAGCCCGCGTGCCGCAGCAGCTGCGCGCGGTCGAGATATACTTCGGGGCCCCGTGGTACGACGCCGTCTTATACAGGCCCTGAGGTGACCCGTCGAAACTCTGCATTGGCGAGCTCCGTGCCATCATACGGGGACTTACCGGCGATGCGGTCATCCTGGCCGCGATGGAGGACGTGGCGGCGGAGCCGCTCTGCCCTTTTGTCGAGCGTGGGTGTGTGCGCCTGAAGTGGCTTGCCACTGAGAACGCGTCGGGAGTCAGGCTGCGGCTGGTGCCAGTGGCGCACGTGCAGCGGCTTGCGTTTTTTGTTCCTGACTTTTCGGACCTAGCCGCTCGCCGAGGAGTCGACGCGGAGGTACCGGCAATGGACAGCGCGCTCCAGGATCGCCTGGAAATGCGATTTTTTCTCAACATATTTTTTCCGTGGGAAGTGAAGTTGAACGTGTGGTGTCTGTTGTTCTTCGTGCGTCCAGACCAGACCATCCGATGTCCGTCCCATGAATGTCGTCACAAAGCACACTTATTGACACGACAGGTACACGACGCCACCGTCTCAGTCGGAAGAGCTGCCGGTCCTGTGCGCTGGCCGCGCACTTCAAGACCACCCCTCCCGTTCTCCTCCCCCCCCCTGCGGCAAAGGTCCACCGACACGCGCGCCGAAAGCGGCCACTGAGGGCTAGGAACCAGCCTTGGTTGGGATGGGCGAGGAAGCCCATCCAAAGTGAGTTTGGATGGGAAATGGGAGGGCTCCCGGATGGGTTAAAAACGCCCATCCAAATCGGATTTGGATGGGGGATGGGGATGGATGGGGACGGATGGGCGATTCTGGGAGCCGTGACGATGCCTCCCTGAGTGTACATTTGCACACGCATTGGAGGCACAGGCTGTGGCGGCGGCCGCCCCATCCCCCCTCTACAGCGGCGTGGGGGGCCAGACGACACGCGACGAGACATTCTGCACCAGAATGGCAACCGACCTCCCATTTTGGATGCTAGCTGACACAAGTACTGTGCACGGTATTCTAAATTGTGGACACTTGGTGTGAATATCGTTGCTGGCGCTGTGCGCGTGCTCCTACCGTGCGACTGCACTATTGGTCGTACAAAGACTTCGCACGGTCGGAACAGCGATCAACTCATAGTGGTGCAGAGAACGGTGCTTGCTGTCATAGGACTATAACTATCGGCGATATCGGCACATGCATGCCGTCGTAGGACGGCTCGAGGTACTCCAACAGGCCAGGGTGTGGTATAGGAGTCTCATGTGATGCGGATAATGCGCAAAATTGCAAGAATCTGTCTGATCATAGAGAACATGGATCTGGACCCGCTGTGCAGTGGTTCTGGTCGACACTCTCGTGTCGAAGCGGCGATTTCGCAGCCTGTCTTTCTCTCCGCCACGTCCGCCCGTTGCCCGATCATCCCGCACCGTGCTCTTGATCGCGGTGCCGCCATCCTGCCGCCTCTCCTTTCGCCCTTTATGTTTCCGAGCACCTTGAGGGCCGGCCCTGGACGTCAAAAACTATACGGTCAAGGAGGGTCTGCATATAACCATGATGTGCGGTCAGCAGGACCGGACAACATGAGCTCTGCCGTCAACGAAGGCAATCCAATTACTCTGGGTTCTTCTATTGGTAGTCTTGGGTGGACCGTATGTTCTGGGTATCATCGTGATCAGCGCTCTGAGTTAAACCCAATTGTATGAAAATAATCCATCCGACCGCTATCGGCTCGGGCACAAACTGCATCCTCTTCGATCTGGGCTCGTTGGATGTCATCTCCGTCGCATGAGACCCGAAGACAGATCAGACGCCGGCTCTCACACTGGGAGTGGACTCAAGAGCATCTCGCCTGTTAAGCACATATCATGCGCTGATTGGCTCACATTCACTTCTTCAGTAAAATCTGAGAACGTGAAGCCAGTAAGTGCTATGTTTTCCAACCCCACTGCCGGCCACCGCAACCGCCAACAGAAAGCCAACAGTGTTGGACCAATCTAAGAAGGCTGCTTCTTGGGCTCTGAAATGCAAAAGAGCCGCTGGTGGTGGTCTTAACTAAAGGTCGATCCCACGCACTAAGGCGCATGGGCGCAACCCACATTGCGGTCCCCAGAACTCAGCAGTGGCTTAACAGTTTTTGCTTGTCATGGATGCATTCTAGAGCCTCCCTCATCAGATTCTGTACGACACACTTTCAGGCGGCTGCGAAACTCGACTGGTGCGGTAGACGTATTTTCTTGCATCCCACCGTTGTAGTAAATGATATTTTATGCAATAAGGTGCCCACTCGTGACGCTGCAGGGTGTAGCTCGACGTGGCCTGGCGACAAAATGCGGATCATAAGTACACCGGGGATATTTGGATGGCATTCGTGACCGTTGAAGCCCATGGGCCGCGGTGGTGGGGGGCTGGTGATGGTCGTAGCCAGTCGAAGAAAAAGCTGCTTCTCATGCGACGCCAGATGGGATCGATCGAAATTTTCATGCGGGGGGCGCTGCAAACACGGCAGTGATTATTTGCTCGTGTATCGGGAGTGGCGCCCTTTTCTTAATCCGAGGGCGGATTCCAGTCCCACTCAGTCGAACGTGGCGCCTCATTGATCCGAGCAGGCCACCTGAAGTACTGCGCTTCTTGCTCGGCTCGGCGGGCGCACGCTGCTGCGGCGCGCGCGCCGGGTCACTGCCCATTGTTGTGGCTCCTTGCGTGCACCGCCCTGCTCGTGGTACTGTGGCGGCCGCCCATGGCATGAAGGCGACCGCAGCTGCCCGATTCGGCGCGACTGCAGTTCGCGGTATGACTGCTGCCGCGCGCGTACGTTTCGTGCAGGAGCTCATAGCTGATGCAGTGATTCTCATTCGCAATGTGCGGAGGTGCTTTGAGCGCGAGATGGCGGACACGCGGCGAATGCTGCGGAAGAAGCCGGTGGAGTGTACGGCGGTAGTAACTGGTGTGAGTCGGCGCACGGTCTCGCACGTGAGTGAGTCAGGTGCCGCTGAGCGCACGCGCCCCGCCGGGACACCAGAGCGCCGTAAAACCCGGCGGTGCATTCCACCGGAGGAGGACGACCGAGTCCGGGCTGCCATCAACCAGCAGCACTGAGTCAAAAATGCTTCCCACGCTCGATAGCACTTTGCACATGTTGATCAAGTGTCAGGAGAACGCGGCGGAAAGTGGCGCTGGTGGATGCTGGCAGAGTGGTGAGAATTTGGTGATGGACGCTGGAGATTTTACGCGCGGGTGCACGCGCGTACGACGGGGCTGGCCCAATGACGGGGGCGCGGGCCTCGCCGGGCGCGAGCGCCGGTGTCGGCATCGGGGAGGCCGGCGCTGTTGGGGGGGGGGCGTGTGGCGGTGAACAGGGCGCCTACTTGTGGTCGTGTACGACACTCGTTAGTGCCCTGCGGGATATTGGATTCACATTCTCAAATTCGCACAACCATCTTGATGTGGTTCGGGAGAAGCCATCTGTGATCCACCAACAGGAGGAGTTCTACGCTGAGACATTACCGAGCGAGCGGCAAGGTCATTTACTACTTCGACGAAACGTCGGCCAACAAAAACATGTCGGTCTACCGTAGCTGGAACGACGGACCCTGCGCTTGCGATTGGAACGGCCGTAGGGAAAGTGCGGGCGTATCATCATTGCCCACGTCGGCTCGCGAGAGATCGGCTTGCTGCAAGGCGCTGGCCTTTCGTTTGTCGGGAAAAAGAGTACCGGCGACTACCACTAGGAAATGAGCGGACCTACCTGGCTCATCTGGCTGGAAGATGCTATCTTCGCCAAGATCTCGGACGGCGTACTTGTGCATGATCGGGCGCCCTACCACTTAACGCTGACAGGCGATGCGCGCCCAGATACGACCAAGATGAAGAAGGCCAAATGTGCCGAGTGGCTCCCACGCCACGATGAAGTGCCACCTTCCTGGTTGTCCCAAGAGTGGCGGCAGCTGAACACTAAGACGCATGTGAAGGCGGAAGCGGACAAGCATCGACCGGCTCCACGGTACGAGGTTCAAAATCTCGCACGGCGTTTCAACGTGAAGATCATAATTTTACACGTCGCCCGTTCGGAGCTGACTCCGATTGAGATGGTTTGGGGAACCATCAAGGTGACCCTGAAGCGCGCCAAGGTAGACTTCACATGGCGGCGCTCACAGCGTTGTTGGACATCTATTTTTCCGAGAGCACCGCAGACTTCTGGTGCCGCTACGAGGACCTAGCCACCAAGATGGAGGAGTGGTACAGCGACATTGGGGTGATGCGTGAAGAAGTGCAGCGTGCTTTTGAGGGGGCCGTGTAGGAGGCCAGGGGACTGGAGGAGGATGATATGAATTCGGAACCCTATGCGGGCTCGGATGTGGATGACATGGCCATGTGAGATTTCGAGTGAACTTGAATCATGTTTGCATTGTTATTTTTCACAATTGGTATGCTACAGTCGTTCCACAAAAAACCGAACACTCCAAAGTTTGCAACAGTGACAAGATAGGTGACGCATTCTGCTAACACTTCCGTCAAGACTCGCACCGTGTCATCCTCAAACCCCCTTTTGATTGACTTTATGCGGGCGCAAGGTTACCGAGTGCATGCACGCCTGGTGTGCCTTCCGTATTCAAGGGCCCTACGCTGTGTTGGAGCCACGGCCGGCAACCAGCCACCTTGGTTAGGCTGCGGTTCGTTTCGTGCCAGAGACTAGCAGAGGTTGATCTCGTCGGCTCGGGGACAGATTCGAGGTTGAGGGACTGCGCTGGTGATTTTACCTCAGTGTGCTTTGAGATCGCAGTAAAGTGCGTGCCAATTCCCGTCCCTGAACGCCTACCGGAATCGGATTTCACACATTTTTGGTTTGGATTTGGAAAGAGGGGGTGGATTGCGATCGAGAATGTAAGACGAATCCCAGGGTGATATTTAAGGGTCGACAACCGGACGCTATTGACGATTCGCATCTCGGCGCCACCGCGTCCC
>Ga0115029_1002727_pt1 | contig 10163 bp, 4 predicted proteins | sample SidtaG_3_FD_87297 | JGI IMG/M metagenome (GOLD analysis project Ga0115029, IMG submission 87297) | Marine algal microbial communities from Sidmouth, United Kingdom - Sidmouth_Asex1 metaG | ecosystem: Host-associated > Algae > Red algae > Unclassified | place: Sidmouth, United Kingdom | collected...
AGCAAGATGAGCGTCACCCCTCCGCACCGGGCGTGTGCCATCATACCTGACCGGTTTCCAAACGTGTGTCCACACCCTCGGCTGCACGGGACGCGAGCCCTGGCAACTGCTCCTTCACGCAGCTTTGAGCCACGTGCGGTGGAAGGCGGGGAAGCAATTCGTCGGCTGCTCAGTGGCAGGCCCCCCCCATCGAGCTCGTTGGTTGTGGTGCGCGCGGGCTCCACACGTTCAGCCGTGCCGTCGTTGGCCGGCGTCACAGGATCGGATCCACGACGCCGAGACGTTGCTGGTGGAGCTCGCACGCTCGGAGGGCGCACGGAGAGACCACCAGCAACGTCGTTCGGTTGGAAACCGTCCGACGGTCGCGACGATGCCAGGAGCAACGGTTGCAAGCGGCGGCCGTCCCTTTGCCGCCCGTTGCACGTTCCTTGCCTCAGCCGCACTTCCGCCGCGCCGAGGTGCGCAACGGGTGACATGGAAACGGGGCTATCCACGCCAATGCCGCACCATCCCCGACCGCCATCCAACGCCGCCCCGCCGCCGAGCACGTGGGGTGACGCTGCCCATGGTGCAGACCACTGTCCGACAACCGCATGTGCCGGTGGGGAGCGCGGCGGCGGCGGCTGCTCGACGGCCGTCGCCCGGCTCGCCGCCCACGCCCGTGCTTCAAGGGCGGCTCGCTGCGCGCGGCCGACACGGGCGCCGCCTTGACAGCCGCCGGAAGACGGGGGAGTGGGGTCGATCGGGGAGCCACCACGCGCGGGGGGCAAGGCTCGTGGTGCGCCACCAGAGCCTATCCGAGGCGGTGGCGGTAGCAAAACTCGAGGCACAAGACTGGGCGGGTCGAGGTCCCGCCACGGTGGATGTCCGCCATTCCCAGAAGTGGGCGCACGTTTTCCATCGAGACACGACGTCGCCGCCCCCAACAGCGGCGCCGCCGCCTCGTATCCAGGGGGGTGGTGTCTCACGGGCGCTTCCAACCCTCGATGCCGGTCCCGGGCCGTCGCCGCGGGGGGTGGCGGGAATTGCAAAATAAACTCGAGCGATAGGCGGTGGTCACGGGGGCGCCGCGCCATTAAGGCGGGGGGGGTCGACCGACGTGGCCCGTCGAAAGAAGGCACGCGCCGCGCAGGTGTCACCGGAAAAGGTGAGGCGAGGGGCAGAGGCGTCAAGCTCAGTGCGTTGGGTGTTGTGGGCAGGGAGGGGGGGGTGCGCGCCATGTGCGCACGGGCCGGCGGCGTGCGCAGCAGGACGGCGGCGTCGGGCCAAACGCTATGCTGGCATTCAAGGCTGAGCCCACCGCGTGCCTCGGCCCGCCCGCGTGCATGATGGGAGTCTGCCGGCTGGCACCGCGAAACGAGGCACGGCACGGCCGGCCGCCGGTCGCTGTTGACCCCTTGGGCCCCCCGCGCATGCCCAAATAAGCACAAAGAGCACCACTGAGCGAGAGGATGACGTGGGTGCGGTGGCTGTGGCCGTCGGGATTCTTCTGCTCTCCATCAGTAGCCAGCTTTCGAAACAGCTGCCGTGGACAGCAGTTGCCGCCACGGCCTCAGTTCGGGGAGGCGAGGGCAGCCCACCAGGAACAATACTTTCAGGGGGGGCTTGGCTTTGGAGGGCACGTGAGACACTCGCAGGGGACTGTCAGCGAGCCGCTGCAGCCCTGCGCTGTGCTCTGCGCCCAGGTCCTCAGCACCACGCGGACGTCTGCAACGAGGGGCTCAAAAAAATAAAGAAAAAACTTGTTCACAACGCAAGTGAAAATCACTTTGCTGATATTCAGTGATGAATAACACGCTAATCCAATAGCCTCCTCCAACCGCCATTTCCCTCTTCGCTGTTGAAGCTGGCGGCTATCTCCCGCAGCGAAGAGTCTGCATAGGTGTCCGCCCCCCAGGCCTTTTCTTCCTTTCTCGGGTCCCTTTTCTGCTTGCACCCTTTGCTCGTCTGAAGCATGTTGCTCTGCATCCTGTCGCGGAGGCCAAATAGCCATTGATTCCGTTTCACGGTTCACCTTTCCATATATAATGTTTAATGTATAGTTAACGTATTCTACTGAGTTTGTAGCTTTGAGGCACGTTTTACTTAAGACTGTCAGGATATTCAACAGGCCAATGAGCGAGGTCGCACCGTCGCATCACGACGCACGCCTGTGATCTGGCCCAGATGGTAGAGTCGTGCGTCCGCGGTACGCGCCACGGGGTTGGCAGCCGGGCTGCCCTGCTGCTGGAGCCCAGGAAAACAGACCCACTGCCTCTCTCTTGTGCTCTGCTGCCCGTTTGGGTGCCCTCACAACAGCGCAGCGCGAGCATCGGACGCACGGTAGAGTGGGTCACCCCACCTTGTGCGCGGTGGATGGGAACGGTGTGACACTTGCCGCACGTGAGGCTTGTTTGTCAGCTGCTGCGTGTCGCCTCGTTTGGCTTATCATGGCGGCTTGGCTGTCTCGATCCACAAACATTTCCTGTTGTTTTCTGTTTCGTGCGTCACTGGTGCTGCCCGTGTCAGCGCCTTCCAATGTTCCCTGCCCACCTCATCTGCCGAACCGCTCCTTTTGACCGCCCCCACCTCGCTCTCTCCTTTTCCTTCTGGTTCTCTGCGAGCCCCTTCCTCTCCATGCCCCCCCCCCCTGCTGCTCCCGGCAGCATTTTTTTTTGCTGACGCTACTGTGTGCATGGGCTCCCAGGGAGCGAGACAAGACGCCTCCTGCAGCCTCCTCGTCGTTTGGGGTCGTGATCGGGCTCACCGCTGCTCCCCGGCTGCAACCTTGACACTGGGCGCGCGTGGGCACGCCAACCCAGCCTGCCAATTTTAGTGTACGCCTTCCCCTCCTGTCGTTGTTCTTCTTTGGCATCCCTGGGTTGCCACCTGTCGTTGCGCCAGACGATGTGCACCCAGACAATCACCGCCGCGGGAGGCCACCTCCAGCTCCGCCGCTGCAGCCGCTGCCGCCGGCCGTGCCAAAGTCTTCTCTGACTGCCCCCACCGCCGTCCCCGCCGTCACATTGTCGTCCGGTGGCGTTGCGGCGCCGCCGCCCACCACGATGGCGGGTTGCAGACCTGTCCCCCTCCCACCACCCCCGCTGTGATCGCAGATCAAGAGGCAGGCGACTCGTGGCACGGTGCAGGCGAAGCAGCGTGGACCGTTGCCGCTGACGCGACAGCGGCCGTCGACGTCGACAGCGCCGCTAGGCGGGCGGAGGCCGACCTCGCCATCTTGAACTTGGCCACGACGGCCCCTTACAGTGATACCGCAGGCGGCGAGCGGCGGGCGGCGGCAGCGGTGACAGCGGCGGCGCCGGTGACACCAGAGGCAACCTCCCCGTCGGCGTCAAACGCAACCTGCCGACGTCGTCTACCGTGGTGCCAGGGGGTATGCTGACCCTTTGATGCGGCGGGCGCTACTACAGCGGCGTCAGTGCCGCTGTGCGAGCTCCAGCATTCAAGTTCGGCAGCCACAAGATCGTTCCGGAAGTAAGCCGCGTTTCCGGCTTGTCATTGCGGGTAACTTTGAAAATCTGCGCGAACCTTGCTAAATATCCCCGATATTGCACAAATATCTCGAGTGAGATACCCGGATAATTCAAGTTCCGTACATGATGGACTGTATGCAGCAGATTGGACTTGTCTTGTCTGAGTTGTTTCTCTCAGCACTAAGTGCCCCATTGATTGACGTCCAGCCACCCGCTGTTGGTCGTTGCGCTGACCGCGGCGCACTGGTGGTGGCTCTGCTGTCGTCCTGTCCCGGTCGCCTTGCCGGGCTTGCACACGTCTCCGGTCCATTGCCTGTGGCGGCCGACCGCGCATGCCCCGCCGGCTGTGTAGGTGAGCCGTGTGCGATGGCGTCCAATGATGGCGGTGCGGTGGCGCCGCCCGTCAAGCTGAAACAGGCGTTCTCGGTACGTTGGTCTTTCCGCCCGCCCTTTTTTCCGGCCTTCTTCCTGCCCCTGTTTTGTCTGTCGCTGTATCCTTGCCGTCGACTGTGTGCCGCACCGCGTCGCGGTTGTCACTCCCGCCCTGATGGTCTGGTGCTCGGTGCTGAATCGGTGATCTAACCCGCTGCTGCCGCGTTCCCACCGGCCCTCACCAGGTCGCGCTCGACACTGATGTCACGCCGGATTTCGCTCCCAGATGCTCTCGGTGGGCGTCAGCCCTGCCTCTCTCACCTCGGCGAGCGCTACCCTGTCGTCTGACCGCTACATTGTGGTGCGTGAGGCGGCGCCCAAGCCCGCCCTCGTCGTCCTCGACACGTCCGCGCCGGAGCGGCCGGTCCGCCGCCCCATCGTTGCGGAAGCGGCGTTGATGAATCCAACCCGGTCGGTCCTTGCCCTCCGCTCCCCTGCTGGCCTACAGCTCTTCCACTGGACTCGCAAAGCCACCCTCGCGCGGTCGCCGCCGCTCGGCGAGCCGGTCGTGTTTTGGGCATGGATCTCTGCCGACGTCCTCGCCCTCGTCACCGCCACGAGCGTCTTTCACTGGACGGCCCCGCCGGATGATGCGGCGGACGCGGGGGCGGGGGCGGCCGCGCAGGCCACCGCCCCGGAGATGGTGTTTGACCGCCACGCGACGCTCGCGGGTTGCCAAATTGTCAGCTACAAGGCGGATCCCGGCATGACGTGGCTGGCCATCGTTGGCCTGAGTCCGGCGCCGGGCGGGCAGGGCGTGGCTGGCCGCATTCAGCTGTTCTCAACGACCAAGCAGCTGTCCCAGGTGCTGGAGGGCCACGCCGTGGCGTTTGCGGCGGTGCCCATCGAGGGCGTCAAGTCGACGCTCTTCCTCTTTGCGGGTTCCCCCAAGGAGGGGGTGCCCCCAAAGCTCCACATTGTGGAGGTTGGAGCAGAGACGAAGCCCGCCGGCTCCCCGCCGTTTGAGAAGGTGGCTTCGGAGATTTTTCACCCCCCAGAGATGGCCGGCGACTTTCCCATTGGCCTCCACATGAGCATCAAGTATCCGACCATCGTGCACCTGGTCACGCGCGGCGGCTACGCGCACGTCTATGAGCTGACCACCGGCGCGTGCGTGTATCAAAACCGCATCTGCACGACGACGCCGTTTGCGTCGGCGCCGCACCGCTCGTCGGGGGGTATCATGGCCCTCAACAGGGCCGGTGATGTACTGCTGTTCGCGGTCGCGCCCGACGCCATCATCCGCTACGTGTTGCGGACTCTGCGCGACCCGCCTCTGGGGGCGCTGCTGGCGTCCCGCAACGGCTTTGCCGGCGCTGACAGCTTCTTTTCGGACAAGTTTGAGGATGCTATGGAGGATGGTGAATGGCGGGAGGCGGCCATCATTGCGTTTGAATCCCCCGGGGGCGTGCTGCGCTCGCCTGACACCATTATGCGCTTCCGCCGCGCCGAAGCGGATGACGAGGGCGCGGTGCCGCCCATCCTCATATACTTCCAGACGCTGCTGTCGCGCGGCGCGCTCAATGCGGACGAGACGGTGGCGCTGACGGAGCAGCTGGCGTCGACTGGCAAGCTCGGATTGCTCGAAAAGTGGTTGCGGGAAGACAAGCTCGCCTGCACCGAGACGCTCGGCGACGCGCTGCGGGCATCGTCGGCGTCGCTCGCGCTCGGCGTATACATCAAGTGCGGCGCACACGCCAAGGTCATCTCGTGCATGGTCGAGGCGGGCCAGGCTGGCAAGGTCGCCCACTACGCCAAAAAGGTCGGCATGCGTGTGACGGCGATGGAGCTGGCCGAGATGACAGCGGCGATTGACCCGAAGGCTGCCCTCGAAGTCGCCAACAGCTCGGCCAGCAACGCGCTGGTGCTTGCCGAGGGCTCCAAGAAGAAGGTCGACGTTGTCCAGGTCAACAACATGGTCAACATGTTTCTCAATAAGGGCATGCTGCAAGAAGCCGTTTCCTACGCCCTCGACGCCCTGAAGGATGAGGACGACGCGGAGAGTAAGGTGCAGACCAAGGTGTTGGCCACGTGCCTCACCAACTCGCCCCAACTCGCCGACGCCATCCTCTCGCAGGATGTGTGGCACAAGTTTGAGACGGCTCGCATTGGCATCCTCTGCGAGCGGGCGGGCCTTTTCCAGCATGCGCTCGAGCTATTCACCGACCTGGCTGACGTTAAGCGGGTTATCACCAACACGCACGTGCTCAACGGAGAGTTCATCGTGCACTACTTCGCGACGATTGCCGAGGGCGACCGTGCCGAGGTGATGCAAGAACTCCTGCGTGCGGACGCTCGCGGCAACCTGCGGCTGTGTGTGACGGTTGCGGCCAAGTACACGGAGTCGATGGGCGGCGCCCGGACGGTCATGCGCATTTTTGACGGGTTGAAGAAGGCGGAGGACGCCCTCTTCTACTATCTCCGTGCCATCATTGACACAACCGCAGAGCCTGAGGCCCACTCCCGGTTCATTGAGCTCGCGGTAGACCGCAAGGACTGGGCTGCCGCCGAACGGGTTACACGCATGAGCGAGCACTATGACCCCGTGCGTATCCGAGATTACATCATTGCCGCTAAGGCGACGGACCCGCGGCCGCTTGTCAACGTGTGCGACCGGTTCGACTTCATCCCACAGCTGGTATCCCACCTGGTTAAGACCGGCCAACGCAAATTTGTCGATGCGTTTGTGTCGCGCGTCAACCCCCTGCGGTGTCCAGACGTGGTCGGCGCTCTCATGGACCTCGACGCGGCCACCGAGGCGGACGTGCAACGGATGGTCATGTCGGTCAAGAACATGGTGCCGGTGGAGCCTTTGGTCGCGGCCATTGAGAGCCGCGGCCGCGTCAAGATGCTGTTGCCTTTCCTGGAGGCTCGAGTCGCGGATGGCAGCACCGACGCGCCTGTCCACACCGCCCTTGGCAAGTGCTACGTTGACGACCGGGGCAACGCCAAACACTTTTTGGAGACCAACCAGTTCTATGACGCGCGCGAGCTGGGGCGCTTCTGCGCAAAGCGTGAGCCGACGCTGGCTGTCATTGCCTACAGTCGCGGTCAGTGCGACGACGAACTCCTTGCGGTGACCAACGACAACTCGCTCTTCCGGGAGCAGGCATCGTACCTGGTCGATCGTGCCGACGCGGACCTGTGGGCCAAAGTACTGGCCGAGGACAACCCGTTCCGTAAGCTCGTCATCACGCAGGTCAAGTCCACGGCGCTGCCGGCGTGTGTGCGGCCAGAGCGTGTGTCGGCGGCGGTCAAGGCCTTCCTAGTTGCCGACTTGCCCGACGTTCTCATTGAGCTGCTGGAACAACTGGTGCTGGCGACGTCCAACACGGCGTTCTCTCGCAACGCCAACTTGCAAAACTTGCTCATTCTCACTTCCATCAAGGCCGCTCCCGAGCGGGTGCTTGAGTACGTGCGGCGACTGGACAACTACGACGGCAAGGACATTGCACCGGCTTGCGTCGATGCGGAGCACTATGAGGCGGCCTACATCATTTACCAAAAGTTCGATCAGCTGGACGAGGCGCTCGGCGTGCTGCTCGACCACCTCAAGGACTGGAATCGGGCGACGGACTTCGCGCTGCGGGTCAACGATCCCAACGTCTGGCGGCGGCTCGGAGTGGCGCAGCTTGAGAGCTGCGTCATTGCCGACGGCATTACAAGCCTCTTGCGTGGGCAGAATGCGTGGGAGGAACACGCCCTTGTCGTCCGTGCCAGCCGCGAGAACGAGGAGGAGTCGGGGATGGCCGACTGGAAGGCGGTCATCAAGTTTTGCACGGCCGCCCGCAAGATGCTGTGGCGCAAGCGCCGCGTCGCCGAGGGCGGTGGCACCGTCGGCGGCGACATGGCGCGGGCGGGCGTCGACTCGGAGCTCCTCTTTGCGCTCTGCTGGCTGGAGCGGCTGACGGACGTCGAGTCCTTCCTCGGCGGCCGTCACGCGGCGGAGGTGGAAGACGTTGGCGACCGGTGCATGACGCGCGGCGACAAGCTGCGTGATGAGACCGTGGCCGCCGCCGAGAATCCCGCGTCGCTAGTGCAGCCCGTCGCCCCCGCACGGTCCATCTGGGAGGCGTCTCGCATGCTGTACGCGCATGTGTCGGTGTGGCACAAGCTCGCCAAGGTGCTCATCCGCCTCTGCCGCTTCACCGAAGCGGTCGACGCGGCGCGGCAGGCGGACCGGGTGCCCACGTGGCGGCTGGTCGGGTTTGCGTGTCTGGACCACGCCGAGCTGGCGCTCGTCCGCTCGTCGGCCAAGCGAGCCAAGACAGGGACGTTGGCGTCGGCCGGAAGCACTCTTGCTGGTGGCGTACGGGCCGACGCGGCGGCACCCGCACCGTCGGCGAGCGTCCTCGGCAGCGTCAAGCTCATTGACGACGATTCGGCGGTTGGTGGGAAGCGGGCCAGGCGAAAGGCGGATGCAGACAACAGCGCGGAGAAGCTCCTTCGCCTCGCGCATCTGTGTTGCTTGCGCCTGGTAATTGAAGAGGCGGAACTGGCGGACGTGGTGGAGGAGTACGAGACATGGGGGCACTACGACGCGCTGCTTGACCTGCTCGAGGCGGCACTGACGCACGACCGCGCACACTCGGCGCTCTTTACGGAGCTGGGTGTGTTGCTCGCGCGGTACCGTCCCGACGGGCTCATGGACCACTGCCGCCTGTGGCACGGCCGCATCCGCCCGAGCCGCGTGGCCGTCGCCGCCGAGGCGTGCCTGCTGTGGGCCGAGGTGGCATATCTCCAAACGCTGGACAAGGAGTTTGACACCGCCGCGCGGACGGTCATGGCACACAGCGAGTCGGCGTACGAGCGGGGTATGTTCCTCGACCTACTCGGCAAGGTTGGTGCCCTGGAGGTGATGCACCAGGCCATCGACTTCGTCATTGCGGAGCAGCCGATGGAATTGGCACCTGTGATGAGCGCCCTCGCTGTGCGCGTCGACAGCTCCCGGGCGGTGCGGCAGTTGCGGCAGGCGCGGCCCGACGTGCTCGGCGAGCTCGGCGCCCTCCCGATGGTCGTCCCGTGGCTTCTCCGCGTGCAAGCGGATAGCAACGCGCCCGATGTCAACCGGGCGGTCAACGAGGTGTTTGAAGCTGAGGAGAATGTGGACGGCCTGCGGTCGTCGGTCGAGAACTTTGACGACTTTGACGCGCGGGGGCTGGCGACGCGCCTTGAGGCCCATCCGCTGCTCGAGATGCGCCGCATCGCCGGGCGAGTGTGGGGCAAGATTGGCCAACACGAGCGCGCTATGGAGCTCGCCGACCGGGACGGCTTGGACGCGGACGCCATTTCGGTTGTGGCGGTCAGCGAGGACGAGGAGCTCGCGGAGCGTATCGCGTGGCGCTACGCAACGGGTGGCAAGCGCGAGTGCCTCACCGCCCTGCTGTACGCGTGTTGGGGTTGGCTGAGCGCCGACATTGCTGTCGAGGTGGGCTGGTCAACTGGCTGTATGCCGTGGGTGACGCCCGCCGTCATCCAGGCGGTGGCCGACGCCGGCGCCCGCCTGACATCTCTGACGGCGGAGCGGGTGCAGGAGCGAGAGGCCGAGGAGGCGGCGGAGCGGGAGGCCCGCGAGGAAATTTCCGACGACGTGTCGGTGTTGTTGCATGGCCTCGCGCCGCAGCACCAGCCGCTTATGCTCACCTACCATCAGAATGGTGGCGGCATGGCGGGCGGGCCGGGCTTTGGGGGGGGCGCCGGTGAGGCGGGCGGTGGCGGGCCGCTGATGATTGGGTGGCACTGAGCGATGGACGCTGGTTGGCCTCTTGACCAAGCGCCGGTGCCAGGCGGCTGCGTGGAGCTAGCCTCGTCTTGTACATTTTTTTCTCTTCTATCTGGTTCTCTGTCCTCCTTGATTCTCTTCCCCTTGGTAAACACAATATCTCTTTCACTCAAGGACGGTGCGTGTCGTACAGGGAAAGGCAGCTGTGAGGTACAGGGAAAGGAAGCTGCGTGAGCGGCGCGCTCTCCTACCGATGCGGCACGAGCGCTTTCTGTGGCACGTGCCGCCAGTGGTACAACTTTCATTTTTTTTTGTTTCTGTCATGAACCAGGAAGATAACGCTGCCAGGCAGCCATGAGGCGACACCCCTCCTCCCCACTGTACAGACCATGGAGCTGCCTGCTCCGGTACCTTTCCTCGCCCCCACGGCCCACGACACCCGACACCCGGCGCTCCCAGCGCCCCCCCCCCCCCCCCCCCCCCCCCCCCCCCCCCCCCCCCCCCCCCCCGCCCCCGCGCCCGCCCCGCCCCGCCCC
>Ga0115029_1002732_pt1 | contig 10154 bp, 6 predicted proteins | sample SidtaG_3_FD_87297 | JGI IMG/M metagenome (GOLD analysis project Ga0115029, IMG submission 87297) | Marine algal microbial communities from Sidmouth, United Kingdom - Sidmouth_Asex1 metaG | ecosystem: Host-associated > Algae > Red algae > Unclassified | place: Sidmouth, United Kingdom | collected...
AAAACGAATTTACTCATTGCTGTTCGCTTCTTTAATAGAATAACTATTAGACAAAGCTCACATCGCGATTAAATTCGTTTTAAATTGAATAAAATTTAACCCTGAAAGATCAACAGACACTAGGTTGAAGTGTTTTTGATATTAATAATAACCGGCTTTGATTTTATGCCGTTAACCGTGGCATAAACCGTAATTTTATCGGCTTTGTCTTGTGCTTGCAGTAATAACGAAGCTCTACCTTTATGACTAATAACATGGTCAGCTAATACATCTTGAATATTGTTTTCCCACCCGTTATCAACCGCAGCAATAGTTGCGCTGCCATTTACGGTAAATTTTATATTCATTGATGCATCTGACAAAACGTTACCATTTTTATCTAAAAGTACGGCGTTAACATAAGTTGTATCATATTGGTCGGCGTTCAAGCTAGGTTTTTCAACGGTCAGTTGAATCGAATCGAGTTCACCGTGAGTATTTAATATATCTTCAGTAACCGCCTTACCTTTGTTATAGCCAACCACTTTTAATTCGCCCGCTTTGTAAGGTACTATCCATTTAATAATTTGATCTTCAAAGTCTTTTAACTGTTTTAAACCTAATGATTTTCCATTAAGAAATAATTCTGCGGATTCTGTATTTGTATAACTTTGCACAACAATATTTTCATTGGTTTTATATTTCCACATCTCGTTAATGTCGTACCATTCCCAACGGCGTAATTCTTGCCATATATTAGCGGGTGCAACACGTTTTTTGAAAACCCACCCGTTATCCTGAGTATATGAAAACTCAGATATATTTGCTGGTGTTGTACCTAAATATGTTTTTGGTGTATCGACCCAAATGGTTTCAAAGAAATGACCGCGCGGTGTTTTATTACCAATATAGTCGAATAAAGAAATTTCTAAACCCATTCTAGGTATTGGTCCAGCTTCACCTTTGTAAGCAAAACCTGTCCAAATAAATATTCCAGCAATGTAATCTTTATCTTTTACATCTCTCCATTCACGCCATGAACCCCAGTTTTCTGAACCATATATAACTTTATTTGGGTTGGCTTTGTGAGCTGCTTCGTAAGAGGGAGCACGATAGTTAAAGCCAACTACATCTAGTGCATCAGTATAGCCTGTGGCAAAACCTACAGATGGAATAACTAACCCAGCAGTAACTGGTCGTGTGGTATCCATTTCTTTTACAAAGTCAGATAACATTTTTGCTACGATAGGTAAATTATCAATTTTATCTGGATTGAATTTTTTAACTTTTTTCAGAATACGTTCTGGATCGAAGTCGGCAGCGTCTTTGAAGTAAGTTGTTCCGTCTTCATCGTAAGAGGCGGATTTTCGGTAGTAAGGGTAGGTCCATTCAACTTCGTTACCAATACTCCACATAAATATAGAAGGGTGGTTAAAATCGCGACGTATAAAATCTTTTAAATCGCGCTCAGCCCATTCGTTAAAATGCACATTGTAAGAAACTACGGAAGGGCCTGTGGCTTTATTGTCGCCAATAATTTCTTTATTTTTACCTTTCGCTCTATCCCAATCATCAAATGCTTCAGCATTTACTAAAAAGCCCATTTCATCGGCAAGGTCTAAAAGACTTGGGTTATGAGGGTTGTGCGATAAGCGCAAGGCATTAACGCCAACACTTTTAAGTTTAGTCAAACGAGATTTCCATATCGATTTATGCACAGCAGCGCCTACTGCACCGCCATCATGGTGTAAATTTACACCTTTAATTTTAGTATTTACTCCGTTTAAAAAGAAACCTTTCTTGCTATCAAATTTAATACTTCTGATACCAAACGTGGCATTATCTGATTCTATGTTTTTACCATCTACATAAACAGTTGCTTTTGCTGTATATAAATGTGGAGAAGATAAAGACCATAATTGTGGTGATTTAACGGTAATTGTTTGTGATATTTTATTTTTATGGCTTAATTTGAATGATGATTTTTCTTGAGCCACTTTTTTACCTTTATCATCAAATAAATCAATATTCAATTGAGCTTTATCACCTTGATATTGCTGAGCAATTATTTCTGTATTAATGCTAACCTTTGCCGTGTTAGTTGATACATCAGGTGTGGTTATTTGAATACCCCATTGTGGAATATATACGGGTTCTGCCTTAACTAAACGTACGTTTCTATATATGCCTGAGCCGGTATACCATCGAGAATCAGAGTAAGCCGTGCGGTCTACTTTTACGCTAATTACATTGGGTTCATCTCCATAGTTGGCGTATTCTGATAGATCTACCTGAAAACTTGTATAACCGTAGGGTCTGCCGCCTACATAATGACCATTGAGCCAAATAGCTGAATTATTATAAATACCATCAAATTCAAGCCATAACTTTTTTGCTTGATCGGTTGTTGGTAAGCTAAATGTTTTACGGTACCAGCCTATTCCTCCAGCTTTAAAGCCAGTGCTTGCCGCAGCATTTTCATTTGTATATGGAAGAGCTACCGCCCAATCGTGCGGTAATCTAATGGATTTCCATGCGGAATCGTCAAAAGTAAACTGGTGAGCAGCTTGTTGTTTTTCTAAACTAAATTTCCAATTGAAATTAAAATCTTCAACTGTTTTTGCTTGTATCGTTATACTGCATAATAAAAAAAGTAATATCGATAAAAGCTTAAGAGGGTTTAATAACATAGTTGAGCCTTATTATTTATTTACACATTCAATAGTAATATATCATGATTTATTTGTAAAAATGTTTATTTAAATATAAAAAGTGTCATTATTATGTCTACATTAGGTTGATTTAAATGTTTTTATTATCATATGAGGTGGGTGATTTTGTGTGAAGCTTTATGGTTTTTAAATGTTAGCTAAAAGATAAGAGGGTGTATAATAACATTCTTACTTGAATTCAAGAATGGTAAATTCAGTAGGTGCTATCTAACACTCATTGAATAATGAATTAGTCACTTAGAGCTGCATTAGATGACTTAGAACAAACGAAATAATTCAAGCATAGTTGTTCTATGTTTTATTTATTTTGTGAAGTTATCAGTTGTCTAATGAGCTCCCCAAGGCGATTTTTAAAGGTTTATAAGCGTTGTTATTGATATTGAAAAGGCTCCTACATGGATGTAGGATATCAGGGTAACGTAGGAGCAGTGACCAAGAATAACCATTCTCTCAATCAATGCCTTGCATGGATGTATGTACTTAGATTTTGTTTGGAACGTAAAATCTGTGCTTATAAACCTTTAAATTATCGCTAAGTGATCAATTCATTAATTCAATTGGTATAATAAGTCTCATCATTATATACCTATCACACCTCAAGTTGCAGAATTCAGCAAGGTGATAAAGGGTTAGGTACAAAGCACTGATTGACAAGAATATTCATTCTATTTTCTAAATCAATAACGCCGTAGACTACCCTTTATTGTTTTGAATTGAAATCGCTCAAGTGCTCTAAAACATGCATCTTGAATGGTAACGGGTATATACATCTATTTCGCCTAATTGTTCATAGGTAAAGATGTTGTAGCTTACGTTTTTGTAGTGGGTATTAATAAAAAATATAAGAAAACACATGAGAGTTCTATTTTATTCATCATCTAAATTTATTCAGCGTTTAGGTTGTTTGGCCTGTTTTAATCAACCATTCATTAATGAATAATTCAAATTCAGGTACTTTAATTGATTGTGAGCACCAAAAACCTTGTCCTGTATTGGCACCCATTCTTTTTAATAAGTCTAATTGTTCTTTGGTTTCAATACCCTCAGCTATTACCTTCATACCAAGTCCTTGTGCCATAGCAATAATAGCTTTAACGATGGTTTTGTTGCGAGGGTCTGTTACAAAATCGCTCACAAAACTACGATCTATTTTTAAAGCTTGAACAGGAAATTTACTCAAATATTGTAGAGACGAGTAGCCAGTACCAAAATCATCGATAGACATTAAAAATCCCATTTTTTTTATTTTATTTAGAATTTCGACTGCTTTAAATTCAGATTTTAATAAAATAGATTCTGTTAATTCAAGCTCTAATCTATTAATTGGGAAACTATAACAATTGGTTAATATTTTTAATTCTTTTAATAATTTTTCTTCATTAAATTGTACTGCTGAAACATTAACCGCAATGCTAATATGCGATAAAGCGGTGTCTTTCCATCGATCTAAGGTTGCTGCAACTTGATGTAATACCCAATTACCAATCGCTTCAATAAATCCACTGTCTTCTGCTAGAGGAATAAACTCTACAGGAGAAATAAGCCCGTATTCTGGGTGATCCCAGCGAATAAGCGCTTCTGCGGATGATAATGTTAATGTTTGTAAATCAAATTTTGGCTGCAAAGTAATAAATAACTCATTATTTTCAATAGCCGTGGCAAGTGCATAACGAATTTTGCTTTGTCGTTCTGCAATTTGTCCCCATTCACTTTTGAAAAAACGGTAAGGGAGTTTTTTATCGGTTTTAGAACGATATCTTGCTAAGTCAGCATTAGTCATTAACTCTTTAACATTTACTCCATCATCTGGATAATAAGCAACGCCAATGCTACAAGAAGGAGTCACTTTTTGATTGTCAAAACAAAGCGGTTGTGATATTTCATTAAATAATCGCTCGGTAATAGCTGCTACTTCTTTGCGAGGCCCGCATTGCTCCAACAACACAATAAATTCGTCGCCACCAAGTCGAGCAACGGTATCAACACTTCTTAATGGAACCGTTAGCCCTTTTGCAAAAGAAATTAGTACCTCATCGCCGATTTTATGCCCTTGACTATCATTGATTGCTTTAAACTCATCTATATCAATAAAAACCACGGCAAAATTATAATTGTTTCGTTTCGAAGCCTTTAAACACTGGTTTAAACGATCGTTAAACATCAATCTATTAGGTAAATTAGTTAGGCTATCATAATGTGCTAAGTAACGGAGTTCATCTTCAATACTTTGCCGTTGTGTAAGCTTGGAAAACGTCCCTAAATAGTTAATATTTTTACTTTTACTGACAGGAATAATAGATAACCACATCGGTGGTACACTTTTATCATAAGAGCTTAATCGTATTTCTCCTTCCCAAGATTTATTTTCTATTATTGAGGCTTTCATTTTTACAAAGAAGTAGTTGTCGTGATAATTCTTATCAAGAAATTGTTCTAATTTTTGCCCTTGAGGTCTTATATGGGTAAATTTACCAAAAGCCTGATTAGCCGCTTGTATTATAAACTTTGTATTAATTACAATGATTGGGTCTAAGTTTTTTTGAAAAATAGCTGAGAGTAATTCACTTTCTTTTGCTGCCTTTACGCGTTCATGAATGTCAACAATGGTGCCTATAATACTGATAGGTTGATCAAACTTATCGTAAGATAATAAGCCATGTATATTTACCCAACGATATGATTTATTTGTACAATTAAGCTTACACTCTAGTTTAAAGCCACTGATGGTGCCCTGAAGTAAATTGTTAATATTTTTAAAAATATCTATTCTATCTTTGCGAGAGAAACGTTTTAGCCAAGTAAGGTAATGATTTTGATAGTTAGGCTCCTCAATATTGGATGTGAGGGTATTATTGTTTTTGCTTTGAATAATAAGTTCAGTAGTCAAGTCGTTAGTTATAATTTTAAGTTTAGGATCAAACTCCCAAATACCTTCACCACTGCTTTTGAGTGCAATTTCTAACTTTTCTTTATGGCGTTGTAATTCGTAATCTCTGCTATTCAGTTGTGCTAGCATTGTATTGAGCCCGTCGATTATAGTGTCTATTTCTTTGACGTTAGTGCTTTGCACAACTTGGTTGAAATTTTGAGTTTTTCTAATATCTTTAAAAATATTAACGACATTTGTAATAGCTGTTGTAATGGGAGAGGGAAGGTTTTTACTCAGCACATAAGCAGTAAATAAACTGAGTAGGCTAAGAAAAAATAAAATAAAAGATAAGTTAAAGAGGTTTGATTTTTGCTCTGAAAGGTCAACCCATAATGTCAACACACCTAGTTTTTCAAATTCATCAGTAATATCAACACTCATTTTATAAGCATCATCAAGATGAATATTATTGTGGTTTTTATGCTCTAAAAAAGTTCTTTCAACAAATAGTTCACCATTGGACTTTTTTATTTGAGCTTTTATTATTCTTTTATCAATTTTTAAAAAATTTAAAGTGTTTGCTGCTTTTTTTTGGTCATCAAAAATAAGTGTTGAGATACTATAATGAGCGACTAAAGAAGAAGTATTAGCAATATTTTGACGAAAAACTTTATCGTTAATGAAATATTCTACAGTTAGAACAGCAATAAAAAGTAAAAACAAGCACAAGGTTAATGCTTTAAGCACGGCGCTTTGAATATTACGTTTAATTGATATATTGCGTGACTTCAAATAACTAACCCTTTGCTATACGTTGTGGGCTCTAAGAGCTTTATGAACAAATGATTTGAAATAATTCAACTAATACAGCAATTAACCTTGTTATTTATGTTTGGCTAACATGCCCATTAATACAATTAGTATTAGTTTTATAATTAAATAACCTATATACAAATATTAGTCGTATTTACTTGTTTTTCAACTTTGTATTAGAAACAATTCATTTTTAATCTATGTTGCAACATACAAGTAATCTAATGGAGTAAAGTTAGCCTAACTTTAGTTAATCTATGCTTTTAATAATACTATTTGAAAGCTTATTTAGGCTGTATTTTTACTAGCAAGCTAGCAATGAAAACACTGTTTGAGTAGGGATTGAAGCTCTAACTTGAAAATATGCAATGAAAGGTATGCAACTTTAGTCAAAGTTGAATAGTAGAGTCTGTTGACTTTTCAAGACTAAATTTAAATCAAACCAAAAGGTAGCCCTTGTTTTAAATTTAGTTTTATTATTGTATGTTTGAGTAGCTTGTTGGAGGTCACAACTGTGTCTATTCTTAATATTAAGCAAGTTGATGAGAATATTTCTCGAAGCATCCAAAATATTGTAAGAAGCTCATTAAGTTAAGATGATTAAAAATAATGAAATAATGTTAATTAAATTCGTTTCATCTGCTTCTTCTCATTGTTTTAAAAAGTAATCAGTAAAAGCAGATGAACTAAATATCAATGAATTAAAAAATATCTTAACTCAAAGAAATATTTTGACGTGTAACCTTTATATCATTGTATATTTTTATCGATAAAATACTTGCTGATAACATAAAAGTAATTATATTCGCTATAATAACCGCGCTATCACCTTTCATTATGCCGTATACCAACCAAAATCCTACACCAACGGTAAATAGGCTATACATAGCTAATGAGAGTGACGATGTGTCACGTGTTTTTATTACCTGAATAGCTTGAGGTAAAAACGAAAATGTTGTTAAAAAAGCGGATGCAAATCCTAAAATTTCTATGTTGGTCATGGTATACCCCCTAATTTTGAGTGCGAGCATTTGTACGTTTTGCGATTGAGTATATTCTACGGTAATTATCTTTGTTGTTTTATGGTAATTTCTATCCTATATTTATCCAAAACTATCATTGGTGAGGGTCTAAGTGGATTGGTTAGATGTATTAGAAATAGGACCTGAGTGTAATGAAAGGTTTGTTGAATGCACTAAAGCACCTGAACTTGAATCGTTGCACATTAAAATTTGCGGTGTTTCACAACTGTCAGGTAAATATAGCGTAGGTAGGGTAAAACCTATGTGTAACACCATTTTTTATGGGGTGGACGGTAGTATTGAGCTATATACTGAGGCAGGACAACAAACAATTGAAAAAGGTCGATTAGTTATATTACCTGCTCATCAACCTTTTTTGATTGAGTTAAAATCAAATAGCTTTTCAATGGCTTGGTTCGATCTTGAGGATTGTAAACCTTGGAATGATTTATGTAAAAATCATGATACGGTGGTTATTTGTGATAGCGGCAGACAAATATTTCATTTACTGAGCTTAATATATTATGAGCGATCTGTAACACTGAGAAAACCAGCCATTAAACAGTTAGATTATTACTTAAAAAGTACCTTACGTGCACCCGTATCAAACTCAACTGAAATTCAACGCTTAGATTTATTAATACGAGAAATTGAGAAAAAACTTCACACACCATGGACGGTTGCGGAAATGGCAAAAGCCATTAAATATTCAGCCTCTCATTTGCATCGATTATTTCAAAAGCAGCATTGTAAAAGCCCCATACAGTATTTGATATACTTACGTATGGAGCGAGCAAAATATTTACTAATAAATACTATGTGGTCAATTGAGCAAATTGCAGAGCAGGTGGGCTATCATGATGTATTTAATTTTTCTAAGCGCTTTAAAAAGTCAGTCGGTATTCCTCCTGGCTTTTACCGCAAAACTGAAAGATCCTAAATTATAAAATAGTTAATACATATAAAATATAAGATCAGGGGCCGTTGAACTTTCGAGTATGGTTTTTTAATTTAAAAGCATTTAACAAAGAGTAAATCACTTTTAAATGAATCCTTGGACAGTATGAGTTTGGTATTTTATGGCGTTATTGTCATTTTATGTGCAATGGCCACACGTCTATCACGAAAACGTATACAAAAAACAAACGAATAGCTGCAAAAACATACCTGAAAGATCAACAGCTCCTAATTAGCGTATTTTGGTCGTAAAGTTTTATAGTATTAACTTGTTAATAAGCTTTGTTCATCTGCCCATGCCAGTGCCTGATTATAATCTTCAATAGTTTGTTCTTTTGTTAGCCCCAGCTTTTCAATGGCGGTTGTAGAATCGTCCCATTGTGCATGCTCTATGTATTGTACTAATTGAATGAGTATTGCCATGTCGCCTTCTTTGGTTAAAAGCGTGTCTTTAATTTCTTGGGCTAGAGGTAGTTTTGCTAAAACTGTCTCAATCTCTTCATCAAGTATTGCATCAATAAGTGAAAGTAACCCAGTTAAAAAAGCAATTGAACTATTTACATTGCCTTTAATGTTATCAGCGGCAAGTTCACAAAATTTTGCTCTTGCCATAGCTGCATTAATTAATTCTGAAGGCTTATCGGGATTAATGTTAGCGGTAAACATCAAACCAATAAAACGTTTCAGTTCTTTTACACCAAGTATAACTAAAGCTTGTTTAATGGTCGAAATTTCAGTTCTTCTCTTAAAAATTGCAGAGTTTGCATACCTTAAAAGCTTATAAGAAAGTGTTACATCGCGTTCAAATATCGAAGTGATATTGACTAGGTCTAAATCAGGTTTAGAGGTTTCATAAAGTAATTCAGCCATTGATACTTGTGAAGGAGATAATGTTTTAGTTTTTATCATTTCTGGCTTTGCGAAAAAAAATCCTTGAAATAATTCACAGCCCAATTCAACTGCTTGATTATATTCTTCGTAGGTTTCAACTTTTTCAGCGAGTAATTTTATATGTGGGAATTTTTCTATTGCCTTGATTACGGCTTTAATGTCATCAATGCTTGAAATTTGCCAGTCTATCTTAATTATTTTGATATATGGGTAAAAGTGCTCCCATACGCTTTGGTGTTGATAATCATCTAGCGCCAGTATATAGCCTTTCTCAAATAAGTCCTTACATAATGCTAACAAGCGTTTACCCGGCTTTATAGTTTCAAGTATTTCTACTACAAGCTCATCAGGAGAAAGCATTTCGGGATAACCTTTACTCAAGGTTTCAAGAGTAAAGTTTATAAAGGCGGGTTTATTTGAGGTAAATTCAGAGATTCCCATATTAAATTTGCTAGCTTCAACCATTTTACTGGTAGCTTCATCACCATCTACATCAGGAAAAACATTATCTATGCTATCTCTAAAGAGTAATTCATAAGCATATAAATCCTTGTTTATATCTAATATGGGCTGTCTAGCCGCGTAAAAATACATATTACCCCTAGAATTTTAATTAACCGTCGTTGGTTTTAAAAAAGTATTCACTCATCTATCCACTATACACCGAGAATCGTTTTTTTGCCTGATATGCGTCTAAAAATAAATAAAATAATTTGATTTATATAACATTTTTTAAATACTTATTAAAAAATATTGTAATTAATGAGTATTTTACTAGGGTCTGTTGATCTTTCAGGGTTAAATTTTATTCAATTTAAAACGAATTTAATCGCGATGTGAGCTTTGTCTAATAGTTATTCTATTAAAGAAGCGAACAGCAATGAGTAAATT
>Ga0115029_1002743_pt1 | contig 10130 bp, 8 predicted proteins | sample SidtaG_3_FD_87297 | JGI IMG/M metagenome (GOLD analysis project Ga0115029, IMG submission 87297) | Marine algal microbial communities from Sidmouth, United Kingdom - Sidmouth_Asex1 metaG | ecosystem: Host-associated > Algae > Red algae > Unclassified | place: Sidmouth, United Kingdom | collected...
AAGCGCCCAGTTAGAAGTTTACAATCGCTACTATAAGGCTATGTACAATACTTCAGTGCGCATTGTTAAAAATAGTGCGGAAGCAGAAGATGTAATGCAAGAATCGTTTTTAAACGCGTTTACGAAACTGCACACTTTTAAAGGTAATGTCGCTTTCGGAGCCTGGTTGAAACGCATTGTAATAAACAACAGTATTCAGCATTACAGAAAGCAACAAAAAAAGAACGAGGTTGCGCTTGAAGATGTATTGTACAAGGTCGAAGATAGCGATGCGGTTGTTTCAGACCAGCATGTGTTTACCGAACTGAAGGCTCAAAAAGTGATGGAAACCATGAAACGGTTAAAAGACAATTACAGAGTTTCTTTGACCTTACATCTTATCGAAGGTTATGATTATGAGGAAGTTAGTGATATTATGAACATCAGTTATGCAAATTGCAGAACCACCATCTCTAGGGCGAAAGCAAGCCTAAGAAGTAAATTGACACTTGCTTAATATGGAAAATGATAATTTAGAAAATCTGTTCGGAAAACTGCAGGGACAATTCGATATCGAAACCCCTGAAAAAGGCCATGAAAACCGGTTCTTAAAAAAATTAAATGCGTCTTACGGAGTCGGTTCTATGGACAAGAAAAGAAAATGGTGGTTGAAACCGTTGTCGATTGCAGCATCAATTTTGATATTATGTGCTATCGGAATTGGGGTATATCAAGCCAATCCTACGCTTGAAGAACAGGTTGCACAGATTTCACCGGAAGTATCCCGTACGGGGTTTCATTTTGCTAGTTTAATCGAAGAACAGGTTAACAAGCTTGAAAGTGAAAGTACGCCTGAAACAAAACAGATTATCGACGATACAATGGTGCAATTGAAAAAACTGGAAAAGAATTACGGCCAATTGGAAAAAGACCTTGTGGCCGGCGGTAACAGCAAACTCATTCTCAGTGCCATAATCACCAATTTTCAGACACGTATTGATCTGCTGCAAGATGTTCTCGATAAAATTGAAACTATTAAATCTATAAAAAATTACGATGATGCAAAAACTACGATATAAATTTACCGGCATCTTGTTTTTCATAATGCCTATACTTCTTTTGGCTCATATGCCTCACCCGGAACTGCGAAAAGGCAGTTCCGACCTTATGCATTCCCCTCCCAAATGGTCGTCGGATGCAGGAGGAGAGGTAAAAAAGGAAAAGAAAAAGTTTCCTGAAGAAAAATTATGCAAACCGAAAGGAAAGTATACCAAAGAGAAAACCATAAAAATGGAATTCAATGTCAATGCCGATGCGTTACTAAAAGTTGACAACAGCTACGGAAATCTTAACATCACTTCTTGGAACGAGAACCGTATTCTCATTGAAGTGCATATCAAGACCAATGGTAACAATGAGGAAAAGGTTCAACGAAAGTTAGAAGAGATTTCGGTCGATTTCGAGGCGAGTAGTAGTATGGTATCCGCAAGAACCGATTTTGACGACGATAGCAGTAGCTGGGGATGGAATTGGGGCAAGAACAACAATGTGAACATGCAGATCAATTACACGATTAAACTGCCCATAAAGAGCAATATTAATCTAGACAATGACTACGGAAGCATTATTCTAGACCGTGTCGATGGCCATGCCAAGATAAACTGTGATTATGGCCGGTTGGATATCGGTGAACTCCGTGGGCGAAACAACCAATTGAACTTCGATTATACCTCTAAATCAACGATAGGCTACATGAACAGTGGTAAAATTTCAGCTGACTATTCAGGGTTTACGATTGAAAAGGCAGGAGATCTGGATATCAATGCCGATTATACCAATTCAACCATCGGTGAGATGGGCAACTTGCAGTATTCAAGTGATTACGGCAAGATAGAAATCGGCGAAGCTAAAAATGTTCAGGGTACCGGGGATTATATCAATGTTCAGTTGGGAACGATTCATGGCAATGTCGATATCGTTGCGGATTATGGCTCCCTAAAAATTGGAAAAATGGCAAAAGATGCCGGAAATATACAGATTAAAACAGATTATACAGGAGTTAAAATTGGCTACGCTCATGAATATCATTTTGACTTTGAAATCAGCACATCCTATTCAGGAGTAAGTGGAAAAGATGACTTTGAAATCAAAATCAGTGAAGAGAAAAACACCAGCAAATATTACAAGGGACACTATGGCTCTGCGAACGGTGGAAACTCGGTTTCTATCTCTAGCGACTATGGAGATATATCATTTTATAAAAATTAATCATTAATAACAGATTCCCGCCTTCACTTCGACTAGCTCAGTGACCACGCGGGTATGACAATAAAAACACTTGATCATGAAAAAATTAGCAACACTTAGTTTAGTACTATTATTAACTACTTCTTGCTCGGCCCAATGGGGCAAGGGCGTTAAAGGAAATGGTAAAAAAGTAACCGTCGACCGCACCGTGAGCGAATATGATGCATTAGCGGTATCGGGTTGGTTCGATGTCGATCTAGTTGAAGGTAAAGAAGGTGAACTCACATTAGAAGGTGAAGAAAACCTACTGGAATATATTATCACCGAGGTCGAGAATGGCAAACTGATTATCAAAGTTGAAAAAGGGGTCAATTTAAAACCATCAAGTTCAAGCGATGGTATACGTATAACCGTACCCGTTGAAAGTATAGATGCCGTAAGCATGTCGGGATCAGGTGATATTGTCGGAAAGAAAACAATTAAATCGTCGAATTTCAAAACGGCCATGTCGGGGTCAGGGGATATTACCTTGGATATCGAAACCGAATCGATAACCGCTGCGATGTCAGGATCCGGTGACATGAACCTTAGTGGAAGTACGCGGAATTTTGAGGCGACCATTTCCGGCTCGGGCGACATAAAAGCTTATGACCTAGAAGCCGATAATGTGGAAGCCACTGTTTCAGGCTCTGCAGATATAAAGGTTACAGCCAAAGAAATGTTGAAAGCAAGGGTTTCAGGTTCAGGGGATATCAGCTATCGTGGCAATCCGAAAAAAGTAGATACGAAGACCTCCGGCTCAGGAGATATTTCAAAAGGATAATACATCAAAAACGAGTAGTAATTCTGTTTCTGGGTAGAAAAGCCCGTTAAAATCGTCTTTGCGAGCAAAGCGAAGCAATCTGTTGAACTACGACTTAAGATAAACAGATTGCTTCGTCGCATGAATGCTCCTCGCAAAGATTTTTTTGTTTGAAACATTTTTATTATACGTGCTAATTTTTTATCTTTAACGTATAAAATATACGTCATGGATACAAAACTCACTTTAAACTTTGACCAAGGGGTCATAAAAAAGGCCAAAGATTTTGCTGCTGACAATAACATCAGTCTCTCTCGCCTTACCGAATTTTTGTATCAAAAAATCACTTCTGGCAGTTACGAAAACCTCGAAGAACTTCCTATTTCAGATTGGGTCAACCAAGTTGCCGAAGGTGAGGCCGAATATAAAAGACGCTCTAGAAAATCGGCGAAAGACGAATATTATTCTTCTAAAAAGTGAAGGTTTTTTTAGATGCCAATGTGCTAATTTCAGTCTTGAACAAAGAGTATCCCCTTTTTACCTTCTCTTCGCGAATATTGAGTCTGACGGATTCTAAAAAATTCCAATTGTACACTTCTCCATTAGCTCTCGCCATAGCGTTCTATTTTTCGACAAAAAAGAGCGGTGAGAAGCTGGCCAAGAAAAAAATTGCCTTATTAACGGACAACCTAAGACTCACTACAATTAATGACAAGGTCACCAAGACTGCTATAAAAGATAAGCGAGTACATGATTTTGAAGATGGCATGCAGTACTACTCGGCTGTAGATGCCTCCTGTAAGCTCATTATTACAGAAGATAAAGGCGATTTTTATTTTAGTGAAATCAAGATTTTAAATTGCGAAGAATTTATTTCCAATTACTTCTAAGAATTAATGGAATTTTAAATTTTAGTTAGCTTCTGCCCTTTATTCACCTGGGTCAATAAAATCATTCCTATTAAAAAGAAAAGACCTAGAAAGATAATAGAATATCGGATGCTTCCTGTTACTTGAGCGACATACCCATAACTCAACATACCGATTACGATACCGATTTTTTCAGCAACATCGTAAAAACTGAAATACGAAGTCGTATCCACGGCACCCTCGGGAATAAGCTTTGAATACGTTGACCTAGAAAGCGATTGTATACCACCCATCACCAAACCTACGACCGAAGCGGTAATATAAAACTCCATTGGGGTCGTAATAGTGTAGGCATAAATACAGATGCCGATCCATATCAAGTTCAATACAATCAAAGTGTTGATATTCCCAAAGCGAGAGGAACATTTTGAGGTGATAAAAGCTCCTAAAATGGCAACAATCTGAATCAATAAAATACTAACGATAAGACCTGTTGTAGAATCTGTTGTGCCCCAATCGAGTTCTTCGATACCAAAATAGGTCGCTATCAACATAATGGTCTGAACTGCCATGCTATATACGAAAAACGCCCTGAGGTATCTTTTTAAAGGTATATTAGCCTTGATTTTCTTCCAAATTTCTTTTAGCTCTTTAAACCCGTTGAAAAGTATGTCTTTACTGAACGTTTCTTTTTTGTTTCCTCTGGGCAGATGATAATAGGTGTATTGACTAAAACCGATCCACCATAGACCGGTCAAAACAAAAGATAGACGGGTCGGAGTACTGGCATCTTCGAAGCCGAAGACGTCGAATTTTAAGATCATTGCCAGACAAATCAACAATAAAAGCACACTGCCGATATAACCGAACGAATATCCCTTTGCGCTGATAGCATCTTGCTGTTCGGGAAACGCGATGTCGGGCAAATATGAATTATAAAAAACTATACTGGACCAAAACCCGATCAAGGCAAGAAAATAACATAGCAATCCGAACCAAAGATGTTCCATAGTGAACCAGTATAGGCCGATGCACGAAATAGCACCTAGGTAGCAAAAGAATTTCATGAAGACTTTTTTATTGCCTACATAGTCTGCAATACCACTCAAAAATGGGCTCAGAAACGAAACTACCAAAAAAGCGGCCGCGGTCACGTAACTTATTAAAGTGTCGTTATTGAAATCCGTACCTAAAAACTGTATAGTATCCTTAATTACCTTACCGTTATCGTCTTTAACTAGCGTCAGTGCTCCGTAAAATATTGGAAAAATAGCAGAAGAGATGACCAAATTGTAAACGGAGTTCGCCCAATCGTAAAATGCCCATGCATTTAACAACTTCGTACTTCCTTTAGCCAGTATTGGTTTGGTCATATTAAAAAACAAAGCCGTTCGATGATTACGAACGGCCTCAATATACGATTATTGCCATGAAATTATTGAAATGTCGTAACGCCGAATTTTTTGGCTTCTGCTCTCGCAGCCGGTGCCCATGCAGTAAGATTGCTGATTCGTGTATCGTTCGAGGGGTGTGTACTCAAGAACTCAGGTGGTGCCTGGCCACCGCTTTTAGCTTTCATCCTTTTCCATAATTCAGCACCCTCAACCGGATCATAACCAGCGATAGCCATGATCTGTAATCCGATACGATCCGCCTCGGTTTCATGGCTTCTACCGAAAGGAAGCATAATACCTACTTGAGAACCTACACCATAGGCTTGGTTGAAAAGATTTCGTTTCTGAGGGTCTTGTATTGCCACATTACCGGCAACCGCCCCGATTTGCTGCAAAGTTCCGGCACTCATTCGTTGGGCACCATGGTCGGCCAAGGCATGTGCCACCTCGTGCCCCATAACCACCGCTACACCGCGTTCAGTTTCCGTAATGGGTAGTATACCCGTATAGAATACAATTTTACCGCCCGGCATACACCAAGCGTTAACTGTTTCATCTTTTACAAGGTTGTATTCCCATTTATAATCTTTCAGATAACCTGAGTAACCATTTGCTGTCAACCATCTTTCGGCAGCTGAAGAGATACGTTGCCCTACTTTAGTAATCATCTTGGCCTCGGCAGTATTCTCGACTACATTGTTCTCGGTCAAAAACTGATCATACTGCGCAAAAGCCATAGGGAAGACCTGACTATTCGGATAAAAGTTCAAGACTTTCTTACCCGTAAACGGATTTGTTTTGCATGCCGCAACCCCTAGATAAAGGGCTAAAATTAATATTGCTTTTCTCATAATAGTAGTGTTTATATCTGGTAAAATACGAAAAAAATTATTTTGCAATAATAAGTAATTGGGTAAAATCTTTCCCTACCTGAATTGTAGTGTCTCCGTTCAACATAATATCTTTCAAAGCCACTTTCTCATTATCGACCTGTACTTCAGCTATTTTAAAAGGAAGGCCGTGTAAATTTATTTTGAAAGTTTCGTAGTCGGTAACCAATGTACCATCTTTGAACTGCTGAATGGTAAGACCATTTTGTTTACCCAATAGTTTAAAATTTCTTAGACTGTATTTTCCGTTCTCGTATGCATAACCATCTTGACCGTCTTCATATACCGTCGAATTCTCTTCTCCCTCGGTGTAATAGACATCTAAAATTAGTTCTTCGATTTCCAATTCACCGACATATTGTTGAATAGGGTACTTTGGGATTATAGCTCCTGCTTTAATAAACATAGGAATCTTATCAAGATCTGCAACGACCCATTTTTCTTTTCCCCCTTCGACCAATTCGTCTGACCAAAAATTATACCAATCACCTCTGGGCAAGTACATTCTGCGCCCTTGGGCATTTGGTTCTTGTATCGGACATACTAAAATCTGCTCCCCAAAAATGAACTCATCGGTTCTAAAATGGGTCTGTGTATCTTCTTGGTCAAAGCATACAATAGGCTGTAACATTGGTTTACCTTCTTTCGAATAGCGCCAGAACATGGTGTACAAATATGGTAGCAATTGATACCGTAACTCAATGAACTTTCTAACAATATCAGTAATTTCCTTACCAAAAGACCATGGTTCTTGGTCACCGTGATCACCGCTGGAATGTACCCTACAGAACGGATGAAAAATACCCAATTGTATCCATCGTGCGAAAAGTTCACCGTTCGGTTGTTCTACAAAACCACCAATATCGGAACCAACAAAAGAATAACCGCTCATACACATACGCTGCATTTGAACGTTCGCAATCCACAAATGTTCCCATGTAGCCGCATTATCTCCGGTCCAAGTAGAGGCATATCTTTGTGTACCGGAATAGGCGGCTCGAGTAATTACTAGAGGCCGTTTTGGGTAGACGTATCTTTTAACACCCTCGTAGGTCGCCCTGACCATCTGCATACCGTAGATATTATGTGCCTTTAAATGACTACAGGGGTGACCATCGTAGTCATGTCTAGTATCTAAAGGAGCCGTTTTTGTAGGAACCTCCATTACGGCAGGTTCGTTCATATCGTTCCAAACGGCATGTACACCGATTTCGACCATAAACTTTTTATACAGCTCGGCCCACCATTCACGTACCTCGGGATTTGTAAAATCGGGGAAATTGCATTCGCCCGGCCATACTTTTCCTTTCATATAAGGGCCATCGGCACGTTTGCAGAAATAATCGTTTTCCATGGCCTCTTGATAGACCCAATAATCTTTATCGATCTTTATGCCCGGGTCGATCATCACTACAGTCTTGAAACCGTCTTTTTCTAACTCACCAATCATACGTTTTGGGTCCGGAAATCTTGTTTTGTCCCACGTGAAGCAGCGAAATCCATCCATATAATCGATATCGAGATAAATGGCATCGCAGGGTATCTTCAAATCCCTAAACTTCTTCGCAATTTCTTTGACATTGCTTTCGGGAAAATAGCTCCACTTCGACTGGTGATAGCCCAAAGCCCAGAGCGGTGGTAGTTCGGGCGCACCTGTTAGATTTGTGTAGGCCCTTACCACTTTGTACATTTCAGGTCCGTAGAAGAAATAATAGTTCATCTCGCCACCATCTGCCCAGAAACTGGTGGTCGATCTCCGTTCGTGTGCAAAATCGAAATGTGTCTTGAAGCTATTGTCGAAAAAAATACCGTAAGCCTGTCGATTGTGCAGTCCGATATAGAAAGGAATCGCCTTATACAAAGGATCTCGGTCTTTGCTATACCCATACGAATCGGTTACCCAATTGTGTACACTTTTTCCCTTTAAATTACTATGGGTAGCCTTATCGCCAAGACCGTAGTAACTTTCCGTGTGCTGGGTAATTTTACCCATTTTTACAGTGTTACCCCCGTACTCGTAATTCTCTTCCCAATGGAAACCCAATTCGTCTTCATTGATTATATTACCTTCTAAATCAGATATTTGTGTTCGTAGGGTATTTTTGTCAACTAACAACTGAACCTTAGCCGTTTCGATAATATACTCAGTCTTCGTCTCTAAAAGATTGAGTTGATTGTACCCCCTTTTAGCATCAGGGTCTATGGCATACGAAAAATCCGGCTGAAAATTATGCTCGGTCGCATATCTGAAACGGATTGTCCTGTCTTGTATGACCGTGATTTCTAGAATAACACCGTTTTCGGTGGTGAAGTAGAATTTATCTTTGTCCCTTATGTAGTCGACTATGTGATTCGGATAAAGATTTCCCTTATATTCTAATTCGGTGTTGGTTATCATGGGGCAATTATTTTAAAGACCTACAAAAAAAGGACTTTAACGGCTAACTACGAAATGATTTTATCAGCAATTATAAACTATTAATGTTATGCTACCCTAGGCTATTGAAAAACAACGATACTTAATGGTGGAATAGTCATTTCTACCGACTGTTCACGACCGTGCCATGGCTTTTCTATAATGGAAGATATTTTAGTTTTCATACCTGAACCTCCATATTTTTTGTCATCACTGTTCAAAATTTCCTTTATTTTTCCTGAATCTTTCGGAATCCCGACACGATATTTTTCCCTTGGCGCCGGCGTAAAGTTACAGGCAATGAAAATATCGTTCTTCGTTTCGTGGCCCCTTCGAATATAGGTCAAGACCGAATTCTCATGGTCGCCATAGTCGATCCATTGAAAACCATCTGGGCTAAACTGTTTTTCGTACAGTGCAGGATATTCCCTATAGAGGCCGTTAAGCGCTTTTATCAATTCTTGAATGCCCGAATGCCCCTCGTACTGCGTAAGGTGCCACTCTAGACTTTGTTGAAAGTTCCATTCTGAAGTCTGGCCAAATTCACCGCCCATGAATATCAGGTTGGCACCCGGATGGGTAAACATATAACCGAACATCAACCGAAGATTGGCAAAACGTTGCCACTCGTCTCCTGGCATACGGTACACTAATGATTGTTTACCGTAAACGACCTCATCGTGCGAAAACGGAAGCATAAAGTTCTCGGTGAACGCATAGGTCATACTAAAGGTCAAATCGTTTTGGTGATGCTTTCGGTAAATCGGTTCTTTTTTGAAGTATTGAAGGGTATCGTGCATCCAGCCCATCATCCATTTCATACCGAACCCGAGCCCACCGTACTGCACAGGTTTTGAAACGCCCGTAAAAGCTGTCGATTCTTCGGCAATGGTCTGCACATCGGGAAAACTGCCGTACACGGCCTCATTGAACTCCCTGATAAATGACAAGGCCTCTAAATTTTCATTGTTACCGTACATATTAGCTTCCCACTCCCCATCTTCCCTCGAATAATCAAGATAGATCATCGAGGCGACCGCATCGACACGTAGGGCATCGACATGAAATTGGTCTAACCAAAAGAGGGCATTACTTATTAAAAAAGCACGGACTTCGTTTCTTCCGTAGTTAAAGATCAAGCTCTTCCAATCTGGGTGGTAACCCCTTCTTCTATCAGGATGTTCATAGAGATGCGAACCGTCAAAAAAACCAAGCCCGTGGGCATCTTCCGGAAAATGCGAAGGCACCCAGTCCAATATTACGCCAATACCTGCTTGGTGCAGTTTATCGACCAATAATTTAAAGCCTTCCGGATCACCGAATCGTGAAGTCGGCGCAAAATAACCGGTAAGTTGATAACCCCATGAAGGATCATAAGGGTATTCCATTATCGGCATGAACTCGATATGGGTGAACCCCATTTCTTTCACATAGGCCACTAAATCTTCGCCCAACTCGGCATAACTCAGAAATTCGCCATTGGCATTACGCTTCCAAGAACCTAAATGCACTTCATAGACGGAATATGGGGCA
>Ga0115029_1002746_pt1 | contig 10119 bp, 10 predicted proteins | sample SidtaG_3_FD_87297 | JGI IMG/M metagenome (GOLD analysis project Ga0115029, IMG submission 87297) | Marine algal microbial communities from Sidmouth, United Kingdom - Sidmouth_Asex1 metaG | ecosystem: Host-associated > Algae > Red algae > Unclassified | place: Sidmouth, United Kingdom | collected...
ATCTGGGTAATGCTCGGATCATGTACACCGACCTTAACAATGATGGCAAGGTCGCCACACCCACAGAGATCCTGTGGGAAGGACAGTACTATCCATATGGCCTGGCCCATAAAGGAGCATGGATGGATACACCTGACAAAGACCTCAATTATAAATATAACAGCATAGAACTGGCCGATGACTTCGGATTAAATGTTAACTTAGCAACGTTCAGAACGCTGGACCCAGCTACTGGTAGATGGTGGCAGGTTGATCCTAAAGCAGAAAGCCTATACTCGATGTCGCCATACCAAGCAATGGCAAATAATCCTATCAGATTTAATGATCCAGAAGGTGATTTTATTCCAGCTGCAGTATTAGGAGCAGGAATTGGATTGGTTAGTAATGGGTTAAGTAATGTTGCTAATGGACAAGGATTTTTCGATGGAGCAGGTAAAGCGGCATTATTTGGAGCTATTGGTGGTGCAGCAAGCTTTGGCATAGGAAATGTGACAAGTGCATTAAGTCAAACTGGAGCTAATCTAACTTCCATGGGAGTTCAGAATTCTTTAGGAGCAATTTCAAGTGCTGTCAATATTGGTTCTCATGCTGCTTTAGGTGGTCTATCCTCACTGGCAAATGGTGGTAATTTTGGAAGCGGTGCACTGAGTGGCGGATTATCAGCTGGCATAGGTTTGGCTAGTGGTGGATCAGTAATTGGGGGTGCATTGGGTGGAGGAGTTGGATCTGTTCTTGGAGGTGGTGATTTCATTCAGGGGGTTGGACAAGGATTAATAACTGGAGGTCTCAATCATGCTGCTCACAGCGGCTTTTTTGGTGATAATTTAGCAGCGTCTCTGATAACAGGTAAAACAAGACATTTATTCGGACCCGATGCCGTAACCTTAACAGGTGGTTATAGCATGGGCGCAGGTTTCGCAACTGATGCAGAAATTGGAGGTGTTTTAGCCTTAAGGGGATCTGACGCTGGTCAAATAGCACCAATATTTGATGCTGCTGTTGGTGCAGGTCTCGATTTTTCTTTATCACTTAAACATTCTAAATTTTATTACTCAGGAAGAGCATCAGACTTTAAGCTGTCATTTCTAGGTGGAGTTCGATATGAAGCAAATCTTTCAGCAAATTTTGCGGTTAAGTTTAATCGTTCTGCATCATATGGATCTATCAACGTAGGAGGAACAAATCAATTTGTTCTTGGATTGGGTCGCTCTATCGGAGTAAGTGCAATACCGTTGCCAGTGCAAGGTAGTTTAACAAAAGGAGTAACAATAGTTAGGCCTAGATAACACGAATTTGTATTTTTAGTGATATGCAACGAAACTTATTAATACTGCTATTTTTTATGTCCTCTTGCTGGATTAAAAGAGATGATACAAAGTTATTAATTCCAGAAGTAAGTTATTCTGACGGATCAGCTGTTGTTATTGATACTCTCGTTGTAAATAATATTTCTAATGAAAGAGGAATGGTTACTGTCAATAATAAAGTGATATTTCTTGATGGATTTTTAAAATTAGTTGATTCTGGAAAAACTTATCCTTCATTTCTCACAAGTCTTTCGAAAAATGATACAGTTTATATTAATATGACAAATAATCAGGTTAAAATTCATAAAGGTGAGATGAAGTTAACTTATAGAATAAAACTCGAAAGCGATTATAGTTGGTGGGATGATTGGTGGTAATAATTTTCTTGTTTAAATAATGTAAGCAGCTTTAGCTTGCTGATCACGAAGAAAAGCATCGAGGAGGGCAAATACATGTTTTTTGTCCTCCTCTTTTAGTTTTTGAATAAGCTGAATTCTCTTTACTGTAGGTTTGTCAAATGTTGCAGTTGCAGTATCATCTACAAGAGAATCAAGAGTTACTTCAAAAGCATCAGCAATTTTCTTTGCAGTCTCTACAGATGGTAAAGCTTCATTTCTTTCATATTTACCAATAGCTTCCCGAGAAGCAGAAATATTCTTAGCCAGTTCAGTCTGCGACCAGCCTTTGTTTTTCCTTAACTGTACTATTCTGTCACCGATTTTAATCATGAATAAACCTATTTATGTATGATAATGCCTTGTTAGTGCAAATTTACGGTAAAAAAGTGCGTAATAAAAGATGATAGTACTTGCATGAATTGGGATGATGTTATAGATTTGTGTCTAATCGTACACAACGAAAAAAAATCAAACTTTTTTCATGGAAATACAAGACATCAAAACTCAGCTATCAATTACGGTAGTCTTAGTACATTATTACCTGACTACAGATCGGAGTGATCGCCTCTGCTGCCCATGGCACAATGATAAAACACCAAGCCTACAGATCTATCCTAAGACAAATACCTGGACATGCTTCTCAAGTAGTTGTAATGCAGGTAGTGGAGATCAAATCGACTTCATCATGAAAATGGAAAATTGCACAAAACATGAAGCCATCATGAAAGCCAAAGACTTAATTGGAAGAGAGATTATCAATAAGAAAACAAATAGCCTAAAAACAGATTATAACCAGTTGTTCTCCCAATTTAAACGAAACATTAAGAGCGAAAAAGTAAAGCAATATTTAGACAGCAGAAATCTAAACCACAAACAAATAGAAATCGGCTACAATGCGAACACTTGGAGTTATCTGAAACATTGTATCATTTTTCCTTTGCGAAATCCAACAAATGAAATCGTGAGCTTCTACGGTAGAAGCATCTATGATAAAGAAAATGCCAAACACTTTTACCTAAAGAACAGATCAGGACTCTATCCAAGCTATCCGAAGGAAGAAACCAAAACATTGATTTTGACGGAAGCCATCGTAGATGCAGCAAGTTTATTACAACTGAATCTAGAAATGGAAGTGTTAGCTATGTATGGCACAAACGGACTAACAGAAGAACACACCGAGGCGGTGAGTCAATTAAAATACTTAGAGGAAATCATCTTCTTTATGGATGGAGACGAACCGGGCAGAAAAGCAATAGAGAAATGGACACCAGTAATTAAAGAGTTACAACCAAAAGTAAAAATCAGTTATGTGGCTACACCTGAGGGAGAAGATGTGAACAGTTTATCAAAGAGTCATGAGTCAGACATATTTACTCACTTACTTGGCAATAGAATCGAAATCCAAACGGCACAACAAGACTTATTTTTTTCATCTGAAAGTTCAATTGAAAAAAGAAAAGTAGCAGAGAATGGCAGGTTCGTAAAACAGCAAAGTGATTTTGATAGCAGTAACCAAAGAACCTACACTACAAAGGCAAGGCAGCAGAATATTATATCAAAGGAGGAATCAAGAATGGATTAGACTCTATGAAAATAGCTTTACAGATCATCAATGACAGAAGCGAAGATTACAGAAGCAAACTCGATCTATACGAATACAAGCAAGTATTTGCAGTAGCCAAGATCGCAGCAGATAAATTACAAATCAGCGAAAGTCAAATAGAAAAAGACTTGAGCAAATTAACCCAACACTTAGAGCTGTACAGGCAAGAAGATGAAAACCAAAAAGAAGAGATCACTCAAGAGTTACCACCAGAGATAAGCCTAAAATGTATTGAGTTTTTAAGAAGAAAGAACCTACTCCAAGAGATCAATAAACTGATTGGAAAAGCGGGGGTCATAGGAGAAGAAGAGAGTAGAATATTTTTGTTTGTGATTGCATCGAGCTATAAGATGGAAGATACTTTACATGCATTGGTACAAGGAAGTTCAGGAAGTGGCAAGACCCACCTGATCACCAAGTTAGCGAGTATGATGCCTGAAGAAGATGTAATCGGACTCACAAGAATCACAGACAGCAGCTTGTACAATTATGGAGAATATGAGCTACAAAATAAACTCATTATTCTGGAGGATCTGGATGGTTTAAAAGAAGATGCTTTTTTAGCATTTAGAGAATTACAGAGTCGAGGATTACTATCGAGCAGTACAAGCGTCAAAGATGATAGCGGCAATATTAGAAGTCAGATCAGAACGGTAAGAGGTCCAATTACAACTTTATCAGCGACAACAAAAGGAGAAATCTACGAAGACAATATGAGTAGATGTTTTTTGCTTGCAGTAAATGAGTCAGCAGAACAAACCCAAAGAATAATCGCATATCAAAACCAAGTAGCGACAGGAAAAATCAATAAAATAGAACAGAAGAAAATTAGGTCATTCCTTCAAAACTGTATGCGAATCATTAAACCGATGGAAGTGATAAATCCATTTGCAGATAAAATAAAACTACCACCAGAAGCTCACAAGATCAGACGATTAAATGAGTTGTTCCAAAGCTTTGTCAGACAGGTAACGCTAATCAATCAGTACCAAAGAGAGAAAGATAAGCAAGGTAGATTAATTACAGCAAAGGAAGATATACAAGTGGCTTGTGAGATTATGTTTGAATCGATAGTTCTGAAAGTGGATGAATTAGATGGAAGTCTAAGGCAGTTTTTTGAGCAGCTAAAAAGCTATCTAAAAGATGATAAGCAAGAGTACAGACTTAGAGAGGTCAGGCAATCTTTACGAATTAGTAAAACACAGTTGCATCGCTATACACAAGACTTGATGGAGTTAGAATATATCCATCAATCAGGCGGCTCGATCAATCGAGGTTACACTTATAAAATCAGCTATTGGGATAACATCGAAAAGCTAAGAAATCAAATCCAAACAAACTTGCAATCACAGTTAGCAACACTATAAACCCTTATTGCCTGTCGGGGATTCCCGACCTGGCGTTCCAAGTGCTTGGAACACTTTTGGAACGCCAGATGGAACACTTAAGACTAAGACTATCAATTAATTAAGTGCTGGCGTTCCAGCATTCCAACAGAAGTATATATATGGAAAAAATTATCAAGGAGTATGCAAGCTACTTGCATCAGTTAGGCCATGCCGATAGTAGCATCTACGGCAGACACAAAAGAAGCATCAAAGAATTTATGAGCTTCATTAAAAAATATGGAGTCCAGGAGTGGCAAGAAATTACAGTGCATCACATCAAGGATTATCTAAACCATTTACGAGGCAGAGAAAATAAAGTCGTAGGCGGCAAACTCACAGAAAAAACGGTGTATGATCATTATAGAAGTATGCAATTACTCTACGATCTATTAGCAGCAAAAGGAGAAATCATAATCAATCCTACAAGTCAAATGGAAGTGAAAGCACCACCCAGAAATCAAAGAAGAATTACCGTAACAGAAGAAGAAGTATCACAGATGTATAAAGCATGTAAGGACGAGAAAGAAAGAGCCGTATTGAGTCTGAATTATGGCTGTGGCTTACGAGTGGGAGAATTAGAATTACTTGAAGTACGAGACTTAAAGTTAGATGATCAGTATCTAATAGTCAGAAAAGGGAAAGGAAATAAAAGAAGAACTGTACCCATGAGCATAGGCGTAATCAAAGACCTGAAAAACTATCTAAGAAACGAGAGACCAAGGCTTACAGCAGAGCGACACTATCACAGAGAAAACAAATCTGTAATGCTGAATGAAGTTGGACGACCCATGAAGGAATGGACCTTTAATTATACGCTACAGACGATAGTAAGAAGGACAGAAAACCAAGATCTAATCAATAAGAGAATTACCACTCACATCATGCGACACAGCATAGCAACTCATTTACTGCATCGAGGCTTAGACATTAATCAGGTGCGACAATTTTTAGGGCATGTATTACTAAGTACAACTCAAATCTATACCCACGTCAATAATAAACAAGTCATGCAGTTATGAAATCACTCAACGAATATCTAAGAGAAAAATACAGTTCTAAAGGCATCTATCATTACGAAGATAAAATAGGAAAGTACTTAACTTACATCAACTCAAATGGCATCCAGGAAACCCAACTCGACATCCTCAATTACATCGGTTTTTTACGAGAACAAAACTTACACCCCAAAACTATCAGAAACCATCTATACAGCATCAAAGTCTATTACAACTATTTACAGAAAACAGGACAGCGACAAGATCATCCTTGCAAGAGTCTAAACCTAAAAGATCAAATCAATAGAGCAATCCAAATAGAAAGTCTCTACACATCAAAACAAATGATACAGTTTTTAACCGAGCATAAAACCAAACAAAGCTTCTTGCAAAGACGAGATGAAATCATAATCAGTCTACTCATTTATCAAGCTCTTACGAATGCAGAAATCGTCAACTTAGAAATCAAAGACGTGAATCTTGAAGAAGGAAAAATCTACATCAAGAGCGAAAAGGGAAAAGCAAAGAATACAAATCAAAGTAGAACTTTAGCACTTAAACCAAAACAAATATTACTCATAGATCGATACTTAAATCAAGATCGCCCAGGACTACAAAACAGATCAGAAATTAAAACAGAAAAGCTATTACTCACCAAGTACGGGAAACCCATCAACCCAGCATCCATCAATCAACAAATCAATCATGGCCATAAGAAGATCATGAAAATGACAACACTGAAAATTAGACGATCGGTAATCCATCAGAAATTAAAAGAAGGAAATAATGTAAGATTAGTTCAAGCCTTTGCAGGACACAGATCTATCCTAAGTACAGAAGCCTACCAGACGAATAAGTTAAAAGAGTTGAAAGTTGGAATTAATAAGTTCCATCCATTGCAATAGTATTGTTAGCTGCCTACTCCCTTCGGTCGTAGAAGATTGTTTCATTGATCTGCTCGGCTCGAATGCAATCGCATAGATCAAAGGCCACCCGCAAGCAGAAAAGCGGCGTTCGTCGGGTTCCCTTGCAGCATATACCTCGCCAGACTTCCTACGTCAGTCACAGGAGCTTCCTATCGTTAGCACCTTTGTCATGGTATCTGCAGACTGCGGTCAGCTCCTCACAGTAGTTCCCAGTCTGCATACAGACTATGCCTTCACTCCGCTAAAGCTGCGTTACGGTTCGCTAACGCCATAGACTGTTTACATACTTCCACTACTAATTATTTGGCGGACTGCTCTACTCACTCGGCTGCATGATTTATTTTTTAGTTCGTTCCGCTAAAGCTTCACTAAGTTTTTAAAGGTATCATTTGCTGCACCCTGCGAATGCTCAACGCCTCGTCGTTCCATACGCTTCACCAGCCTTTAAATCCAAACACAAAAGCCTGGCACAGTCTGGCTGTCGCTATTGCACTCCTCGAAGCTGCAGCAACTTCTCTTCCGTGCCTCTACGAGTCGGCACTGTCAGCTCACACCTCGTTCGTGTCCGCAGTCGTCCGCCCTCACAAATGCTCTGCTCGCTGAGGGCTCTTTTACTGCTTTTTGCTCTGCTTCTAAAATAGCTAAACACAATCCACCCACAAAACAAACCCGAACGGCAAAGGTAGGCTTCCCACAGATAGCTCAATGGAGCCTCTAATCCACCCACAAAGCAGCGAGCTCCTCCATTGACCTATCGCCACCCACAATTGGTTGCCTATCGGTTTTGTTTTTGCCCATGCTCTGGCTCAACACAAATCAGAATCTAAAAATCTAAGCTTATTTTTTCAATTGAAAAACTCAAATGAAAATAAAAACGTTGTAAATTACAGATGTGCTAAAAGTAGTACAGAGCAAACTTGAAAGCTGAGTAAAAGTATGTGCAGGGTTGGTAGCAGGTAGATCCCAAAGCGGAAGCATTAATAGGATTATCTCCGTATCAAAGTATGGGAAATAATCCGATACTTTATAGTGATCCTGATGGGGATTTTATAGCGCAAGTAGTTGGAAGTGTAGTTGGTGGAACGGTTAATCTTGTAGACCAAGCATTAAAAGGAAATGTAACTTCATTCGGAGAAGGATTAGCATATTTTGGAACAGGAGCCGCCGCTGGTGTTGCAGTTTCATTTGGTCAAGTTGGAGCAGCGAGGGCAATAACCGTTGCAGGAAATAAAGGAGTTCAAATAGCGACGGGTAAATTTAGTTTTAGTGATTTAGATTCTCCTGGTGCTTATGCTGGTTTAGCTTTGGACGTTGGTACAGATTTACTTTCTCCTGGACTTACACAAGCAATATCAAAACCACTTACCAAAGCATTAACCCCATTGGCTCAGCGAGCCGTAACACAAGGAATTGGATCTGCGACAGTCACAGGTGGCGGAAATATTGTGAAAGTGGGAGGAGCTTTTGATGATATTGCTTTTAGTGCTGGATTTACAGATGAATTTGTGGTGACTGCAAGTAGAGTGGCCACAACTGGTCATGTAAACTATGTTGCTGGAGTGACAGCCAGATCTTTTGGAAAGGTTGTAGGAGAAGGAACTGTTAATGTAGGGAATACGATTTCTGCAATTAAAAATGGCACATTGAATCCAGCAGGGATATATAATAATATAGAAAAACATTCACAGCTTATTGGAAAAGCAAAAGGATATTGGCAAAAGTATGAATTAGTCGGTTATGGTAGTAAATCGCCATTACGATTAATAAAAGGAGCTAAGGGTGAAATGTTTTTATCACCTGATCATTATAAATCTTTAATTTCTATTGGAGGCCTTTAAATGAATGATTATACAAATAAATACTATATAGAAATAGTTCAGAGATTGTCTAATGGACAATCTTTGAACTATTATAGTAAAGATAAAGTAGCTATTAATGATCTAAAGTATTACCTCTTTCGATGCGGTTATAAGCCATTTATTATTGACAATTACCCAAATCTTTTAGAAAATAAAGAAGCTCTTTTAGAAGCACTATTTTATGAGATGAATCTTTTTGATATGTATGATTTAAACTGGGATTCGCTTAGCGAAGGATTGGAAAAACAGATATCAAATGTCACTCATGATCATTTGATTCTATTTTCTAACAGAAATAAACTAAAGAAAATAGAAAGCGAAATAGAAGTCTTAACAGAAGTTGTCAATGAAGTGAACTCAAATAATACCTTTAAGTATAAAATTGTAATTGGCGAATAGACTATGCGTTTCTGCATATAACCTTGGGTCATGTTTTCAAAAATGTAAGAGTAAGAATAGGAGCTAATCAGGTCTTCGCAAGAGGATTTGCAACATCTGACGGAATTTTAAAATTATCAGGAATTACTATACGACCATATTAAGATGACAGATAAAGTAAACCAAAATGGTGTAAAAGTAGAACATTATTATAAGTCTGGTGATCATGGGCCGGCTCATGCTCATGTTAAAGGAGGAGGCCCAGATACCAGAATTGGTCAAAATGGACATCCTTTAAAAGGAAATCCTGAATTAAGTGCTCGGGGGCAGACATACAAGCTATTAATATGAACAATATAATTTTCATTGCAGCACTACTGGTATTTACGAGTTGTGATGTTCCAGGAATAATAAGATTAGAAAATGAATCTGGAGGAAATGCCACTTTTTTACCTATCAAAAAGATATGAATAGCAAGATTGATACTGTAGAGGTTGAAATTTCAGATCGAGCTAAAGAAGAAATCATACTTGGATTTGGTCAAAGGTGGACTGATGATGGAATTAGGAGATATTTATCTGAAATAGAGAAGATAGAAGTTATAACAGAAAAAGAAACATTGGTTCTATCTGATAAGAAGAAAATGTACCAGTACTTCCGAAAAAGGAGAAAGGGATTGTTTAAACAGATCTTAAAAATAAAAATAGAATAACTATTGAAAAGCCTCACTTCGGTGGCGCTTTATTATTTTACAAAGCAGCGATATGCTTTAGCTTAGCCGCTTTTATAAGGTTGTCAATAGCATAGAAGATGTGAGTTTTATCTTCCTCGGGGAGTTGTTCAATATCTTAAAGGTCGCTGCAAGTTCTTTTTATCGAGAATCATATTATCAGATTTACCTAAGAGATAATCTAAAGTTACATCAAGGGCATCTGCAATCTTAGATGCTACATCAATAGAAGGCTTTATCTCCTCTCTTTCATACCTGCCGACTATAGGAGCAGAAGTTCCAATCTTCTTGGCAAGATCAGCTTGCGACCAGTTGAGTTGCTTACGAATGAGTATTATTATTTCACCAAAAGTCATAATAAAGTACTTTAAATCACTATAAAATAAAGACAAGAGCAAAGATAAGGCACTTTTAACCGTGGAAACATCAGCACACTCAAGCGCAATGGTCGCACCTCCACAGCCAATTGTACTACCTGGGGTCCTATCGACAATCTTACATATGCTTATGCGACTAATACTAATAAACTAACGAA